>Ga0129307_1000057_pt1 | contig 185877 bp, 177 predicted proteins | sample P1105metagenome_FD_94437 | JGI IMG/M metagenome (GOLD analysis project Ga0129307, IMG submission 94437) | Capybara group fecal microbial communities from Wisconsin, USA - P1105 metagenome | ecosystem: Host-associated > Mammals > Digestive system > Large intestine > Fecal | place: USA... | reverse complement strand
GTTACGCACCCGTGCGCCACTCTCGCACCCCCGAAGGGGCGCTTACCGTCCGACTTGCATGTATTAGGCCTGCCGCTAGCGTTCATCCTGAGCCAGGATCAAACTCTTCGTTGTACTATTGTTGTTCTCAAATTTTCTTCTGAATCTCGGGTTCCGCCTTGATGTTCTCTTTGGTGTTCCTTTGTTAAAAGGTTCCTTGCCTCGCGCGGCTCCCGCCGCGCTGGTCTTGTGCTGGCCTCAGACTTTCAAAGAACTCTCGCTTTCTCCCTTCGTCCGTCCCCTCGTTCCTTCCGAAAGCGGGTGCAAAAGTACTACCTTTTCCCGAATTGGCAAGCACTTTTTTCATCTTTTTTCGAAATTTTTCGTATCTCATTGATGGTCAATGTAAAAACACTCTCAAATATTTTGATTTTTGAAAACAAAAACGCATTTTTAGACAAGGAAACGAGGCTACATGGCGATTATTTTCGCTTATTTTGATGGGATAAACAGCCATTTTTCGATCAAAAAGAAGCGTAAAATGGCAAAATGACGAACCTGCCGAGGTGCTTTTATTAATATATATAAGGTGAAAAAGCTCTCACATGAACAGCTACCTAAATGAAAAAGTGAAGACAATTTGTTGCAGAGAATTCATTAGTTTTAGTATCTTTGCAACAAAATCAACGAATGACTGCCATGCCAAACAAGACTATCAAAGGAAGTCTCAGCGAAATCGTCGACAAAATGAACAAGAAGTATGACGGGCTCATTGGCGAGGGGTTCAACCTAGGTCTTGACCGACGCGTCGTACCCGTGGTCATTGACGGATCGGTGACAGGCTGGAAAATGCAACGCTATGAAAACAACGAATGGCTGGACATGGACGAGACGCCTTTCGAAAGCATGCAGGCGCTGATTGAACACTATAAGAGTGAAAAATAGTTACCCCTCCACTACCCCATAACAGTCAAAATAATCCGCTTGGGTGATTTTGACTTGGTAGAAATGGCCGATTTCCAATTCTTTTTCTGCAGAAATAAGGATCTCATCGTCCACTTCAGGGGAGTCGAATTGCGTGCGGCCAATATAATAGTCGCCTTCAAGGCGATCTATTAACACTTTCTCGGTCTTGCCCACACGTTGTGCGTTGATATCCAAAGATATGTTCTGCTGGATATCCATAAGTCTGTCCACACGTTCCTGCTTTACCTCGTCGGGAACGTCGTCTGTCATCTCGTAAGCTGCCGTGCCTTGCTCAGGCGAGAAGGCAAACACACCAGCACGTTCGAAACGCATGTCTTTGACAAACTGGCACAGCTCCTCGAAGTCATCCTCGGTCTCGCCCGGGAAGCCTACGATAAACGTGGTACGGAAAGCAATGTCGGGCACATGCTGGCGGATGTTCTTCACAAAACCGATGGTCTGCTCGCGGTCCACACCACGACGCATATCCTTTAATATATGTGTGCTGATATGCTGCAAAGGCAAATCGATGTAATGGCATATCTTGGAATTCTCGCGCATCAAGTCCAAGAGCTCATCGGGGAAGCCCAGCGGATAGCCATAATGCAGGCGGATCCACTCAAAGCCATCGATGTCAGCGAGGGCCTTCACCAGCTCCACGATGTGCGACTTGCCGTCAATATCATGGCCGTAATAGGTCAGGTCTTGGGCGATTAGGATGAGCTCCTTCACGCCTTGCTTGGCCAGACCTTTTGCCTCCTCGATGAGGTTGTCCATCGGCACGGAGACATGGCCGCCACGGATGAGTGGGATGGCACAGAAGGCGCAACGGCGGTTGCAGCCTTCTGAAATCTTCAGATAAGCGTAATGTTTCGGTGTGGACAGCACGCGACGACTGCAATAGTCAGGCTGCACCTCCTCTTTCAGTAGGTCGGCAGCGATGAGATTGACGCTCTCCACTCCATAGAAAGCATCCACTTCATGGATCTCCGCTTGCAGGTCTTTCTTGAACCTTTGCGAGAGGCATCCTGTGACGTACAGTTTCTTGATCTTGCCTTGCTTGCGCAGTTCGGCATATTCCAAAATGGTGTCCACCGACTCCTCTTGCGCGTCACCAATAAAACCACAGGTGTTAATGATCACCACGTCTGAGCGACGTTCGTCGTCGTGACGGATTACATAACGATGTTCCAGCAAAGCGGCCAGATGCTCCGAGTCTACTTTGTTCTTGGAGCAACCGAGGGTGACGATGTTCAGGGTGGCTCTACGCATCATTCAAACAGCGAATCCACGAACGCTTTGCGGTCGAAAATCTGTAGATGGTCGATGCCTTCGCCGACGCCGATGTACTTGACCGGTATCTTGAACTGGTCGGAGATGCCAATGACGACGCCGCCCTTGGCAGTGCCGTCAAGCTTGGTCAGCGCGAGGGCGTTGACCTCGGTGGCGGCAGTGAACTGCTTAGCCTGTTCGATGGCATTCTGGCCCGTGGAGGCATCCAACACGAGCAGGATCTCATGCGGTGCGTCGGGGACGACCTTCTGCATGACGGTCTTGATCTTGGTCAGCTCGCGCATGAGGTTGACCTTGTTATGCAGACGGCCAGCGGTGTCAATGATGACGACATCGGCATCCTGCGCCACGGCCGACTTCACCGTGTCGAAAGCCACGGAAGCGGGGTCGGCACCCTGACCTTGTTGGACACAAGGCACGCCTACCCTCTCAGCCCAAATCTGCAGCTGACTGACGGCGGCAGCACGGAAAGTGTCGGAAGCTCCAAGCACGACCTTCTTGCCAGCGTTCTTGAAGTTGTAAGCCAACTTACCGATGGTAGTGGTCTTGCCCACGCCATTCACGCCGACGACCATGATGACATACGGCTTCTTATCCGAAGGGATGTCGAAAGTGGTGCCGTCGCCCGACTCGTTTTCCTGCAGCAGGCCCATAATCTCCTCTTTCAGGATGGTGTTGAGTTCACTGGTGCCGACATATTTGTCGCGAGCCACACGGGCTTGGATGCGGTCGATAATCTTTAAGGTGGTGTCGACGCCCACGTCGGAAGTGATCAGAATCTCCTCCAGGTTGTCGAGCACCTCGTCGTCGACGGTCGACTTGCCCATAATGGCTTTGGAAATCTTGGAAAAGACGCTGGTCTTGGTCTTTTCAAGTCCTTTATCGAGGTCTTCCTTGTTTTCTTTTTTCTTGGTTAGGAATGAGAACAGGCCCATGATAGTTCAATTTATACAAACACAAAAAAGCTCTTCCATAAAGTCATGGAAAAGCTCTGTTGTCTTGCGTTTAACGCAAATTATCTTTTAGCAAGGTATTCCTGCACTTTGTCGGCAGGGACGACGATCTCATCGAAATAGTAAGCGCCGGTCTTCTCAGAACGCTTCATTCTGATGATCTTGCTATAGGTCTTGTCTAAGCTACGAAGGGTAGCAACAGCTTTCTTTGCCATAACTCTTAATTATTTAATCTCCTTGTGGAGGGTCATTCTCTTAAGGATCGGGTTATACTTCATCAACTCCAGACGGTCGGGAGTGTTCTTCTTGTTCTTCATGGTGTAGTATCTCGAAGTGCCGGGCATGCCGCTAGCCTTGTGCTCAGTGCATTCGAGGATGACTTTCACGCGTGCATCTTTCTGTTTCTTTGACATTGCTTATACTCCTTTCAAATTTGGCTGCAAAAGTACAACTTTTTCAAATACCCGCAACCAATTTTTCAAAATTTTATTCTCCTGCAATAACCTTATTCACAATTTGCAGAATTTCAGCCTCTTGCACAAGAGCAGCAGCCTCAATCTCGGCAGCTTCCTTCAAGATTTCGGCCTTGAAAGCCTCATCTTTCAGCGAAGAAGCGTTGATTTTGACGTTCAAATGGGCACCCATCACGGCCGAACGAGCGCACAAAGCACCCACTCCGGCGTCGGTGACGGAGTTGGGATTGCCAGTCTCGGCCATGGCGCGGACGACCTCAAAGGCCTTGAAGGCGACCTTCATCGTGCGGAAAGGCACCTGGGTGGCATACTTGGTGGCCTCTTGGATGGCGGCACTACGGGCAGCCTTCTCCTCGTCAGTCTTCTTCGGCAGGCCGAAGGCATCCATGATCTTATTGAAGGCATTGGTATCTTCGTCGACCAGCTCAAGCAGCTCGTCCTTGATAGCCTGACCCTTGACGGCCCAGTTGGAGAACTCCTCCCAACGCTCATCCCAGCCCGGTTTGTGCGACGACAGGTTGGCGACCATCGTGGCCAACGAGGCACCGAGGGCACCCATGTAGGCCGAGATGGAACCGCCACCAGGAGCGGGGCTTTCGCTAGCGGTCTCGTTGGCAAAGCCCGTGCAGGTCATGTCGACGAGTTTCTTCTGGCTGTGATCTTCGATGAGGTATTCGATGACCTTTTCCTTCGGGTCGAAAGGCTTCAGGTCATCCAAGCCCATCGACTTGATGGCGATCTTCATGATTTCCTCTTCGCTCACGCCGAGGCTACGTTGTTGCTTGGCCAGATAGAACTTACCAGCATCCATCAGCACCTTCTTAGGAACGAGGCCGACGATTTCGCAGCCAGTGACACGCACGCCACGGGCAGCGGCCTTGGCACATACCTCCTCGAAGCAGACATGCACCGGCGAAACGCTGATGTTGGTGATGTTCATCGACACCTGGGCGATGCCGTAATCCTCGATGAACCAGCCGATGGCCTTAGTAGCCTTCAGCGTTCCGGGAATCATGATCGGTTTGCCGTTTTCGTCCTTCATCGGCTTGCCGGTTACCTTGCCGCCTTCGCGCATCGGGCGACCCTTTTCGCGCACGTCGAAAGCGATGGCGTTGGCGCGACGCGTCGAGGTGGTGTTGAGGTTATAGTTGATGGCCACAAGGAAGTCGCGGGCACCCACTTGGGTGGCACCCGTGTGGGCCACGTGTTCGTTCCATTCGTTGGGGCCGAAGTCGGGCTTCCATTGCTCCGTGCCGAGGCGCGAGGCCAAGGATTCGTATTCTCCCGTGCGGCAATAAGCGAGGTTGCGGCGCTCCTTGATGTAGGCGGCCTCTTCGTAGCAGTAAATCGGGATATTGAGTTCTTCGCCGAGGCGTTTGCCAAGCTTGTGGGCATACTCGACCACCTCTTCCATGGAGATGTTGCTCACAGGGATAAGCGGGCACACGTCGGTGGCACCTTGGCGCGGGTGGGCACCGTGGTGTTGGCTCATGTCGATGAGTTCGGCGGCTTTCTTCACCACACGGTAGGCGGCTTCGCACACAGGCTCAGGCTCACCCACAAAGGTGATAACGGTGCGGTTGGTGGTCATACCGGGATCCACGTCCAGCAGCTTGACGCCTTCCACTTTCTCGATTTCAGCGGTCACTTGGTCAATGATATTCTTGTCGCGGCCTTCGCTGATATTCGGCACGCATTCAATGAGTTGTTTCATTATTGTTTGATTTAATATTTAAAATTCAAGATTTAAGATTAAGATTCTCTTCGAGAATGGAGTTTGATCGTTTTGTATACCGCGGCGGCCTCGGGCGTCTTCCAATAGGTCAAAACCTCAAGCCGCCGCTTATAAACAACTACACACCACTCCATTCCCCGCAGGGGAATCTCAGTCCCTGTTTGCCGCTGCAAAGGTACGGCTTTTTTCTATACGATACGAAAAGAAATCTAATCCGAATCTGAACATGAAATAAACCACATGAGCAAATTGGTATGCGGTCCCATTACCACATCTATAGGATTCTGCGCCTTCCACTCATAAAACGCATCAGAATCGATAGCCATGTCCTTAGGGATAATTAGCCAGCCAAAATACTGGTCAAACAAATACTCCTCCAAGAAACCATTATCAATGATTTTATTAAGCTGCTCAAGTTGATGATGGATCTCTTCTCCCCCATTCAGTTCAGGGTGGTCTTTTTCTGCTTTTACAAAACCTTCCACTGCTGCCATGTGTGCCTCCAAATAAAGGCAGGGATAACCACTTAATTTCTCCAATGAATCAACGTTTTCGTCTATCCATTTCAATTGCCCAACAATGGCACCAAGCACACAATCCAACATCAGGGAATCGTGAATGGCAGCAGGGGCTACATGAACCTCATATCCTACTTTCAAAGGATCATTCTTGACAAAATTCGTCGGCACGAAATAGTCCATCACTGTCTGTTCCAATTGGGACATCTGGCAAGTGTCGATGTCGCTCGAAGTGATTCTCATCTTGAACCACCACCTTCCACACTCATAAAGCGTCAGCGACTCGTTTTTACCTTTGGTAGAAAATACCGACCTAAGCCCATTAATCTTGAAACCATCATTCTGGTATGAAACCGCATTTGAAATGGCATCTAATCCACCATGCATATTGGCCAATTCTTGCATCAAGCCTGAATACTCATCATGAATTCTACTATCGTAGCCAATCCTCGCTGGGTAAACATAAACCGATAACAAGGTTTGTTTGTTGGCACTTTCATATACGCCTCCGACATTCTCTTTCTTTTTATCATAAGAATACAGCCCATCACGATGATAGTCACCTAATTGCAAAGGGAAAACGGCTTTTGTAGCAGGATGAACATAATCTCCTTTAGCCTTTATCTTCTTCGGTGATTGCGCTTGCAGCTGACCTAATAACAAAGTCAAAGCAAATAATAGTAATAGTCTTTTCATTCCTTCAATAGTTTGTTTTCCGGGTCGGTAAAGGTACGGCTTTTTTCGATACAAATATGGGAATAGATATTATTCTTGCGTATCCTCCAACTTGAAAAAGATAGGAATTTGGTATGACACTCTAACAAATTCACCATTATGCATTCCAGGCTTCCATTTCGGCATTGACTTCACAACTCGCATAGCCTCTTCGTCACAAGTGCCACCGATGCCACGAAGAATCTTCACATCACCAATGCTTCCATCCGTCTCAACCACAAAGTAAACGAAAACACGGCCTTGAATTCCAACATCCTTTGCTTCTTGAGGATATCTCGTGTTCTTTTTGATAAATTCCAACAATTTGGCTTCGCCACCAGGGAACTCTGGCATTTGTTCGACAATGGTATAAACATCCACCATGTCAAAATTCTCCACTTCGCCTACTTCTGGAGCAACATATCCATCCAAAGCTTCATCAACCTCAACAATGTCTCCAGGGATCACAAGTTCCACATCGGCTTTGCAAGCTGTTTTCTTTTCTTCTGCTTTCATTGTATCCGGCTCCGGCACCATCACCTCGCCTTCAAGCAACAATGCATCGTCGGGGAAGGTGTCATCCGTATGGGTGTCGTTGGTCAGCTCGGTGGTGTCGGGCACGACTGGATCACCCTCTGTAGGTTGCAGGACGGGGTGGTTGCAGGAAGTGGCGGCGAACAAGGTTCCCAACGACATTCCAGCGAAAACCGCCGCCTTGCCCATGCGCTGGCGTTTCTCCAGCTCGCGCTCAAGATAGCGCACTTCGGCTTCGCATTTCGGGCAGGTGCCGAGGCAGTCGCCTTGGTAGGTGCATTCCGAAACGACCAAATCAATGTCGTTCTCCGCCGCTATCTGCTTGCGGATTTCCTTCAGGATTTTGCAGGTTTGTTTGCCTTTTGCCATAGCTTTATTCCTTATTTGGATAATTTGAAATTGACGGGCAATGTATATCTCACACGGACGGCCTTCCCTCTTTGCTTGCCTGGGCTCCATTTTGGCATTAGACCTATCACGCGAAGCGCTTCTTCATCACAGCCGTAGCCAATGCCACGAAGCACTTTTGCATCACAAACAGTGCCATCTTTTTCTATATAAAACTCAACGAAGACCTTGCCTTCTATGCCTGCGTCTATGGCTTCTTGGGGATAAACCACATTTTTTCCTATGAATTCAAACAGTTTTTGCTCGCCACCACGAAACGAGGGCATAGTTTCCGGTATCATACCAAACAGCTCTTGTTCGACGACTTCTTCAATCGTATCCATTCGTAAACTATCCGGCTGCTGCGCCAAAGCCACTTGGCTTGAAGCCAGCAAACCCACGGAAAGCCCTGCCACCATGGCTGCCTTGCCCATGCGCTGGCGTTTCTCCAGCTCGCGCTCAAGATAGCGCACTTCAGCCTCGCATTTCGGACAGGTGCCGAGGCAGTCGCCTTGGTAGGTGCATTCCGAAACGACCATGTCGATATCGTTCTCCGCCGCAATCTGTCTGCGGATTTCCTTTAGGATTTTGCAGGTTTGTTTGCCTCTTGCCATGTTTGAATTTTTTGGATTAACGCAGCATAGATACGATTTATTTTGAAGAAAGCAGTTTGAAGCAAAATTCATCCAAAAACGGATATCAATCCCCGTTCTGCATTCTACATTCTACATTCATCATTCATCATTCATCATTCCAACTCACCTTATTATATATTGGAACTCATCAACATCCACCACTCCCATCGCTTTGAGGCGTTCCACACTTTTCGCCACATCTTCATCGGTATTATACTCAGGAATATGGGGAACGCGCACCTTGACGCGCTTTGGGTCTCCATGCTGCAAAATCCATTCCAAATTCTTCAAAACCAGTGGATTTTCTTTCCCCGTATAGGCCAAATAGATTGCCGGATTCAGGTCTTTGATGTCAACGATATAGCCGTCCAAGATTTCATTCATCTCCTGAACGGTCTCAAAGGGCACATGGAGGCTGGTCTCGACCACAATCTGCCACTGTGGTCCACAAAGTGCACGAAACTCCTTGATGAAGTCCTTTTGCAGCAAAGGCTCTCCCCCACCGAAGGTGATGCCGCCATGCGTGGCCAAGAAATACAACTGGTCGATTTTCACCTCCTCGAAGAGCAACTCGGGCGTATACAAACGGCCTCTTTCAAGCTCCCACGACTGTTTGTTGAGACAATACTTGCACCGCAAAGGACATCCCGTGAACGCCACTAAGGTAGTGACGCCCTCTCCGTCGACGGTCAAACGGTGACGGCCTATTCCAAATATCTTAGCCGTTGTCATCCAAAAACTCTGGTTTTCCGGATTCGTCTACATAACGTCGCTCGGGCATCCAAAGGTTAAACACAATGCCCACCTGGGCATTGAAAGCGCTTGTATTCAAAGGCTTGAATAATCCAATAAGATTATTGGTAGTCAGGTAGATGTTGCAGGTCTCAATCATGGCGGAAACACCAAGGCCGATATTGTCGTAACTGTGAGGCATCATCGTGTAGGTGGCACACACGTTGAAGTTGTTCCAGAACGAGCCGCAGTAAGCCAACGTCACGGCTGGTCGGAAGCCACTGCCCAAGAAGCGGCCTTGCACCTGCGCGCTGAAGCGGTTGCATGCATCGAGATCGTAGTTACCGCGAAGCAAAAGGTTGGTATTCAAAGCAGTGGTGTACTTATCCATGGGTAAAAAACCCACTTGGAAATAGCGCTGCAAGGTATCCAAGAAGTGTTTACGATAATTGTCATCTGAGAGAATACGTTGCACCTCGTCGACATTCAAACCCTCGAAGAGGAAGTCGCCGTTGTCATAGAAGTGACCCATATCGTTCACTTGGCCTGACATGGCGATGTTGTGCTTGCCCCAATGGATGAAACCCAGGTCGCGCACCGCGGCCACAGCGCTAAAGCGCTCGTCGAAACGGTATTCGGCGGCCAAGTCGACGCCAAAACCCGGGTTGCGGAACAACTCGCCCACGCTGAAGGGACCGTCAGCCTTCAGATGGCCTGTCTCGTCCACATAGATGACATTGGGCAGGGCGGTTTTTATGGCGATGTTTTCCTTCAAGCGGAGCGCATAGGAATCGGGATCGGTGTAGAGTTGGGCATCAAAGGCATCGGTTTTCACATTGGCCACGCCGAAGAGGAGTTTGGCCTTACCACCCAACGAGAGCTGCTCCGTGACATTCCACTGGTAGCCCACCGCCAGTTCCTGATATCCCATGGCGTTGATGTCCATATTGACTTTGGCAGGATTGTCATTGCCAACGAAAGCCGAGTTGCCATAGGCTGCCAGATCGAACAGCCCTTCGTTAAAGGCAAAGTCACCCTGGGCCTTCACGCCATAATTGATGGTGATCATGCCTTTTTTGAGGCGCTTGTACAAGGTGAAAAGGTCAACATTCACATCAAAGCCGATATAATTGTCTTCCTTCAGGCTGTTTGCCAATTTGTGCAAATTGATCATTGCAGGACGTCCTTGCGCGTCGAAGTCGAAGCAGTTGTCGAAACGCAACGTCGTGTTTTGCAAGTCGATCCCGATATCGCCAATGACAAGCGACATGACGCTCAAATAGGGCAAGTCGGTGGCTGGGTTGGCGTTCATCTGATAAGGATTGTAGCGCATGAAGTCGACAGGCGACACTTGTTGAGCCTTGACAGAGCAAAACGTCAACGCAGCAAAAAAGGCTAATACTATTTTCTTATTCATAATCATGACTGATAATCGCTAAAAATCCAAATTCCCTTTGTATTTGACACGGCCTTTTACCGAAAGGTCGAGCTTTTGGTTGAAGTTCAAATGCAGGTTGTGGTTCTCTGTATCCAGTTCATACGACATGATGATGCGGTTGGAATGCAACACGTTTTCAACACGGTCTTCATCGACAACGAGCGTCACCTCTGTCGTGGCAGGCTTGCCGTCAAATGAAGCCTTTATGACCTTGGACTCGCCAAGCAAGGTGTCCGTGACCATACCTGTCTCAGAGTTAAACATATAGAAACTTGCATTTAAATTGAACGGCAGTAAAGAGTTGAATGTCAGTTCGAGCGTTAACTCCTTGATGAGTTCAGGCACCTCGAGGTTGGCAACATTCATATTGACCGTGTCGACATATTTGACATCGCCAACGCTGAAGGAGAATGGTATCTCCACGTCGGCACAAAGGTCGATACGGTTGGTATCGACAACAGTCACCATATCTGTGGCGTCCTCGGGATTGATAATGTAATCGCCCGAAGCCAGGAAATGTCCTCCGTCGGCACTCATTCGGAAGTTGACGACCTTATTGAGTGCCTCTACATATTGCATCGCAGGAGGCATTTCGATCGGCAACGGCAACGGCTCAAGGATGGAGATAGGCGCATTCTCTTTGCTCCACAAAGTGAGCGTGTCGATAACGAAACGAGCTCCCATAGGGAAGGTATTACGCTCTGTGAGTTTCAGTCTGACATCTTCCAATCCGAGTTGACCATCAATCAATCCAGGAAACAGTGTGAAAACCGTATCGACGCGGTCGCGGCTCGTATAACGCTCCACATAACCTTGTATCTCGCTGAAAGCCATATCGTGTCCCTTGATGCGGATGTTCACACTCAACTCCGGTTCAACCGTCATTTGTGCGCCAATTGTTACTTCACAATTGAAGGTCAGCGTATTAACTTCTTCAGTAGAATAGCGTAAACCCGACAGATCAATTACGAAGGTGTTGTTTTGAATTGGCGTGTCAAGCACGAAGTCGTGACCAGCGGCATCCTTGATGTTGGACGTGCGCAACACCACATGCTGCAAATTGCCAACATTGGACTCCATAGTAAACTCAAGGCGTCCGGACTTAACTAAACCTTCCCTAACGAAGACATGCTCCGACTCGAATGTGATGGTACGCTCAAAGCTCAGCACCGTATCAAGATAAGGCGGCGGAGTGGTTGGATAGGGGTTGGGGTAGGCATAATGCTCTTCATAGTTCAAATCATTGAATTTCAATATTTCATAGCCTTCCAAGATGCTATCCATCTGCATCGTGTAGTGCAATGCCATGTCGCCGTCGGCAGTCCAATAAAGCAGATCCAACAAGCCGAAGCGTTCCATCAAATCCTTCACAGAAAACGAAGCCGAAGCCAGCGGCGCCAACACCTCGCCTTCGGCATTCACGCCGTGCACATTGCTCAAGTCATAATGGTCCTTTTTACAGGAGACGACGAACAGCGAAAGGACCAATGTCGTCAATAATAATCTATAAGGTCTCATAACACAAACTTTCCGTTAAGAATCATTTTAGCCACTTTGTTGGCACCATAGTAATAAGGCATGAACTCGAGCTGCGTCATCGGCTGAGTGATGATGAGGTTGGCGAGTTTGCCCTTGGTGATGCTACCCACCTCGTCGCTCACACCCATGGCATAGGCCGTGTTGAGCGTGGTGGCGTTGAGCGCCTCTTCGGGCGTCAGGCGGTAGCGGATGCAAGCCATAGACAGGATGAGTTGCATGTTGCCCGAAGGCGAGGTGCCAGGGTTGAAGTCGGAGGCCATGGCCACAGGCAAGCCAGCGTCAATCATCTTGCGTGCCGGTGAGAGCGGCAGGTTGAGGAAGAAAGCGCAGCCAGGCAGCACGGTCGGCATGGTCTCAGTGTCTTTCAGCGCCTCAATCTCGGCATCGCCCATCTGCTCAAGGTGGTCGACGGAGATGGCGCCATATTTCACGCCCACCTGCACGCCGCCCGAGATGGCCATCTCGTTGGCGTGGATCTTCGGCTTCATGCCGTATTTGATGCCTGCCATGAGGATGCGCTCGGTGTCCTCGACAGTGAAGAAGCCTTGGTCGCAGAACACATCGATGAAGTCGGCGAGGTCTTCGGCAGCCACGAGTGGGATCATTTCGTTGATGACCAAATCAACATAGTCTTCTTGATGACCACGGTATTCCATCGGGATGCCATGTGCACCGAGGAAGTTCGATTTGATGGTCAGAGGCGAGTTCTCCTTCAGGCGGCGGATGACGCGAAGAAGTTTCAGCTCGCTCTCGGTGGTCAGGCCATAGCCGCTCTTGATTTCGATGGCGCCTGTGCCCATGCGCATCACCTCGTCGAGGCGTTGCTGAGCCATGTCGTAGAGTTCGTCCTCCGAAGCGGCCGCTGTCGCTTTGGCCGAGTTGAGGATGCCTCCTCCCCTCTTGGCGATCTCCTCATAGCTGAGGCCACGGATCTTGTCGACAAACTCCAGCTCGCGCGAGTTGGCGTAGACGAGATGCGTGTGCGAGTCACAGAAAGCGGGCATGACCACACTACCTTTCACGTCATAGACACGATGGTTCTCTGCGAGATATTTGCGGCACGCCTCCGAGTCCATTGGACCAAAGTCGGCGATTTTCTTGCCTTTAATGAAGAGAAAAGCATTCTTGATTCTGCCCGTTTCGGCCATTTCCTTGCCGCGTTTCAGCAGTCGACCTTGTTCTTCGACACCGACGAGCTCCTTGATATTGACGATTAACATGATTTTGGAATATTTTGCCGCAAAATTAAGGAAAAAACCGCCATTAGCACGATTTTTGTTACTTTTGTCCCCCGAAAAATAGACGACAATGAAAAAAAGCATCTTATTTGCCATGTTGTTCATGGTGGCTGGTCTCACCGCAAACGCACAAGAAGAGAAAAAAGAATCGAAAGTCCAGCATTTGACTTATAAGGAGTTCCTGAAAAAGGTTTGGGATTTCGAGAAAGACCCCACCACCTTTGTATATAAAGGCAAGTTGCCTGCCATCGTTGACTTCTACGCCGACTGGTGCGGTCCGTGCCGTCGTGTGGCACCTATCATGGAGAAACTGGCCGAAGAGTATGACGGCAAGCTGTTGATCTATAAAGTCAACACGCAGTATGAAACCGAATTGGCGAAAGCCTTCCAGATACGCAGCATCCCAACAGTGCTCTTCATCCCCGTGGAGGGACAGCCGATGATGCAAGTCGGAGCCATGCCAGAAGAGGGCTACAGGAAAGTCGTCGTCGAACAATTGCTCAAATGACGCTTTTCAACACGGCATATTTTCCCAGCATCAGCTACATGGCGCGTTTTCTGAAAGAAGACGCGCCTGTCGTTGAGATATGGGAGACCTATCACAAGCAGACTTACCGCAACCGCTGCCGTGTGATGACGGCCAACGGCGTGGAGAGCCTCAGCGTGCCTGTAGTGAAGGTCAACGGCAACCACACCATGACCAAGGATATGGCCATCAGTCCCATCGAGCCTTGGCAGCACATCCACAGCCGCTGCTTAGAATCAGCCTACAAAGCTGCGCCATATTTCGACCATTATTACGACTACCTGAGACCTATCTTTGAAGGCCATTTCGAGCATCTCATCGACTTGAACGACGCTGCTTTGCAAGCAGTGCTGAAAATGCTGAAGGTCAAGAAGGAAATCGTTCACACGACGGATTATGTCCGCGAGGCGGAGAACGACTTACGAGAGGCTTTCAGCCCGAAAAAGACCGCAGAAGACACCTCATTCCCAGAGTATTACCAGGTTTTCGGCACCAAGTTTCCTTTTGCGCCCGATTTGAGCGTATTGGATTTGGTTTTCAATGAGGGGCCGGAGGCAGTGGAGTATTTGAGGATGTTATAGTTAGATTCCCTGCGGGAATGGCATGCTTGTGCGTGTTACTGCGGCGGCAAGGACCATTTACCGGTTTGTAACATTTATAGCCGCCGCATTGAAATTATACGTATGTACTCCATTCCCGAAGGGAATCTCATCATTTCTCGGGATAGGCAATCCTCACATGATAGATACTCATCAACTTCTTTTTCAGCACTTTACGACAGGTCTCGATGTCGTGCATGGTGAGGTCGGTGTTGAGGAACTGCCCCGCCTCCATCTGCTTGTCGATGATGCCATCCACCAAGTCGCTGATTCTCTTTTCGTCGGGGTCTTTCAAGCTATGCGAGGCGGCCTCGATGCTATCGGCCATCATCAAGACGGCAGTCTCGCGTGAGAAGGGCTCAGGACCATGATAGGTGAACGGTGTCGGGTCGATTTCCTCGTCGGGATGCGCCTTCTGCTCGTTGATGTAGAAATATTCAGTGCGGCGCGTGCCATGGTGGGTGCGGATGAAGTCGATGATGCGCTCAGGGATGTGGTTTTTATGCGCCAACTCTATGCCGTCGGTCACGTGCGAGATGATAATCTCGGCGCTTTCGGTATTGGAAAGATCATTGTGCGGACTGTAAGCGCCATGCTGGTTTTCGGTGAAATACATCGGATTCTTGATCTTTCCCACATCGTGATACAATGCACCCGTACGGGCCAAAAGTGTGTCGCCGCCGATTTCATACAGCACCTCTTCGCAGAGGTTGGCGACCTGTATGGAGTGTTGGAATGTACCCGGCGCAGTCGCCGCCAACTCACGCAGCAATGGCGTATTTGTGTTGCTCAGCTCCATCAGCGAGAGCGAGGTGGTCACTCCGAAGATACGCTCGAAGAGCAGGATGAGCGGTTGGGCCAGCATGGTGAACAAGCCATTGAGGAACAGCATCAGAATCACCGACCAGTCGACCTCGGAGGTGGTGAGGAAGGTGAATGCCAGGTAAACCAAGAGATAGCCAAAGAACACCAACAACGCGGCTTGGATGAAACGGTGGTGCGTGCGGGTGCTCGACATGCCGAACACCGTGACCACCGTGGCCACCAGCTGCATAAACATAAACTGGAAAGGATTGGGCACCACCAAGGAAATCAGCATCACGGCGAAGACCTGTGTGGAGAATGCCAGCCTCAAGTTGAAGAACGAGCCCACCATGATGGCGAGCAAGCATACCGGCATCAAGAAGATGAGACTGGGGGCAAAGCGTACGAGGACATAGCAAGGCAACACGATGATGAGCACCAAGGTAAGCAAGAGTACAATGTTCTTCAACTCGGAGAAGACTTTCGCATGGAGTTTGCTGCCATAGAGACCCATCAGCGAGAAGATCAACGCCACGAGAAAGATCTGGCTCAAGAGGACGCGGAGCGACTCGTCGCGCGACATGGAACGCGTGGCGTATTCGCGTTGCAACGAATTCAACACATCGTAGGTGTGCGCGTTGATGATCTCGCCTTCAGAGATGATCAACTCATCCTTCTGCACCATGCCATAAGTCAACGAAACGGCAGCCGCCGCCTTTTCCATTTCCTGCTGGGTAAGGCTAGAGTTATAAAACACATTCTGACGCAAGGCACCGTTGAGAAGCTCGGAGAGCAATTTCATGTTGTAGCTACCTCCGGCATCTTTCAATATGGAAGCTACCGCCTCAGTGGCTTCGTTCATGGCATAGAAGTCGCCGTACCGCACAGTACGCATCACCTTATCGCGAATGACCGTGACCACAGAGCTGGGGTCGAGCGAGCTGGTGGCATTGTCGTAGGCCACAATACCCTGGTCTTCGATGGAATCGTAAACCTTGAGCAGACAATCAAGGTTGGCAGCCTTGTCGAGTGTGGAATGCTCGTCCCATTGCGCGTCAAAAGCATTGACCAAAGCCTTGCGCGCGGTGTTCATCTCGGTGTCGTTGAAGACAAACACAGGATGCACCTGCTTCTCGGCAGCATCTGTCTCAGCGCTGTAGGACTCATAGTCCTTATAGATGGGAAAGTCAAACGGGGCATAGAGCGTCTCATGCTGCCATGGCTTCGAAAGCTGGAACTCGTATTTGAACTTGCCCGTACGTGGCATCAACAGACATACTAAAACAATGGCCACTACAAAGGCCAACACTTTGGCAATACCATAATAACTGTGTCTTATTCTATTGATTAAACCTTTTATCCAATTCATAATCAACGATTTAATGATTATTCTTGCATATAATTGCGAGTGCTAAATTATTAAAAAACTACGATTGTTCAAAAAAAAGAGCACAAAAAAGGCCTTCCGCATTGAATTGTTGCCTAATTTAGCGCTCTGAAAACAGCGATATTTATGACCTACGGCATCTGCAAACTTTCAGCCATCGCATTGAGGAAGGAACCTCGACACAGTTCCGAGATGGTGAGTCAACTGCTATACAATGAAATATACATGGTTTTGGACAGCCTACAAGAATGGGTGCTGGTCCAAACCGGATTCTTCCGTTATCAAGGTTGGATTCAGGCGAAGCAATTCGAGGAAATCAGCGAGGAAGAATTTGAGACATTGAAAAACAAGAAACTCTATCTCACCTACAAACCCATCGTTGAATATCATGGGCAGTATTTGAGCTTGGGCACTCCGCTCTATGAGCCACATCCCGATGCCATCGAGATGCCCTCCGAGTTCCATCCTGAGATGATGTTAGACTATGCCAAGATGCTGCTCGACGTGCCTTACCTCTGGGGAGGTCGCACCGCTTTAGGCATCGACTGCTCTGGTTTGGTTCAGGTCTGTGCCCGCCTTGCAGGAATGGCTCTGCCTCGCGATGCTTCCCAACAAATCCAAGAAGGTGAACTGGTGTATTTCCTACAGGAGACACAACCCGGCGACCTTGCTTTCTTTGGAGAGGAAGACGGCCACATTACCCATGTGGGCATCATCATGGGCAACGAGCAGATCATCCACTGTTCGGGGAAGGTCCGCATCGACTATTTGGACCAGACGGGTATCTTCAACAAGGAGAAGAACGAGCACACGCATCATTTGCAAGTCATCAAGCGGATGAAATGATTGCGAAAAAATTCGCATCGTATTTTTTCGCAATGAAATATCCTATATTTGCACCGCGTTTATCAAACAGAAACTTCACAATAAAAAAAACATAACAAAATGAAACAACTATCATTATTTGCGATGGCGCTACTGCTTGCTGCCAGCATCGCATCATGCAAGAAAGACACAACAAACGGCAAAGTCGTTTTCGGCAACACCCATGGAATGTCCATTACATCATACGACAGCACTTTCCACCCCGAACAATATGGCCATTTTTCCTGGGGTAACACCGTTGACCTCGACGGCGATGGAGAAAACGACGTTCAGTTTCATTCGACGAGTGAGATCATGGAAGGAGGTATCCTCACAGAACTCAATTGCCTTGATAACACTGCAGTATTGGGAGAGCTCAACAATCAAAAGTTCTCGCTTTGGGCCAATAACGCCAATGACAGCTTCGATAGTAACAGCACTTTCATGAGCACCAAAGTCGCACTTCTCAGAAGCGACAACGTGTATTTCCCGATGAACGAAGAAAAATACATTGGTTTCAAACTCACCGAAAATGACAAGAGCCGTCTTGGTTGGATGAAAATCATCCTCCACCATGACTATGTTGAACTTTTGGAAACCGCTATTCAGAAATAAAGGCTGAGATTCCCCTGCGGGGAATGGAGGATATAGTTTGCGGTTCTGCGGCGGCATGTAACGTTTACGTTTTGTAAGCTTTACAAGCCGCCGCGGGTTGATTAATCGAATGGACTCCATTCCCCTAGGGAATCTCTTTCGTTTCATATCACTGCTGAACACAAAGCTGTCCTGAAAAAGCGAAAAATTATTGCGTTGAAGTTTTTCGCAATGAAATTTACTATATTTGCACCGCGTTTCGAAAACTAAAAACAAAACCTGATAATGAAGAAAACACTATTATTTGCTTTTATACTGCTGACTTTTTCTTCTTGCGCCCTGTCTGGATTCACAACCAAGACCCCAAAAAGTGAAATTTCAGACGTACAACGTTTTATTCCTGTATGCGACATTGATCTATTGGACAAATACGACAATGGCGGTCACAGCGATTCTCTTTCAGAATTATGCCGCCTTTCCATAGATAACGTACTGGCTCGAGATAAATCCATCGGTCTAACAGGATACATAACAATAAAAGACACTGTGGTACAGAATAAAGTGAATAATGAATTACGGCAACTTATTGATGATGGAAACCTCAAGCAAAAGGCACAATATACATACTTGCCTACCGTTGATTCCATATTGAAACAAAACGGGAAACGCTTTGGTTTGCTAGTTTATCATGTCGGTTTCGAAAGAACCAAGCAAAACTGGGGCGAGATTATTTTCAAAAGTATTGCTTACTATTATGGCGCCTATGGAGCAAGTTCTTATAATGAGGCTTTCTCTAAACTAACACTTATCATCTATGACGCAGAAAACAAGAACCTTCCTTTCTATCATTTTTCAATCAAGCCTGACAAAAAACCCACCCGTGTTATAAGTCAGCAGTTAGAAGGCATTATCGACAGGTTTTGGAAATGACGGAGCAACCCCGTCCTAATTACCTCAACATTTTTGAATATTTATTCTTCAAACTTTAAATAAAACATAATGAACAACGCACTGATCACATTTGCGAAGCCGGACAACGAGCCTGTAAAAAGCTACAAGCCAGGCAGTCCGGAGAGAATCGAACTCCAGAAGGAACTCGAAAGACAATCCAACGAAATCGTTGAAATCCCCGCCATCATCAACGGCCAGGAAGTCCGCACGGGCGACATGGGCGAAGTGGTGATGCCTCACGACCACAAACACGTCATCGCACGCTACCATAAGGTAGGCGAAAAGGAAGTCCGCATGGCCATCGACGCCGCCCAGGCCGCCAAGCACGACTGGGAGAACACGCCTTGGGACGAGCGCGCCGCCATCATGGCACGCATCGCCGAGATGCTGGCCACCAAGTACCGCGCCCGCATCAACGCCGCCACCATGCTCGGCCAGTCGAAGAACTGTTTCCAAGCCGAGATCGACAGCGCCTGCGAGACCATCGACTTCTTCCGCTACAACAACCACTACGCCAGCAAGCTCTACGCCGAGCAACCCGCATCGGCCAACGACCAGCTGAACCGCGTGGAATACCGTCCGCTGGAAGGCTTCGTGTTCGCCATCACGCCTTTCAACTTCACCTCCATCGCCTCCAACCTGAACATGACCCCCGCCTTGATGGGTAACACCACCATCTGGAAGCCCTCGACGACTGCCCTGCTGTCGAACTACACCGACATGCGCATCTTCATGGAAGCCGGACTTCCCGCTGGCGTCGTCAACTTCCTGCCTGGCAAGGGCAGCGTGATCAGCGGCGTGGCCCTGAAGGACAAGAACTTCAACGCCATCCACTTCACCGGCAGCACCGCCACCTTCAAGAGCCTGTGGAAGACCACCGGCCAGAACCTCGACATGTACAAGGCCTATCCTCGTCTCGTGGGTGAGACCGGCGGCAAAGACTTCATCTTCGTCCACAACAGCGCCGACCCGCAAGAGGTAGCCGTGGCCATCGTGCGTGGCGCCTTCGAATACCAAGGCCAGAAGTGCTCCGCCGCCTCGCGTGCCTACATCCCCGCTTCGATGTGGAACGACGTGAAGAACCGCGTGGGCGACATGATGAGCACCATCAAGATGGGTGACGTGAAAGACTTCACCAACTACGTGAACGCCGTCATCGACGAGGCTTCGTTCGACAACTGCAAGGGCTACATCGACCGCGCCAAGGCCAGCAAAGACGCTGAGATCGTCTTCGGCGGCAACTGCGACAAGAGCGTCGGTTACTTTGTGGAGCCTACCGTCATCCTCGCCAAGGTGCCGAACTACGAGAGCATGGTGGAAGAGATCTTCGGACCCATCATCACCATCTATGTCTACGATGACAACAAGTTTGAGGAGATGCTGGACGTGTGCGACCAGAGCTCGCCTTACGCCCTCACGGGTGCCTTCTTCGGCAACTGCATGAAGGCCCAGAAGATCGCCAACGACAAACTGCGCCACGCAGCCGGCAACTACTACGTGAACGACAAGCCCACGGGAGCCGTGGTTGGCATGCAGCCCTTCGGTGGCGCCCGCGCCAGCGGCACCAACGACAAGGCAGGTGGCCTGTGGAACCTCATCCGCTGGACCAGCCCCCGCGCCATCAAGAACACGTTTGTTCCTGCTGCCGCATACGGGTATCCGTTCTTGGCAAAGGATTAATCGTTTGTTGGTAGAGACGTGCCATGGCGCGTCTCTACAGCGATAAAACACCAAGAATAATCCGTCAAAAAGTTTGGCGGATTTTTTTATATATTTGTCGCCTGAAACAAACAAATCTTGCCATGAAACGACTATTCTCCCTTTTTACCGTTTTCATATTGGCCATAGGCATCACCAACGCGCAAGAAACCTATCGCTTTCGCACTGATGTCCCCCAAGGCATCAGCATAAAAAGCAGCACGTCTTCAGGGCTTATGCTACATTACTCCGTTAACGAAATCCTCGTTGCCGACTACGACAACGGCAGCACCAAAGGGCAGGAAATCATCATGAAAGGCTGTTTCGGCTCCTTTGCCAAGGGCTTACCCGATCTTCCTTTTGAAAATCGTTTCGTCGCCATCCCGCATGGCGCGAAGGCATTGGTCAAAGTCAAGGAAAACGGTAGTCAAGTACTGAGCGGCATCGACCTATTACCTGCTGCAGAAGTCATATTGAATAACGCTACAGGCCAGCCCAAATTGGACAAGGATATGAGCATCTTTAGCAAGGATGACAACTTCCCATCCGATAACGTGACCATCGCTCAGACCACCCAGATCCGAGGCTTGGACGTAGTGATGCTCAGCATCACGCCATTCCGTTACAACCCTGTCAGGAAGACTTTGGAGGTCATCTACGACATGGACATCGAAATCAGCTTTGAAGGCGGCAACGGCCAGTTTGGAGACGCACGCTACCGTAACCCAGCGTGGGACGGCATCTTGCACGACCTGGTCATCAACAACGACATGCTACCCGAAGCGCATTACTACGAACGGCTCAACGAAGCCATCCAAAACCGAGAAGAAGGATGCGAGTACCTCATCATCACCATTGACGACTCAGCCTTTATGGCTTGGGCCGACACCTTGAAATTATTCCGCACGAAGCAGGGCATACTCACCAAAGTTGCCACCACCGCCGATTGTGGTAGTAACGAACCCGAGGACATCCGTAACTATATCCTCAACGCATACGAGAGTTGGTCCATCCCGCCAGCGGCAGTTTTGTTGTTTGGCGGCAACCAGGTCACACAACCCGAATTCGGCCTCAAGCCTTTTATCTACAGGATGCCCTATAACACAAATTACGAATATAGATATCCCACCGACAATCCTTTTGCCGACATGAACGGCGACAGCATTCCTGACTTAGCCATCAGCCGCATGGTGGTTTACAATGCTGACGATTGTCAACAACAAGTGGAAAAGCTCATCAATTTTGAGCTTTACCCTCCAATCGACCCTCATTATTACGACCATCCCGTCATCACTTCTGGATACGAGGAAGACAAATGGTTTATGATCACCTCTCAAAGCGTTGATGGCTTTTTGCGCAACCATCTTGCGAAGCATCCTGACAATCAATACATGGTTTACGATCAAATGAACCCAGAGCCCACGCCACCTGACTCCATTTGGTCTACCGACCCCAACACAGAGGCCGTATTGGATTATTTCGGGCCAAATGGCACACAATACATTCCTGCAACCATTGGCGGACTCGATAATTGGGGAAACATGAGCGACAATCAACCTCTCATCAACGCCATGAGTGAAGGTGGGGTCCTAACCTTCTACAGAGACCATTCAAGCATCGAAACCTGGGGCAGCCCCTACTTATACCGCAACCACATCCCCTTAATACATAATGAAAAACCAACATTCATTTTTTCCATCGGCTGCCTAACCAACAACTTTTGGGACAATTGGTCAGCCAACATGTGCCTCTCCGAGGCCTTTTTAAGAGCAGAACCCGGGGCCATCGGATTCATTGGGACCAGCAGCGTCACCTATTCCCACTATAACGATATCGTAAGCTGGGGTATGTTAGACTACTTCTGGCCCGACTTCATGCCCACACTTGGCACCCACAACCAGCCCGAATCAACTTATCCTTCGTTTTCTTTGGTTGCAGGCAAGGTTTTTCTCACACAACAAAGTTTCAGACCGTATTGGATGGAAGGCGTTCATAGGACGCTGAACCTCTTTTCCTATTTGGGAGAGACCTATCTCAACCTTTACACTGAAATGCCGCGAACCATGGATGTTTCAGCCGTTGTATACCAAAGAGAAGACATACCCGACTATACAATGACAGTCGAAGAAGGCGCTTTGATCTGCCTCGCCAAAGGCGACGAGATTCTGCATATCGCCCAAGGCACGGGACAGGCTCAGTCTTTCGTCCTTCCCCAGATGCAGCCTGGCGAGCAGTTTGATGTTACTGTAACCAAACCCAAATGCGTCCGATTCCATCAAAATGTCACCATTATCCCTGCTTCAGGCCCTTATGTCATCATGAAAGATTACGATTTTTATGACGAAAGCTCAAACGACACTCTCGACTATGGCGAAAAAGCCTTTATTGACCTAACCTTGTTCAACGCCGGAGTAGGCATAGCCGAAAACACCCAGGTCAACCTTTCGTGCGACTCACCCTATATAGAAGTCATTAAGGGTACCGCCGACTGCCACCGGTTGGATCACGACGAGCAGATTTCCCTACAAAACGCTTTCATCATAAAAGCAAAGTATGACATTCCCGACCAAACCGAAGTCACCTTCAAAATCTCACTTGATAACGGCATCGTAGTCCAAGAATTCGTATTTCAAAAAACCGTATCGGCTCCGCTACTCCGCATTCAACCCTCTTTTAGCCTTATTACTGCCGACGAGCAACGAACCACCCATATTCTCAATGAAGGCACCACCCTCATCGGCTTCACAATAGCAAACACAGGTCATTGCAAAAGCGGCCCTGTCATGATAGATTTCAACGTGCTGGCACCTTTTGCGATGGTTGAAACGCCTCATTTTGTCATTGAAACACTTTTACCCGACAGTCTTATGCACTTAACCTTCCGTGTTGAGACTCAAACAAATGACTTATCCGGTGCTTGGCTGAAAGCAAGGCTCTGCATCACTGATGGCATTTCCGAAGCTATTTATGAGCCTTCAATTCAATATGGAGGCATCTTTGAGAACTTTGAAACCGACACGCTGAATCAATTCTTTACTTGGGAAAACTATGTGCATTACCCTTGGTTTTATACTGAAGCCGATGCAGCAGAAGGCCAGCGCTGCTTTGAGGCCACCCCACCTAAAAACAAACCTTCAGCGCTCACATTAAGCACAGAAGGTTACATTCCTGCTGGGAAAATGTCGTTTTACGTCAAAACAGGCCGCTATGCTTCCAACGCACTTGAAACGCTAATCATCGAAGAAGCAACCGCCTCTGGCAATAAGACCCAAACCTTCTCAAGCGAGGAGTGGAATTATCGTGAAGCCTATGTGTTTACCGAATGCGAAACGCTAAGATTTAGGATGAACATGTATGGTGAAGAAGAATTTGGCATCCGCATCGACAACATCTGCTTCCCTCCACCGCACATCCCTATTATTTTTGCCGGTAACGACCAAATCTCGTGTAAAGGAACCAACATCGAGCTTCACGAAGCCTACGCTTACGATTATGATACTGTTTATTGGACTACTGAAGGCGATGGCCTTTTTGATAACAACAATTTGGTCAACGCACATTATCACCCAGGGACACAAGATTTTGCCAACGGAGAGGTCACGCTATCCCTCCATGCTTCAGACAGCATTCATTCAATGGTTAATTCACTGAAAGTGGTTTTGCTTGACGAATTCAATCTGGAAGGCAACATCATAGGCGACAGCATAGTCAACAAATACTCCACCCCCGTTTCTCGCTATTCCATTGATCCACAAGAAGGCATACATTATCTTTGGCAACTCGAACCCGCTGAAGCTGGTTTCATTTATGCATTGAACAACACCGTTGACATCCTTTGGAACATGGACGGAAACAACACTGAAGCCATGCTTTCGGTAACTACAGAAAATGCTTGCCAAGAGGAACCCGTGACAAAGCTAATCAAATTAGTCAGCTATGACACTCCCGAATGGCACGCCATTAGTTTCGACCTCTTCCCCAACCCCACCGATGGCAAGGTCAACCTCGTCGTTGGCGAAACGCTGCAAGGCAAGGCTGTGGTGGAAGTCTACAACCTATTGGGCGAGAGGATGATGGCGAAAAACAAAGGTCGTTTGTCACAAGGTGAGACGATTTCCTTGGATTTAAGTCACCTTGTTTCGGGGCTCTATATTGTCAAATTGAGCACCGAAAACGGGAGTTGCTCAAAGAAAGTGAGCGTCAGGTGACAATTATTGGAAAGTAATTGCTAATTTTGCACCAAATCTAATTAGGAAAACAATGGTAAGCTACAAAGAATTAGGGCTTGTGAACACCCGTAAAATGTTCGCCAAGGCTGTGGACGGCGGCTATGCCATCCCCGCCTTCAACTTCAACAATATGGAACAACTGCAGGCCATCATCATGGCTGCCGTCGAAACCAAGTCGCCCGTCATCCTGCAAGTGTCGAAAGGCGCGCGCAACTATGCCAACCAGACCCTGCTGCGCTACATGGCCCAGGGTGCCGTGGAATACGCCAAGGAACTCGGCTGCGCCCATCCTGAAATCGTGCTCCACCTCGACCACGGCGACAGCTTCGAGACCTGCAAGAGCTGCATCGACATGGGCTTCTCGTCGGTAATGATCGACGGCTCTGCCCTGCCCTACGACGAGAATGTGGCCCTTACGAAAAAGGTCGTCGACTACGCCCACCAGTTCGATGTGACCGTGGAAGGCGAACTCGGCGTTTTGGCCGGCGTGGAAGACGAAGTTGCCGCCGAAGAAAGCCACTACACTAAGCCCGAAGAAGTCATCGACTTCGTCACCAAGACCGGCGTTGACAGCCTGGCCATCAGTATCGGCACCTCGCATGGTGCCTATAAGTTCACGCCCGAGCAGTGCACCGTCGACCCCGTCACGGGTCGCCTCGTTCCGCCTCCGTTGGCTTTCGATGTGCTCGAAGCCATCGAGAAGAAACTGCCCGGCTTCCCCATCGTGCTGCACGGCTCGTCGTCGGTGCCGCAAGACGAGGTGGACACCATAAATAAATATGGTGGTGCGCTGAAGGCCGCCGTCGGCATCCCCGAAGAGCAGCTGCGCAAGGCCGCCAAGAGCGCCGTCTGCAAGATCAACATCGACAGTGACAGCCGCTTGGCCATGACCGCCGCCATCCGCAAGACCTTCGCTGAAAAGCCTGCCGAGTTCGACCCGCGCAAGTACCTCGGTCCCGCCCGCGACAGCATGAAGAAACTCTATGAACACAAGATCATCAACGTCTTGGGCTCGAATAACAAGCTGGAGCAGGCGTAAAGGCAAGTCTTATCATAACACCAAGAAAAACCGCCAAGTCTTTGGCGGTTTTTTTGTTCTTTTCGCTAAAAAGTTGTATCTTTGCCTCGTAAATACAACAATTGACAAACTATGAGCGAAGCAACATTGCAAGGACTGTTAAATTACCTATACAGCACCCTCACCCCCGACAACATGCGTTGGATGGCGGCGCACTTGATGGCACATGCTGATGCCGACGAGGGAAAAGTGGAGCCTTACACCATAGAGGAACTGCATCAAATGGTTGCTGAAGGCGAACAACAATTTGCCGAAGGAAAATGGCAAGACTCGGAAGACATGTTCCGCGAATTGGAAGAAGAATTTGCTACTGAAAAGCCTCATTATTCAGAAGCAATATGAGAGTTAGATGGAATGACGAATCGAAAAAGCGATTACGTCAAACAACCCAATACATTAGAGAAGCGTTCGGAGAAAAGGCCAAGGAAGGCTTTCTCCAAGAAGTAAAGCACACGAATATGCTTCTTGGGCAGAACCCCCATTTAGGACCTTTGGAAGTGTTTTTATCAGACCTGCCTTCCATGTATCGAAGCATTGTAGTTTGCCATCATAACAAAATAGTTTATCGCCTTGTGGACGACCATATTGAAGTCGTTGCCTTCTGGGACACCCGCCGCGAGCCGAAAAACCAGGCCGAGCAAGTAAAATGAACAAGAAACCAGCATATATTCTTGCCTTATTTGTTGCCTTATTGGGTTCGTGTTCCTTTCAACACAACACGGATAGCTATGTGATAAAAGATGTTTCACAGCCTTGTGACATCTTATTATCTGCATCCGACACAACGACTTGGCCTTCAAGTGTATCCATCCATATAAAGGGTATAGTAGATGGAGAATGTACATTCGAGATTGAAAATGGCGCAGCACGTTACAATACCATCACACTTAAAGACACCATAGATTATCTTTACGAGAACGAATGGTACGAACATAAAATCAATCTTAAATACTATCCTAATCCAAAGATTACAGGGGATAGTATAGTTATTGAATATTGGATGGAGTAGTTTTTCATAAAGAAACAAAATCATGAGTAAAAAACTGACGTATATTCTTGCCATATTTGTCGCTATCGTATCATGCAGCACCATAAAACAACCTATCTTTTTTCAAAAAGAAATCGGTTTCCATTATGATTGCGCAGGCATTGCTCCTGATTGTAATCATATAGAAATTAAGAGAGGCTTTGCACTTGGCGAAGAAGAAATATACATCGAAACTCATCAAGCGTATGTAAAAAGAGGCTTTGCCTATTGGCAAGGAAAGACGACGGATGAAAACGGTGATGCGATGCCATTTGTAGTTTTCTATGAAATCGATTCGACTTATTATGAAGACCTCCAATATACCGACAAGTTTCACGAATCTTACTACGGACACTTTCTTGGCTCATCAGACGAACACGGAAACTTCAACATAAAAAGCCGAACAAAGTCGTGTCAAGGTTTTTTTGTTGATCAAACAGGGTATCTCGGCACAATTTACTATCTTCGCAGTAAATAAGCATAAAAAGGAGAATGTTAACATGAAAAAAACATTTATACTTGGAGCCTTGTTGCTAGTTTCGTTGGTTGTCTCGGCGCAAGTATCGTTCTCTGCGCATGTGTTTCTGCCCACGAATGAGCCTCTCGACTATTTTTTCCCGTTCTATTTGAAAGTGGACAGCGAGGACACTGTACGCTTTCAGTTCGACAGCACCGCTTCAGTACGATTCGACAACATTGCTATCGGTTCACGGTGTCATCTCACTTACGACGATGTTGTGGGGTCATACGACTATCCCGTGTTCGCGATTACCGAAGACACGTACATCGATTCATTGGTGTTGCGGCGTATTCCCAGAGAAAAAGAATGGTTCAGTACCAAGTTCCAAAAAGACAGCACATTTAATAGCAGGGCAATCCACTGGTCGCATGATGTAGATGGATACGACACTTTATGGTATGAGAATCATTCATGGCTTGACAAAGAACCACATTCGTTGAAACTGGCGCGCCTCTACTATTCCGATTGGATTGCACCTCTTGCCTCGTGGCGGACATGGCCGCATGCTGCCGACAGTGCCTATCGCTATTGCCTACATGCAAGCAAGCAACACCCCTACCTTTATTATCCCTTGCGCCAGTTGGCACAGCATTTTGGCAAAAGGACAGAAATGAAACCTCCAAAAGAGCCCGATGAATACACCTATTTCCCACAGCCCGAGATGCCCGAAGATTGGTGGATGGACACTACTGTCAATCTCTTCTCTCTTTGGGAACAACATGAACAGGAAAACATTAGAGCCCGCAACCACACCCTCGGAATAGCCTTCGAGAAGAGTCTCTGCTATCCCATAGCGACCGATGGCACTATGCGCCTTATGATACTCGACCCTTTAGGTTGGGGTGTGATAATCTATCGCGTTGAAGGAGAGCAAATATATCGTAAGAGAATAAGCGCTTATGGTGACGAACTAAAAGATAATGAGTTTTATACACTTACTGATGACGAACTTGACTCGGTGTCGATGACCGTTGAGGCCTTCCATCGCGCCGAACGCCCCGATGATGAAAGTGGTCCGTATGTTATCGACGGTTGCTCATTCATGCTGGAATACATCATAAATGGCAAATATCATCGATACACCACCAGCAGTGACGCCATTCCACCACAACTTAAAGCCATCATGGGACTATTGTGGAACATCTACAAAAGGAAGTTACCAAACTTTATCCCTATTCAAATATCGAGCATCGTGCCCAACAAGGAATTTGGTTGTTCCATCGCAACCGTGTTTTCTTGTATGAGTGACACAGTGACGGTTGGGTATTTGCTTGTTCCAAAGGAAGACGAACATTCAATGCAAATATTCAACAGAAGTGTGTCTGTGGACCTTTGGGATGAGGCTGTAGGGATTAGCCAAAAGAGATTTGTGCCAGATTTGTCAGACGTACAACAGGCCGAGTCCGTTTTGGCAGAAGTGATGAGAGACGGTGTTCTTCCCAAGATGGGACGATACAACCGAAACATCGGAAACCTTAACAACTACACGAAGTATGAGCGAACATACGGCTTCTATTACAATGAAAATGAGGAGAAATGCGTGTATATCCAAATGGAACTAGCTGATCCTTCTTTTCCTCGTTCTTATGTTGGATTCAGTAAGTTTTGGGATGGCTGTGACGACGATGTATATATTAACCTCAATTTAGAGAGTCACAAAGTCATCAGAGCATATCCGAGCACTTGTCAGAGTTATTGATTGCATGTAATACCCTATGGTTTGCATTGGAACAGGGAAGTTTTTCATGCTAAAAGGGAAAAGTATCGCAAAAAGCACTATTTTTGCGATACTTTTGTTATTAACCGCAAGAGACAAACCGAGCCTCTTGCCGTCATGGCGGAGGGACATCCGCCATCTCCTACGCTGGAGGGTTTCCCTATCGCTTGGGAGATTGCGGGTCAAGCCCGCAATGACGGCATAGGGTCAGGATAGTCCTTCTAGGTGTACTGAAGCAGCAAATATAATAAACACATAAAAAATGAACCTCAATCCATTAACAGCAATATCGCCCGTCGACGGGCGTTACCGTTCCAAGACCGTTGAGTTGGACGACTTTTTCAGTGAATTTGCCCTCATCCGCTACCGCGTGATGGTCGAAGTGGAGTACTACATCGCCTTGTGCGAACTGCCCCTGCCGCAACTCGAGCAGTTCAACGGCGACTACGACGACCTCCGTGCCATCTATGAGGAATTCCAAACGGAAGACGCTTTGGAAATCAAGGAGATAGAAAAAGAGACCAACCACGATGTGAAGGCCGTGGAATACTTCTTGAAACGCCGCTTCGATGAACTCGGCCTGACTGAATTCAAGGAGTTCTTGCACTTCGGCCTCACCTCGCAGGACATCAACAACACCGCCGTGCCGCTCTCGATGATGGAGGCGCACAAACTGGTGGTGAAGCCCGCCTTGGAAGACCTCATCGACAAGCTGAAAGGCATGGCCGAGGAATGGCGCGACATCCCGATGCTGGCCAAGACCCACGGTCAGCCCGCCAGCCCGACGCATCTGGGCAAGGAAATCTACGTCTTCGTGGAGCGCCTCAACGATCAGCTGAAGATGCTCAACAGTGTGCCCTTCACGGCCAAGTTCGGCGGCGCCACGGGCAACATGAACGCCCACAAGGTGGCCTACCCCGACATCGACTGGCCCGCCTTCGCGAAGAAGTTCGTGGAGAAGAGCCTGAAACTCAAGCGTCAGCAGACCACCACGCAAATCGAGCACTACGACTACATGGCCGCCTACTTTGATGCCCTGCGCCGCGTCAACACCATCTTGATTGACCTCTCGCGTGACATCTGGCTCTATGTGTCGATGGAATACTTCAAACAAAAGATCAAGGCGGGTGAAGTCGGTTCTTCGGCGATGCCCCACAAGGTGAACCCCATCGACTTCGAGAACGCCGAAGGCAACCTCGGCATGGCCAACGCCATCCTCACTTTCTTGAGCACCAAACTGCCCATCAGCCGCCTGCAGCGTGACCTCACCGACTCCACCGTCACCCGCAACATCGGCGTGCCGATTGCACATACCTTGATTGCGCTCAAGTCGCTGATGAAGGGTTTGGACAAACTCCTGCTCAACGAGGACAAGATCCGCCAAGACCTGCAGCAGAACTACGCCGTGGTGGCCGAGGCCATCCAGACCATCCTCCGCCGCGAGCAGGTAGAAGGCGCTTATGAGTTGCTGAAAGGGCTTACACGTACCAACAAGCATATCGACAAAGCCGCCATTGACGAGTTCATCAAGGGATTGCCTGTGAGCGAGAAAATCAAAGCCGAGTTAGCTGCGATTACGCCGGAGAATTACACTGGATACAATTATTGAGTGGAAACTGCGTTTGAGATAAGAGCAAACCGAAGCCTATGGCCAAGCAAAAGACTTTCTCCCGCGTCCTAACTTATGTAAAGCCCTACTGGGGCAGCATCGTCCTGAATCTGGTTTTCAACCTGATGGCCATATTCTTCTCGTTGTTCAGCTTTGCACTTGTCGGACCTTTCCTCAACCTGCTCTTCAAGGAAGGCGCCGTGGAGGTCATTGCCAAGCCCGAATTCTCCCTCACCGCCGATTACCTGATGGGCTATCTCAACTGGTTCATGAGCAACCTCATCGCCAGCGGAGGCAAGCACCAAGCCTTGATATTCATGTGCCTGCTGCTTGTCGTGGCCTTCTTCTTCCGCAACTTGGGACGCTTCTTCGCCTGTTTCTTCATGGCCAACGTGCGCGTGGGCGCTGTCCACGACCTGCGCCGCGACGTCTACAACAAAATCCTCATCCTGCCCCTCTCCTTCTACCACAGCCGCCAGAAAGGCGACACCATCGCCCGCATCACCACTGACGTGCAGGAAGTCGAGGTCTCGATTCTGAACTACTTGGAGATGCTCATCAAGGACCCGCTGACCATCTTATTCTTCTTCCTCTTCATGGTCACACTCAGCCCGAGGTTGACGCTCTTCGTCATCCTCGTTTTGCCCATTGCGGGACTGCTCATCGGCAAGGTCGGCAAGATGCTGAAGAAAGAGTCGAAAGAGGGACAGACCAAACTGGCGGGCATCATCTCCACCGTGGAAGAGACCATCTCTGGACTACGTATCATCAAGGCTTTTAACGCCATACGATATTCCGAGGACAAATTCGAAGAACAAAACAGCGACTACACCAAGGTGTTGCGCGGCATCCACCGCAAACGCGACATGAGTTCGCCAATGAGCGAATTTTTGTCATCTATGGTTGTCATACTCGTGCTGTGGTTCGGCGGCACCTTGATTTTGGGCGGCAGCAACCACATCGACGCAGGCAGTTTCATCAGTTACGTGGTGGTGTTCTCGCAAATCATCTCCCCGGCCAAGTCGTTCTCGCAAGGCTACTACAACGTGCAGAAAGGCATTGCTTCAGCGGAACGCATCTTCGAGATCCTAGATGCCGAGGAAGTCATCACCGAAAAGGACAACGCTTTGGAGATCAAAGACTTCAAGGATTGTATCGAATACAAAGACGTGCATTTCAGCTATGGCAAGGACGAGGTTCTGAAGGGCATTGACTTAAAGATTCCGAAGGGCAAGTTCGTCGCCCTCGTCGGCGAGAGTGGTGGCGGCAAGTCGACTATGGCCGACTTATTGCCACGCTTCTATGATATCAATGAAGGCTCGGTCCGCGTCGACGGCCATGACATCCGCGACTACAAAATCAGCGACCTGCGCGGCCTGATGGGCATCGTCTCACAAGATACCATCCTCTTCAACGACACCGTGTTCAACAACATCGCCTTTGGCATGAAGGACGTCTCGAAGGAACAGGTCATCGAAGCCGCCAAGATCGCCAATGCGCATGAGTTCATCATGGAACTGGAACACGGCTACGACACCCGCATCGGTGACCGGGGCATGAACCTCAGCGGCGGTCAGCGCCAACGCCTGAGCATTGCCCGTGCCGTGCTGAAGAACCCGCCCATCCTCATTTTGGACGAAGCCACCTCGTCGCTCGACACCGAAAGCGAGCGATTGGTGCAAGACGCCTTGTCGAAGGTGATGAGCCAGCGCACCTCCATCGTCATCGCCCACCGCCTGTCGACCATCCAGTATGCCGACGAGATCGTGGTGCTACAAAAAGGCCAGATCATCGAGCGCGGCAAGCACGATGACTTGATCGCCCTCGGTGGCGTCTACAAGAAACTCACCGACTTGCAATCCATCGGATAAGTCATGAAAAAGCGTTTCACCTTTTCCACCGGCGAACACATCGATGCTGACCTTGAGGACTTGCAACGCCTCTTGCGCGACAACCAGCAGTATTACGAAAACTATCAGGATGTCCTTGGCTCACTCGAAGACGACGACTATGTGGCCCGTGGCAACGGCTTCTGCGACCGCAAATACAGCGACGATTTCATCGAGGGACAACTGGAGAAATATGCACAACGGGTGAAGGAAATCCAGAAATGGATTATCGAATGGGAATAATTCTCTAGAAATTTGCCGTTATCGGCAAAAAAATCACGTGATATTTGCATAAATCTTGCCGTTATCGGCAAAATTCGCTATCTTTGCAACGGATTTGAGAGAAAAACTTGCCGATAAATGGAATACATTTCAGTCAGTCAATTTGCCGAAAAATACAGTATCAGCGAGCGCACTGCTCGAAACTATTGTGCCACGGGGAAGATAGAAGGTGCTTTTCTGACAGGAAAAACATGGAACATTCCTGCCGACGCCGAGTTGCCCCGACGAAGCAAAAGGAAAATGTCGCCTTTGCTTGCAGCTTTGCGTGAACAAAAGGAAATGCGGATGAAAGGCGGCATCTATCATCGCACCCAGATTGATCTGACCTACAATTCCAATCATATTGAGGGCAGTCGCCTGACCAAAGAACAGACACGCTACATTTTCGAGACCAACACCTTGGGCATCACCTCGGAAAACACGCGCATCGACGATATCATGGAGACCGTCAACCATTTCCGTTGCATCGACTATGTCATCGACCACGCCACCGACAAGATCACAGAAACACACATCAAACAACTACATCTGATACTGAAAACCAACACTTCCGACAGACATAAGTCATGGTTTGCCGTTGGTGACTACAAACGTTTGGCCAATGCCGTAGGAGAAGAAGAAACCGCCCAACCCGAAGAAGTGCACAAAAAGATGAAGGCCCTGCTTGCCACTTACCACGCCATTCAGAAAATCCAGTTTGACGATATTTTGGATTTCCACGTGCGGTTTGAGCGAATCCATCCCTTCCAAGACGGCAACGGACGTGTTGGTAGACTAATAATGTTTTGGCAATGCTTGCAGTCGAATTTCGTGCCGTTCATCATCACAGATGATTTACGCTTGTTCTATTACCGTGGCATTCAAAATTGGGGGAACATCAACGGCTATTTGCGTGACACTTGCCTCACGGCGCAAGACAACTTCAAAGGCGTATTAGATTATTACAGAATTAGTTATTAAAAGAGTAATAACAAGGTTATCTTTTCTTAAAAACATAACCCTTTTGTTCCCAAACCGGCATCTCTCGGCTGACGATGATGCTATAGAAACGGTTGAATGCGGTTTCAAAAGGTTCATTTGCCTCAGCATTCCATCCTCGTTCCGCCACGCCAAGTGCTTTTGGAAGCATCTGGTAGGTTGCATCTTCAAAACTTCGCAGTTGCGACGACCACAATTGGGCCTGTACGCCAATGATGTCGCCTTTGTAATCATTGGGATCCAAAGCGAAAGTCTTGCGCTCGTCGACATAACCCGCCCACGACAGGCCGATTTCTTCGGGAGCATCGATATAGGCCAAATCCAGATAGGTGTAAGCTGCTGGAGAAAGCACCTCGGGGAAACCTTCGATGCCTTCGGTGTTCCATACATTGATGAAATAGAGCGAATTTTTGAGTCTCTCTTGTGTTTCTGGTTCCAGCCCTTTGGCGATGTCCTCCCAACCCGCGAGCCGGATGCAGCGTGCTTCGGCAAGGTCGAGCATACCCTTGATGAAGGTTTCCTTCATTTCGTGGCGGTCATGGCCCGACCACGCGCCATCGGGCACCTCGTCGCCACCGATATGGATGGCAGGAAGAGGAACGCCCGCTTCCTTATGCAAACGGATGACCTCGTCGAAGACAGCACCGTAAAACTTGTAAACACTCGGCAGATATACGCTCAACACATTATCCGTGAAGTCCTGTGCCGACCAGTAACGCGAAGTGTCGGCAGGGTCCTGCAGGCGGAAACTGCTGTCGCCCGTACGCCGCTCGTAGGCCTGCATCGCCTTGATGGAAGCCCGAGAATGGCCCGGCGTGTCGAACTCGGGAATCACCCTGATGCGGCGGTCCCAAGCATAGCGGAGGATGCGCTTGTATTCCTCAGCAGTATAAAAAGAGGTGTAGCCGATTTTTCCATTGGCAGATGGCTTTAATGCGCAGATTTCCTGCAAATTCCAATCAGGCAGCGCATGGTGGGCACCAAAAGCGGTCAGTTCCGGAAAATCCTTGATTTCCAAGCACCAGGACTCGTCATCGGCAATATGGAAATGCAGTGTGTTGAGTTTCCATGAGGCCATCAAGTCGATGATTTCGAGCACCTCGTCCACCGTGCGGAAGTCGCGCACCACATCGAGCATAAAGCCACGGTAAGCGTAATCAGGCCAGTCCTCGATAGTCATGGGCGGCAAGGGGCGCGGCAACTTTTCTAGTGTGACTTGTGCATAGAAAGCACCGTCTGCATCGTAGGATTCCACTTGAGGTTCACCCTCCTCTCCTATCGCGATTCGGTACCAACCCTCGGGACGTGAAGGAAGAATATCTATCCTTTCCATAGGTTCAGTACCGTATATCACCGCACTAACTTGCGGGATGATGTCGGCAGGCTGGAGTACATAGTCACTAACAAAACTTCCTTCGTTGTTTTCAGTTTTAGGATGCTCCAAAAAATGATACCGCACTTCCATCGGGGTGTCGGCTCTCCCCTGCTGCTGCAGGACGAAGGCCTCGGGGGCCCAGGAATGCCTTGGCAACGGGCGACCGTAATACTTCAAGTTAACCGTTCCGCTTTCAGGAATGTCGATGTACCATGAGGTTCCTTGATAATGGTTCATCATGGGTCCCTCCACGGAGGTCTTGCCGTCGAAAAGCTCTTGGAACCACACGCGCGAGCCCTTGGGAACATCGTGCAGCACAAGGGTATGCAAGGCACGTCCATCGGGCTCTGCTGGGCCTTCTGTCCAGTCAGCTGAGGGCACTCGACCGCATGCAGCGACAACGAGCAAAAACAATATGGGTAGGGTTATTTTTCGCATAATTTGGGACAAAAATAGGAATATTCCAGTTGCTTGAAGGTATTCTCCGCTGTTTTTTGGCATGGCTTTGTGAAAAAAACACCGAAACGGCAAAAAACATCAGCATTCCTTTTCAGCTTGTGCAACAATTCGGCACAGGCCCTTCTTTTCTTTGCAGCGTGAAAACAATAAAAGAAAGGATTATCATGGAAACCAAGAAAAGAATGACCCGAAAACTGGATTTGTTGACCGCTGTGGAACAAGTCGTTGAACTTTCAAAAGGCTCACACCTCGATGCCGAGTTTTATAAGAAAGCTGCACATCCGCTGAGATACCTTTCCGAAAAACTGGAACTGACCAAGGAGCAAAGTGTGATGATATCGCTGTTTGTCGACAACTGCAACGACACAAGCATCAGGATAAACGACTTTTCAAGACATCTGGAATGTAGCACAACGAGGGTGATTCGTCTTATGTCGGACATTGACGAATTGGAACGAAGAGGATTGGTATGTTGTTGCCGTGAACGGTCAGGCGTCACTTATAGGGTGCCATGGGAGGTGGTTGAGGCATTCAAACGCAACGAGAAATATACTCCTCGTGACTATTCCGGATTGAATTGCGCCGAACTTTTTGGTGTGATTGAGGAAATCATGAATATGCGTGATGATAACGAATTGAGCACTGAAACAGCCATAATGAGGCTGCAGCAGCTTTTGGAGGGCAATAAGCATTTGATTTTTGTTCAGAAGCTGAAGAGCTTTCACCTATGTGTAAGCGATGAGTCGCTGCTGTTGGTGTTCTCGCATCTGTTTGTTAACAACAATGACGACAATATCGGTTATCATGACTTGGACTTTTTCTACGATCGTAAAGCCGAATGGAACTGTGAAAAAAGACAGCTTAACGGCAATTCACATATCTTACAGGAAGCGAAGATGATTGAGTACAACAACGACAATGGCTTCGTCAACCGCGAGTCGTTCCGTATGACATGGGTGGCCAAGCAGGCACTTTTCTCGGAGCTGAACTTGGTTTCGATGAATCAGGATAATGACAGAAAGAATGTCATCAAGCACGAGGAGATCGTTGAGAAACAACTCTATTACGATGAAGGTGTTGCATCTCAGGTCGCCGATTTGGGTCGGTTGTTGAAGGAGCCGCATTATCATGAGGTTTGCAGTCGTTTGGAAACTAAGGGTTACCGCACAGGTTTCACTTGTTTATTCTATGGTACTCCTGGTACAGGCAAGACCGAGACCGCGTTGCAGTTGGCGCGTCAGACGGGACGCGACATCATGCAGGTCAACATCTCCGAAATCAAGAGCATGTGGGTGGGGGAAAGCGAGAAGAACATCAAGAGGATTTTCGATGAGTACCGCTCGAAGGTCGAGAAAGCCACCCTTGCTCCTATCCTGCTCTTTAACGAGGCCGATGCCGTCATCGGCAAACGCCAAGAGGGTGCAGAGCGTGCCGTGGAGAAGATGGAAAACTCCATTCAAAACATTATCCTCCAAGAAATGGAGACCCTCAACGGCATCCTCATCGCCACCACCAACCTCGCCCAGAATATGGACAAGGCTTTTGAGCGTCGTTTCCTCTATAAGGTCAAGTTCAACAAGCCCACGCTGGAGGCCAGGATGCAAATCTGGCACTCGATGCTGCCCGAGTTGCAGGAGTCAGACATTCGTGCCCTGGCCGAGAAATATGACTTCAGCGGCGGGCAAATCGAGAATGTGGCGCGTCACTATGCCATCGACACCGTCCTGCACAGCGACGCAGCGTCATCCTTGGAGAAACTGATGGCGCATTGCGATAGCGAGCGTTTGGAACAGAAAGACAGCCGGAAGATTGGCTTTAAATAATTTTGGAGAACAATGTAAAGATTGTCACGCCTGTGCTTCAATTCGGCACAGGCTTGCTTTTTCTTTGCAGCATATAAATCTCAATGAAAATGCCATGAAATACAGACACAAAATGAAGCTGCAAGAAGCAGCCAAGGTAAAAGGGCAAAAACGCCGCGTGGCCGACTGCTCTGAAAGGCCACAATACACAGATGAAGAAGTGGCCAAATTGGTCGATTACGACTATGGCTATTTGTTGGATATGATTTACTACAAACTTGAAAGCATGAGAGATTTCTTCCTAAGCAAGCATACACATTGTGCTGATGCCAAAAAATATGCAAAGCAAATGGAAGTGGCCATGCGACTCATCAGCATTACCCAGGGCAAGGATGCTTTCTTTGACGACGACGAGGACGCGCCGTATGTCAACACGAAGAACTACAAACGCTATGAAAAGCGGTTTTATTTCTGCCATTCGCTACGCAAAGAAAAAGCCTGGCATGTGCTGTTTCTGCATCTGGAACGCCGGATGCGGGGATGGTGGGATCGATTGTTTTTTGTGAAATGAAAGGATATTTGTAGCTTTGCAGTTCAACAAATTGAATACAAATATGGAAAGCAAAAGAGAAAAAGCCCCATGGTGGCTATCCCACAAGCCAATTATTACGGTGGATTATGAAGAAAACGATGCACAAGCTGGTGACGCTAAGTATCTGTCACTGGGACATGCAGCATGGAACGCAGAAGATTATTCTGCAAAAATTTGGCGATGGGCAGCCGAAGGAGAACGCTGGTCACGTCAAAGCGAAGAAATGCCACTTTGGAGAGTGCTTGATTTGGCAACTTTAATTATAGCAACTATTAATAATAAAGAGAGTAATCTGAATGAGTTTATCCAAACCCCAGAAAGTCTGGAAGGATTAAAAGATTATTTAAATGAGAATATGGAATTGTTTGCTCCACGCCTTAAAGAACTAAGCCGTTTGTTTTCAGCTGAAACCGTAATAGAAGCGCCAAATAGTGTTCCAAATATTTTTGATTTTGCTACATCAGAACTTAGCCAAGATGCGCTGTTCGCATGGCTTATTCAGTGGGCTGACCCTAAGTATAAAGAAAAAGATTCATCAATGTTCAATCTTGCACAAAGTTTTGTCAGGATGTTATTGGGCGAAAGTGAATATCCCATAGAATCTATAAATGTCGGTCGTCAATGGAAGAATATAGATATATGGGTTGAAATCAACGATGACTCCTTTCTTGTGATTGAAGATAAAACGAACACTTCAATTCATGACAATCAACTTGAAAGGTATAAATCTACTGTTGAAGAAGAATATAAGGGCAAAAGAATGAAACAGTATTACGCGTATGTTAAAACTGGTAATGAGCCATTGTCAACTATACGCAAAATTGAGAGAATTGGGTATAGAACAATATCAAGAATAGATTTAATTCAATGTATTGATAAGTATCGTGGAAACAACACTATTATTCCTAGCTATTTAGAGTATCTTAAAGGTTTAGAGTCAGAAACACAAGGCTTCAGAGTGTTGCCTGTAAACAAATGGGGTTGGTATGCATGGCAGGGCTTCTATAAAGAATTAGAACAAAAGTTGAGTTTGACAGCTTGGGATTATGTATCAAATCCAGCAGGCGGATTTTTAGGGGCATGGTGGCATTTTACTAAAATCCTCGAAGGAGAAATGTATCTCCAATTTGAAGAGAGCAAATTGTGTTTTAAAGTATATTATGATGGCGATGGTGATCATTCAGAGTTCAGATGGAAATGGCATAATAAGTTGATTTTAACAGCTGAAAGCATGGGACATCCTGAGATTGTAAAACCGGCAAGATTTGGAGCAGGCTATTACATGACCATTGCCGTTGTAGAATCAGACCATTTGTTTGGTACTGACAAAGTAAATCTTGATAATCTTATTACCATTTTAAAAGAATATCAAAATGTTGTTGATGTTTGCTGTAAATCCGAAAACGAATAACAACAGCAAAACATAGATTTTTGAACCGCCTGTGCTTCAATCCAGCACAGGCTTTCTTTTTCTTTGCAGCATCGTTTAACCCATAACACTAAAAACATGAGCAAAGTATTCAAAGTATGGCCCAAGCGGGTCAAAAGAGTGAACGGCACGGTGCTAACACCCGAAATGGTCATCATCGTGACCATCCCGATGCATGTTTCCAATCCCTTCAGCAATGGAGCCAAGGAAATCAAGGAAACCTACATGCGCATCTATCAGTTCGACTACAAGAAAGCCAACTGCTATCCGTCGGATTTCAACTATGTGGCGTTGGATTGAGGTTTCGTTCCGCTACCTTGAAAACAGGATGCGCAAATAGTGGGATTGATTTTTTTTGTGAAAAGAAATGTAATTTGTAGTTTTGCAATCTAGTTATAATTAAAAAGTACGTTTATGGAACAAAACAATGTATCAAGAATGTTTGCTCTTGGGCAATTCGAAATTCCTCGTTATCAAAGGGCATATTCATGGGGTAAAAAGCAACGAGAACAATTAATAGAGGATCTTCGTGATGTGAAAGGGAAATACTATTTCGGACATTTTCTTTTTGAAGAAAGTGGAGATGACAATACGATAAAAGTAATTGATGGACAGCAGCGAATTACTACGCTCGTTATTTTTTACAGTTCGCTTTATGCTGAGTTGAAAAAGCGAGGAGATCAATTTTTGAATGATGCGAATAGAATTCGTCATTTGTATATTACTGACCAGTTTACAATGCAACGGCGCTTAAAAACGGTTGATTATGATGACACCTTCTTTCTTAATGAGATAATAGACCGACGAAACTTCATTCCTGAGGACGAACTTGCCTCTGCATCTCAAAGGCATATTAGGCATTGTCGAGAGTATTTTGATAGTGTCTTTTCAAAAGAAACAACAGATGTCCTTTTACAGTGGGAGAAGCTCTTGTCAAATGCCAGCATTACATACTTTATAGTAGAGAATAAGGTTGATGCTGTGCAAATCTTTGCTTTCTCAAATGACCGAGGAAAACCATTGTCACGCCTTGAAGTATTAAAATCATTCTTTATGCTTCAGATTTATATGCAATCAACAAAGCAGGATGACAATATTCAACGTTTGTATAATTCTTTTGCAGAAATATACCGCGAGGTTGTTAAAGTGAATACCCGCGAAGACGATGTCCTGCGATACTTTTGGATGGCCTATGGGAATAAAGGATATTATACGGACGACTATCTTACTGAAATCAAGGACTATTGCAAAAGGAAGGGAGTAGAAGATATTATTGTGTTTACAGAACAACTCTCCCGCGCTTTTCAATATGTTGAAAAAATTGAAAAAGATAACTCTATCGAAATGACCAACTTGCGCCGCTTAGACCGTATGGCCCAGGCTTGGCCGTTGTTGCTAAAAGCAAAAGTGGTCGCTTCAGTTGAAGAGAAAACATGGAAGAGATTGGTCCGACTTCTTGAAAACATCATTTTCCGTTCTTTGTTAAGAGGTGGCCGTGCTGATATTGAAAGCCGTTTGCACCAGATTCTATCAAATTTCCATGACGATTCAACACTCAATAAAAGGATTGACATATTTAAAGAGAGCATGAAGTATGATTATTGGAATGATAGCGAATTGCGCAATGCGCTTGAAAACAGATACATTTATGGCCGTCGCAAAGCATGTACCTATTTGTTGTGGCGTTATGAACAGTGCCTTTGCCCAGATGACTATCCTAATCCGAAAGTAGCATGGGATGAAATTATGCGTTCAGAGAGTTTGGATCACATTGCTCCCCAGCATCCAATTGATGGTAAACCGCTTGCAACAGGGTATGGGGAATATGAAGGAGAAAACGGAATAGAGTCAGGAGAATGGCTTCATTCTATTGGTAATTTGGTGCTTATGTCACAAAGCCAAAATAGTTCGATTGGCAATAGAGACTTCGTCTCCATAAAATTGAAATCATACGAAAATGACAATTTACTATGGCAACAGAAAGAGATTTATTCCTTTGTTGAAGATAAAGAACACCCTGTGTGGAATAAGACGGCTATTGAAAATCGAGGAAAACATATTGTTTCCAAAGCACTTGAAATATGGAATATAAATGAATTATAAGTCGCATTTTAATGATATAATATTCTCGGCCTGTGCTTCAATCCAGCACAGGCTTTTGTTTTCTTTGCAGCGGATTTCAAAACAAAGCACCATGAACATCAAAGACCTATTACAAGACGATGCCTTAAAGGCACTTGAAGACCAAATCATCATGTCGTTTGAAGGATGTTGGAGCAAAGACCACGACTACACCGACGAGCGTAGTCTTATCCAGGTCAGGCAAAACATCATTAACCATCGAGTGCTGCAACATCAGGATTTGTTGCTGCCCGACATCATCGCCTTCAACGACGCGATGAGCGAAGCCTTGCGCGAAATGTTCGACAAAGCCCACGCCGTGTATGAAGCCAACAAAGGCTTCGGTGAAGATGTGGAAGTTGAGGCTTGCTGCTACCTCAGCAATGACTATCCGGCATTACACCCCGTGCAAGGCGAGGACCGTCAAGATCTTTGGAATGCTTTGCAGGATTCTGGATGGAACCTGCTGTATGAAGGCGGCGTTGCCTTTCCTCTCCAATTGAGAGGGAACGGCGACCCTAATTCCAACGATTTTGAAGAATTCATCGGTATGAAGTGTCCGCCGCCCAACTGGAACGAAGGCCTTGACCAGGAACTGACCAAAGACCTGCATCTGATTGATGCCTTCCACAACCTGTTCGACCACACGGATTTTGCCATTACTGATTTCATCTATTGCCGTGAGTTTTACTACGAAATCAAATTTGAGTTCCGTAATGAAGCACAGCAAAACCATTGACACAGCCACAATAGCCCGTCTGCTCAGTCACGAGGATGAGCACGGAATGGGTCGTGTCTTCATGTATGCCTTCGTCAATGAAGTTATAAGGCAGAAAAGGCCATTCTCTTTCGATTGTGAATCAGCACAGGTCATAGACGAGACCTGTTTGTTAGTGGTGGATAAAGTGGGGAGGAGTATCGCTATTAAACATAAAAGAAATAGGCTAAGACTGATCCTCGACGACAATAATCCTAATGCTATAAACCAAATCAAATATAAGGGTGAGGATTATCGCTTTGTCATGCTGGCTTGGCTTATCGCCTGCCTCCGGTATACTTCATTGCAGCCAGAACTGAGGGACGAGCTGTTAGAATACTCCCTTTTCTTTAAAATATGAAGTGATTGCATAATATTTTGCCTGTGCAATAATTCGGCACAAGCTCTTGCTTTCTTTGCAACGAAAAAACAATAAAACCCAAATGCAATGAATGATTATTATGGAAGCGTCCCTTTAGAGGAATACGAACAAATCCTGGCCAACCGTGAATACTGGGACAACATTTCTGGCGAGTGGCAAATGTGTTCAAAAATGGAAGACAAACTTGTGCGATTAGGGACATTCGTGAAAAGAGGCGGTGACCTGAATCGCGTGATTGCCCTTTATGCAGAAGGACGGGAATACACCTACCGAGTGACGATACAGCATTGTATAGAGCGGTATCTTGAAGCACTTACAAACAAGCGTGTCGATAATCTCAAGCTTCGTCTGTTTAAACTCGAAAAAGAAGAAGCGGTAAAACTGCTTTCCGAGATGCTGAAAGTGAGCATCGGCGTAGATTTCAGGTACGACAAATACACCTCAAGGCAGGTTTCTTTCGACGTGCTCGACACAAGAAAGTTGGATGCCGAAAGGGTATTCTCTGCCATAGAACAGGAGCATCGCCAAGCACACCCCGATGAAAGCATTGAGGATATTAGGAAAAGAGTTCATACTTGGATTGGGGATAGTTGGTGGTGAAAAAAATGTATATTTGCAAAAACAAATGATTATCACCATGAGAAAAGAAGAATTAAAAAATAAAAACCCGTGGAATAGAGTGGTCGAGAATTTTCATGCAAATGAGACTGATTGTTTACTTCTTGTTGAAGACAAAGGACAGTATGTTTGTATGAAAGACAAAAAAGCAATTCAAGAATACAACACTAAATGCGCTAAAGCCAAAAAAGAGGATAATCAAATCATCACAAACACACCACCTGAACCATGGCGGGGCAATCCTTTAGAAGCCAATTTGGTCATTTTAAGTTTAAACCCTGGTTATTCACACGTTATTAACGAGACGTTGGCAAAATTGATACAATCAAATGATATTGTGAGAACTCAATTAGCCAATTTCAGAAAAAGGACCTTGTCTTTGGATGCCGAGTCTTTTCTACCCGAAGACGAAAAAAAGGGTGTGATATCTTGTGAAGAAGCAGAAGACATGCTTAGTGGCTGGTACTGGTCAAAGCGTTTCTATGCTCTACAAAAAGAATTAGAAATGAGTGCAAACCTTACCAAAAAAGAGTTCTATAGGAAAGTAGCAGTTATTGAGTATCACGGTTATAGTTCAAAGTTAGCGACAACTGGTTTGCCTTTGTTACCTAGTCAAGAATTTGTCAGAAATCTAGTTAAATATATATCTTCAAAAGAAAGCACAGTTTTCCTTATAATGAGAGCCATGGACAAATGGGAGCCATTATTGAATAGAGAAAACGATATGATTTGGGACACTCTTGTGGAAAAGAAAAAGCTAATCTACAAAACGAAACCAGGCAGATGTCAATACATAACAAAAGACAACCTCAAAGAATGTAACAACAAGAACGGATATGAGATTATTAAGGATGTTTTATTAACGTAATCCGTGATGCCTTCCAGCAAAATCTCACTCCGCGTAACGAATTAGCATTTAAATAGCCTGTGCCATAAACTTGCACAACTTTTATTATCTTTGCCGCATAAAATCACCCCCATGGAAAACCAAATCGTCATATACCAAACCGACAACGGACAGACCGCCATTGATGTCAGGCTGGAGAATGAAACCGTTTGGCTTTCAACTAGTCAGATGGCTGTATTATTTCAAAGAGAAGAGTCAAATTTAAGGCGGCACATAATCAATGTGTTTAAGGAAGGAGAATTGAATCGCGAGAATAACGTGCATTTTTTACACGTTATTGGCGTTAAGAAGCCTGTACCTTTCTATAGCCTCGATGTCATCATCTCCGTAGGCTATCGTGTGAAAAGCCAGCGCGGTGTGCAGTTCCGCCAATGGGCCAACAAAGTGCTGAAAGACTATCTGCTGAAAGGCTATGCCGTGAACGAGAAGATCCGCCGAAACCAGATTGGGGAACTGCGGCAATTGGTGCAAATGGTGGGCCGGACGCTGCAAAACCAATCGCTGCTGAATAATGACGAGAACCAAGCCTTGTTTGACATCGTAGTCGATTACACCTACGCCCTCGACATGCTTGACGATTATGATTATCAACGCTTGGGCGTGAAAGAAACCACCCAAGAGGAGAAGTTTCGGGCGACTTACGACAACGCCATGCAAGCCATAGCGGCATTACGCGAGAAGTTTGGGGGCAGTTCGCTGTTCGGCAATGAGAAAGACGACTCCTTCAAAAGCAGCATTGGTCAAATCTACCAGACTTTTGGCGGTGAAGACCTATATCCGAGCGTGGAAGAAAAAGCGGCCATGCTGCTGTATCTCGTCACCAAAAACCATTCGTTCAGCGACGGTAACAAACGCATTGCCGCCACGCTGTTCCTATGGTTCCTCAACAACAACGGCATCCTCTACCGCGAGGACGGCAGCAAACGTATTGCCGACAACACCTTGGTAGCACTGACCTTGATGATTGCCGAGAGCAAGCCCGAGGAGAAGGATGTGATGGTGAAGGTGGTGGTAAACCTTATCAATCAGAAAAACTAAAAACTATGTCCAAAAACCAAATCAACAAATACGTCTGGCTCGTACAAACGCTTTACCACGCCAAGAAAATCACACTGAAGGAAATCAACCGCAAGTGGACAGAAACCGAACTGAGCGAAGGCGAAGAGATTCCGCGCCGCACATTCCACACGTGGAAGAACGCGGTGGAAGATATGTTTGGCCTTGTTATTATGTGCGACAAGAGCGATGGCGACCGCTATTATATCGAGAACCGCGAGGTGCTTGAGGATGACGGCCTGCAACGCTGGCTGCTCAGCACCATGTCGGTTAACAACACGCTGTTGGAAAACAAGTCGCTCAGCGACCGCATCCTTTTGGAAAGCATCCCTTCGGGCCAAGACTTCCTTGCCACCGTTATGGAGGCGATGAAGAAAAGTCGTTTGCTGGAAATCACCTATAAAGGCTTTTGGAGCGAAAGCGAACACACCTTCCCTGTGGCGCCTTATTGCGTGAAGCTGTTCCGGCAGCGGTGGTACATGGTGGGCAACAGCGTATACGAAGACAAGATCCGAATCTATTCCTTGGATCGCGTACTGGAGGCCCGGCTATCGGAGGAGACCTTCAAATACCCCAAGAAATTCAACCCAGAGAACTACTTCAAAGGCTGTTTCGGTATCATTCGCGACGAGGATTGCCCCATCGAGACCGTGAAACTGAAAGTGAGCGCCGACCAAGCCAACTACCTGCGTTCCCTACCCTTGCATCCTTCACAAAAGGAGCTGGTGCATACTGGCGAATACAGTATCTTCTCCGTTGAGGTGCGCCCCACCTTCGACTTCCAACAAGAACTCCTTTGGAACGGCGATGCGCTTGAAGTGTTGGAACCACTTTGGCTGCGTAAAGAGATGGCTGGCATGGTCAAACGAATGTGGAACAATTACAGCAAGAAATGAACTCCTTCGCCGCCATAGACTTCGAGACCGCCAACAACGAGCGCACCAGCGTGTGCAGCGTGGGGGTTGTGATTGTTCGAGAAGGCGAGTTCGTAGACTCGTTCTATTCGCTCATCCAGCCTGAGCCCAATTATTACCTGTACTGGAACACGCTTGTCCACGGCATCACCAAGGCCGACACCGAGGATGCACCCGTGTTTCCTTACGTCTGGCAGAAGATTGAGCCATTAATTGAAGGCTTGCCTTTGGTAGCGCACAACAGTCCCTTCGATGAAGGCTGCCTAAAAGCAGTGATGCGTTGCTACCAAATGGATTACCCTGATTATCAGTTCTACTGCACCTGCCGTGCTGCGCGCAAACACTTCGGAAAACTGCTGCCCAACCACCAACTGCATACCGTGGCTGCAGCCTGCGGCTATGATTTGGTCAACCATCATAACGCCTTAGCCGATGCCGAGGCCTGCGCTTGGATTGCACGGGAGATTCTTTAAAATGAAAACCATGAAAACAAATTCACAACAAGCCTTAGACCTACTCAAAGAGGGTAATAATCGCTTCATCTCGGGAGCTTTGACACCAAAAGACGACTATACAACATTGCGGGAGCAACTCACCGCGGGTCAGCATCCATTCGCAGTAGTGCTGTGCTGTTCCGACAGCCGTGTGGCACCCGAGATTATCTTTGACCAAAAGCTCGGCGACCTTTTTGTTATCCGCAATGCGGGCAACATCGTGGACGAGGAAGTCCTCGGCTCCATAGAATATGCCGTCGAGCATCTGGAGACGCCTTTGGTGGTCGTCATGGGACACGCTGCCTGTGGTGCGGTCACGGCCACCTGCCAAGGCGGTGACTTGCCCGGCCATATCCTGGATTTAGCCAAACGCATCAAGCCTTCAATCAACTCGGGTTGCTGCATCGACGACAACGCACGGCGTCACGCCAAACGAATGGCACAACTGATCGAAGAAGATGAAATCGTCCATCATGTTGGCGCCAAAGTCGTTGCAGCTTTCTACAATCTCGAAAGCGGAAAAGTGGAATGGCTGTAACGCAGTTTTCACTATTTTTGTCGTCTCATTCATAGAAAACAGACCATGAAAACAAACACAAAACACATAACCATGGCGTTCATCGCCTCAATTCTGATCTTCATGACCGCTTGTAACCAAAAAACGCCCGTCGACCTCATCGTTCACAACGCCAATATTTATACCGTTGACGACAACTTCTCCAAAGCTCAAGCCTTTGCCGTGAAAGACGGTAAGTTTGTCGCCATCGGCGATGAAGAGAGCATTATGCGCCAATACGCCGCCGAAGAAACCATCGACGCCCAAGGCGATGCGGTGTATCCCGGCTTCATGGATGGACACAGCCATTTCATGGGCTACGGCGAGAACCTCGTCCGCTGGGCCGACCTGAAAGGTTGCAGTTCCTACGACGAGGTCATCGAACGCCTCAAGGTGCACGACAGCCTCTACCCTGCCGAATGGCTCTTGGGTCGCGGCTGGGACCAAAACCTCTGGGAAGTGGCCGAGTTCCCCGACAACACGAAACTCGCTGAAGCCTTCCCCTCTAAAAAAGTCCTGTTAACTCGCGTTGACGGTCATGCAGTATTGGTTTCCAAGGAGGTTCTTGAATTAGCCAACATCGACGCCAACACGAAGATGGACGGCGGCATGGCTATCGTCAAAGAGGGTCGCTGCACAGGCGTGCTGTTGGACAACCTCGCCGATGCCGCCAAGGCTTTGGTGCCCAAAATGGAGACCGCTCAGAGCATCCAGGCCCTGCTCAAGGCACAAGAGAACTGCATGGCGGTCGGCCTGACCAGCGTCACTGATGCTGGACAGGACATCGCCACCATCGAGCTTATCGACAGCCTGCAACAGACAGGTCAGCTCAAAATACACGTCAATGCGATGGTCAACCCCGACGACGAGACGATGGACCATTTCATGCAACAAGGCGTCATCGACAAAGAACGCCTCACCGTACGCAGCGTGAAGATTTATGCCGACGGTGCCTTAGGCTCACGCGGTGCGAAACTGCTTGAACCATACACCGACAACCCGACCAACGACGGCTTAATCCTTGAAAGCGACGACTTCTACCGTCACGTCTGCCAAAAGGCCTACGATGCTGGCTATCAAGTGTGCTGCCATGCCATCGGTGACGGCGGCGTGCACCATATCCTGGACATTTACTCCGAATACCTGAAAGGCCAAAACGACCTCCGTTGGCGCATCGAGCACTCGCAAACCGTGAGCGATGCCGACTTCCAACGCTTTGGAGAATTCTCTGTCATTCCCTCCATCCAAACCACGCACTGCACATCCGACATGGACTGGGCCGACGAGCGTCTGGGCGAGCGTATCAAGAACGCATATGCCTACCAACAACTCTTGCAACAAAACGGTTGGGTCATCAACGGCACCGACTTCCCCATCGAGGACATCAGCCCAATTTACACCTTCTATGCCGCCGTGGCGCGCAAACACTTGGACGGCACACCTGCCGAGGGTTTCCAAATGGAGAACGCACTAACCCGTGAGCAAGCCATGCGTTCCATCACGATTTGGGTGGCCAAAGGTTGCTTCATCGAAGCCCGCAAAGGAAGTATCGAAGTCGGAAAAGACGCTGATTTCGTCATCCTCGACAGAGACCTAATGACGGTAGCCGAAAACGAAATTCCTGAGGCCAGAGTGAAGCTTTGCCACATTCATTGACCTCTCCGCGTCCTATTCGGGCAATATCCTACAGGCTGTGATATACCGAGGATAATAATAAGATTCGGTAGAAAACGAGATGGTCACACCTAGCCTTACCGAGGCGTGAATAAAAGAAAAGCGATGGTGCACAGGGTCGTTGCTGACCACGATGCCCACATGGCCGATCTCACGTGTCTTGCCCCTACCCCCATAAAACACCAAATCGCCAGGGCGAAGCTCGTCGGGTTTGGTGAGCACCTTCCAGCCGTCATCCAACTGTCCCTTGGCAGATGCCCTCAACTCATAGCCGAAATGCCGAAATACAAACGCGGTAAAACCCGAACAGTCAAACTTATTGGGGCCTTTGCCCGCATATACGTAAGGCGTGCCTATAAACAGTTTGGCATACTCCACGATACTGTCAGCCAATGTGTTAGGATACGAAAAACTATACGGCTGACCATAATTTGTCAACTGGATAGAATCCCATTGCTCTTTTCTCGCTTGCTCAATGATATCATGATACTCCAGCTCCTTGATTCTTGGGATGGTGTCGTTCGCTGCCTCCACCCTCTTACCTGGAGCGGCATCACGACGCACCAGATTGGAGATGGCATTACAGCCCATCAGCAATGAGGACAGAAGCATGAGGAGAAAAGGGACGGCTGATATATATGTCTGCTTATCGGCTCTCATGGGGCACAAAGATATTATTTTTTACCTTTGCAGCGTAAAAAAAAAGCGCGACCATGTCCCAAGATTTTGACTATATCCTCATCAAAGATGCCACCGAGAACAACCTAAAGCATGTCACCGTCAAAATCCCAAAGCGTCAGATTACCGTGGTGACGGGTGTGTCGGGTTCGGGCAAGTCGTCTTTGGTGTTGGATACCATCGCTGCCAAGTCGCGCCGGGAGTTGAATGACACCTTCCCTTCTTTCACCCAGCAATATCTGCCCAAGTATGGTCGTCCCCACGTCGGCGACATTGAGAACCTGCCCATCGCCATCGTCATCGAACAAAGGAAACCTACTTCCAATTCCCGTTCCACAGTAGGCACCTATACAGACATTTATGCCTTGTTGAGACTGTTGTTTTCGCGTATCGGCCAGCCTTTTGTAGGCTATTCCGATGCTTTCTCGTTCAACCACCCATCTGGCAGTTGTCCGCGTTGCGCAGGCTTGGGTGAGATCCGCGAGTTGGACATCCACAAGCTCGTCGACTTCGACAAGTCGCTCAACGACGAGGACACCATCCACTACATTGCCTTCGGCAAAGGTGGCTGGCGCTGGATACGTTACGCCCACAGCGGCCTTTTTGACCTCGACAAAAAGATCAAAGACTATTCGCCCGAAGAACTTGACCTATTCCTTAACTCGCCACAAATCAAGCTGAAAAACCCGCCGTCAAATTGGCCAAAGAGTGCTAAATACGAAGGTCTCATCCCGCGCATGTACCGCAGCATCATCAACTCGGAGGAAGGTCTGCTACATGCTGCAGTACTCAACCCCATGCTGACCATGGGCACTTGCCCCGACTGCGGCGGCACCCGCCTCAACGAGAAGATACGCTCCTGCAAGATCAAAGGCATAAACATCGCCGAGGTGACCGCCATGAGCATAGCCGACTGCCGCCAATGGATGGAGACCATCGACAATCCCCTTGCCGATGACATCAAGCATGCCACCATCGAAAGGCTTGCCGCATTGGAAGAAATCGGCCTCGGCTACCTCACCCTCGACCGCGCCATCGGCACGCTATCGGGCGGCGAGGCGCAACGCTGCAAGATTGCCAAATACATCAACTCGCCGCTCTCCGACGTGATGTATATCCTCGACGAGCCCAGCGTGGGCCTGCACAACCACGACATCCTGCTCATGCAGAAGTCGGTGCAGAAGCTGAAAAACCACGGCAACACCGTCATCCTCGTGGAGCACCACAAGGACATGATCAAAATCGCCGACCACATCATTGACATGGGTCCTGGCGCAGGCATGAAAGGCGGTGAAATCGTTTTCGAAGGCAGTTACGACGAGCTATTGCGAAGCCAGACACTGACAGGCATTTCACTCAACGCAACAAGTTCCATAAAGGAACAAGTTCGTCAGCCCAAGTCTTTTTTCCACCTTGAAAACGCCACCTTGCATAACATCAAAAACCTAACCGTGGATTTGCCCTTGGAAGTGATGTGTGGCATTGCAGGCGTCGCCGGTTCGGGCAAGAGTTCTCTGATGGAATGCTTCCGCAGGGCTTATCCACAGCCCGAAGAAATCGTTTACATCAGCCAGAAAAATATCGGCATCAGTCTGCGCTCCACCCCTGCCACCTATCTCGAAGTGGCCGACGACATCCGAAAACTCTTTGCCAAGGTTAACAAAACCAAAGCTGACTTGTTCTCTTTTAACGGCAAGGGCGGCTGTCCTGTCTGCCAAGGCAAGGGCGTCATCGTCAGCGACATGGCTTTCATGGACGCCATCGAGACCACCTGCGAGGCCTGTGGCGGACTGCGTTACAGCAACGAAGTCTTATCTTATAAGGTCAACGGCATGAACATCGCCGAAGTGATGGACATGACCGCCAACAAAGCCTCCGAGATGTTTGCCGGCACCATCATCTCCGAGAAGTTGAAGCCTTTGCGTAAGGTCGGATTGGGCTACCTCCATCTGAACCAGTCACTCTCGACCCTCTCGGGCGGTGAGTTGCAGCGCATCAAATTGGCTTCCTATCTTCGCGACGCAGGCAAAATCTTCATTATGGACGAGCCTTCCGATGGCCTCCACCTCAACGACATCAAGCGAATCCTCGACCTCTTCGACACCATGGTGGAGGCGGGCAACACCATCTTCCTCATCGAACACAATCTGGAGATGTTGAAACAATGCGACTACCTCGTCGAACTCGGTCCCGGCGGCGGTGCCATGGGCGGCAAGGTTATCTTTAGTGGCACGCCCAAGGAGATGATGCGATGCCAAAGCTCCATCACAAGACCTTATTTTGCAGCAGAAAGCGGACAAAATGGATGAACAAACAGGCCATAAGAAGATCTTTTATCTAAATTGCAATAATACCTCATCGCATATCAAATGCACTTTTTTTCTTTTGCAAGGCAAACATATATAAAAGAAAAACACGTATTTTTGTCGTTTAATCCTCGAAAAAAAAAACCAAATCAACTTAAAATGAAACACTTATTCCAACGCGGATTGCTGCTTTTAGCCCTTACGGTAGGACTATTGTTCCATCTTTCGGCGCAATCCACCCTTATGACCATCCATATGAACGATGGCACTGAACGCAACTATTATATGTCGGAAGACGACCGTGTTTATTTCGAAGGCAACGACATCTTGGTTGTTGAAATTGCAGTAAACGCCAAAGCTGAGAGATACAACCTCGCCGACATCCGCAAGATCACATGCAGCGAGACCGAAGGTGTTTCGGAAGAGGCCGACGCTTCAGTTTTCCTCTCCCCCAACCCCGTTCACGACAAGGTCATGCTCCATAATCTCTCGGGCATTCAACCTGTCGGCATCTACGCCCTCGATGGCCGAATGGTTAAGTCTGTGGAAGTCACCGCTGACCAATTTATCGACATCTCCGACCTCCCCGTCGGACTATATCTTGTCAAAACCGAACGTCAAACCCTTAAAATGATCAAGCTATGAGAAAGACCTTATTATTAGCGGCCCTTCTTCTGGCTTGCATGGGCCTCAGTGCGCAGGAGTATCACATCAACCTACATCATGAAGGTTCGGTGATATACGACAACAGCATAACCGACATCCACAACATCCATTTCGAAGGCAGCCAGCCCGCCAGTATGATTATGCAAGCTGGATGCGGTATCACCACTTTCCCCCTCACCGCTTTCGACAGCATCACCTTCGTGAAACAAGAGGAACCACCTGCGGGCGACACAGTCTATATCACCTATAATGGTTCCAGCGTGGAGGTGATCAACCCATTCTCTAACGATGGCGTGACGGTGAGCACCAGCAGCGCCAACGTCAATGTGAGTTCTACCAAGGCCAACGTTCCGTATGTGGTTTCAGGTAGCTCAAGCAACGGTTCCCTGACAATGTACAGCACCTCTACGTTCTATTTGGCTTTCAACTCCTTGTCGCTGTCCAACACGAGCACTGCGGCCATCAATTTGGCTTCCAACATCGGTGCAACCTTGGCCTTAAGAGGTACTTCCACCATCGCCGACGGGGTCAATAGCAGCCTCAACGCAGCGCTCTATGCCGCTGGGGACCTCACCATTGGCGGTTCGGGTTCTTTGCTTGTTACGGGCAATGCCAAGCATGGCATAGCTGTGGAAGGCACGATGACGGTGAACTCGAGCACCATCCGCATCCTCGATACCGACAGCGACGGCATTCACGGTAGCAGCAACTTGATTTGGAATGGTGGCACACTTGATATAGTATCTGCTGGCTCCGATGGCCTTGATTTCTCCAGTACCATTACCATCAACAATGGCAACCTCTCCATCAACACGACGGCGGAAAGCCAAAGAAGTATCAAAGTGACGAACGCCTTTACCATGACAGGCGGTTCGCTAAGTTGCAACGTCACAGGCAATGACTGCAAGGGCATCAAAGGCGATGCCGACATCAATATCAGCGGCGGCACCATAGATGTGCAAGTTTCTGGCACAGGCTCGCACGGCATCTCATCCGACACCGATGTTGTCATCGGCGGCACGGCTGACGTTACCGTCGTTTCCTCATCGCAAGACGGCAAGTGCATCAAGAGCGACGGCACCGTCCACATCAATGGCAGCACTTTAGAGCTCACCCACTCGGGCGACATCTCCAAAGGCATAAGTGCCACGGGCGACATCACCATCACTGGCGGCGACATCACCATCACTGCCTCCGGAAGCACTGTACTTGAAAATGTCAATAACCAGAATGTGCCTGCCTATTGCACCGCCATCAAGAGTGATGCGGACATCAACATATCGGGCGGCACCTTCCATATCACCTTGCCCACCAGCAACCACGGTGGCAAGTCCATCAGCGCCGACAGCGACCTGACCATCAGTGGCGGCGACTTCACCATAACCACACAAGGCAACGGCGCCTCCTACACTGTCAGTGGCAGCACAAAAGATGCCTACACCTCATCGTGCCTCAAGTGTGATGGTAACATGCAGATTTTGGCTGGCGACTTCACCTTAACCAGTTCTGGCACGGGCGGCAAAGGCATCAATGTCGGTGGTACTTTGGTCATTGGACAGCAAGGCGCCAACAACGACGACCTCAACCTCAACGTGACCACTTCTGGCGAACGCATCACCGTCTCTAGCGGAGGCGGTGGCTGGCCAGGCGGTGGCGGCGACTATGCCAACCCGAAAGGCATCAAAGCCCAAGGCAACCTGACCATCAACAGTGGCAACATAACCGTCAATTGCACCCAGACGCAAAACGAAGGCGGCGAATGCATTGAAAGCAAGGCAACGTTGACCATCAACGGTGGCAACATTGAGGCATACTCCGTGAAGGACGACGCCGTGAACGCAGCCCAAAACCTCACCATCAATGGCGGTATCTACTACGCCCACAGCGATGCCAACGACGGTACCGACTCAAACGGCACCATGTTCCTCAACGGTGGCCTCAACATCTCCAATGGCGCCCGCCAACCTGAGGAAGGCTTCGACTGCGACAACAACCAATTCAAAATCACTGGCGGCACCAGTATCGGCACAGGCGGCGGCACCAGCAACCCCACACAGAACGTCTGCACCCAACCCTCACTGAAGATCAACACGCAGCAGGGCTACGCTATCCAAATTCTCAAGTCGGACGGCACCGTGATTTGCACTTACCAATGTCCCACCTTCACGGGTGGTGGTGGCGGTGGCTGGCCCGGAGGAGGCGGCAACGGCATGGTCATGCTCTTCACCGACCCACAACTGCAAACAGGACAATCATACACCATAAAATACAACGGCACCATCAGTGGTGGCACCAACTGGAACGGCTACTACACGGGCAATGTCACTTACTCGGGCGGACAAAGCACCACCGTCAACGTCAATTCGATGGTCACCACGGTAAGTGCAGGAGGTGGCGGATGGTAAATCCCACAATCATAGCTTACGTCGAGCTGGAGATCCTACCCCGCTACGAGCATTTCGATGCCGCCCATCAACGCAACCACGCCGATGAGGTCATCGAAAGGAGCTTGGCATTGGCAGAGCATTATGAAGTGAACAATGACATGGTCTATACCATCGCAGCTTACCATGACACGGGGCTTTGCGAAGGTCGCGACACACATCATCTCGTGTCGGGGCGCATCATCCGTGAAGACAAGAAACTTCGCGACTGGTTTACCGAAGACCAAATAGAGACCATGGCGCAGGCCACCGAGGACCATCGTGCCTCGTCAGGACACGAGCCACGTTCCATCTATGGCAAGATCGTGGCCGAAGCCGACCGCCTCATCTCGCCCGAAAAGGTCATCCGTCGTACCATACAATTCACACAAGACCACTTCCCCAACTATGACAAGGAGCAGCAATTCCAACGCTTTCGCGAACACCTGATGGAGAAATATTCCGACACAGGCTACCTCAAGCTATGGCTGCCCGAATCGGAGAACGCACCACGGTTGGAAGAACTTAGGAAAATCATCCGCGACGAACATAAAATGCGTGAAGCATTTGAAAAGGAATTCAACAAAACCAAATAATTCCAAATAATTCGTATCTTTGCAATCTATTATTAACTTTCCTACCATGAAAAAAGCACTGTTTACCTTAATGATTCTATGCTTCGCTGGCCTTGTCATGGCCCAAGAGGCAAACGAGAGCGAATTCAAGATGACGATTGGCGACACCATCGTTTGGAAACCCTTTGAGAACTGCCATTCGAATGGATACAACATTTCGGGCTCCAAAGTCATCAGCTTTAAGCCAATCAAATATGGCGATCGTATCGAAATCATCGCCAAACAGGCTGGAGAATGCAACATTATAGCCACCTGCCATGAAGACAATGCTGAGGTGGTGGCCTCCATCATCGTGAGCGAGCCGTATGTGGCCCCCGTCATCGAAAAGATGGAGAAGCCTGCAACCCAGGCCTTCACGGGCACCTACAAATTCACTCCGCCCACCGACCATTACTTCGTAACCATCTTCAATCCCGCCTCCAACTGCAGCGAGACCTACATGAAGCTGGGTGAAAACGAGGCCTACAACGACGGACAGGGCATCGACCGCTTCTGGAACCTCAAGACAGGTAAGAACTGGTACTACCGCCCCGAGGCACAGGGATGGACCGACGACGTCGACTGGGAGTTTGAACCTCTTGGCACAAGCTTCTTCCCGCTCAACACCTTCGCCAACGAGGTGGAGAAGGACGACCTCTCGCAGTATTATCTCGGCATGGAGAAAGTGCTCGACATCGACTGCTGGCATTTCTTCGTCGACCAGCCCGATGGCTCAGCCATCCAATATTGGGTCGACCCCGCCAATGGCTGTACCCTGAAGCGTCAGGTGAACAATGACGCCCCGAGAGCGGTCACGGTTTACGACCTCAACTACACCAGACTGTACTTCGGACCAAGCTTTAAGAAATCACTGCACGACACGACGAGATAAAGACATTTTTCCCTATCTTTGCCGCCGACTAGAACAAACTATAAAATTAAAAATACACCAATGGAAAACATCGAATTAAAGAAGACCCCTTACAACCAGATCCATCACGACCTGGGCGCCAAGATGGCTGAATTCGCCGGTTATGACATGCCGATCCAATACACCGGCCTCGTCGAAGAGCATAACAACGTCCGCAACAACGTCGGCGTGTTCGACGTGTCGCACATGGGCGAGTTCCGCGCCAAAGGTCCCATGGCCAAGCAGTTTATGCAGTACTGCACCGTCAACGACGTCGCCGCTTTGAGCGATGGTAAGGTGCAATACACCTGCCTGCCGAACGGCAAGGGCGGCATCGTGGACGACATGCTCGTCTACCGCATCGCCGACGACCACTACTTCATGGTGCCCAACGCCGCCAACATCGACAAGGACTGGGCTTGGATGAGCCAGATTGCCGAGAAGTTCGGCATGACTCTCGGTGAAGACTTCAAGAACGAGAGCGAAGAATGGGCTCAACTGGCCGTGCAAGGCCCCAACGCCCTGAAGGCCATGCAGAAGCTCACCAAGGCCAACGTGGTGGACATGGAATACTACACCTTCCAAATCATCAACTTCGCCGGCGTCGACAACATCATCTTCTCGACCACGGGTTACACTGGCTCAGGCGGCTGCGAGATCTACATCCCCGTCGCCCACGCCAAGGAGGTTTGGGACGCCGTCTTTGAGGCTGGCAAGGAGTTTGGCATCATGCCCGCAGGTCTGGGCTGCCGCGACACCCTCCGTCTCGAGAAGGGCTTCTGCCTCTACGGCCACGAAATCGACGACACCATCAGCCCCATCGAGGCTGGTCTCGGCTGGATCACCAAGTTCGTCGACGGCAACGACTTCCTCAACCGCGAAATCTTCGCCGCTCAGAAGGCCAATGGCGTGAGCCAGAAGATCGTCGGCTTCGAGATGATCGACCGCGGTATCCCGCGTAACGGCTATGAAGTGTGCGATGCCGAAGGCAATTGCATCGGTATGGTGCGCTCAGGCAGCCCGTCACCTTCGACTGGAAAGAACATCGGCACCGCCCTGGTGAAGAAAGCCTTCAGCAAGAAGGACACCGAGATCTTCATCAAGATCCGCAACAAGCTCATCAAGGCCGTCGTGGTCAAGATGCCGTTCCTTCCTTAATGGAAAGTGGTCTTTATACAAAAAAGCGTTCCTTTAGGGACGCTTTTTTTATGCTACTCTGCCAAAATTTCCGACCTTTGCAGCGGAACGATTCTTGATGAACCCATAGGCATGGACAACAAAGCAGAAAGAAAAAAGTTTCTGGGTAGCCTCGTCATCCCCTTGATCATTGTGACAATAATGTGGGTAGTGAAGACGATCGAATGGTCGTTCGGGATCTATTTGGGGCGCTTCGGCATAACGCCCCACACTGCCAGAGGGTTGATCGGGATCTTCACCCTGCCTTTCTTGCACGGCAACTGGGAGCACTTGCTCTCCAACACCATTCCCATCATTGTTCTTGGTACAGCCTTATACTACTGTTATCCCAGCCTCGCCAACCGCGTGATGCTCATCACTTATTTGGGCAGCGGGCTGCTCACTTGGTGCATCGGCGACCCAAGTACCACACATATCGGCGCAAGCGCCCTTGTATATGGCCTCAACTTGTTCTTGATTACCAGCGGCTTCATCCGTGGCAACCGCATGCTCATTGTCATCTCCCTCATCATGGTATTCCTTTACGGTAGCTTAATCTGGGGCATGATACCATCTTTGGCCATACCCCAAAACATCTCATGGGAAGGCCATCTCAGCGGAGCACTCATAGGCATTCTGCTGGCCATATTCCTAAGGAAAGAAGGACCTCAAAAAGAGGTATACCATTGGGAAGAAGACGATGAAGAGGATGATGATTCAAATGGCTCATCCTCCGATGATTCGACAGACTCAACGTCAGAGAAACCCTATTGGGACGTACCCACCCCATCAAATGACGAGCTGACGGTACGTTACCGTTTCAGGCATTAAAGCACAGACATTGAGAGATACTCCAACACTTGGTCGGCAATACCTTTTTGTCCTTCGACATCAGGATGCCACCACTCCTTGTGGATGTCGTACAAATCAACGCAGTCAACATTGTAATGATAGGTGACACGGTGCACCGATTCGATAAGATTCAAGCGCGTTTCCGCATCGATGGCACCCGGGCAAGGATCCGTTTCAAGAAGGTAATACAGCTTGGCATTGGGATGTTGCCTCTTCAAAAAGTCAAGCATATAAGCCAATGCGGGACGGAAAGAACAAAGTTGTTCTTCGGTCCAATCAGAATAAACGTAATCACCAAAAGGTGCTCCATTCCACACATCGTTGGTAGCGCCAAGGATGAAAATCACATCTGGATTGCCCAGGTTATTCATACGACGGATGAAGGAATTTGGTGCATAATAGCTTCCACCGTCAAAGTCACCGTAGTTGCAGACCAAAGAGCCCGAAAACGAATTATTATGGTCAAGTACCCAATTCAACGAATCGGCCACTTGACGCCACCACATCTGCTCAATACCAGTCACACCTATTTGAGGATAATGAATATACGGGTCGTTGGTGTCAGGATCAACATAACCGTCGAAAGCGGAATAGCTATCGCCCAAAATCGAAAAACGGGTTGGTTCCTTAGTCTTCACACAAGCCGACATCAAGATAGCAGTAGCAATTAGCAAAGTTAGTTTTTTCATATTCAATCTATTATTATCATTTCTGTTCTACGGTTCAAAGCACGGTGTTCATCGCTGTCGTTGGGCCACAACGGTTTGGTGGCGCCATAGCCTTTAGCGGTCAGTCGGTTTTCCTCAATCCCACTAGCAATCAAAGCCTGACGGACAACCTCGGCACGGTCGGATGAAAGCTTCAGATTGTAGTTGGCATTACCCACATCGTCGGTATGGCCAGCCAGTTCAACCCTTAGTTCCGGATTACGCTTGAGGAACGTCGAAAGGATCTCAATACCTGATTGGGAGTCTCCTGTCAAAGCAGAGCTGTTAAACTCAAACTGAATGTTTTGAAGCACAATGGCATCACCTGGTGAAAGTTCAGTTACATCCACGTTGGAGAAATAGTTGGCCGAGTCGGAACGGATTTCTTCGGGCAGTTCAAACGTGTAGATATCATAACCGCCTTGACCACCTTCACGTTGCGAAGAGATGAATGCCGTCTTGCCGTCAGCTGCCACGAAGAAGTTGATTTCGTCGCCTTGGGTATTAATGGGGAAACCAAGGTTGACGGGGTCTTGCCACCTGCCATCCTCTCCCCTACGGCTCATGAACAGGTCGAATCCGCCCATTCCGATGTGCTTGTCGGAAGAGAAATAAAGCGTCCGACCATCGGGATGCAGGAAAGGAGCCATCTCCGAACCTTTGGTATTGATTGGTGCCCCAAGATTCTGTGGCTCGCCCCAGCTACGGTCGGCATTGCGTCGGCTACAATAGATGTCGGCATTGCCGTTGCGCCGCGAAACGAAGTATAGTTCCTTGCCGTCGGCACTCACACATGGCTGCGACTCCCAACTGCCGGTGTTGATGCTACCCTCTATCTTGCGTGGCATCGACCATTGGTCCACGCCCCAATGCGACACATAGAGGTCGCAACCGCTTTCGCGACCCCAGCCGCAACCTGTCAGATATAGTTTCGAGCCATCGGCGGAAAGGAAAGCCGCACCCGGATCAATAGCATCGGGGAAGGACTCAAACGACAACGGCTCTGGTGTAGTCCATCCGTCATCAGCCTTCTGCGACACAAAAACCTCTTCCTCATAATACCCGTTACCTCGGTTCATCTTTCGCGTAAACAGCAGATGGTCGCCATAAAACGTCAGGGCGTTGACATACTCATCGTCAGCACTGTTGATCTCGGATCCAAGATTCTCGGGGTCGAACGCTACAGGATGACCGATGGCCTCATCGCGAAACCTTGCCAACTCAAGCAGCTCGGCCACTGTTGCATCATTAGCTGCATTGCCCGAGGCCCTCGACTGATACCAACGCAACAAGACCGCTTCGCGTTTGTAGTTTCCTCGCGAATCATAAAGACGAGCCAAGGTGATGGCGGCAGGAGGAAACAACATCGAATCGCATGCCAATGCTTTCTCGTAACCCAGTATGGCCATGTCATAGTCCTTAGTTTCCATCCCAATCTCGCCTTCCAACAGCCAGGCTTCGGCATAGTTTGGGTCTTCGACGATGGCTTTGAGGACTTGTTGGTAAGCCTTTGTGTAGTCACGTTTCAAAAAGGCCTCCTCTGCCGACTCGTAGGCTTTCACGGCCTTCTTCGACGGCTGCGAAAAAGCCACGGATACAAGCGACAATATAGCAAATACTATGAGGATAACCCTTTTCACTGTTTCTTGTTTTTCAGCTCTTTCTCAATCCATTTGCGGAAATCAGCCACAAACACCCTCGAAGTCATGGTGGGAGAGGTCTCAGAGGTGACAAAGCAACGTCCGTCGTCGAAGAAACAAATGCCTTCGGTTTGGGCGCCAGTTAATTGCGGCATCTCAAATCTACGGTTGTCAAGTTTCACGCCAGCTTCATCGAAGTCGAAGATGAGATACATGAAAGGCTTCCAGACATTCTTCACATAACCCACCAACACAAGGATATGATTCTCCCTGTCATAGTCGGCGCCCGTCAACAACCCCTGCGAGTCAAAGCCATTGACGACTTCGGCCACATAATCGCCAGGCGTTTTCGGAAGGCGGTACATACGGGTTGTCCCCGTAGCCCAACCCTTGCTGAAGAGATAGATACAATCCCCTGTAGCAAACATGGTCTCGCAGTCGTAGTCATGCTCTTGTTTCTTATGGACAAAGTTCGTCTGGTCACCAAAGCGGAAGGTAATGGAGTCAACATCAATGGTGGCGTCGCCATTCTCCGGGAGGGCTGATAGCGGGAAAGTGTAGATTCTTAGGTTTTTCCTTTTGCCCTTGTTGTTGCCGAAATCACCGACATACACATTCTCGCCGTCAGTGCAAACATCTTCCCAGTCCTTGTTTTTGGCATTGGAGAGTGTGATTCTTTGTACCACCTCAAATGACGTGGTGTCGAGGGCAAACAGGATAGGCTTACCACCGCTGTCGTTGTGAGTCCAAAGACGGCCGTTATGGAAAAAGAGTCCGGAGGTCTCTTTCACCTCTTCAGGCAACTCCGACTTGAGAACAGGGGTAAACAATGGGGTAAAGCCCGCCTTGCCTTCCTCTTGAGCATGAGCGAGGAGGGTAAGCAGTACCAAGCCGACCAGTAGTGCCCTTCTCATCATCATTTGGGATAGACCTCGCCTTTGGCGGCTTTCAAGGTGTTTTGCAGCAGCGACACGATGGTCATGGGACCTACACCACCTGGAACAGGGGTGATCTTGGATGCCACTTTGTAGACCTCGTCATAGTCCACATCGCCCATGATCTTATAACCCTTGGGGCTGGAAGCGTCTTCGATACGGTGGATACCCACGTCGATGACCACAGCACCAGGTTTCACCATATCGGCAGTCACGAAGCCCTGCTTTCCGATGGCGGCGATTAGGATATCAGCCTGACGGGCAATCTCGGGCAGGTTCTTGGTGCGGCTGTGGCACATAGTAACGGTAGCGTCAATGCCCTTGCGCGACATCAGGATGGCCATAGGCGTGCCCACGATGTTGGAGCGGCCCAGCACCACCACGTTCTTGCCCACCGTTTCGACACCAGAGCGCTTGATGAGCTCCATGATGCCATTGGGCGTGGCAGGAATAAAGCAAGGATGGCCCAGTTGCATACGACCCGCGTTGACGCTGGTGAAACCATCCACGTCCTTTGAAGGTTTGATGGCATTGATGACCTTGTTCTCATCAATATGCTTCGGCAAGGGCAGTTGGATGATGTAGCCATCAATCTCGGAGTCGTTGTTCAGGAACTCCACCATGTCGAGCATCTCTTTTTCGGTCGTGCTCTCAGGAAGACGATACACTGACGAAGTCATACCTACCGAATGGCAGGCTTTCTCCTTCGAAGCCACATAGGTCTTGCTGGCGCCATCTTCGCCCACGATGACAGCTGCCAGATGCGGAGCTGCAATGCCATGGTCGATCATATCTGCCACTTCAGCGGCTATTTCTTTCTTAATCTGTTCGGAAACGGCTTTGCCGTCGATTATCTTGTTATCCATAGTGTATTAAAGTTTATCTGCGTTTCATTGCTCCAGCCATGCGCAACATCTTTTTACCACCACCGGTGGTCATCATGCGCATCATCTTCGAGGTCTCCTCAAACTGTTTCACGAGACGGTTCACCTCAACGATGCTAGTGCCACTACCGTCGGCGATGCGTTTGCGGCGCGTGCCGTTGAGCAGCTTCGGGTTCTCGCGTTCCTGCGGGGTCATCGAATAGATGATGGCCTCGATGCTCTTGAAGGCATCATCGTCGATCTCTTCGCCCTTCATGGCCTTGTCCATGCCGGGAATCATGCTGGCGAGATCCTTCAGGTTACCCATCTTCTTGATTTGCTGAATCTGTTTCAGGAAGTCGTTATAGTTGAACTCGTTTTTGGCAAGTTTCTTCTGCAATTTGCGGGCTTCCTCTTCGTCGAACTGCTCTTGGGCGCGTTCCACGAGAGAGACGATATCGCCCATGCCAAGGATACGGTCAGCCATACGCTTGGGGTGGAACACATCCAAGGCATCCATCTTCTCGCCGATACCAACGAACTTGATGGGCTTCTCCACCACCGTACGGATGGTGAGGGCCGCACCGCCACGGGTGTCGCCGTCCAACTTGGTCAGCACCACGCCGTCGAAGTCGAGACGGTCGTTGAAGGCCTTGGCCGTGTTCACGGCATCCTGACCCGTCATTGAGTCAACCACAAACAAGGTCTCATGCGGCTTCACAGCCTCCTTGATGTTGGCAATCTCGTTCATCATCTCCTCATCGACGGCCAGACGACCGGCGGTATCGATTATGACCACGTTCTTGCCTTGGCTCTTGGCGTGGTTGATGGCGTTCTGCGCAATCTGCACAGGGTTCTTGTTGCCTTCCTCGCTATAGACCTCAACCTCAACCTGCTGACCCAAAACCTTCAGCTGCTCGATAGCGGCAGGACGGTACACGTCACCAGCCACCAGCAAGACTTGCTTGCTGCGTTTGCGTTTCAGATAGGAGGCCAACTTGGCTGAGAAAGTGGTCTTACCAGAACCCTGAAGACCTGCTATCAAGATGATGCTCGGCTGACCTTTCAGGTTGATGTCGACAGCTTCGCCGCCCATCAGTTCGGCCAACTCGTCGTGGACGATCTTGACCATCATCTCACCAGGCTTCACCGAGGTTAGGATCTCTTGCCCGAGGGCCTTCTCTTTGATGTTGTTGGTGACATCTTTGGCAATCTTATAACTGACGTCAGCGTCCAAGAGGGCGCGACGGATTTCTTTCATCGTATCGGCAATATTGACTTCCGTGATAAAAGCCTGTCCTTTAAGGACTTTGAACGAACGTTCCAGTTTTTCGCTTAAACCTTCAAACATAATTCTCAAAAATTTGGGTGCAAAGGTAAGAATTATTGTTTAATTGTTGAAATGTTTGACCGTTGAATTGATAGGATTCACTATTTTTGCACATTCAAATCATTGAACTATGATTAAGGAAAACTTGGAAAAAATCAGAGCGACACTACCCAAGTCAGTGACTTTGGTGGCCGTCAGCAAGACCAAGCCCGTCAGCGACTTGCAGGAAGCCTACGACGCAGGACAGCGTATCTTTGGCGAAAACCACGCCCTTGAGATGCGCGACAAGCATGAGGTGCTGCCCGCCGACATCCAATGGCACTTCATCGGCCACTTGCAGACCAACAAAATCAAATACATCATCCCCTTCGTCACGCTCATCCACAGCATCGACTCGGCCAACCTCTTGGAGGCCGTCAACAAGGAAGCCAAGAAGCACGACCGCGTGGTGGATTGCCTGCTGCAATTCCACATCGCCCAAGAAGAGACCAAATTCGGCCTTGATTTGGACGAAGCCCGACAGCTACTTGAGTCGGATGAGTTCAAACAAATGGATAATGTGCGCATTTGTGGTGTGATGGGCATGGCTACCTTCACAGAAGACATGGATGAAGTCCGCAAGGAATTCAAACACCTGAAAGAGATTTTCGACACCTTGAAGGCCAAGTATTTCGCAGGCCAGCCACAGTTCAAAGAGATTTCGATGGGCATGTCGGACGACTATCCCATTGCCGTGGAGGAAGGCGCAACTTTGGTGCGGGTAGGAAGCAAGATTTTTGGAGCTAGAAATTACAACGTTTAAGATGGCATCGCTAATACCTTTATTATTACTCATCGTCGGCTTTGTCGCCTTGATTTTAGGCGCTAACTGGCTTGTCAACGGAGCCACCAGCGTGGGCATCCGTGCCAAGCTGTCGCCGCTCATCATCGGACTGACTATTGTGGCCTTCGGCACCTCGTTACCCGAGATGATTGTCAACATTTTTTCGTGTGCGAAAGGCAACCCCGGCCTTGCCATCGGCAATATCATCGGCAGCAACACGATGAACATACTCCTCATCCTTGGAGTGAGTGCCCTCATCTGGCCTATCGACGTGAACCGCATCTCCATCCGTCGCGATATTCCAGCAGGATTTGTCGCCACACTCGCCATCACATTGATGGCGAATTATTTCTTCACAAAACAGGCCCGTACCATCAACTGGATTGAAGGCATCGCCCTCTTGCTAATGGGCTTCGCCTATTTGCTGCTGACCATGCTAAAAAACGACCCAAAAGAAGAAACAGAGAACGTGCAGGAAGCCATGCCATGGGGCAAGACCATCCTTGCTCTCGTGACAGGCATCGTTGGACTATATGTAGGCGGCGAGTTGGTCTCCCGCAACGCCCAAATCCTTGCCCACAACTGGGGTATGAGCGATAGCACCATCGGACTCACCGTAGTCGCCACAGCCACTTCGTTACCCGAGCTCATCACCTCCATTGTGGCTGCCCTGAAAAAGAATTCGGGCATCGCCATTGGCAATGTATTAGGCTCAAACATCTTGAATATTTTCATGGTGTTAGGTGTCAGCTCCATCATCACGCCGCTGCCTTTCGAGCCCATGATGAACCAGCAACTCATGATTCTCTTTGCAGCCAACATTCTCATGCTTTTGTTCGTCTTCACAGGCAAGGGACGAAAGATCTCACGTTGGGAAGGCGCTTTCCTCACCTTAGGCTACATCGGTTTCATGTGGTTCTCGTTGGCCATGCAATAAAAAAAGTGGAGACGTAGCGTGCTACGTCTCCACATCTTTTAATTTCCCTTATTATTTATCAGTCAGCCAGTTGGAAGGCGGTCTTCACGGCCTCGTAGCTGCTGTAGTCAACATCGCTGCGGTTGCTAAACACCGAGGCTTCAATGGCCACGATCTTGAAATCGTGCTTGCCGGGGCGCATGCCATCATAGAAGTCGCTCTCGGTCAAGAAGAGGCGCACACCACCGTCTTTCAAAGTAGACACTTCGATGGAAGCCTCGCAGTTGATGACTTCTTGCTGACCTTGATCGTTGGTAAACGTGTCCTGATAGTAGTAGGTCAACGGCACTTGCGACCAAGTATCGCCAACGCTCATATAAACGAGCACTGCACCATAGTTGAAGACATTGTTGTTGATGGCGGGATAGTCAATCTCAACCATCCATTGGCAGTTGTTGACCCACTCCCAGTCATCGGAGTGAACCGTCACCGTGGAAGAGACCACATTGGCGTTGCCATCATTGCCGGCAGGACCCTGAGGACCACGGGGACCACGGCAAGAAGCCATTGCAAATACTGCCAGAACCGTCATGCAAATCAAACTTAACTTTTTCATTTCACTAAATTTTTAATTATTAGACTTTAATTTACTTTCATTTTCACCCCGCAAAACTACAAAAACCTTGCCGAAATACTCCACTTTTGAAAAACAATCTCAAAAAACTGTAATTTTGCAGCATGAAAAGCAGGAACTACATAGTTCATCTCGCCGGCGTTATCGCCATGGTTTTCTGGGGGATGTCGTTTGTTTGGTCGACACAAGTCTACCAAAACCTCAACCCCACAGCGACAATCTTTTTGCGCCTTTTTATTGCAACAATATTCTTCACGGCCATACTTTTCGCCTTCCGCCTCAACGAAAAAGTCAAAAAGGAGCACTTGGGGCTCTTTGCCTTGGCGGCCATGTTTGAGCCTTTTCTCTACTTCATCTTTGAAGGCTACGGACTGAAGAACACCTCCCCCGTCATCGGCTCCGGCATCATCGCATTGATACCTTTAGTCACGCCTGTAGCAGCACGCATTTTCTTGAAAGAGCACCTGACACCAATGAACATCGTCGGTTTCATCGTCTCCTTCGTCGGCGTCATCGTCATGTTGCTCAACAAAGACCTTGAATTCATCGCCTCACCGAAAGGCATCCTTTTGCTTTTCGGTGCCGTCTTGGTGGCCGTGGGTTATTCCATCGCGCTCATCAAGTTGACGAAACTATACAAGCCTTTGACCATCACCTGGGTGCAAAACATCATCGGAATGCTGTATTTCGCTCCGATGGTTGTCATCATGGAGCGTTTTGAGCCATCCAACTTCGCCAATGTTGGGGGCTATATCTTCCCCTTGATCTGTTTGGGTGTGTTTTGCAGCGCCGTCGCTTACTCTTTATGGGCATTCACATTCAGCAGGCTGGGCGCTTCACGAGCCAATGTCTATTCCAACCTGATCCCCGTTTTCACGGCCATCTTCAGTTACTTTATCATCCACGAGGCACTGACGGCAAATAAAATCATCGGCATCCTGCTGGTGGTATTCGGATTGGTGTTGTCGCAAATGAAAGGAAAAAAGCAATGATTACCAGCAAGACAAACCCTAAAATCAAGAATCTCGTCAAACTACAGAAGGCTGCAGAACGTCGCGAGCAGAACCGCATCCTCATCGAAGGGCAGCGCGAGATTGAGCGCGCACAAAAGTGCGGCTTCGTGATTGAGCAGTTGTATGTCTGCGAGTCGTTGCTGCGTGGGCCACTCGCCATCAAAGCCGAGTTCATCGAGACCGTCACTGAAGAGGTGTTCGACAAGATCGCCTACCGCGAAGGCAGCGATGGGCTGCTGGCCGTGGCCACACCCAAATACAAGAGCCTCAACGAGTTCAAGCCAAGAAAAGACGCATTGATCATCGTATTGGAAACGGTAGAAAAGCCGGGCAACCTCGGCGCCGTGATGCGCACCGCCGATGCCGCAGGCGTCGATGCCGTCATCGTGGCCGACCCCGCAACCGACCTATATAACCCCAATGCCATCCGTGCCAGCATCGGCTGCATCTTCAGCGTGCCTGTCTATGCCTGCTCAACCGAAGAATGCATCAGCTGGCTGAAAAAGAACGGTATCACCATCTACTGCACCTACCTCAAGGCCTCCATCGACTATCTTGACGCCGACTTCCGCAAGGCATCTGCACTCGTGATGGGCACTGAGGCTACGGGCATCTCCGATGCTTGGGTCGAGGCCGCCGACCAGAATATCATCATCCCCATGAACGGCATTGCCGACTCGCTCAACGTGTCGGTGACCACCGCCATCGTCACCTTCGAGGCCGTGCGCCAAAGGAGAAAGCCATGAAAAAGGACTATCTGCTGCTGCATCTCTCTGTCTTCATCGCCGGATTCACTGGCGTGTTGGGGCGACTCATCACCTTGGATTCCGCCATCTTGGTATGGTGGCGCATGGCTGCAGCAGCCTTGTTAATGTGGGCTTTCCTAGCCATCAGGAAGGATTTGAACCGTTACCGTATTATGGACAAACTGCAAATGGGTGGCGTAGGTATGTTATTGTGCCTACATTGGGTGTTTTTCTATGCCTCAATCAAGGCTTCTAATGTCAGCATCGGCGTGGTGTGTTTCTCCTTGGTTGGGTTTTTCACCGCCCTGTTTGAGCCCATCATCAACAAGCATAGATTCTCTGGACGCGAGTTTTTGTTCAGTCTTCTCACCATACTTGGCATCTACCTCATCTTCCAATTCGATGCACGCTACCGCCTAGGCATTGCCCTGGGTGTGGTCTCTTCTGCCTTGTACGCTTTGTTTGCCATCGCTAACCAGCGCGTAGGCAAGCACTACGAAGCCAAGAACATGCTGCTTTGGGAGATGGTCGGTGGCCTCATCGGCTTGACTTGCCTCATACCTTTATATAATATGTTCATCCCCGTCGGGCGACTCTATCCCGTTGGCTTGGACTATCCCTACCTCGCTTTCATGGTCGTCGTTTGCACCATCGGCCTATGCCTACTGCAAATCATCGTATTGCAAAAGATTCCTGCCTTCACGGTCAATCTCACTTACAACCTGGAGCCTGTGTATAGCATCATCCTCTCCATGTTCATCTTCAGTGAGTACAAGGAGTTGAATTTCTCGTTCTGCATCGGCATCGCGCTGATTATCATCTCAGTGGTGCTACAGACATGGAGCGAGATCAAGAGGCGAAAAATCAAAGCTTGACTTTCACAAACACCGGATAATGGTCCGAGGGATTGTGCCGAATGTAGGTGTCGAATGAGATCTGCTGCGGCGCATCGGAGGCCTTGATGGTGTTGTCCAGGTCCTCATCAGGGGTCCAATAGCTGTTGGTGAAGACGCCATAGGCCTCTACTGTCGTGGCAGGCGACACAAAGACATGGTCGATACGGCTTGTGGTGTAATAATTGGTCTTGAAAGCGTTGAATGTGCCATTCTCTGCAAAACGGATGCGGGCTGCATCGAAGGTGTCTTTCAGCAGGCCCGACTCGGTAAAGATGGTATAGATTTCATCGTTTTGGTCAACGTTGAAGTCGCCTGTGAGAATAACCGGGGTCCCTTCCGCCATCTCGCGTATGCGCTGCACCACAAGTTTAGCCGCTTCGCGACGTGCGACCACACCCACATGGTCCATATGGAGGTTGAAAAAATAGAACTCCACGGCAGGCTCAGATTTCTTCCGGTTGAACATTCCGTTTCGTTGTTCTTTCTGTGTTTTTACGACAAATTTACCCCATGTGCAAATACGGATACAGACCGCGTCCCAGCCCAAGCCGGGTTTGTCGGGCGTCTCGCTCAGCCAGAAATCGCCATGGTCAAGAAGGCGCAGTTTTCTTTTCTTATAAAAGATGGCCTCATGTTCGCCAGCGCGTTTTCCGTCATCGCGTCCGACACCGATATAATCATAGCCATCGAGGGCATGTTTCATGTCCTGTAGTTGCGACCATAGCACTTCCTGCGTGCCAAAGACATCGGGCGCCATAAAGTTCACCTGGTCGCAAATGACCTGACAACGCTTGGCCCAAACCTCGCCTTGGATACTGTCGTTGGCGTTTTTGTAGCGAATGTTGTAAGATCCGACAAGCATTTGCTGGGCGGAAAGCTGAAGAGAAGCCAGAATAAGGGCAAAGAGAAGGAGTTTCTTCATCGAAAAACAGTTTTAATTGGGACAAAAGTAACAAAAATCCTTATTTCTCCCGATTTTTCTCCAACTTATTATACCAAGCCCCAAACACAAACATTTCCTCACCGAAAGCGAACCCTTCGCTTTCATAATACCTTTGCAATCGCGGTTTATCCTTGTCGACAAGCAAGGTAACCTTATGAAAACCATTGCGCAAGGCATAATCCATGCGGTCGCGCATCAGCATTTTGCCAATGCCAAGGCCTCTGTAGTCTGACAGAATCGCCATGCTGTCTAGATAGAACTCACCCAAACCGGTTTCCATCGCGTTGCGGCTCAAGTCCATGCCTGAAGTCTGTTGCACGAGGCAGAAAGTCTTGGCTCGCATGGCAGCATAGCGAGCGCCGTCGTAAGCCACTAATGCGCCCACCGGATTGCCATCAATCTCGGCAATGCGTGTATTGCAGAAACTATATAAGGTGTCGTTCATGCGGCAAATATCCATCAAGTGCTCATAGATGGAATGCTGCTCATCAGTAAGGGTAGCATCTATGTCAAGCATATCGATACCTGCCAGCACCACACGTGCAATGAAAGGCGCGTCATCTGATGTGGCATCACGAAGCAGGACTATGGGAAGGACGGGCTGCATTAGCGGAGTTTATTTCTATGATAATGAGGCGTCACAATAACAACAAAAAAGATGAGCGACACCAGCACCGAGGCCGAAGCCACCAAATAGGCTGCCGAGAACGAGAAATGCTCGGCCAACAAACCGCCAGAGAAGATGCCTATGCCAAGACCCAGGTCCCAAGTCGTTAGATAGGTCGATGTGGCCGTGCCACGTTGTGCGTTGGTGCCGAGATTGATGAACAAGGCATTAAACGATGGAAAAGCCAAACCGAATCCCAAGCCACAGCACAAGGCAATCAACAAGAAAGCCGCAGCAGTGTAGTTCGTGCCCAAGGCATTGCAATGATGGCACATCCCCAGTCCGAACATGGCGAGCACAACGATACCCAAACCTAAGGCGATAGTCTGCGTCACCTTGCCCTTATCAACCATCTTGCCAGCAAAAAGCCGAGAGGCGATAAGGCCGACGGCATACACCGAGAAGAACAAACCGCTACTGATGGTCAGGCCCATTTCCTTGGCATAAAGAGCGATATAATTGGAGATCTGACCATAGGCGAAGGCCAACAAGGTAAACGATATGCCCGCCAGTAAACCTTTCAACAAGATGAAACGGTCCAAGGAAATAGGAGGACGCTTGACGGGCGGTCTTACCTTAGTCTGAATCCTCGATGCAAACAAAGCCGCCATCAGGCTGCAAGCCATGCAACCCATGAAGATAGCATTGAAGCTAAAGTGTTCATAAACAAACAAGCCCGTCATCGGACCTACAGCCATGGCGATGTTGTTGGCCACACCATAATAGCCGATACCCTCTCCCCTATGCTCCGACGGCACCACGTCAATAACCAAAGTGTTGCCCCCCACAGAAGTCAAACCAAATGCCAAGCCATGAACAATGCGGATGATAATCAAGATAATGATAGTGGCGGCAAAGAGATAGCCGACAAACACCGCCGTAAAGATGGACAATGCCAACAAATACAAAGGCTTACGTTTGAAAGTGTCCATCATATAGCCAGAGAAGGGACGCACCACCAAAGTAGCCAGCGTGTAACAAGAGATGACCGTTCCGATAATCGCATTGCCCGCCTGATATTTCTCCATTATAAAGAAAGGCAACACGGGCAGCAAGAGGTAGAACGAGAAGAAAAACAGGAAATTAGCCGCACAAAGGCAGAGATAATTCTTATTGAACAGTTTTTCTTCCATGATCTCAACTTATCTAACAAGGTTAAATGCTCGTTTTCGGACGGCAAAAGTACGGAATAAAACGATAGGTTTTTACCCTATTATCGGAAATTTTGTCATAATAATTTGCACATAATTACCTATAATCGGAAATTTTGTCAGCAAAAACACGGTTTTTAACCCAGTTTTAGCCTTGGCAAAGAATTTGACTAGGTGGAGTCGTCAATCGAAATCAAATAAACAACTAAAAAATAGGAGATCAAAACCATGTTAGTAACTAGAAGAAATCAAGACTTTATGCCTACTCTGTTCAACGAACTGATGAACTGGAACGACACAACGTATTCAACGCCCCGCATGAACATCATGGAGACGAAAGACAACTACAAACTTGAGCTCTGCATCCCTGGTCTCACCAAGGAAGACGTCAAGTTGAGCATCGATGCCGAAGGCAACCTCGTCGTCGAGATGGTCAAGGAGACGAAGAACGAGAAGAAGGAAGAGATGCGCTACCTGCGTCACGAGTTCTCGGTCGAACACTTCCGCCAGACGGTGATGCTGCCTGAGGACATCCACAAGGAGCAGATCAGCGCCAAGGTCGAAAACGGCATCCTCGACATCGTCATCCCGAAGGTGACCGTCGAAGAGAAGAAGCAGGCCATGCAGACCATCGAAGTTTGCTAAGGCGTCGAAGGCATAGATACACTCGGCCAAAGCCTCGGTATGACATGCCTTCAATACTACCCCACAACGGGACGGAGTCATCCGCCCCGTTTTTTTTGTTGCCACAAACGCCAATCCCAACACTTTTAATTCTTACCTTTGCAGCAAATTTATTTGTGTATGAGAAAAGCGTTACTCCTCACCTTTTTATCCGTTTTCGCCTTTCTGCAGGCCTTTTCGCAAGAAAGCAAGCCGTTTGTCACCTTAGACAACCTGCACCTGAACACCCGTGCCGACTTCACCCTCGACTACCATCCCGGGTATGACACTATTGCGCCAAGCACCGACCACGGCTTTGCTGGCAAATACCTTGTCGTGGCATTGGACGGCACCCTAGGCAGCAAGTTCAGCTACCATCTGCGCCAGCGCATCAACGCGCCAAACATCGGTTTTGCCAACACCTTTTTCCAAGGCACCGACTGGGCTTACCTCAACTGGAACTTCACCGACAACCTTTTCCTTTCTGCCGGTAAACAAGTGGTGGCCATAGGCGGCTGGGAATACGACTCCAACCCCATCGACATCTACTATGGCACCGAGTTTTGGAACACCGTATGCTGCTACGAGGTGGGCGCTTCCTTAAATTACAAGGACAACTCGGGAAAGAACCATTTCCTTGTTCAGATGTGTAACTCGCCATTCATTAACCAGGCCATGCAGAGCATTTACGCCTACAACCTGATGTGGTACGGCAACTACGGTATCTTCAAGACGGCCTATTCCGTCAACATGATTGAATACCAACCTGGCAAGTTCATCAACTATATTGCTTTGGGCAACAAGTTGCAATTCAAAGGCGTGGAGATGTACCTCGACGTCATCAACCGAGCATCGTTTGAGCAAGAGAAGTTCTTTGGCCAAGACATCACCGCCATCTACGGCATCGGTGTCGACATCGGAAAGAAATGGATCGTCTTCGCTAAAGCCGGTTACGACTTCAACCAAGCCCAGTTGCCCAACACTGAAGCATACGACCAGTATGTGACCCCTGGTAAAAAGGTTGACTTCGAGAGCCTCGGCTTTGAATACTATCCCTTAGGCGACCGCAACATCCGTCTCCACCTCTGCGGCTCACATACCAGCGTGGACGGTGTCAGCAAGTTCCAAGCCAACCTTGGCCTCACCTGGAAAATCAACCTGCTCAACATGAAGAAAAACTAATCCGCTATGGCAAAAACAAAATACAACACCATCAAGCGTAACACCCTAAACTATCACGATAGGGTGGAGAAACTCTTCAAGAGAATTGAAGAGAAACTGAAAAGGCCGTTGCGTTTCACTACCAAGCGTAGCTTTGAAGCCATTGTCTTCCTAATCATCTTCTTCGCCTTCTTTGGACTGTTGGCCTATAAGATGACCCTGCCCAAGATGCTGAACACCTTCATGCAGACGGCCTATCACCTGCTGTTGGAGACCGTGTTCTACATCATGGCCATTTGCGTGCTTATGGGCGCCATCAGCAAGCTGCTCACCGAGTTCGGCGTAGTCCGTCTGTTGGAGAACCTCTTGCGTCCATTGATGAAGCCGCTCTACAACCTGCCTGGCGTGGCTGCCCTAGGTGCCATCATGACCTTCTTGAGCGACAACCCCGCCATCATCACCTTGGCACACGACAAGAACTTCAACCGTTACTTCAAGAAGTACCAACTCGTATCACTGACCAACTTCGGCACAGCTTTCGGCATGGGCCTAGTCGTCGTGGCCTTCATGACGGGCCTGGGCTTCGGCAAAGGCGCCTTGGTCGGTGTGGCAGGTGCCGTCATCGGCAGTATCGTCTCAACCCGTCTAATGCAACGCTCTACCTTGAAAGCCTACCCTGAATTGGACACACCTGTCGACGAAGAGTTTGGTGGCGACGAGCAGCAGATCTCCTTCAAGAGCGAAGGTGGCGTGTTCATGCGTTTCCTCAACTCGTTGCTTGACGGCGGCAAGGACGGCGTCAGCATCGGCTTCGCCATCATCCCAGGTGTGCTCTGCATCTCCACCATAGTGATGATGCTCACCTTTGGCGCATCAGGCAGCAACGGCGAGTACCTTGGCGTAGCATACGAAGGCGTGCCCGTCATCAGCTGGGCGGCTAATAAGATCAACTTCATCTTCGAATGGCTCTTCGGCTTCAAGGACGGTGCCCTAATCTCCTTCCCCATGACCGCTCTTGGCGCCGTGGGTGCCGCAATCGGTCTGGTGCCACGTTTCATCACCGAAGGCATCATCGACAACAACGCCATCGCCGTGTTCACCGCCATCGGCATGTGCTGGAGTGGTTTCCTCAGCACCCATGCTGCCATGCTCGACAGCCTTGGCTACCGCAAGCTCATCGGCAAGGCCATCGGGGCACACACCATCGGCGGCCTCTGCGCCGGCATCGCAGCCCACTGGTTGTACGTGTTACTAGCGCTGATCTTCTAAACAGGGATTTCTATCAAACAAAAAAGGCGGCTGTTAGCCGCCTTTTTTGTTTCATGACGATAGGATCAATCCTTCTTTCTACCCATGTTGTAGGTCAGATTGAAACGCACCGTGTTCTCCAGAGGATTGCTACCAGCAACGGTGTTCACCGGAACGAGGTAGGAGACATCCAGACCAAACACATTGTACTGAAGGGCGGCACCAAGGGTGACGTACTTACGGTTGCCTTTCAGAGCCGTCTCGTTGAAATAACCGGCACGCACTGCAAACACGTTGTTGTACCAATACTCAACACCCACGCCGACATTGATCTCGCAGAGCTCTTCATAAGCCTTGCCGTATTGAACCAGCTCGCCCGTATAGGAGTCGTAACCGCAGCCAGGAGCATCGTAGAACGACTGAATCATACCAGCTACGGTAGAAACGTTATTGTCGTAACCATAGGCGATCTGATAGCTGCCATCATCGTTGATGATAGGATTACCGACGGAGTCTCTGGAGAGGACCGGAGGCGTAGGCACCAACAGCTTGGTCAATTCGGCAGTGAAAGCCAACGAATTGTATTCATCGAGTTCGAGGTCCAAGCAGGCACCGGCACGGAGCATGGTCGGGATGAAATCACGACGGTCTGACGAGCCGTTGTAGCTGATCTTACTACCGATGTTGGTGATAGCGGCGCCCCAAGCGAAATCGGCATCCATGTTGCTGAACCATTCAACGGGTCTCTTGTAATAGACAGCCACGTCGGCGGCGACAGAAATGCCAGGACGACCGTAGTCGCTACCATTTTGGGCATTCAAGTTGGAGTAGATGAAACGGCCAGCGACAGCGCCCGACAGGTAATCACCCAGCATACGGGAATAAGTGGCATCGATAGCCCATTCATTGGGGCTATAGGTACCCTGATCCTGGTTGTAGCTGTCCCTGAAATTGATTTCACCGCAGTCAAAATAACGCAAGGTACCTGCCACGGCAGAACGCTCGTTGATTTTGTAGGCGGCAGCCAGATACGCCAAGTGCATATCAGGCACCAGATTGATCAGCCAGGGGCTAAAACCCAAGCCCGCGCTGAACTTATCCTTCATGTAGACATACTTGGCGGGGTTATAATGCATGGAATAAACATCGGGATTGGTAGCCACGCCACAATCGCCCATTGAACCGCCACGGGCATCAGGTGCGATAGAGACGAAAGGCACTGCGGTCGTAATGACATTGGGCGACACGCTGTAATCCTGTCCGATAACATTGTTGTTTTGTCCAAAAGAGGTAGCCGCGACCATCATCAAAGCGGCAACAAGAAATTTCTTGACTTTCATATCAGGTACTTTGTTTAAAATTGCAAAAATAACGTTATTTCCATTGTCTTATTGTATCAACTGAAAAAATTTTTTCAGTTCATCTTTCGATTATCATTTTCTGGCTCACTGTCCGGAAGTATCCATCCTCGTCAGTAAGGGTGAGGCGATAGAGATACACACCTGAACGCAGGGCTTGACCATATTGGTCGTAGCCACCCCATCGCAAGGGCTCAATCACGCCGTTTGTGGCACTGACCTTACGATTGACATGGGCCACCTGACGGCCCATGATATCAAAGATCTCGATGTCTACGTCAAAGTTACCATCTTCGCCGACATGGGTCATGGTGATATAAGTCTCTTCAGAGAAAGGATTCGGATAGTTATGCACTTGTGAGAGGAAAAGGTCGTCGTCGACAACAAACCAAAGGCTGGCCTCCGAAGCGTTGTCTTGGGTGTCCCAAACCTTGAGGTTAAAATCGTAGGTGCCTGGCATCAAATCGGAGATGGGGAGTGTCACCCTACCCCGTCTGTAATCGTTGAGTGCAGGCTCAAAGTTGTCATTCAGCACCATACTATTGTAGCCCATAAGATTACTGTTCAGCACGATATCACGACCTAAGCTGTAACCGTAGTGATAGATGCCCTGAGCGTCATAAAGATCAGCGCAAAGCACGCCTTGACGTTCCACCGACTGGCCATCAACAAACTCGGGCGAATTCCAATAGAAATGAATCTTAGGCCCTTCGTCATCAGCCACGGCCGAGGGATCGACGCCACCCAGCGACAAGTTATCGTACTTGCCCATAGCATCGACATTGTTGATGGAATCATAGGCATAGAAGGTGAATCTCGGCACTCCGCCTTCTTGGTCTATATCCTTAGGCACCTGGAAGGAGAGGCTGAACCTACCGTTGTTCACGCTGACCTTCCCTTGGTAGAGCACGTCCTTATGGTAATACACATATCTCGGAGAGGCGCCACTGAACTTCACCTTGACCTTAGCCTTCTTGTCGAAGAATCGGGCCCATAAGGTGCCATTGAAACCGTTATCAACCGTTCCGTCAATCCTTTTGACGACACCTTCCACAGTAACCATGCTCATGGCATGCAATTGAAGGTCATCGCTGCTTCCAATGGCCGCACCGTTGATTGTTCTCACTTCCACTTCCTCATGAGGCAAGGGGAAACGCAACACCGGGTCGCCCATGAACACAAAACGGATATTTAAATTAACCATAGGATTGCTGGAGTAGTTATCAGGATTGTTCTTTGTCATCCTGACGATGTCACCAAAACGCAACGGCAGCCCATCTTCATCCCGTTGGGTGAGCACTTTCACCAATGCCTTTGAATGCAGGATGTTATGGTTTCCAAAGGTGGGACGGCAGGCCGTGAACAGGGCCACGCAGCCCCCGTTCGGATTCAACATCATCAACTCGCCCGAAGAGATCAGCAGAGGATTGTCGTATTTGGTGAACTCGCAAGTGGCGGTATAAACGAAAGGCATCTTGTCGTAATTGTTGAGCGCTGCGATGTCGGCATTGGTAAACACATTATCGCCCGTCAGGCCTCTCACACCGCCATGCCCCGTGTAAAGCATGGCCAAGGCGCCTTTGTCAAAGGCATCCATCAAATCGCGGTTGGCGCCAGGAATCTCAACGCCGTTTGAGGTATTGACCACGGGATAGGCGCCACAATACACTTTCTTGGCCGTCAGCGACGGGCAAATTGTATCCAGCATCCTGTACAAAGTCTCCGTATTCTCCACATAACTCAGCGTTTCGTCATCAGCGCAAAAGATAATGTCGTTCTTCCATTCACCATGTGAAGCTACCAGGTCGTTGAAATGACGGATCTTACGCAACACCGTCTCCGCCTCCTCAACCGTCGAAACCGAGATACGGCCCACACCAATATCCACCTTACCTTCGCAGTTGGAGCCTTCGTTATTGTCCATCAAAGCATAATAGTCGTCGGCGCAAAAACTCAATTCATGGTGCGGATCAGCAAAAGTCTCATAACATGGCACAAAGTTCTGGCCATATCCCATGATATTACGGAAATCGGCAGATGCACGTCCAAAGAGGGTCAGGTATTTGAGTCGGCCCGAACTGCGGCGATACACCATACGCACAAAATCGCGGATGCCGGTAGGATCGGGCGTGCCAGTCGAAAACTCGTTGTAAATCTCGTTGACGTCGACCACTACGCTAGTCAAGCCATCCAACTCGGTATGGTAGTCGGCCAGCTCTTGTGCCTGTTCCAAAAAGATGGGCGAGGTCAAGATCAGGTTGTCGGCCAAGGCAATGCCATGAAGATTCTGGTTTGGAATAGCCTTCCAGCTGACGACATCCATCGCAGCCGACGGCTTGAACATCACATAGCGTTTCTCAGTCTTTTCATTGGTGGCGAAGACCATATTACCGCCACTCAACACACCTGTCTGCATGACGGGGCTCATCGGATCAGTCACTTCCCAAAGCCTATAGTCGGCATTGGTGTTCTGCACCCAAACGGCAGTCTTGTCGTTTCCAAACTGGCTTGGCATCAAACGGAAAGGAAAGACGCCGCCCACACATTTCAAATGACGCCATCCATAGATCTCCACATAGTCAAGATACAAAGAGGCTTTGGGGTTGGGCACGAAACTCATCTCAAAAAGAGCCGTGTCGCCATCCAATACAATCTGTTTCTCAAAAACAGAAGGATTGGCGTATTTATGCTGTTTGTAATAGTCAATGGTCTTGTTATCCACAACATGATTGTCGTCGACCCAAATGTTGTATGACATGGTACCAGAAGAGACACGGCCATAAACAGTGCCTACCACTCGCAGGTTTTTCTCCTTTACCAGATTGGGAAACACAAAGGGAATCGACAGCGTTTCATCTCCCGAAATCACCTCGCCAAACCAATTCTGTCCAATGAAATAAGGCGAGAGGAGTTCCTCCTCGTGCCAAACCCAATCAGGGAACTCGGAAATGACCGTCGTGGCGTCCTCAACGGGAAGGCTGGACTTCTCTCCCACCCTCAATCCATCAACGCCACTGTCGACGCAGAGATAATAAAAGGTAGTGTCAGAATAGTAATTGCGTTCTCTCTGATAGGTTTTGCCGTTTTGGTCAACCAGCTTCCACCGCGTCGGCTCTTGGCCATAGAAAAGCACCTTGTCGCCTTCATCGAACGAGCCGTCTTCAGCGCCTTCCACCACGATGGCCATCTCCGTCAAATCGTCGGGACGGATTTCAGAGTTTTTCTCAGGCAACTTCCCCGAAGGATTACCGAAGACGCGTATCTGGTCAGGATTCAATTGATCCATATCAATGCCCATGGCCTGCAACGTGCCATAATCCAGTTGGTATACACCTTCTTGCGTCACCGAAAGCCTATGCCATGTGTGCTCACTCAGGACTGAATGATAGTTGTTCACTTGAGCGACAGCCGACCTTGTCGGAAGCAACAAAACCGCCGCAGCAAAAAGGACAATGGAAAATATTCTTTTCATCATACTTAGTTTCATTTACTTAATACCAATTTTGAGACCAAGGTATCCGTTTCACCCTTGTCATTGGTGGCAATAATGCGATAGATATAAACGCCGTTTCTGAGACGCTCGCCACGGGCGCCACAGCCGTTCCAGCGGATGGGGTTGATACGCGTCGAGGTACCTGCCACTTTTTCGGAAAGCGTGGTGACCCAACGCCCCATGATGTCATAGATGATGATGTCCACATTGAGATTGTTGCCCACCTGGTTATGGTCGAACACGAAGCCGGTCTCATCAAACACAGGATTAGGCACATTATAGGCATTTTCAATATGCATGGCGCCGCTGTTGACGACCGTGAAATCAATAGATGCCGTGCCTGAATTGTTATAGACATCCCACACCTTCAGAGTCAGTGTGTAGTCGCCATCGGAAAGATCCTGCATCTTGAAGGTGATGGAACCTTTGCCAGGCTGGTCGACTTCCGACACGAAATAATCGTTCAAGCAATAGGCATTCTTTGACGGACCCGTCAAAGTGGCCATGATATCGTGGCCGATGCCTGCGCCTGTTGTATTGATACCACTTTCATCATTGACAAAAGCAAGCAATATCGGGTTCTCGCTCGTGATACCACCATTCACAAACAAGGTGTCGTCGATAAACATACGTATCTCGGGCGGATTCTGGTCTTCAAAAGCCTCATCATAAAAACCACCAATAATGAACGAGTCGCAGTTACCATTAGCCTCTTCGACATAATCGGTAGCATAATAGTTGATTAAGCCTTGTCCATAACGATAGGAGATGTCGCGAGGCACAATGAAACTGATCTTGAACTTTCCATTCTTGACATCGGCCTTGCCATTGAAGATCATGCTATTACGCAGATTAAACTGATACACATAACCATTGGCATCAGCAGAGCCGAGTGTGGATAGCTCCGCTTCCTTATCGTAGACGATTACGCTTACCACGCCATTAAATCCCGTAGCGATATTACCATCCAAGTCTTTCACGACGCCTTCAATCTCGACATTCTGCAAAGCACTGATGGTATCCACATAGACAGGATAGGTCTGCCATGTCGAGTCATCGAGTTGGACCGAGTCGAGCACATAACCCGGATACTGCCCGTTGATGCTCAGCGTCTCCACCTTCCACTTGGGATAGGCCAAACGCAAAGCCGGGTCGCCAAAGAACACATAGCGTTTTTCGTATACGCCACCGTTGGTTTTTCCCATACGATAGATGTCGCCCAAACGGTAGTGCTCGCCGCCATTGATACGGAACAACTTGTTATAGAGTCCTTCGGCGAAGTTCTGGTTGCTTCCGCCGTCAGTCACCCTAGAAGTGGTAAACATGGCAATCATGCCACCATATTGGTTGAGGAAGGAATACTCGCCCAGAGAAGTGCGTTTGTGGTCGTCATAACGGCTGAACTCACAGGTGCCAGTGATCATCAGAGGATACATAGGAGCATTGCGCCATGAGTCAACATCCTTCCTTTGGAGAATCTTTTCCTCCGACAGCTGGACCTCGCCGCCATGACCGATATAATGGAGTATCATCGTACCTTTCTCCATCCTATTGTTGATGGCAGCATTCACCTCGGGCGCAATCTCACCTCCAGGAGCGCTGACCTGCTGATAAGCGTCAAGATAGATTTTGTCGACGACCGTGCCTTCGCCACCCACATTCTTCAGCAAACGGGACAGTGTCTCGGCATTTCTAACGAAACCGCCTTCGTCGTCGGTAAAGAACGTAACCATGTTGCGCCATGGCTGCATAGTAGTGGCATCTTTGACAACGTAACGTTCAACCTTATCCACCATTTGCGAGGCCTGCTCCAAGGTCTGCACGGGAAAACGGCCGATACCGATATCAGCCAAAGAATGCCCGATGTCTCCTTCGTTCTCATCCATCAAACCGAAATAATCGTCGGTGACGTAGGTCTTCTTCATATCAAGCGACTGAACGGTCTCAAACGCAGGCACAAAATCCACCACGCCGTTCCGGTTCTTGTAGTCGTAGGAGCAATCGCCCAAGAGCAGCATATACTTCAGTTTATGCCCTGCATTACTATCGAGATAAAGCATACGGCAGAAGTCGCGGATGGCAGAAACATCTTTTGCACCACACGAAAACTCGTTGTAAATCAACTCAGGCGTTGTGATAAACACATTCAGCTCGGGGTCAAGACGGCCATGGAGTTCTTTCAGCCTTTCGGCTTGCGACATGAAGCCTTCGTAGGTCAGGATGAGGAAGTCCACGTCACGAACCCCATGAAGGTTTTGGTTTTCTGTCTTCTCAAATGTCTTCGCTGTACAATACGAGCTGCCGTTGAAGGCGACGAAGGCATTGTCGCGGTCGCCCATTACCTTAAACGAGAACTGCGAGCCGTTGAGCTGACCCTTCACCTTTTGAGGGAACAAGGGGTCGGTGACATCCCAAACCTGCAACTGTTGCGAGGCATTAGTGAGTTTGTATTCGTATACCTTATTATTAATGAGCGCTTCAGGATTACGGAAAGGCATCTGGCCGCCCACCATCTTCAGGTTGCGCCATGCATTGACGAGGATATAATCCACATAGCCCTCGGAGGTGGTGCTGTAGCCAAGCGCATCGTGTTTCAGCGTGATGCAAACCGTTTCGCCGGTGGGGTTGGCGTTAACCCAGCCGCCCACTTCGTTAGCGTACGGATCTTGGGTAGTGCCCGCAGTCGTCTGGATGGCATACGTGGCTTTCTTCACATGATCAATCGAAACCTCAAAGTTGGCCGGACTGAAATTGCGCCCAGCTAGAGCCGTCTTCACCCAACAGGTCTTAGTGGTGATCACATTGGGGAAACTGAAATTGAAGTTCTTGGTCGAAGTGAGTTCCATCTTGTCGCCGAAAAAGGATCGTCCCGTTCCGTTGGGGTTAAACTCATCCAGCTCATGGACCTGATAGTCAAGGAACTGGTCCACGACCACATCGGCTGAAGACGTTGGAGCCGATGCCTCAGCGATGCGTTTGCCGTTGCCTAGCCCAGTAACGACAAAGGCATAGGAATAATCATCATATGGATTCTGCTGATGGACATAAGCCGTCTTCACATCGTCGAGTTTCCAGCAAACGGGGCCACGACCATAGAAAAGGATATAGTCGTTGTTGTCGAACCGACCATCCGACTCGCCTGACACATAGATGGGAATCTCCACCAAGTCAGCGGGACGCGGATCGGCATTCAACTCGGGCAAGGTGCCGCCACCATTATGATAGATACGGATCTGCCGCGGATCGACAGCCGACACATTGATGCCCAGTGCCGAGAGATCCGAGGCCGTGAGTTTATAGACGCCCGTCTCTTGCAAGCCTATCTTGTACCAATTACCACGCGCCATCACCGACTCCGTAACAAAAGGCGCTCTTGACTTATTGATTTCAGTATCAGGAGTTAGTGTAACAGAAATCGAAGCCGATGTCAACTTCTCTATTCTTCCTCCCACCTGACGGAAAGGGATGATACGTAGAGAAAGCAACGATTCGTCACGCGAACGCAAAGGGGCTGCCTCAACCATAAAGTCAGAAGCAAAAGCATATGCTTGTGCGAGTGCCAACTCAGCATCCGAGAGAGGCGATGTCTTTACATTCTTGAGCTCGGCGCGGACTTTCACAGCATCGTCATAAATGGGGAACGACTGGCAAAAAACAGGCATGGAGCCATCATATTCCGCCGACTCCAAAGCTATATAAGACCAAACATCATCACCATAGCGTTCCGTCTCCACGCCATGCCATTTCAGCTGCACCGGATAGTTTTGAGCCGTTTGTGCAACGAGGGAAACGGGGGATATGAGAGCGAAAAAAGCCATTAGTAGAGCCATCATCGCCCTTGTATAAACATACAAATAATTTCTAGTCATTTAATTATCAATTGATTAAATCAAAAGCCAAAATCCTTTTTTACCTTATTTATAAGGTGAACGAAAATACAACTTTTTTATTATAGGAGGGTCATTTTTGGCAGAAAAAAGTTTTTTTTCCAAAAAACGCAGTGGATTCAAAAAAAGTCCCTAAATTTGCGTGATTTTTTTGAAAAAAAGTGAGGGGCGATACAATAATCGTTTCTCAATAGAGTTATTAGATAACAAATTTGAACAACAATGTATAGAAAACAAGCATTCAAAACATTCGCCATCATCGCATTGGCAGGTCTGCTCTCTGTTTCATGTTCCAAGAAATCATCACGTACGACGGGATGGGCCTACAACGATGCCAACAACGGCGGCTTTGAAGTTACCGAAATCAACGACCAGGAAATCGGTCCCGGCCTGATTGCCATCGAAGGCGGCACCTTCGTCATGGGCGCCACCACCGACAATCTGACCTATTCGTGGGACAACTCGCCCCGCAAGGTCACCGTGCCTTCCTTCCTTATGGACCGCACCGAGGTCAGCAATGTGGACTATCGTGAGTACATCTACTGGCTCAACCGTGTTTATGGCCAGAACTATCCTCAAGTGGTCCGCAACGCCGCTCCCGACACCTTGGTTTGGCGTGACCGTTTGTCGTATAACGAACCCATGGTTGAAATCTATTTCCGTCATCCTTCCTATAATGACTACCCGGTGGTCGGCGTGACTTGGGTGCAAGCCAACGACTACTGCGCCTGGCGTACCGACCGCGTCAACGAGTTGATGCTCGTTGAAGCCGGCATCCTCGACTGGGACCCCACCCAACAGGATGAAGAGAACTTCAACACCGACGCATATCTGGCTGGCCAGTACACCGGTAAGGTGAAGAACGGCAAGAAAGACCTCTCCAAGGGTGGCGACGGTCTGCGTAATGTGCGTATGGACGACGGCATCCTGCTGCCCTCCTACCGTCTGCCTACGGAAGCCGAATGGGAATATGCCGCTGTTGGCCTGGTGGGTAACACCTCCAATGAGATCGTGAGCGAACGTAAGGTTTATCCTTGGAACGGCGATGGTCTCCGCACCGACAACAAGAGATATATGGGTAGCTTCATGGCCAACTTCAAGAGAGGCCCTGGTGACTACATGGGTGTTGCTGGCCACCTGAACGATGGTGCCGCTCTTCCCGCTCCCGTTGGTTCCTACTGGCCCAACGACTACGGTCTGTATAACATGGCCGGCAATGTCGCCGAGTGGTGCCAAGACGTCTACCGTCCTTTGTCACACGAAGACGTAGCCGACTATAGCCCCTTCCGTGGTAACGTGTTCACCCGCAAAGCCGTCGACGATGAAGGCTTCCTGCTGCAGAAAGACTCTCTCGGCCGTATCCGCAGAGAGCCCATCCCTCAGGAAGAAGCTGCCAAACGTCAGAACTACCGTACGAGCTTCAACTCCAACTACGACGACGGTGACTACATGTCAGCCATCCGTAACCGCTGGAGCGATCCTCAAGACGACCAGAGCATCTTTACCAAGGAAATGTATGAATATGCCACCAACGACACCCCCGGTACCACGCTCATCAGCGACGAATCGAGAGTGTACAAAGGCGGTTCATGGGCCGACGGTCCTTACTATCTGAGCCCCGGCAATCGCCGTTACCTCAACCAAAACCAGTCGGCATCCACTATTGGCTTCCGCTGCGCCATGAACAAGGTGGGTAGCTCATTCGCCAAGTAAATAGAAATAAGTTTTTCATGATAATTGAGAAGCCGTTTGATCCGTCAGGCGGCTTCTTTTATTAAAACCCAAGCCATGAATCCTATCGAGACCATATACCAACACTACATTAAGGCCTATAAGGTATCAACCGACAGCCGCAAGATTGAACAAGACGCCGTTTTCTTCGCTCTCAAAGGCGAGAACTTCGATGCCAACGACTTCGCTTTGCAAGTGGCGGAACAAGGCGTGGCCAGCCTCGTCGTCGCCGACCGCAAGGACCTGCCTCATCACGAACGCATCCTCATCGTCGACGATTCACTGAAGACACTGCAAGACCTCGCAGCCTACCACCGTCAACAGAGCAAGGCCACGGTGCTCAGCATCACTGGCACCAATGGCAAGACGACCACCAAGGAACTCGTTTCGGCTGTACTGGCCAAGAAATACAACATCATCCACACGATGGGTAACCTCAACAACCACATCGGTGTACCGCTCACCCTGCTGAGCATCAAGCCCGAGACCGAGATTGCCGTCGTGGAGATGGGCGCCAACCACCCTGGTGAAATCGACTTCCTCTGCAAGATCGCCGACCCCGACTATGGCCTCATCACCAACATCGGAAAAGCACATCTGGAAGGTTTCGGTAGCTTCGAAGGCGTCATCAAGACCAAGACCGAACTCTATAGGCATATCAAAGCCAATGGCAAGGCCGTCTTCGTCAACCAAGGCAACCCGCTGCTTTGGGAGCAATCAGAGGGACAGGAACGCATCAGCTATGGCAGACATTGCGCGGCCTTCTGCCCTGTCGCCCCTGCTGCCTGCAACCCGTATTTGAGTGTCGGCTGGAGGGATCACCTCATTCAGACACATCTTGTGGGAAGCTACAACTTCGAGAATGTGGCAGCCGCCATTGGCGTGGGACAATATTTCGAGGTGGACGAGAACGCCATCATCGAAGCTTTGGAGGCATACACGCCCACCAACAGCCGTTCGCAGGTGATTGAGACCGGCAAGAACCGCATCATCATGGATGCCTACAACGCCAACCCCACCTCCATGCGCGCCGCCTTGATCAACTTCGCCAGCATCTGCGGCGACAACAGTCTTTTGGTTTTAGGCGACATGCGTGAGTTGGGCACGGCTTCCGAAGAGGAACACCGCAATATCCTTGGCTTGATGAAGGAGTTGAAATTCAAGGAGGCTTTGTTGGTCGGTTCGAACTTCAGCGCCTACAACGATAATCCTGATTGGAAGACCTTCGATAATGTCCAGAGCCTGTGTCAATATCTTGAAAGCAGTCCGGTTAGCGGAAAAACGATACTCGTTAAAGGCTCCAATAGCATACAATTAGGAAAAGTGTTACCATTATTATAAATGAAAGAAACCATCGCCATAGGACTCATGTCGGGCAGCTCGCTGGACGGGCTGGATATCGCCCTTGTGCGCTTCCAAGAAGAGGACGGCAAATATCAATTCCAAATCTTGCAGGCCGAGACCCTACCCTATCCCGAATACTGGACCGAGCAACTCTCAGAAGCCTTCCACAAACAGCCCGAAAACTTGGTGCAGCTGGACAAAGACTACGGCAAATACTTAGGCGAACAAGTGTTGGCTTTTGCAAAGAAGCATAATGCCACGCCCGACTTCGTGGCTTCACACGGCCACACCATCTTCCACCGCCCCGAGGAGCATTATACCCTGCAAATCGGTGACGGACAAGAGCTGGCCAAGGCCTGTGGCTTCACCGTCATCAACGACTTCCGCAGCGAGGATGTCAGCAAGGGTGGACAAGGCGCGCCACTCGTTCCCATTGGCGACAAGTTGCTATTCGGCGACTATGAGATCTGCCTCAACATCGGTGGCATCGCCAATGTCTCCTACGACGAAGGCGGCAAACGCATTGCCTTCGACCTCTGCATCGCCAACCAAGCCCTCAATTATCTCGCCCAGATGAAAGGCCTACCATACGACCGCGACGGCAAACTAGCCCGTAGCGGTGAGGTCGACATTACGCTACTAAAACAGCTGAACAGACATCCTTTCTATGGACTATACCCACCCAAGTCGTTGGGCAGAGAATTCTTCGAAGCGAATCAGAAAGAGCTCTTGCAAGGCCTCTCCGTGCCAGATTTATTGGCCACTTTTGTAGAGCACATCGCCTTGCAAATCGCATTGGGAGTGAGCCATCTACCCAAGGGAAAGATTCTCGTCACCGGTGGCGGTGCGAGGAATAAGTTCCTTATGGAACGCTTGCAAGCCCGCAGCTCACATGAAGTCATCATCCCCGACAAGATGATTATCGACTACAAAGAGGCTTTAGTCTTTGCTTTCCTTGGACTTTTGAGACTGGAGGGAAAGACCAATGTGCTGTCTTCGGTGACTGGTGCTGAGAGTGATAGTTGCAGTGGGTGGATTTGTAAGCCCTGCTAAAGCATTTCATTTCTTATTCATTTATAACAACATATCCGACAACAAACGACTGCTGTCGACTACAAACGTTTGTTCAACGGCTTTGTCTTGACAAGGTTTGCATCTTTGCGGTATTAAAACCAATAAGAATATGGCAAAAAAAGAAACCAACTCAAAACTTGAAATCACAATTTGTGATATCAAAGGCATTGACAGTATCAATATAGAATCTTTGATACGTGTTATAAGAGGCCAACAGGTAATGCTTGATTCTGATTTGGCGATGCTGTATGGTGTTGAAACCAAGAGATTGAACGAACAGGTGAAACGAAATCTCAATCGTTTTCCAGAGGATTTCATGTTTCAACTCACTCATGATGAGGCAGTTCGTCTAAGGTCACAAATTGTTACCTTAAACGAAGAGAAAAATTCTTTAAGGTCGCAAATTGCGACCATAAACGAGGAAGAAGTAATCTTGAAGTCGCAAATTGCGACATCAAGTTGGGGAGGCACTCGAAAACTTCCCTATGCCTTCACCCGCAATGGCATCGCCATGCTCAGCAGCGTTTTAAGGTCTGATACTGCTGTGGAAGTCAACATCCGCATCATGCGCGCATTTACCATGATTCCGAAACTCGTTAATCACAACACGCAGATTATTGAGCGTATCTTCAACATAGAGCAGCATCAACAAGAGACAGACAAAACGATTAAGGTTATTCTTGATAGAATCGAGGACGTTAATCCAAAACTCCTCCCCGAGCAAGTCTTCCCCACTGGCTGCGTCTGGGATGCTTGGTCTTTCATCTCCGATCTCGTTCGAAGCGCCCGACAAAGGATTGTCTTGATTGACAACTATGTTGATGACCGAGTACTTTCCATGTTCACCAAACGAGCCGATGGCGTTTCGGCGACCATCCACACTCGGCATAATGAGCAATTCCTCACGGACCTAAAAAAGCACAACGCCCAATATCCCGAAATTAAGTTCCTCCAACTGCCTCACCGCAACCATGACCGTTTCCTGATCATCGACGACAAAGTCTATCTGTTGGGTGCCAGCCTGAAAGATATGGGCATGGGGCTTTGCGCGGTTACTGAAATGAGCATTGAGCCTGAGGTGATTTTGGGGTTGGTGGGGTGAAAAAGCGGTTTCGTTTTGCTGTTCTTGTTTCAAGTAAAATCAAAGCTGATTAGAACCAGTTGGTATTATTTCTTTTGCATGCCTTGTAAATATTTCAATAATCGAATTATTTTGTAATTTTGAAGCCTCGTCTTATAACAGAATTAAACAAATGAAAGACATGATTAAAAGCGAAGAGAAAAGCAGGTTTACATGGATACCATTTTACACAGAGTTGGCAGAAAAATTACTTGAATATAAGAATAATAGAACTGATTTGATTAGTTTTGTTTTCTCCAAAGATGGATTGCAAGACTTTTCAAATTATCTTCATTTGCAAGATAAAACTCAGAAAATTAATGACATTGACCCTTTTTCATTTATGGGCATCTTTAATCGAGGTAGTTTGTCGCAAAGCAACAGGATAATAATATTGGATAGAATAAAAAAGCAGTTTGATATTAAGGCAGAGGTCCCCTCTGATTTTGATGGAGTTCCTGTGTTGAATTATGCAAGAATGTTTTTTTACCATTGGGGAGCACTCAAAGAAAGCTGTAATAGTTTGTGGGAAGCATACGATGCAATCATGAATGAGAAATTGAAGTTATGGTTTGACTATTGCAATATTGCTTCTAGAAGAGCGGAATGCACAATGCCTTTGTTTTGGTGTAAAGCATACGAGTATATTGCTTTGGACAGCAGAAATATTGATTATTTAAAGAAGAATGGTGTTGATGTGGATGTTCACGATGAAGCGTCATACATGAGTTTGTTACGATTATTAAAAGGTAAAATTGCATCTGGAGAAATAAGAGACAAATCATTTCCTGAGATTTCATTTAGCGCTTTTAATAATAGTATGGAAAATGATAAAGATGTGTCATTTTGGTCTGGAGGAATTAAATGGGACGAAGGCAAAACAAATAAACTTGAAGATTTTAACAATGATAATTGTTGGCAAATTGGTTGGGACAAAGAAGATGACTCAAAAGGAGCAAAAAATGCTTGGAAAAACATCAAAAAAGTAAAAAAAGGAGATTATTTGGCATTTCATGGATATGGTGGCAATAATGATTTGACAATATACCAAATATCATTAATTACTGGAAAAGACGAGGAGAACGGAAAACTATTTTTTAAAAAACTTAATAAACCAGAAGACACCTTGTTCCATGGTAAAGCACCCAAAATGCCCAAAGGCACTTGGTGGGGTACTCTTTTCCCAATTACAGGAGAAGAAGCAATAAACAAAATATTTGGTAACTATTATAAAAAAGACAAAAGTTCACTTCACATGACATTTTATAAAGACATTTTAAATCTAAAGAAAAACATCATTCTCCAAGGTGCACCAGGCACAGGAAAAACCTATAACACAGCGGCTTTGGCATTGAGCATTTGTGATGTGACCGATGTGGATTTAAGCGACCACGAAGCGGTGATGGAACGATACGAACAAATGCGCTATGATAAAGAGAAGAATCCAAGTGGACAAATCGGCTTCTGCACATTCCATCAATCGATGGATTATGAGGATTTTGTGGAAGGGATTAAGCCAAATACGGTAAACGAACAAGTTTCATACGAAATCGAACCTGGCATTTTTAAGACGATTTCAAAGAATGCCAATAATCCCACATTAGCAAAACAAACAAAGTCTTTAGATGCTGCTTTCGACAACTTGGTTCAAGATATTATTGATGGTAATACCAAAACTATTAAGCTTAAAAATGGAGATGAGTCAAAAGAGTTGTCGGTATCACCGCAAATGACTATTAAATGGAAAACTGGAGATGATAGAATTGATGTTAATTGTGTCTCAAAGGACAGACTTTTAAAGCTTTGTGAGGTTTATGATTCAAAAGAGAAAATTAAATCAATGAAAAATATCAATGAATCCATTCGCAATGTTATTGGCGGTTGCAATTCATCGTATTATTGGGCGGTTGCTAACCATTTATTTGAAAATATAGTAGAAGAAAGAAGTGGTGCAGAATCAAATAAGAATTACGTCCTCATCATCGATGAAATCAACCGTGGCAATGTTTCAAAGATTTTTGGTGAATTGATAACATTACTTGAGGCCGATAAGCGTCTTGGAGGCGACCATCCAATCAAGGTGACGCTTCCTTATTCCAAAGAATCATTTGGCGTTCCTTCCAACCTCTATATCATCGGCACCATGAACACCACCGACCGCAGTGTGGGCAACATCGATTATGCCGTGCGCCGCAGGTTTGCGTTTGTGACACTGAAAGCTGACAGGCAAATACTTGTCAACGAGTACGGTGAGGAATCAAAACAAGTGCAACTGTTTGATGCCGTTTTCACTTTCCTGAACGATGACAAAAAGCATCCTGATATGGACATTGACGATCTAATGGTTGGACATAGTTATTTCATGGCTGACGATGACAAAGAGTTAAAACTGAAATTGGAGTATGAAATTATTCCGTTGATTCGTGAATACTGCAAAGACGGTATCGTTAATGTGAAAAAAGATGAATTAGAGAAGGCTTTTAATGATTGGGAAGCAGCAATTTAAAAGTCAATATGCCAGACATTATACCGTTAATAGAGCATCAATCTTTTAATAGTCAAGATATTGAAAAGATCAAGACCCTGAATCTTACTTTTCAACAGACCGACTATTTGAGAGAGCCAAAATACCTTGGCATTTGTGATTATTGTGCAAGTTATTACATTGGTGCCTCGTGGCTCGTCAAAAACGAATTAGCTGTTGTCGTTACTCCAAAGATGAAAAACATAGACTTTGTGACTATGTTTTTGGCGGCTTTGGAGGTTGACACCAAGAACGAATCGGATTACTTCGCCCAATGCTATGGCATTCAATTTGACGAACCTACCATTGAAACTGATGAGCAGCTCAACCAATTGACACCGCTTTTGGTTTTGCATTTCGTTTCCTTGCTTGAACGCCTTGTTAAACGAGGACTGAAAAAGGATTACGTCATTCGCGAAGAAAACCTGAAAACAAAGGTAAAAGGCAGGCTATTATCCACCAAACATCTCCAAAATAATGTTTTCCAACAGCGTTATGACCGAGTGTTTTGCCAATTTCAAGAATACACCGACGACATCCCCGAAAACCGACTTTTGAAAAAGGCATTGCTTTTTGCGGACAAAATCATCAATAATTACGAGAGTTTGAAGGCACAATCATCTTTTTTTGAAATACAATCCCGATTGTCCAAATTGAAAAACAAGTTAGACGGTATTTCAGACGAAATCGAACCTTATCAAGTGCAAAAACTGTCGACCAACAAACTCTTCAAAGAATACAAGGAAGCTCTTCGGGTTGCCAAAATGCTCTTGCGCCGATACGACTATTCCATTAGCGAAGCAAGCCAAGAACAGCACTTCACTCCTCCATTTTGGATTGACATGTCACGATTGTTTGAAATGTGGGTGTTCAGCCAATTGGAAAAGGCATATCCAGGGCAGATTCAGTTTCAAGTTAAAGGACATTGCGGCACTGCGGTTGATTTCATCAAAAAGGATGAGTGCTTTATCATTGATGCCAAATACAAGCCGCATTACGATTACTCAAATCGGGGCATTATCGATGACATTCGCGAGATGAGCGGTTACGCAAGGGATTGGAAAATCTTGCAAAAGCTGTCGATTACTAAAACCTATTCCGAAGAAATAAAGTGTCTTATCATTTATCCTGAGACAGTTGTATTCCAAAACGATGATACTCTTTCAGAGGAAGAACGCAAAGACGTTTCCAATGACAATTGCAAAGATGTAACCTCATTCGGTGGAAAACTAATTGATCTCTGCTCCGAAATAAGATGGTTCCGCAATTTCTATAAAATCAGCATCAGTCTTCCCTTTATAGAAAAACAATAGTAGTAGCTATTTTAAGCTAATAAGAGACAGATCCGTCAACATGCCCAATGGCTTTTTCCTCCTTATTTTGTTTCCTATAAACTATTTCCGTACTTTTGTCGTTTGATTCATATATCAAACGGTCGTGTTCAAGAAAATCCTAAATACCTTTGGAACCAAGATACTGGCGGCAGTCCTAAACTTCGCCATTGCCATTATCATCTCCCAGACCTTGGGTGATACAGGCAAAGGTACGCAGGCCCTACTCTTAACCACCATTTCTTTCATCCTCATCTTCTCCGACATCATCTGCGGTGCAAGCATCATCTACCTTGCCCCGCGCCATTCGTTCAAGAAGATTCTGGTGGCCTCCACGGTATGGGCAGCCCTCATCGCAGTGATCATGGGCTTCGCCATCTGGCTGTTTTATCCGAAGCTGGCGCCAGAGTTGGTCGCACACGTGGCCATCCTGTCGTTCATCTCCTCGCTCAGCAACATCAACTTCCGCTTCTTGGTCGGCAAGGAGGAAATCAAAAAGGCCAACTACAACACGCTGCTCCAGCCCGTGCTTTTGGCTTTGACCTTGGTCATTTATTACATCTTGTTGAAGAGAACCGACATCTATGGCTATGTGATCGGATTGTATGCCGCCTACGGAGGCACTTTCTTGCTGGGTGTGTGGATGCTACGCAAGGAATACGTCAATCTGCGCCACGACACGGACAAGGACTACAAACCCGTCTTGAAAGACCTATTCAAATACGGTTTCCTCAACCAGACAGGCCACTTCGTGCAGTTCTTCAACCTACGCTTGAGTTATTATCTATTGGACAAATACATCAGCGTGGGACGTGTGGGCGTCTTCTCCAATGCCCTCTCGTTAGCCGAGGCCATCTGGATCATCAGCAACAGTATTGCACTCGTGCAATATGCCCGTATCTCCAACGCCGATGACCGCGCCTACGCGCAAAAACTCACCCTAGATTTGGGCAAAATCTGTCTGCTTGTCTCAGCCTTGGCCGTCATAGTATTGTGCCTGCTACCGCCTGCAGTCTACACCTTCGTCTTCGGTCCCGAATTCGGCGAGATGGCGGGACTCATCCGCATCTTGGCACCAGGCATCCTGCTCTACTGCATTTTCCTCATCCTCGGACACTATTACTCGGGCACCGGACGTTATCAGATGAACACCTTTGCGGCACTCTGCGGGCTGGTCGTCACCTTCGTCTGCGGCTTCACGCTGATACCTCGCTATGATGTCACAGGTGCAGCCATCACCTCAGCGGTGTCGTATACGGTCAATGCGGTGTTCTTGTTCGTGTTCTTCGTCAAGGAGTCGCACTTCAAAGGACGCGACTTCCTGTTGACCAAGAGCGAGATACAGAACTATATCGCCGGTTTGAAACAACAATTCTTGAAACAACCTACCGAAAATGAATAAACTCCATAAATTCACCAAAGCCCTTGGGCGCATCATCAGGCATCCTTACCTGCTCAACCTCGTCCTGCAAGACGAAGGCAGCAACAAAGAAGACGTCATCCGGAAATATGGCCTCGCCGACGGCCTGCCCGTTACCGAGATCAACGAGTTGTTCCCAGATTTCCATGAAACTGCGATGCCTTATGCTTATCTCTCTGGCGCCACCATGCCCATCGACATTGCCCTGCTGCGTGCCTTGGCAAAACGCTATGCGGTGAAAGACTACTTCGAAATCGGCACTTGGCGTGGCGAGAGCGTAGCCAATCTGGCTGATGTGGCTGAGCATTGTGTCACCTTCAACCTGCCGAAAGAAGACATCCTCAAGCTGACCAATAACCAGTTATACGCCGACTTGCACAGTTTCTTCAGCAAGGATTTAAGCAACGTGGAACAACTCTATGGCGACTCACAAACCTTCGACTTCGGCCCGCATATCGGCAAGTATGACATGGTTTTTGTCGATGGCGACCACCATTACGAGAGCGTGAAGAAAGACACCGAGACCGCCTTTAAACTCTTGAAAGGTGAGCGCAGCATCATCGTGTGGCACGACTACGGCCTCGACCCCGAGACCATCCGCTGGGATGTGATGGGCGCCATCTTGGACGGTGCACCTGCTGAGAAGCGCAAACATATCTATCATGTCTCCAACACCTTGTGTGCCGTTTATCTGCCTGAAGACTTCACCACGCACAAGCTTGTGCCGTATGAAATGCCAAAGAAATATTTTGAAATTGATATTAAAACGCATATTTGCTAAGCGATGAACGTTCTGCACCTATTGAGTTGGTTCCCCACCCCCGACGACCCCACCTTGGGCAACTTCTGCGTCCGCATGATTGACGCACTGCCTGAGGATTGCCATTCCGTCATCCTCTCCGTCTGCGACGGCAAGAACATGACGAAATCGTTCGAGGTCAAGGAGATTCCCGGAGCACACCACACCCACGTGCAGATCTACATCCGTCCGCCAAAGATCAACGCCATTCGCAAACTCAAAATGCTGCGGATGTACCAATATGGCTTGAAATACATCAAGAAGCATTTTTTCAATCCCGATTTGATTCATCTGCATGTGACCTACCCTCTCGGACAAGTGGCCTTGCTGTGGAAGAAACTATTTGGCTACAAATATGTCCTCACCGAGCATTGGACCATTTACCAGCCGCAGAACAAGGACGTTTTGGTCGGTAAGCTGAAGCGGAAAATCGTCAAGATTGCCAATAATGCCGAGCTCATCATGCCAGTAAGCCTTGACTTGCAGCGGTGCATGGAAGGTCATGGGGTGAATAACCGCTTCAAGGTCATTTTTAATCTTGTGAATACGGATATTTTCAAGTTTGGTGCACCACATACCTCAAGCAAGAAAAGGATCCTTCATATCTCCACCTTGCGCGATGAAGCCAAGAACTTCAGCGGCATCTTGCGTGTTATTGAAAGATTAAGACAGCAGCGTGACGACTTCGAATTGCATGTCATACATGACTACGACGCTCCAGAATTCAAAGCTTTTGTGAAAGAACACCACTTGGATGACTGCGTCATCTTCCATGGAAAGAAGACCTCTGCCGAAGTTGCTGAAGCCTACCAACAGGCCGACTTCTTCGTATTGTTCTCCAACTTCGAAAACCTACCTTGCGTCATTGTGGAGGCATTCGCCAGCGGCGTTCCAGTGATTTCCACTTCCGTCGGTGGCATTGCCGAAATCCTCTCTCCTGAGAGAGGCATCCTCATCCCCCAAGGTGACGAAGATGCTTTGTTACAAGGCATGATCCAAATGCTCGACCATTCTTCAGAATACGACCACCAAGCCATTCGCGACTATGCCATAAAAACATTTGCTGCCCAAAACATTGGACAGCAAATATTTGAAGCATACAAGAAAGTGGTTATTTCTTAATTACCTTTTCAGAGTAGACCTTCCCTTCGGCCGTTCTCACGCGGAAGAAATACAACCCGTTTTCCATACCAGAGAGGTCAATGGTTTGTTGGCAAGACGCTGCAACACGTTGTCCAATTGCGTTATACACCTCCAACCATTCAACTTCAACACCCTCAATTGTCACCTGCGACTCGGTCGGATTCGGATAGAGATTAAAGCCAGCTTCGTTGTTTTCGGCGACATCATCACCACAATCGGTGTAGACTTGGCACAGCTCGCCCACCGTGGGTTTGCCGTTGGTAGCATAGACCAGGCTACCATTCCAGTCGTAAACCTCAAAGTAACTCTCGTCGTCTTTGCCTCCAATAGAATAGGCCCAACGCAGACTCAGTTCGTCATCCGACGGGACTTCAACGGTAAGTGTAGCATCGCTGCCTTCGTTCAAGCCCAGCCTTGCGACGGCATGGCCACGTGAGTCGACAATAGAGATGGACTCAGCAATCCAGCCATCGCCCACCGAATCGTGGAGATGGAAGGTCAGTTCGCAGGTCGGTCCATTCAGAATGGTGTCCTTTTTGGCCATGCCAACAGAGCCATAATACCATGGAGTCAATGAATAATGGCAAATGCCCAAGGCATCGGTATCAACAAAAGACAATTCCGCGCCTAATGCGACATCCTTTTCGGTGTGAACGACTACATTATTGCGCATAACAACGACAGAATCGAGCTGTCCCAATTCAAGCTCACACTCGGTAAAGGAAGGGGTTGTAAAAGAAACCCTGTTCGCTCCAGCCGACACCTCTTCGACATGCAAATCGCTAACAGGGAGAGGCCTGTAGCAAAATTCCCCTCCTGGATAAATGCCGAACAACGCCGCATGGTAGTCCGGGAAAGAATAGTGTGAGAGGTAGAAGCCATTGATAGGATAATAACCATTGTCAAGGCCCTGCCATCCCCAATTGAAATGGAACATGTCGTTGTCGTCATAGCCATCACAGACAAAAGCGTGGCCGCCATCGTCACCACTGGCACTATAGTAAAGCGGCATGCCATAGTCCAGGTTCTCACGAAGCATATTATTCCAAACCAAATCCGTATATGCATACTTATAATTGAATTCCATCGACAGGCCATCGTAGTTGAAATAGGTCTCTAGGGCATAGAGCACCAATTCAGAATAAGCACCACTGCCTTCAGGGCTGTAACCCATATTGACACTTATGCCTGCATGGTATTGCAACAAAGCCACAGCCTGGATCTCCTCTGGTCTCGAGGTCCAATCCAGATAGTCAGGCATCATGCTGAAATCATAAGTGGTGGCACCGAAGTTAGCAAACAAATCGCCATAAGGATAACAATTGTATGCGTTCATTCCGCTTCCCGTTTGAGGCCATTGCCAATAATACATGATCTGAGACATTGCCGTGGCCACGCATCCGGCGTAGACATGGTTATTGGGGCCCAACGTGTCGATAGGACAAAGGTTGTTGTATAAAGCCGACTGGTTCCAAATGGAAGTCAGTAAACGCGGCACTTCACGCGTAATCTTCGCATCGTTAATCTTACCTGTAGCAGCCAAGCGTTCCCAGTCAGCTACAGCTTCTGGGGTACGCTCTTCGTTGGCGGCCATCATTTGGCTGAATCCAGCCTGATAATTCTTAAAGAACGACTGAAGACCGTCGGCGATCTCTTCGGCACTGAATACACTCTCCGTGGAATAGCCCAAAATGGGTTTGGCACGGTCGTCAGCACTGACGATGACAAAACCCTTGGGCTGCATGGTGAAGACATAAAATGCTGCCGATCCATTATCGGCATAAACCGTGTAGGTCAACTCAGTAGTAACTGATTTTATCTCAGTATTGGCCTTCAGAAACTTCTCGCCCAAGAATTTAGCCGTTTGCATATCAACAGGCTTGGCTTGCACGCCGCTTATGAATAGAACAGCAAGCAAGAGTGTAAAAAAAGACTTTTTCATAGTTACAATTACTTTTTGATGATTTTTTTCGTTATAGTATTCCCTGTTTCCGTTGTTATTCTCATAAAGTAAATCCCACTTTCCCAACGGCTTACATCAACAGACGTGGTTAAGCCTTGATACACTTTCTGTCCCAAGGCATCGTACACTTCGACTTGCGCCTCAGCATTCAGATATAGCCTATCGCTGACAGGATTGGGATAAGCAGTGGCTGCATCAGGATGTTCCTCGACGGAAGTAACATATATCTCGGCGTAATCCAACTCAGGATCATAGAGATTCGGTGCAAATGCAGACTGCTGGTAAACGCCTCCGCCAACCGCATACTCCGCCAACACACGATAATAATAGTTGCCAGGCTCAACTTGATCGAAATAAGAAAGCCCAGTAGTTCTTATCATCACATGATCACTGCTATTCGGGTCGGTAAACCGCATGAGGACAAAATCGCGGAACCACTGGTTCTGATCCAGGTCCCAAGAAACTTGCGCCCCGTATGTGCCGTCATCGTTATAAACATACTCAGCCGTAATATAATATGGCGCTATGATGGGATTCCATTCAACATTGAAAGTACACAATTCGCCCACCTCGGGTCTCGCTGTTTGGGCATACTTCAAATTCCCTTGAAAGTCATATACTTCAAACGAGCACTCAGCATCATCGTCCTCATAGCCGACATTGCAATAGTTCCAGAAAAGTGTCCATTCGCCATCGATGGGTAAATCCACGCTTATTGTATCGTTGAAACCCTCATCCAAACCTATACGATACTGCACAACACCTCGCTCATCCAAGATTGACAAAGCGGGCGAGAGCCAGCCGTCGCCAGCCGCATCGTGGAGACAGAAAGTCACGGGGAAGTTCATCACGCCATAGGAAGTCCAGGCAGGTACGCTATCCGTCACTGCATGGCCTCGTCCTTCTGAAGTCACAGGATAAAGAGTGAAATAATTCATTCGGCCACAAGCAAGATTATCGGTGAAGTAATAGCCGAATTCAATGTTTTGACCAGGCTGCGGCGACATAAAGGTATGTAGCGGTTCTCCATTCAGCAGCAAGACAATTGAATCAATAGTTGTAAGCGACTCGCCTCCGATGGTCTCTGTAGGTGCAGTAAAGTTCATCAAAAAAGCCTGGCCATAATACTCTGGCACGATCTCCAGATTCCGAATCGGCCTGGGCTGGTCATAATACTCTTCATTAGGCTCGATGTCGACCAGTGCATAGTGGTTGTAGTTGTAGCCATGATGCGTGAGGTTCATGGCATTGATACTGTAGAAGCCGTTGTCGAAGCCCTGCCAGCCCCAGTTGAAATGCATGAAGTCGTTCGCATCATAACCATCGCAGATGAAGGCATGACCGCCACGGGTGCCGCCCTTGGTCGGGCTGTAGGCCGAATAATACACTGGACGGCCGTTGTCGAACTCGTTCTTCAACATGGCAATCCATTGGGAATCGGTATAGTTGTCACGGTTGTTGTAGGACAACGTGTTGGCATAGCGGAAATAGTCCACCAAGGCATACTGAACGTCAGCAGAATAGGCACCCGAGGCATTAGGACCATAGCTCATCTCCACGCTCACGCCCGTGTGGTACTCCAGCAACGCCACCGCGTCGATTTCGTCGGGACGGCTGTTGTAGTCCAGAAAGTCGGGCATCAACTCATAACGGTAGTCCGCCTCCCCGAAATTGGCCGACAAGGTGCCATAGGAGGTGCTGCCATAGCCGGAGCAATAATAGCTATGCGAGCCTGTACCTGTCTTGGGCCACTCCCAATAACGCATCAGCTGGCTCATGGTGCTGGCCACACAACCCACCTTCACATGGCCGTCATAGCCTTCGGGGTCTTCGGGACAATGGTAGTTGTATAGCTGCGTCTGATGCCAAGTGGAGGTCAGCAAAGGGCCGACAGAGCGATCGCCACGGTGAGACAAACGGCCTGTTTCGGACAACATTTGCCATTGTTCAGCAACCTCTGGTGACTGTTTCAAATCCAACGCAACGGCTTGGCTCAAATCGCTGTTGTAGGCATCAAAAAGAACCTGCAAACCATTCTCCTCGTCAGGGATGCCAAAGCTGCCATCCAACGAATAGCCCAGGATGGGGCGCATCCTGTCGTCGGCTGCAACGATGACAAAGCCTTTGGGTTGCAGCGCGAAGACATAAAAACAAGCCTGCCCATTGTTAGCATAAGACGTGTAAATCAATTCCGCCGTAGTTGACTTTACCTCAGTGTTAGCATTCATAAACTTGACACCAAGTCCTTTGGCTGTCTCGACACCAACGGGCTTCGCCTGAAGGCCACCCGTCAGCAAAACGGCAAACAAGAGCAAAAAGAGTGTCTTTTTCATGATTTATGGTCTTAATGTTATCAATCCATGTTCTTTACCAAGACGAACGCATCTTTATCGGTTTCCTTTGGCACATAGCCCTGGTCGTAAACGAAATGGTAGACGGCGCCTGCCTTGGTGGTATAAGTACTGGTAAAGTATTTGAAGTCAAAACCTTTCTCGGTCAACTGCAGTCTGCTGGCAAAGCCTTTCCCGTTGGGATTCATCTCCTCCAATATCGTGTGATTCCGAGCAAGGATTCCATTGATTTTCCTTACCACATTGATTTGCTTGTGTGTTTTTTCGTAGTTGTAGCTGTTGCGGCACGAATCGCAGCAAAACTTCTTGTCGATACGCCCGATTATCGGTTCACCGCAGTAGAGGCATTTTCTTTCTTCCATAGTTATCAGTTGTTCAGTTGTTAGTTGTTCAGTTAATGACTTCGGGACTTCGAGACGCGGGACTTCGGGACTTTGTCTGTCTCGCAGTCCCGTAGTCCCGCAGTCTCGTGTCTATTGTGTAAACACATACCTTAATATATTTGCACCCATTTTTAGGGCTTTTTCTCGCGTTTCCTGAGAGTCGTGGTGTACGCGTTGGTCCTCCCAACCGTCGCCAAGGTCGCATTCGTAAGTGAAGATGCAAACAACTCTCCCTTCATAAATCAAGGCAAAAAGTTGCGGTGGCTTGTTGTCATGCTCGTGGATCTTGGGCAGGCCATTCGGGAAGGCATATGGCTTCTTGAAGATCTCATGTGTGTATGGCAGTTCCACAAAGTCCAACTCAGGAAACACCTTCTTCATCTGCGGCTCGATGTACTGCCGAATGCCATAGTTGTCGTCAATATGGAGGAAACCACCCGCCAACATATAGTTGCGAAGGTTTTGCGCCTCTGCGGCATCGAAGACCACATTACCATGACCCGTCATGTAGACATAGGGATAGTTAAACAAATCGGGAGATGACGGTTCCACCGTCGGCACGTTCGGGTTGATATCCGTCCCGATTTCCTGGTTGCAGAAACGCACGAGGTTGGGCAACGACGTCGGGTTGCCATACCAATCCCCTCCCCCACGGTATTTCAACAAGGCGATGTTGAGTTGCTGAGCCGAGGCAACGAAAGAGAATGACAGCAATATGGCAATCAATAGTTTCTTCATTTCATTTGGTTAATGAGTTGAACCGTGTGACAAGCCACAACGGCCGCCGTTTCGGTACGCAAACGCGCATCGCCCAGACTGCAGGCTACAAATCCATTTTCTTGAGCCAATGCCACTTCCTCAGGGCTGAAATCACCCTCAGGACCGATGAGCACCAAAGCATTTTCACCTTTATGATACAAGTCACAGAGGCAGTCTTTCACATCGTCGTCGATCCAGGCGATGAACTTCTGTCCCACGAAAGGTTGTTTCACCAGTTTTTCGAACGGCACCAAGTCCTCCACCTTCGGCAGGCGCGACTTGATGCTCTGCTTCATGGCAGCGACCATCACCTTTTGGAAACGCTCCACATTAGCGGCGCGACGTTCGGAATGGTAAGAGGTAAATAACCTCACACGGTCGATGCCGATTTCCGTGGCTTTCTCCAAAAACCACTCCGTGCGCTCGTTGAGTTTGGTCGGGGCAATAGCGATTTCGAGGTTAAAGCCCCAGTGGTCATACCCTTTGCGCTGGTTCGTCAGGTTGACGGTGGCCCGCTTGGGCAAAGCCTCCACCAACTCAGCGTCGAAGAGAAAGCCTTCACCATTGGTGACACAGAAACGCTCACCCTCGGTCATGCGCAGCACCTTGACGCAGTGCTTCGACTCGTCCTCGGGCAAGGTCGTTAGGCCTTCTTTCGCTTCAGGTATGTAAAAAACGTTCATTATTACATTCTATTCGGCATTCCGATACCGAGTAATTCAGACGCATTGCGCAGCAAGGCAGCCACCATGTCGCACACCTGCAAGCGGAACATGCGGCGGTCGGCATCGGGCTCCTTCAGGATGCTGCACTCTTGATAGAACTGGTTGAATTCCTTGGCGAGGTCGAAGATGAAGTTGGCAATCATCGCGGGGCTGCGGTTCTCGGCAGCTTGGTTCAAGACCATCGGCCAGCCGTACATCATCACGATGATTTCCTTCTCCTTCGGCTGCAAGTCACTGACCTTTACCTCACTTTCGAGCTTGATGCCTTGTTCCTCGGCCTTGCGCAGCACCGAGCAAATACGCGCGTGGGTGTATTGCACAAACGGACCCGTATTGCCGTTGAAGTCGATGGATTCTTCAGGGTTGAAGAGCATGGTCTTCTTCGGGTCGACCTTGAGGATGAAATACTTCAAGGCACCCAATCCGATGGTGTGATAGAGTTTGTCAGCCTCCTCTGGCGAAAGGTCCTTGGCCTTGCCGAGCTCATCGGAGACAGCCTTGGCTGTAGCCACCATTTCGTCCATGAGGTCGTCGGCGTCGACCACGGTGCCCTCACGCGACTTCATCTTGCCGTTGGGCAACTCCACCATACCATAGGAAAGGTGTTCTATATCGTTGCCCCACTCGCGACCGAGGCGCACAAGAACGCGCTTCAGCACATCGAAATGATAGATTTGCTCGTTACCCACAACATAAATCAGTTTCTCGGGGTCATATTCCTTGACACGCAGCTGGGCGGTGCCGAGGTCTTGGGTCATATAGACCGAGGTGCCATCGCGACGGAGCAGGAGCTTCTCGTCCAAACCTTCATCGCGAAGGTCGCACCACACGGAGTTGTCATCACGACGATAGAGGACGCCTTTTTCGAGGCCTTCCTGAACCAATGCCTTACCCAATAGATAAGTCTGTGATTCATAGTAAATCTTCTCAAAGGCAACACCCATGCGTTTGTAGGTCACATCGAAGCCGTCGTACACCCATTGGTTCATCGTCTCCCATAGGTGACGCACCTCGGGGTCGTTGGCTTCCCATTTCACCAGCATCTCACGAGCTTCCTGCATCAGCTTGGACTCGGCTTCAGCCTTGGCTTTGGCTTCTTCCTTGGCTTTCTCGTCCAAGGTGTCGTAATTGGCCGGCAGTAAGGATTTCACCTCTTCTTTGAACTTCTTGTCGAACAACACATAGAAGTCGCCGATGAGGTGGTCGCCCTTCTTGCCTGTCGATTCGGGCGTGCAGCCGTTGCCCCACTTCAGCCAGGCCAACATGCTCTTGCAGATGTGAATGCCACGGTCGTTGACCAGGTTGACACGCACCACTCTCTTGCCATTGGCTTTCATGATTTCGGAGACACTCCAGCCGAGGAGGTTGTTACGGATATGGCCCAAATGCAACGGTTTGTTCGTATTGGGCGAGGAATACTCAATGACTACATTCTTACCTGAAACCGGTTTGCGACCAAACTCACGATTCTCATGGTTTGCCTTGAAGAAATCCATCCAAAACTTGTCGGAAATCAAGAGGTTAAGAAAACCCTTCACCACATTGAATTTGGCAATCATGTCCGACTCCTTGATCATCTCGGCACCCATCTCGTTGGCCAGCTGCTCGGGGTTGCGGCCTGCCAGCTTCACGAAGGGGAACACCACGATGGTCATGTCGCCCTCAAACTCGGGGCGTGTCTTCTGGAAATTCACCTGCTGTACAGGCGGTTCTTGTCCGTATAAAGTTGAGAATGACTTTATGAATAATTGTCTTAATACTTCTTCTAACATAGGGTTGAAATTTATTGCACAAAAATAGTAAAAAAGCTGGTCATGGAATAAAAAAAACCTTATTTTTGCAATCCGATGAGATACCAAAACAAGCCATCGGAAAAGATTATCTGCACGGAATCAAATGGTTCCATCAAATTGAATTCCCTTTTACCCCATACTGACGGTCACATTGTTGGCCGTCTTTTTTTTGCCAACAACAACAAATCAAACAAATAAGCCTATGTCAATATCACTGAAAAACCGCAGCTTAATTTCCATCAGCGACTACACACCTGAGGAAATCTGCCATGTCCTCGACATCGCCGAGGACTTTGAGAAAAACCCGCACCAGAACCTGCTGAACGGGCGCATCATCGCCTCGCTGTTCTTCGAGCCTTCCACCCGCACCCGCCTGAGCTTTGAGACCGCCATCCAACTGCTGGGTGGCAACGTCATCGGCTTCAGCAGCACCGCTGGAACGAGTATACAAAAGGGCGAATCACTCGCCGACACCATCACCATGGTAGCCAGCTATGCCGACCTTATCGTCATGCGCAACCCCATCGAGGGCTCTGCTCGCTTCGCTTCCGAGGTGTCGAAAGTGCCGGTCATCAACGCGGGCGACGGCGCCAACCAGCACCCCACCCAGTGCATGCTCGACCTTTACAGCATCCGTAAGACGCAAGGCACACTTGAAAACCTTGAGATCACCCTCGTCGGCGACCTGAAATACGGCCGCACCGTCCATAGCCTCGTGGAGGCCATGTGCCACTTCAACGCAAAGTTCAACCTCGTCTCGCCTGTCGAGCTGAAGCTGCCGAGCGTGGTAAAGCAACACATCAAGGACCGCAACCTCGAGTACCACCAATACACCGAGTTGGAGGACGCCATCCCCCACTCCGATATCATCTACATGACCCGCATCCAGCGCGAGCGCTTCCCCGACCCCGAGGAATACGAAAAGGTGAAGAACTCCTACGTGCTTCGCAACGCCATGCTGGAGAACTCCAAGCCCAACTGCCGCGTTCTGCACCCGCTACCGCGCGTCAACGAGATCCACGTGGACGTCGATGCCAACCCGAAAGCTTATTACTTCCAGCAGGCACAAAACGGCGTCTACGCCCGTCAAGCTTTAATTGCATCAATCTTAGGACTTAAATAATCTGAACCATGGAAAAGAAAAAAGAATTGACTGTTTCCGCCATCGAGAATGGCACCGTCATCGACCATATCCCCGCCGACAAAGTGTTCCAAGTCGTCAAAATCCTGGGCTTGGATAGAGTCAGCACCCCTGTGTATTTCGGCACCAACGTGGAGAGCAAGAAATACGGCACCAAGGGCTTCATCAAAGCCTCCAACAAGTACTTTGAGACCGAAGACGTAAACAAGATTGCCCTTGTCGCCCCCACTGCCTCCATTATCGAAATCAAGGACTTTGAAGTCGTGAACAAGCAAACAGTGACCATCCCTGACAGCATCGAGCACATTGTAAAATGCTTCAACCCCAACTGCGTCACCAACAAGGAGCATGACGTGCCGACCAAGTTCAATGTCATCAAGGACGCACAAGGCAACATCAAGCTGCACTGCCACTATTGCGAGAAGAACACCACGCAGGACAAACTTGAATTCATCTAATCATGAAGAAGACAGGTGTCATTATCGCCATCATTGTAGGCCTCATCCTCATTTGGGGCATCGGTGTCTACAATGGTTTCGTGAAGAAACAGGAAGCCATGACTACGGCTTGGGGACAAGTGGAAAACGTCTACCAACGCCGTGCCGATCTGGTGCCTAACCTCGTCGCCTTAGTCAAGAACTACGCTGAATACGAGCAAGGCACCCTCATCGCCGTAACGGAGGCTCGTGCCAAAAAAGCAGCTGCCACCACTGTGGACATTGAGAACTACACCGAGAGCGACCTCAAAGACTTCCAAGCTGCTCAAGACGAATTAGGCAGTTCCTTGAACCGCCTCATCGTTTCAGTCGAGAACTACCCTGACCTCAAGGCGAATGAGGAATACCTCACCTTGCAAGCCCAACTGGCGGGTTGCGAGAATCGCATCCTGACAGAACGCCAACGCTTCAACGAAGCCGCCAAGGCTTACAACCAAAGCATCCGCAAGTTTCCAGGCAATCTGATTGCCAATATGTTCGGCTTTGAAAAACGGCCCTATTTTGAGGCTGACGAAGGAGCCGACAAAGTGCCGGAAACATTCTAATCGACATCATACTTATACAAATACGGGCGGAATTCTAATGATTTCCGCCCGTATTGTATCATCTTCTCTTTCCAAACAACCATTTAAACAACCCCGGCGTGGAAAAAGCCTCATTCCAGCATACATGGCCAAGCTCGGGATAAGTGACCAAAATAGCCTCTTCATTGCCTACATCCTTTAATGCATAATACATCTGTGTACTCCGCAAAGGCATGACCGTATCATCACGCACACCGTGAAAGATATAGACAGGGATGTTCTTCATAGCACGGGCATATGCAGGGTCTCCCCCGCCACAGATGGCAATAGCTGCCGCAAACTTCTCAGGCCAACGTTGCAATGCATCCCAAGTACCATAACCTCCCATAGAAATGCCGCAAATATAAACCCGAGTTGAATCAACAGCGCCAACATCAACAAGGCCATCAAGCACAGTCATCACACCAAATAGTTCTGCTGTGGGCACGCTATCCATCGTGTGCTTGGACAAGCTCCAATCGGTATTCACCCAACGCTTTCCGTCTGGGCACTGCGGAACCATCAACAAAAAAGGATAACGGCTTGTCACGGTGTCGTCAAGGAAATACTTGATGCAATGCTTCAACTGCATGCAATTGTCGTTGCCGCGTTCGCCTGCACCATGCAGAAAGATGACCAAGGGCAAAGCTTCCGTCATCGTATCTGCTTTCTGCGAACGATAGAGTCGATACGGAAGCATGTCATTGCCTTCGATATGATGATGGGCTTCAAATAGGCTTGTATCGGGGAGTTGTTCCTGAGCGTGCAGATAAGTGCCAGCCATCAACGCCAGAAGTATTAAGAGGAAGTGTTTCATCGCATTTCAAATGTTTATTTCAAAAACGGGCGATTTCGGAAATCCGCACAAACTGAGATTTTGATTTCACTCGCATGCTTATCTTCTTCGGCTACATCCAAAACCTCCTGATTTCGGTTGAGCCGTTGTTGGTGTTTGTACCTTTTTGAAAACCCTACCTCCAGTGTCATCACCTACCAGCACCTTGCTTATTACACTATCCTTTTCTCCAACCAAAAGATACGAATGGCAATCCAAAATAGGGTCGTGAAGGTTCAAAATGTTTCCTTTTCTCTCCCAAGTGCCTTTTGATATTTGACATTCTCTAAACTCATACACATACGTATGATTCTCATTTATTGACAAATCACAATCCCAATACATCCCTTTATATTTCCCAAAAGCCAATTCATACAATTCTTTATGCTGAACTTCATAAAGTTCTCTTTCTTGACGGAGGCTATCTTTATTGAGATCTTTTATATGAACATCATCCATAGATGTCCTTCCCCAACAATGCAACTTTTTTTCCTTCATAAACCCAAAACCTTTTTTCACAAACAAAGTGTCTCCTACAATAAGAAATTGCATCTGGAAATCATGCAAGGCATCTGTCATGACAATCAATTCATCATTTACCAGAAATTGGCCAAATGACACCGCCATAGTATAAACTATATCATCAGTTTCTTGACTTGAAATCTCAGCACAATATTCGCCATTTTCAAAAAAAAGAACATTGAAACTCAAATCCTTTTGTTCTAAATCCGCAGTAAACAAATTACCTATTATTGATTGCTGGGCATGCCCAATCAGTGGCATCAAAAGCACGAAAAGAACCACTACCTTTGTAAAGTATTTCATATCTATCTAATTGATTATCAATTATACGATACAAAAATAACAAAAACGCACCAATTGTGGTGCATTTTTATTCTCATTTTGCACTTTTTGGGTGCATTTTATCGAGTATAAACTTGTAAATCAAGCCTGAGCCGTAGGACCACCCATCGGGAAAGGAGCAACATTACTGCCACCATCAGTAATGGTGCCGAATTGCTGCTCGTATTTGGCGATGTTGTCGGCCAAAGCCTTGTACAGACGCTTGGCGTTCAAAGGGTTCAAGATCACTCTTGAGCGGACTTTTGCCTTGGGCGTGCCAGGCATCATCTGGGCAAAGTCAACAATAAACTCATTCGGTGAGTGGGTAATGATGGCCAGATTGGAGTATTTGCCTTCAGCCACCTCGTCGCTAATTTCGATATTCAGTTGGTTTTTCTGATTGTTTTCCATAATGCTATTTTATTAAAAAGCGGGGACAGCCATCAAGCCATCCCCGCTTTGTTCAACAATTGTTAAAGTGCGGCCTTTTCTTGCAGCTCTTCGTACTCTTCGCGAGAGCCAACAATCAAGTCCTCATACTCGCGCAGACCCGTACCGGCAGGAATCTTGTGACCAACAATCACATTCTCCTTCATGCCGAGCAGGAAGTCTGACTTGGCCGAGATGGCAGCATTGGTCAGCACCTTGGTGGTCTCCTGGAAGGAGGCAGCCGAGATGAAGCTGTCCGTTGCCAATGCAGCACGGGTAATACCTTGCAGCACCTGTTTGGCCGTGGCCGGACGAGCCGGACGTACCTGAGGCAGTGCCAAGTCTTTGCGTTTCAGTGCGGACTCTTCCTCACGAAGCTTCATGGCCGAGACAATCTCACCCTTCATCAGCTTCTCGGAAGCACCGTTGTCTTCCACGAAGAACTTACCATAGATGTCATCATTCTCCTCTTGGAAAGTCAGTTTGTTGACCAACTCACCTTGCAGGAAACGGGTGTCACCCGGATCGATGATCTCGACCTTACGCATCATCTGACGCACAATGACCTCAAAGTGCTTGTCGTTGATGACCACACCTTGCTGACGATACACGCTTTGTGCCTCGTTGACGATGTATTCCTGAACCTTCATGGGTCCCATGATTTCCAGGATGCTGTTAGGCGTGATGACGCCTTCCGACAGCGGCTGGCCAGCTTTCACGAAGTCGCTCTCCTGAGCCAGGATCTGCTTCGTCGTAGGAATTAGATAACGCTTTTCCTCTCCTGTCTTAGCTGTCACGACAACCTCACGGTTACCACGCTTCAGCTTCTTCTCGAGATGGACGATACCGTCGATTTCGGAAACAACAGCAGGATCGATAGAGTTACGAGCCTCAAACAGCTCTTGCACACGCGGCAGACCACCCGTGATATCACCGCCGCCAGAGACATTACGCGGGATACGCACCAGCTGATCACCAGCGCTGATAGCCTCGCCTTCTTCAACGATGACGTGAGCATCAACAGGCAAGTCGTAAGAAACCAAGGTCTCGCCATTCTCATCAACGATATCGATGAGCGGGTTCTTGGCACCTCTTCTACCCTCGATGATGACGCGCTCGTTAAAGCCCGTTTCAGCGATGGTCTCGTTACGGTAGGTAACACCTTCAACAACGTTCTGGAAGCGCACCTTACCATTGAATTCGGAGATGATAGTGGCATTGTAGGGATCCCATTCGCAGATCTTGTCGCCCTTCTTCACCTGATCGCCAGACTTGAAGAACAACTTGGCGCCATAAGGAATGTTGGTCGTCATCAAAACGACATCCGTATGGTTGTCATGCAACTTCATCTCAGCCGAACGGCCAATTACGATTTGATAAGTGTCGTTGTCCTTGTTGACTTCAACCGAACGGAGTTCGTCAATCTCAAGGTAACCGTCATACTTGGCTTCGGTGCTGTTGGCCACCAGGCCCTTCGATGCCTTACCACCTTGGTGGAAGGTACGCAGAGTCAGCTGGGTACCAGGCTCACCGATGGACTGAGCGGCGATGACGCCCACAGCCTCACCTTTCTGCACCAGCTTGCTCGACGACAAGTTACGGCCGTAGCAGTTGGCACACACGCCGCGCTTCGACTCACAAGTCAGCACGGAACGGATCTCGACGCTCTCCAAAGGCGATTCGTCGATAGCCTCAGCAATGGCTTCGTTGATTTCCTCACCGCTGGCCACGATGAGTTCACCCGTCTGCGGATGGAACACGTCGTGCAAAGCCACACGGCCGAGGATACGGTCATATAACAAGGAGTGCTTACCAGGTTCTTTCTGTTCCTCACCACGCGAGATGGTCATACCACGGAGCGTACCGCAGTCCTTCTCGGTGATGATGACATCGTGCGCCACGTCGACCAGACGACGGGTCAGATAACCAGCGTCAGCGGTCTTCAGAGCGGTATCGGCCAAACCCTTACGGGCACCGTGGGTGGAGATAAAGTACTCCAACACAGACAGACCTTCCTGGAAGTTGGACAAAATCGGGTTCTCAATGATTTCGGAGCCGCCTGAACCAGCCTTCATAGGCTTGGCCATCAGACCTCTCATACCACAGAGCTGTGACACCTGAGCCTCAGAACCACGAGCACCAGAGTGCAGCATCATGTAAACCGGGTTGAAGCCTTGGTCGTCGCTCGACAACACCTTCATCACTTCTTGGGTCAACTTGGCGTTGACATCGGTCCAAAGGTCAACGATCTGGTTGTAACGCTCATTCGGACCCATGAAGCCCATCTTTTCGAACTCACGAATCTCAGCAGCCTTGGAGTTAGCATCAGAAATGAGGTTGCTCTTCATCTGAGGAACGAGGACGTTACCCAGGTTGAACGACAAGCCACCTTTATAGGCCTGATAGTAACCCATGTTCTTGATATCGTCAAGGAACTTAGTGGTGACGGCGGTACCTTCCAACCTCACCATCTCACCGACGATGGTACGGAGCGACTTCTTGGTCAACAGCTCATTGATATAGCCATAGTCCTCGGGGACAACCTGGTTGAAGATGACACGACCCACAGTGGTCTCGACCAATTTGGTGACGAGTTTGTCCTCCTCGCGCACCTTGACGCGCACCTTGATAATGGCGTGCATGTCGGCACGACCTTCGTTGTGGGCGATGATCACCTCTTCAGGCGAATAGAACGACATGCCTTCACCCTTAACAGGATGTTCGGGCGTGCTCTTACGAGGCTTGGTGATGTAGTACAAACCAAGAACCATATCCTGCGAAGGCAGCGTGATAGGAGCGCCATTCGAAGGGTTAAGGATGTTGTGCGAAGCCAGCATCAAGATCTGGGCTTCAAGCACAGCCGCGTTACCCAGCGGTACGTGGACAGCCATCTGGTCACCGTCGAAGTCAGCGTTGAATGCCGTACACACCAAGGGGTGCAGACGGATTGCTTTACCTTCGATGAGCTTAGGCTGGAAGGCCTGGATACCCAGACGGTGCAGCGTAGGAGCACGGTTCAGCAGAATCGGGTGACCCTTCAGGATGTTTTCGAGGATATCCCAAACGACGGGATCCTTGCGATCGACAATCTTCTTGGCCGATTTCACGGTCTTGACGATGCCGCGCTCGATGAGCTTACGAATCACAAACGGCTTGAACAGCTCAGCGGCCATATCCTTAGGCAGACCGCATTCGTTCATGTTCAAATCGGGACCCACGACGATAACGGAACGACCAGAGTAGTCGACACGTTTACCAAGCAGGTTCTGACGGAAACGACCTTGCTTACCTTTCAGGCTGTCGCTCAATGACTTCAGCGGACGGTTCGAGTCGGTCTTCACAGCGCTCGACTTGCGGGAGTTGTCGAACAGGGAGTCGACAGCCTCCTGCAGCATACGCTTTTCATTACGCATGATGACGTCAGGAGCATTAATCTCGATCAAACGCTTCAGACGGTTGTTGCGGATGATGACACGACGGTAGAGATCGTTCAAGTCGGAAGTAGCGAAACGGCCGCCATCCAACGGGACGAGGGGACGCAGCTCAGGCGGAATCACCGGAACCACTTTCACGATCATCCATTCAGGACGGTTTTCGATGTGCGTGTTAGCCTCGCGGAAGGCCTCAAACACCTGCAAGCGTTTCAGCAGTTCTTGCTTACGCTGCTGGGCTTTCACCTCGTTGGCTTCGGCACGCAGACGGTTGGCTTCCTCATCGATATTCAGACGGGAAAGGAGGTCATAAAGAGCCTCAGCACCCATCTTGGCGATGAACTTATTCGGGTCATCCTCGGGCAAGTATTGGTTCTCGACCGGGATCGACTCCATCAGTTCGAGGTATTCTTCTTCCGTCAGGAACTCGTTCTTCGTCACCTTACGGCCTTCAGTGTCGTTGGGAATATCATGGCCTTCCAAGACACCACCTTGAATCACGACATAACGTTCGTAATAAATGATGGAATCCAATTTCTTGGTAGGAATGCCAAGCAGGGCACCAATCTTATTGGGCAAGGAACGGAAATACCAGATATGGGCGACCGGCACAACCAAAGAGATGTGGCCCATGCGCTCACGTCTGACCTTCTTCTCAGTCACCTCTACACCGCAGTGGTCGCAAATGATGTTCTTATAACGGATGCGCTTGTACTTACCGCAGTGGCATTCCCAGTCCTTCACAGGACCGAAGATACGCTCGCAGAACAAGCCGTCGCGCTCGGGTTTATAAGTACGGTAGTTGATGGTTTCGGGTTTCAAAACCTCTCCGTGAGAACGGGCAAGAATCGATTCCGGCGAAGCCAAACTCACCGTTATGCTAGCGAAGTTGCTATTGACTATATTGTTAGTTGCCATATTACTGTTTGTTTTATCCTAGCATTATTAAACTCAATTCAAGACTTTGCCTTCCTTGTCCTTGAAGGTGATCTCCAAGCCCAATCCACGGAGTTCGTGGATCAACACGTTGAAGGATTCAGGAATACCAGGGATAGGCATATTGTCACCCTTAACGATGGCTTCATAAGCCTTGGCGCGACCGTTCACATCGTCAGACTTCACGGTCAGGATTTCCTGAAGCACATTGCTGGCTCCGAAAGCTTCCAGTGCCCAGACCTCCATTTCACCGAAACGCTGACCACCGAACTGAGCCTTACCGCCCAGAGGCTGTTGCGTAATCAGTGAGTATGGTCCGATAGAACGGGCATGCATCTTGTCGTCAACCATGTGATGCAGCTTCAGCATGTAGATGTAACCCACAGTGGCAGGTTGGTCGAAAGGCTCACCCGTCTCACCGTCGTAGAGTTGCATACGACCGTTGTCAGGTAGACCGGCCTTACGCATGTACTGGTTGATCTCTTCCAGAGTGGCACCGTCGAAGATAGGCGTAGCGAACTTCAAGCCGAGTTCGTGACCAGCCCAACCCAGAACGGTCTCATAGATCTGACCAAGGTTCATACGCGAAGGCACGCCCAACGGGTTCAGCACGATGTCGACCGGAGTACCGTCGGCGAGGAATGGCATATCCTCGGCACGGACGATCTTCGAAACGATACCCTTGTTACCGTGACGACCGGCCATCTTATCACCAATCATCAGCTTGCGCTTCTTGGCAACATAGACCTTGGCCATCTGAACGATACCGTTCGGCAATTCGTCACCAACACTGGCGACATACTTCTCACGGTTGAATTTACCTTCGATCTCCTTGTACTTCACCGTATAGTTGTCGATGATAGCACCCACCATCTTGTTAATCTTGTCGTCCGACGTCCACTTGTTGGGGTTGACCGACAGATAATCAATCTCGTAAAGTGCTTTGGCCGTAAACTTTGCTTTCTTGGCAATCAGGGTCTCCTTGAAATTATTCTGGACACCCGTCGAGGTATGGCCACTAAGCAAAGTCATCAGTTTCTCAACCAACACATCCTTCAATGCAGCCAGTTCCTTGTTGCAGGCGGCATCGATGCGAGCGATATCCTCCTTGTCCTTGGCGCGGGCCTTGCGGTCCTTTTGCAGACGCGAGAAGAGGCGCTTTCCGATGACCACGCCCTTCATCGAAGGACCAGCCTTCAGTGAGGCGTTCTTCACATCACCGGCCTTGTCGCCAAAGATAGCGCGGAGCAGCTTCTCTTCAGGAGTGGGATCCGATTCGCCCTTAGGCGTGATCTTACCGACCAAGATGTCACCTTCCTTGACTTCGGCACCCACACGGATGATACCATGTTCGTCCAAGTCCTTGGTGGCTTCGGTGCTAACGTTCGGGATGTCGTTGGTCAGCTCTTCCAAACCACGCTTGGTATCGCGCACCTCAAGGGTGAACTCCTCGATATGGATGGAGGTGAACAGGTCTTCCTTCACGATGCGTTCCGAAATCACGATGGCATCCTCATAGTTGTAACCCTTCCAAGGCATGAAGGCCACTTTCAGGTTACGACCCAGAGCCAAGTCGCCGTTTTGGGTGGCATAGCCTTCCGTCAGGATCTGACCGAAGGTGACATGGTCGCCACGGCGCACGATAGGCTTGATATTGATGCTGGTGTTCTGGTTGGTACGGGCATACTTCGTGAGATAATAGGTCTTCACATCGTCGTCGAAGCTGACCAGACGTTGTTCGTCCGTGCGGTCATATCTGATCGTGATCTTCTTAGAGTCAACGAAAATGACCTCGCCTTCGCCTTCGGCAGTGATAAGAACGCGTGAATCCTTGGCAACAGAGCGTTCAATACCAGTGCCCACGATAGGACTTTCGGGATTCATCAACGGGACAGCCTGACGCATCATGTTCGAACCCATCAAAGCACGGTTAGCGTCGTCGTGCTCCAAGAACGGGATCAAAGATGCGGCGATAGAAGCGATCTGGTTGGGACCGACATCCATCAAATTGATTTCTTCAGGCGAAACGATAGGATAATCGGCGATATAACGCGCCTTGATTTCCTTATCGGTAAATCTTCCATCCTTGTCGACAGGTGTGGTGGCCTGTGCAATGATCTTATCCTCTTCAAGCTCGGCGGTAAGATAAACAGGCTCCTTCTTGAAGTCGACAACGCCGTCTTTCACCTCGCGGTAAGGCGTCTCGATGAAGCCCAAGTTGTTGATCTTAGCAAACACGCAGAGCGAGGAGATCAGACCGATGTTAGGACCTTCAGGGGTCTCAATCGTACACAGACGGCCGTAGTGCGTGTAGTGAACGTCACGCACCTCGAAACCGGCACGGTCGCGCGACAGACCGCCAGGACCCAGAGCGGAGATACGACGCTTATGCGTGATTTCCGACAGCGGGTTGGTTTGGTCCATGAACTGCGACAGCTGGTTGGTGCCGAAGAACGAGTTGATAACCGACGACAGTGTCTTGGCGTTGATCAAGTCAATAGGCGTAAACACTTCGTTGTCGCGCACGTTCATGCGTTCACGGATAGTACGGGCCATACGGGCGAGGCCGACGCCGAACTGGGCTTGCAGCTGCTCGCCCACGGTACGGATACGACGGTTGCTCAAGTGGTCGATATCATCGATCTCGGCCTTGCTGCTCAGCAGTTCGACCAAATATTTGATGATGGCGATGATGTCTTCCTTGGTCAGGACTTTGACATCCTCGGGGATGGAAAGGTTGAGTTTGCGGTTGATACGATAACGGCCAACCAAACCCAAATCATATCTCTTGTCGGAGAAGAAGAGCTTGTCGATGATGCCACGGGCCGTTTCCTCATCGGGCGGCTCGGCGTTACGCAACTGGCGATAGATATATTCGACAGCCTCTTTCTCGGAGTTACAGGTATCTTTTTCCAAGGTCTTGAAAATGACGGAATAGTCAGAGACTCTGTCATTCTCATCGCGCTCGGCTTCACGGTGCAGCAGGATGGTCTTCACGCCGCTGTCGAGGATGGGCTGGATGTGTTCGTCTTCAAGAACCACGTCACGGTCGATGATGACCACGTTACGTTCGATGGAGACGCACTCGCCGGTATCCTCATTCACGAAGTCTTCGGTATAGGTGTGAAGCACACGGGCTGCGAGTTTACGGCCCAACACACGTTTCAATCCAGCCTTCGAAACCTTCACTTCCTCAGCGAGGTTGAAGATGTCGAGGATGTCCTTATCGCTTTCGTAGCCGATGGCACGCAACAAGGTGGTGATGGGCAATTTCTTTTTACGGTCGATGTAGGCATACATGACGTTGTTGATGTCGGTCGAGAACTCCATCCAAGAACCCTTGAACGGGATGATACGGGCCGAATACAACATAGTTCCGTTGGCATGCTGGCTCTGACCGAAGAACACACCGGGTGAGCGGTGCAACTGAGAGACCACGACACGCTCGGCACCGTTGATCACGAAGGTGCCGCGAGGCGTCATATAGGGAATCATGCCCAGATACACATCTTGCACGACGGTCTCAAAGTCTTCATGTTCCTCATCGTTGCAGGAAAGCCTGAGCTTTGCCTTCAGAGGAACGCTATAGGTAAGGCCACGTTCGATGCACTCCTCAATGCTATAGCGGGGAGCGTCGATGTAGTAGTCAAGAAATTCGAGTGTAAAATTGCCTCGGGCGTCGGTGATGGGGAAATTCTCGGCAAAGACCTTGTAGAGGCCTTCGTTTTTCCTGTTGTCGGGATTGGTCTCCAATTGGAAGAAATCCTGGAACGACTGAAGCTGAATATCCAGAAAATCAGGATATTCGAAAGACTTCTTGATAGACGCGAAGCTAATTCTTTCAGTTGATTTTGTTGCCAAGGTATTATTGTTTTTAAGTGATGTAATGAGAAAGACGAACAAACTAAAAGAGGAATTTTCGCATAAAGCGAAAAATCGGCACAAACCTCAGCCCCTATCGGGACTGAGGTTGAATGCCGTTATTACGGGATATGAATCCTTATTTCACTTCCACTTCTGCACCGGCCTCTTCGAGTTGAGCCTTCAGTGCATTAGCTTCGTCTTTGCTCACGCCTTCCTTCAGGGCCTTAGGAGCTGCGTCAACGAGTTCCTTGGCTTCCTTCAGACCGAGGCTGGTGAGTTCCTTCACCAACTTCACGACTGCCAGCTTCTGAGCACCAGCGCTCTTCAGGATGACATCGAAAGAAGTCTTTTCTTCAGCAGCGGCAGCGGCGCCACCAGCAGCAGGAGCAGCAACAGCAACAGCGGCGGCTGCAGGTTCGATACCGTATTCTTCTTTCAGGATGTTAGCGAGTTCGTTCACTTCCTTCACGGTAAGATTCACTAATTGTTCAGCAAAAGCTTTAAGATCTGCCATTTTACTAATTATTTTAAATTGTTAATACTTGCTTTTAATGATTTTGAATGATTCTCATTCGGTTTATTATTCTGGTCTATCAGACAAGGTTTCGAGAATACCGCTCAGCTTGTTGCCACCGGACTGCAGGCCGCTGATGATGTTCTTCATCGGCGATTGCAGCAGAGCGATAACATCGGCGATGAGGTCGTTCTTCGACTTCACGTTGCACAGGGCATCGATCATATCGTCGCCAATGTAGCAGCACTCTTCGATGTAGGCGCCCTTCAGGATGTGGCGGTCGCTGGTCTTACGGAAACTCTTAATCAGCTTGGCGGGAGCGTTGCCGGTCTCGCAAAGCATCAGCGCAGTTGATCCTTTCAGAACGTCGTACAGGCCTTCATAGTCCTTCTCCATCTGCTGCATAGCCTTATGGAGCAAAGCGTTCTTCACAACGATCATTTTCACACCACTATTGAAGCACTGTCTTCTCAGCTGGCTCGTCTTCTCGGCGTTGAGGTCGGAGACGTCGGTCAGGTAGAAGTTGGGGCAGGCTTTCAATTCACTCAGGATGGAGTCGATGAGGACTTGTTTATCTTCTTTTCTCATTTCAACAAATTCCTTTCAATTTAGTTTGACACTGATTTGACATCGATCTGCACACCCGGGCTCATCGTGCTAGAGATATAAATGCTCTTCACATACGTACCTTTAGCAGCGGCTGGTTTCAACTTGATAACGGTTTGGATCAGCTCCTTGGCGTTATCAAAAATCTGTTCGGGAGAGAAGCTCACTTTAGCGACTCCAGCAGCAATGATACCGTATTTGTCGACCTTGAAGTCGATCTTACCGGCCTTTACTTCTTGAACAGCCTTTGCGACATCCATCGTAACAGTACCTGTCTTGGGGTTCGGCATCAAGCCGCGAGGACCGAGGATACGGCCCAGGGCACCCACCTTAGGCATGATGTTAGGAGTGGTGATCACAATGTCAATATCGGTCCAACCGTCTTTAATCTTCTGGATGTACTCATCCAGACCGACGTAATCAGCACCTGCGTCTAAAGCTTCCTGAGCCTTGTCCGGGTTACAAAGAACCAGAACGCGGACGACTTTACCAGTACCGTGGGGCAACGTGACAGAACCGCGGACCATTTGATTGGCCTTACGGGGGTCAACACCCAAACGGATGTTCAAGTCAACCGAAGCATCGAACTTGCTGTAGGTGATCTGTTTTACGATATTAACTGCTTCATTCAAGGAGTAACTCTTGCTTTTGTCGAACTTAGCTAAAGCTTCTTTCCTCTGTTTGGATACTTTTGACATTTAACTAACTTTTTTTTGTTCTACAAATGCATGAAAGATCTTAGTCTTTCTTTAAAGGTGATTCGCCGGTTATCTTCACGCCCATGCTGCGTGCCGTACCAGCCACCATTGACATGGCGGACTCGACGGTAAAGCAATTCATGTCCTTCATCTTGTTGGTGGCGATTTCACGCACTTGGTCCCAAGTCAACGAACCGACTTTCGTACGGTTAGGTTCCTTGGAGCCGCCTTTGATCTTCGCAGCCTCAATGATGGAGACAGCCACGGGAGAAGCCTTCACGATGAAATCGAAAGACTTGTCCTTGTAAACAGTGATAATGACGGGCAAAACCTTGCCAGCCTGATCCTGCGTACGGGCATTGAACTGCTTGCAGAATTCCATGATGTTCACACCCTTCGAACCCAGAGCGGGACCAACGGGCGGGGCGGGATTCGCAGCTCCTCCTTTGATTTGCAATTTAATTAATCCGCTTACTTCTTTTGCCATTTCTTTAATCCTTATAAGTGTATTTAGGCAACAATTTAACTTGCATAAACCGACTTAACTCTCCAACTTCACCTGGAAGAAACTCAGTTCCAACGGGGTCTTACGGCCAAAGATCTTAACAGCCACCTTCAGTTTCTTCTTTTCCTCGTTCACCTCTTCGATGACACCTTGGAAAGTGCTGAAGGGACCGTCGTTGACGATGACCGACTGGCCCACCATGAACGTGACATCGCTGCCAGCGCCCATGCCTTGGAGCTCATCAACCTTGCCGAGAATACGCTTCACCTCTTGCGGGCGCAGCGGACAAGGCTCACCAGCAGTGCCCAGGAAGCCGAGCACATTAGGAACGTCCTTGATGACATGAACGACCTCGCCCACCAAGACAGCCTCCACAAGCACATAGCCCGGCAGGTAGTTGCGCTCTTTGCACACCTTCTTGCCGTTCTTGACTTCGAAGTACTTCTCGGTCGGGATCAAGATAGTAGAAATAAGGTCTTGCAGATTCAGCCTCTTGATCTCGGATTCAAGGTATTCCTTTACCTTTTTCTCCTTACCAGACATGGCCTTCACCACATACCATTTCTTCTCGTTCGTGTCACTCATCTTCCACTCTAATTAAAAAGTCAGCCAATAAATGCTCATCAAGATTCAACCAATCTATCAGAACAGTCTATAAAACGCTTCTAACAGATTTTTGAATGAAATGTCCATCAGAAAAACCACCAAGGCGATTATTAGGGAAGCAATGGACACAACCCAAACGCTACTTCTCAACTCAGGCCAAGTAGGCCAAGTGACCTTCTCTTTGAGTTCAGTGTAGCACTCTTTAATGTAGTTTATAATTTTCATCTCTATTGAACCTTAATAAAAAGCACGGGCGGAAAGGCTCGAACTCTCGACACTCGGTTTTGGAGACCGATGCTCTACCAACTGAGCTACGCCCGTAGAATAAGGGTGGGTGTTGCCCCACCCTTACATAATTAATTGTCCGTTAATCAATCGTCGATGATCTCGATCACCTGACCGGAACCAACGGTACGGCCACCTTCACGGATAGCGAAGCGGAGACCCTTGTCCATGGCGATGTCGGCAATCAACTTAACGTCGATGGTGACGTGGTCGCCAGGCATGACCATTTCCATACCTTCGGGCAGGGTAATTTCACCGGTAACGTCGGTGGTTCTGAAGTAGAACTGAGGACGATACTTGTTACGGAACGGGGTGTGACGGCCACCTTCTTCTTTGCTCAGGACGTAGACCTGACCCTTGAAGTGGTGGTAAGGCTTCACTGAACCGGGCTTGGCAATAACCATACCACGGCGGATTTCGTCCTTGTCGATACCGCGGAGCAACAGACCAGCGTTATCGCCAGCTTCACCTTCGTCCAAAATCTTGCGGAACATTTCCACACCGGTAACGACCGACTTCAGCTTCTCAGCACCCATACCGAGGATATCAACGGGGTCACCAACGTGGATGACGCCAGTCTCGATACGACCGGTAGCAACGGTACCACGGCCAGTGATGGAGAACACGTCCTCGATAGGCATCAGGAACGGTTTATCAACGGCACGCTGAGGCTCAGGAATCCAAGTGTCGCAAGCGTCCATCAGTTCGTCGATGGCGGGAGTCCACTTCGGGTCATCGTTCAGAGCACCCAGAGCAGAGCCACGGATGATAGGCGTATTGTCGGCATCGAATTCGTACTTGCCAAGGAGGTCGCGGATTTCCATCTCAACCAACTCCAGCAACTCTTCATCGTCAACAAGGTCGCACTTGTTCAGGAACACCACGAGGCGCGGCACACCAACCTGACGAGCGAGCAGGATGTGCTCACGGGTTTGAGGCATGGGACCGTCGGTGGCGGCGACAACGATGATAGCACCGTCCATCTGAGCAGCACCGGTAACCATGTTCTTCACATAGTCAGCGTGGCCGGGGCAGTCGACGTGAGCGTAGTGACGCTTCTCAGTCTGATACTCGACGTGAGCGGTGTTGATGGTGATACCTCTCTCCTTCTCTTCCGGAGCGGAGTCGATGGAGTCGAAGCTCTTGATCTCTGACAGACCCTTCTTTGCAAGGTGCAGGGTGATAGCAGCGGTCAAAGTGGTCTTACCGTGGTCAACGTGGCCAATAGTACCAATGTTGACGTGCGGTTTAGTTCTTTCGAATTTTTCTTTTGCCATTTTACTTTTCTATTTAAGGTTATAAACTCTTATCCATAAAAAATCGAGCCGATGGGGAGAATTGAACTCCCGACCCCTTCCTTACCAAGGAAGTGCTCTACCGCTGAGCTACATCGGCTTGTCTGTTCATCTGAGCGGAAGACGGGGCTCGAACCCGCCACCTAAAGCTTGGAAGGCTTTCGCTCTGCCAAATGAGCTACTTCCGCTTGACTTGTGGGGGAAGGTGGACTCGAACCACCGAACGGATACCCGGACAGATTTACAGTCTGTTGCAATTGCCACTATGCGACTCCCCCAGTGCTAACTGAGCCGGTAGACGGACTCGAACCGCCGACAGGCTGATTACAAATCAGCTACTCTACCAACTGAGTTATACCGGCATGATGTGAAAGAACTGTCGGCTTCTTTTTGCCGCCCTTTTCTCCGCGAAAAGGTGTGCAAAAATAGATACTTTTCTTGAATTGACAATGCGTTTTCTTCTTTTTTTTCGAAAAAAATTCTCAAATATTTACTATTTAATTGATATTCAATTATTTAAATCAACATGTTTTTCAAATAAAAAGGAAGCCGACCTGGTGTTTTCAGGCCGGCTTTCGTGTTTAACAAGGTTTTTCGGAGTCTCCGAAGGGAATTATTTTACGCTTCTACCCTTGTATTTCTCAAGTTGTTTCTTCAGTGCGTCGATCGAAGTGTCGATGGACTCTTCGAAAGTCTTGCTCTGCTTGCTGGCAAACAGGTCGTCGCCACGCAACACCAGGCGGATGTCTGCGATCTTGTTTTCAGGTGTGTCGGTGTTGTCGAGTTTCAACGACACTTCTGCATTGATCACCTCGCTGTACTTAGCGCAAAGCTTTTCCACTTTCTGCGTGATGAAGTCTTCAAGTTTTTGGTCAGCCTTGAAGTGAACTGAATTGATCATGACTTTCATAATAAACTCCTTTCTTTTGGTCACCCTTTCGGGTGGGCTTGTTTATGAATTTTCTTAAGTTGTTCTATCGTGTTATGGGCATAGATCTGCGTCGTGGCCAGGTCTTCATGCCCGAGCAGTTTCTGTATGGCCACAAGGTTGGCACCCTCGTCGAGCAGATGGGTGGCAAAGGTATGACGCAGCACATGTGGGCTCTTCTGCTTTAACGTTGTCACACCCTCCAACAGATGATGCACCTTATTATATACATAATGCGGCGTCATCTCCTTCCCTTTGTCGTTCAGAAGCAGGCGATCGTCCTTTTCGGCGAACATCGCATCGCGCAATGCCTGATATTGTTCAATCATCTTCACCATCTGCCTTGATAACGGCACCAAACGGTCTTTATTGCGTTTGCCATGTATTTTAAGCACCAAGCCCGAACGGTCAACATCGCTGTCGCGAAGTCCACGCAATTCGGCCTGACGCATGCCAGTCTGGTAGAGCAATTCGAAAAGCAGTTGGTCGCGACGGCTGGCGAAATCATCACCCTCATCAAACGACACCTTATTAATATCACCCTCAGTGACGAATTTGACCAAGGCCTTGGGTTGCTTCAATGCCTTGATGCCAGTCATGGGCGATTTCTCCATCAAGTTTTCGCGCAAGCAGTATTTATAGAAGGTGCGCAAAGCTGATGCCTTGCGGTTGATGCTCCTGTTGACCAGTCCCTTCTCTTTCAGAACGACGATGTACGACTTCACCTGCGTTGTTTTCACTTGCGTCAGGTCCTCGACATCGTATTCTTCCTTCATATATTCAGCAAATTGACACACGTCTCTACGGTACGCTTCAACGGTCAGCGCCGAAAAGCGTTTCTCCGCTTGAATGTATCCTATGAACTGGTCGATAAGCATAATAAAAAAAACTTCGCTGTAAAATTAGTAATAAATTACCAATTCACAGCGAAGTTTGCCTAAAAAAATTATTTTCCTAAGCGGGCGAATTACATATTCTCTTCAGCCTGACGGAGTTTCTGAACGTAAATGGCCTTCATCATCTGAGCACGCTTGATGACTGAGGGCTTGGTGAACTGCTGACGAGCGCGCAATTCTTTCACAACGCCGGTCTTCTCATACTTTCTCTTGTAACGCTTCAAAGCTCTGTCGATGCTTTCGCCTTCTTTAACAGGAACAATAATCATTTTAAAACACTTCCTTCTTTTAAATGGTTAGTACTAATTGAATTATTTTGAGGCCGCAAAAGTACAACTTTTTCTTTTTCCGTAACACAAAATTGAAAAATTTCTATCTTTGCAAGTGAAAAAACCTCAAAAACATAGCGTATGAAATTACTTACCATTGGCACGACCGAAATCATCCTCATCGTGATTCTTGTATTATTGCTGTTTGGCGGACGCAAGATTCCGGAGCTGATGAAGGGACTAGGCAAAGGCGTAAAGAGCTTCAAGGACGGCGTGAACGGCGTTGAAGAACCCGAGATCAAGGAAGAAAAGAAAACCGAAGAAAAGAAAGCCGAAGAATGAGCGAGCGGGAGGTCAGCAGTTTCTGGGACCATTTGGATGTGCTTCGGAAAGTGCTGTTCCGCTGCTTGATTGCCTGGGCCATCGGGGCTGTGGCGGCATTTTGTTTCAAGGACGTTTTGTTTCGCCTACTATTTGCCCCATCGACTGACGGTTTCGTCTCCTATCGTGGTTTGGCTTGGCTTTGCGCCAAAACAGGATGGCAATCGCTTTGTCCAGGCAGCTTTCAGGCTTCGTTCATCAACACGGAACTGGCGGCACAGTTTATGACGCATCTCAAAGTGGCGCTCTGGGCGGGACTCGTGGTGGTTTCGCCTTACCTCATCGTGCAGCTTTATGGCTTCGTCGCGCCCGCCTTATACGACAAGGAGAAACGTCATGCCGCTCCTATTATTATTTGGGGCACATTGCTTTTCATTCTCGGCGTGCTGATGAACTACTTCATCATCTTCCCTTTCGCTTTCCGCTTCCTCTTCAATTACCAAGTCTATTCAGAGGTGTATAACCAGATTTCGCTTTCGTCCTACATCTCCAACCTGCTTATGCTTAGCCTGCTTATGGGCATTCTCTTCGAGATTCCCATCGTAAACTATCTCTTGGCGAAGGCTGGACTGTTGCAGGCCGACACGCTCAAGAAATACCGCCGTCACGCCATCGTGGGCATCGCCATCGTGGCCGCCGTCATCACCCCTACCGGTGACGCAGTGACACTGACGCTGGTAACCTTGCCCATTTATCTTCTATATGAAGCAAGTATACTAATTGTAAAAAAGACAAACTCAAAATCAATCTAATATGTTACGTAAAATCAGAATCTGCCTACAAGTGGTCATGATGACCTTAGTGACCTTGCTGCTACTTGGCATCGGTTTCCGGGTACATCTTTGGGCAGGCTGGGTGGCCAAAATCCAATTTTTGCCAGCCTTCCTTGCCTTCAACGCAGTTGTGGTGACTGCCATTATCTTAGTCACCATATTTTTCGGAAGAATTTATTGTAGTGTGGTTTGCCCCTTGGGCATCATGCAAGACATTTTTTCGTGGATTGGCGGCAAAGTGAAGAAAAACCGTTTCAGCTATGCCAAGGAAATCAAATGGCTGCGCTATGGCTTCTTTGCCGTTTTCGCCATCATGCTCATCATTGGTTTTGCGCCGCTGACGACCTTGTTTGCGCCCTACAGCGCCTACGGCCGCATGGTCAACAACTTGTTCAAGCCGCTGTATGACCTGCTGAACAATTGGCTGGCCGGCCTCGATGCTGCCAACGACCGTTACAACTTCACAGAGGTGCAAATCTGGACCCGCAGCGTGACGACCTTCATAGTGGCCATCCTTACTTTAGTAATATTAGGCTTCCTCGCCTGGCGCAAAGGGCGTCTCTATTGCAACACGATTTGTCCTGTGGGCACCTTCCTCAGCTTCTTCTCACGTTTCTCCCTGCTACGTGTCCGCTTCGACAAAGACAAGTGCAAGAACTGCGGTATGTGCGAAAAGAACTGCAAGGCACAAGCCATCGACTTCAAAGAAGGGAAAATTGATTATTCGCGCTGCGTTGTTTGTGGTGACTGTTTAGAAAAGTGCAAATTTGATGCGCTGAAATACGGCAGGGACTTGTCTGCTTTTAAAACCGAATCGAAGCCCGTTGACACGGAACGCCGTGCCTTCCTCGTAGGCGCAGCAGTGGCCGGCACCTCGGCAGCTTTGGCCCAAACCGAGATGAAGGTGGATGGCGGCTTGGCCGTCATCGAGGACAAAAAGGCTCCCAAACGTCAAACACTCGTCACGCCTCCTGGTTCGGTGTCCATCCGTCATTTGGAAAAGCATTGCACGGCTTGCCAACTCTGCGTTTCAAGCTGCCCGAACAATGTGTTGCGTCCATCTACCGACCTGTTACATTTCATGCAACCCACGATGTCGTTTGAGCGCGGCTATTGCCGTCCCGAATGCACCCGCTGCAGCGAGGTCTGCCCTGCTGGTGCAATCAAGCCCATTTCCCGTGAGGAGAAGACGAACATCCATGTGGGACATGCCGTATGGGTCAAGGACAATTGCGTGGTGTTGACTGACGGTGTCAGCTGCGGCAACTGCGCCCGTCACTGCCCGACAGGAGCCATCCAAATGGTAGACTACGAAGGCCCGAACGGCACAGTGCAAGTGCCTGCCGTAGACGAGAACAAGTGCATCGGCTGCGGCGCCTGCGAGCACCTCTGCCCTGCCCGACCGTTCAGCGCGATATACGTAGAAGGGAATGAGATGCATCATATGAATTGATAATTGATAGTTGACAATTGACAATTGACAATTGATTATTATTTCAGGTTGTCATCACAATCTATCAACTCTAAACTCTAAACACTAAACTCTAAACTAAACAAAATGGATAGAAGAGAATTCATAAAGCATATAGGCGGCGCGGCAGTGGCCACTTCGGTAGTGCTTTCCGCCTGCAAAAACAACAACGGTGAAACACCCATCGCCAAGGATGTCATCGACGGCCAAGGCGAGATGACCTACCGCACCAACCCCAATACCGGTGACAAGGTGTCGCTCTTGGGCTACGGCATGATGCGCCTGCCCATCGAAAACGGGGCTGATATGCGAAAAGACCCCAACGCCCGTGTCGACCAGGAAATGGTCAACGAGGAGGTGGACTATGCATTGGCACATGGCGTCAATTACTTCGACACCGCCCCGGTTTACACAAGAGGCTATTCAGAGACTGCCACGGGCATCGCACTATCGCGCCACCCGCGCAACTCATATTACATTGCTACCAAGCTCTCCAATTTCAGCCCCACGACATGGAGCGCGGAGGCTTCGAAAGCCATGTTCGAGAACTCACTCGAAAAGCTACAGACCGATTACGTGGATTATCTGCTTATGCACAGCATCGGTGGCTCAGGCAAAGACATGACCAGCATGGAGATGTTCAATGCCCGCTTTATGGACAACGGCATCCTCGACTGGCTCGTCGAACAGAAAAAGGTCGGACGCATCCGCAACCTCGGCTTTTCGTTCCACGGCGACCCGAAGCTGTTCGACACCATGATGCAATGGCATGATGAAGGTAAATACCATTGGGATTTCGTGCAAATCCAATTGAACTATGTGGACTGGAGCTTCGGCGAGATAGAAGGCGAAGGCGCCAACTCGTCATACCTTTACGAGGAGCTGCACCGTCGTGGCATCCCAGTAGTGATTATGGAACCATTGCTTGGTGGTGGTCTTGCCAAGCAGCCCGACCATATCGTAAAGCAGATGAAAGAACGCGAGCCTGAGACACCCGTTGCCCGATGGGCCTTCCGCTTTGCCGGCACGCCCGAAGGCATCCTCACCGTGTTGAGCGGCATGACCTATATGGAGCATCTGCAACAAAACGTGGAGACCTATTCACCACTGCGACCCATCACACCCGACGAGGACGAATTCCTCATGAGCGTTGCCGAGCAATTCATCAAGCTGAAGACCGTGCCTTGCACCGCCTGCAACTACTGCATGCCCTGCCCTTACGGGCTGAACATCCCTGCCATCTTTGGCTACTACAACGAGAGCATCACTCAAGGCAAGATGCCAACCGGCAATCGGGAAGCGAAAGCGTTTTGGGAAGCAAGGAAACGTTTCCTCATCGGCTACGACCGCAACATCCCAGCCATGCGTCAGGCAAGTCACTGTATCGGCTGCAACCAATGCACCGAGCACTGCCCACAAGAAATCGACATCCCCACGGAATTGCACCGCATCGATGAATATGTGGAGCAACTCAAACAAATGTAACGCAATAATGACAACAATTATCAAACAAATCAAAACAGAACCACAATGAAAAAACTATTTGTCATCACAGCTTTTGTTGCCGCCCTGCTTGTTGCAGAAAAAGCACAGGCGCAGCTAAACCTCCATGTGGATTATTCCCCCGAATTGATCAAGACCTATACACCGACAGCCGACACAACACTGTTCTTCCATGGCTTTTCTTTCGGGCTGAGTTGGGAATTCATCCTGAACGATAATCTTAGCCTGACGGCCGGCGCACAGTATAGGATGAACATGAAAGACGATTCCGAACACATCTACCAAGGGACGCACTTCGTGCATCACGTGACTAGAGAACAACAAAAGCTCGTCGACTTACCCATCCTGTTGAGGTATAAAATGGCTTTAGGCGACAATGGTACCTTCAGCCCTTTTGCAGGTCCCATGCTGAGCTATGGAATCAATGGAAAAACCACGGAGCAATGGCTATATCCCATAGACACGGAGATTAGCCATGAATGGTACGAAGGCAATGGATTCGCCTACCGCCCAAACAGCCAGCTCAACGTGTATGCCATGGCTGGTGCGGAATTTGAATTCAAACAATTCACTGTTACACTCGGCGGGCGTTACGGATTCCTCAACCTCAACAAACGCAACACAGGCACCACAACCAAAGCTTACGGTTTCTTCCTCAGCTTTGGACATACTTTCTGAGCATACTCTCAGCGACCGCAGGTCGTGTTCTTATTCGTACCTCAATGCATTGATCGGGTCGGTGCGCGAGGCCTTCAATGCGGGGAAGAAACCCGAGATAAGGCCAAGGATGGCACATGACACGAAGGAAATAATCATCCACCCGACATTGACAACGTAGGGCAGCGACATGGCCAAGGAGACCACATAGGAAAGCAACAAGCCCAACAAAAGGCCTATCACACCACCGATAAGGCTCAGGATGATACTCTCGGTGAGGAACTGCATCAAGATGGCTGAATTCTTGGCACCGATCGACATACGAAGACCGATTTCCTTGGTGCGCTCCGTCACTGTGACGTACATGATGTTCATGATACCGATACAGCCTACCAGCAAGGAGATCAAGGCGATGGCAACCAAGACCGTCGTAATCATACCCGTCATCGACGACATCATCTCCAGCATCTCCTGTTGGGTACGCACTTCAAAGTCGTCATTACCGCCTTCTGGTATTTTATGCGAAGCCCGCAAAATACTCTCTATCTCTTCCACAGCAGCCTCAGCCACGTCTTCAGAGGCGGCTGAGCAAACAATCTGTTGGATGTAATCGACGCCCAGCATACGCTTCTGTACGGTGCTGTATGGCATTACCACAAGATCGTCCTGGTCCATACCCATGCCGTTCTCGCCCCTTTCCTTCAGCGTTCCGATGACCTTAAACGGCATATTGCCCACGCGTATGGTCTTGCCGATGGGATCTTCGCCCGTGTCAAACAACTCTTCCACGATGGTCTGTCCTATCAAGCCCACCTTGGCGTATTTCTTCACGTCTTCTTCCGTGAAGTTGACACCTGTTGCGATTTCGTATTTGCGGATTTCAAGATAATCCGGTGAACCGCCATACACAGTACCCGACCAGTTCTTGGAGCCATTGACCAACTGTCCACCGCTATTCACCACGGGACTGACCATCGTCACGTTTTTGGCACCTTTGGCTATCAACTCACAATCCCTCACCTTGAGCGACTGCACGTTGGACGAGCCCATGCTGACACCACCTCGCCTTTGGTTGGCACGCATCACCATGATAAGGTTTGTTCCCATGTCGGAAAGTTGGTTAGCGGTGCTCTGTTTCAAGCCTTCTCCCAAGTTGACAACAGCGATGACAGCAGCAATACCAATCACGATACCGAGCATGGAAAGAGCCGTGCGCGTCTTGTTGCGCAACAGGGCTTTCACCGATATTCTTATGAGATTCAGTATATCCATATCAATAATCGTTTTCTATCGGCAAGGCCGCAAGAGCCTCTGCTGCTGATTTGGTCTCCACGGGCTCATCACGAAGGATGTGACCGTCGCGTAAGAATATCGTTCTACTTGTAAACACTGCAATATCCGACTCATGCGTCACAAAGGCAATGGTCTTACCTTGTTCATGCAGACTTTGAAACAGACTCATGATTTCGTATGAAGTACGCGTATCCAAGTTACCCGTGGCTTCGTCGGCCAACACAATGACGGGGTCGTTGACCAAAGCACGAGCGATAGCCACACGCTGCTGCTGACCACCCGAAAGCTGGTTGGGCATATGTCCCATACGGTCTTTCAAGCCTACCAGTTCCAAAGCATGTTGGGCCTTCTCGTGACGCTCACGATGCGACACCTCCGGATTATACACCAAAGGCAACTCCACGTTTTCCAAAGCAGAGGTGCGCGGCAATAGGTTATACGACTGAAACACGAAGCCAATCTTACGGTTACGTATGTCCGACAACTCGTTTTTCGAACGCTCACGCACCGAGATGCCGTCAATGTAGTATTCGCCAGCCGTGGGCTGGTCGAGGCAACCAAGGATGTTGAGTAAAGTGGACTTGCCGCTACCCGACGAACCCATGATGCTCACGAACTCGCCCTGACAGATATCGAACGACACACCTTTGAGGGCATGCACCTCCTCGCTGCCGACGACAAAGGTCCGCTTCAGATTCTCAACTCTGATGATGGATTGACGCTCGCTCATGGTCATTTTTTGTCGTTACCGCCATTGTTATTGTTCCTATTCCTACCGGGAGGGCCTGGCATAAACGGATTCTCTCCTTTCTTTACGGCTTTCTCCTTGGTGACAAACTGCGCCGACAACACAACTGAGTCGCCAGACTGCACGCCTTGTTCGATGATTTTATATGCGCCGTCGCTCATACCCACTTTGACCGGGCGCGGCATCATATCATTTCCGTTTTTGAGCCATACCACAGTATGATCAGCTTGCTTTTCACCTTCTTGCATCATAGGTCGTTCCGGACGTTGGCCTTCGGGTTTGTCGGCTTTGCGAATGGCCTTCAGCACTTGCTCATCGGGAGTGAAGTTGAAGGCCTCGGCGGGCACCGCCAATCCCGTCTGCTCCTCGGTAACGATGGTCACACTGGCCGTCATGCCTGGGAAAAGCTTTTGTTCCGGATTAGGTGCATCGATGATTACGGTGTAGGTCACCACATTGCTCGTGGTGGTGGGTTTCATGCGGATTTGGTTCACGGTGCCGTTAAACACTTCGTCCATATAGGCATCGACGGTGAAGGTCACCCTTTGTCCTTCTTTCACCTGCCCGATATCGGCTTCGTCGACGTCGGCCTCCACCTGCATCTTGGTCAGGTCGTTGGCTAGCGTAAACAACGTAGGCGTGCTGAATGAAGCGGCCACCGTTTGACCCACCTCTACAGCGCGGTCGAGGACAATGCCGTCGATAGGCGAATAGATCTCGGCATAGGCCAAGTCGACTCTTGCCTGGTCATAGGCTGCTTGGGCATTCTTTTTGCTCATTTGTGCCTGGGTATATGAGTTTTGTGCCTCTTGATAAGCGGCCAGTGTGGCGGCGTTTGCCTCATACAGTTGCTTGGTACGCTCGTAGGTGAGTTTGGCATAATTCAGTTGGCTCTCTGCCGAGGTAAGGCTAGCCCTGGCACGACTCAGGCTCTGGTTGAGCGTCTGCTTGTCCAGTTCCGCCATCAGCTGGCCTTTCTTCACCACGTCGTTGAAATCCACATAGATCTTCTCCACCTTACCCGACACCTGCGTACCGACTTCGACCGTTTCCACCGGCTCGATGGTGCCCGTCGCAGTGACGGTGTTCTCAACCGTATATTCCTCGACCACATGGGTACGGATAACCAACTCCTTGTTGGCCGATTTCGTGGCTTTCACAATCGCCATAACGGCAATGGCCAAAACGACAATGCCAAGGATGATCCACCAAATTCTTCTTTTCTTCTTCATAGTCATAGTGTTATTTGTTTACCCATATAAACATCCAGAATCTTCCGTTTCATCAACAAGGAATACTTGTTTTGAATGTAAGAATTGAGCGCATTAAGGTAATTGTTTTGTTGTTGCAGCAATTCAACCGTAGTAATGCTCCCGTATTGGTATTGGATGTTATAGGCATTAAAACTCTTGCCATAAGCCTCTTCCTTAAGTTGCGAGACCTTGTATGCGTTGTATGCCGCAACCACATTCCGATAGGCCTGCACCACCGTCTGGCGCACCGAGAGGGCCGATTGCTCATAATCCAATTGGGCCTGCTCCAAGGCGATGCGGCTCTTCTTCACATTGGCTTTCGTCTGTCCACGGCTGTAGATAGGGATGCTCATCGAGATGCCGGCCGACTCGGTTGGCGTGTTGTACCATTTGTGGTTGCCGTCGCTGTCATACGAAAGCACACCCATGCCGACATTGGCATTGGCCGAGATGGACGGGAAATAATTACCCCGAGCCATGTCGACGTTCTTCTCAGCTAGGCGAATGTCATAATCGCCCAAGCGAAGGTCAGGCATGTATTCCATGGCCTGGCTGACGGCCTCTTCTTCTGTAGGCAAAGACGTTTTCAAATCATCAAGGTTGTCGGTATCAGGGGCTATGATCTCCAAATCGTCGGAAGGGTTCATCGATAGCAGCACCTTTAAATCCAACAAGTTGTTGTCGATGTTGATCCGGGTATCGACCACATTGTTCGAATCGCTATAATACTGCGCTTCGAGCAGCAGCAAGTCGCTCTCGAGGATGGCGCCAACACGATAGCGGGTGCGACCTTGTTTCACCTGTTCACGGCTGGTGGCAAGCACCTTCTGTTGGTAATTCAACAGTTCCTGATTGCCGAGTATGACCAGAAAGCTCTGCAAGATCTGGGTGGCAAGTTGATTATCGTATCGCTCTAATTGCACCTCGTTGCGCTCCATATTGAGACGATTCTGTTCGATGGTGTTGTTGATGTTGCCACCTTGGTAAATCGTCACCGAAGAGCCCACACCCACGTTGCCCGATGTGGACCAACCATTCTCGTTGTTATTGATACTTTGCCCCACCGAAGCGTTCAAGTTGGGGAGTCTTTGCTGCTTTGACTGCTCGTAGGTCGTCTCCAACGACTGTCCCGTCAGCTCCATCGCCTTGCGCTCGTAACTGTTGGCCTGGGCAAAACGCAGGCAATCCCCCAATGAGAATCGGTAGGAATGGCTTTCCTGTGCCATTGCTGGAACCAACAACAAAAGCAGCAGCAACGATACGGTTACTCTCTTTATAAGTGCCATATAGATTTATTGTTTCACAAAAGGCTTAAGGTCTTTGGCGGCATCGGCTGCAGTGATACGCTTCCCACCATTGTCAAGGTCGATGAGGACATAACGATCATGGCCCATACCTAGTTCCTTCATGTACGAAAGCTGGCGATAGCCATGACGGCTCTCCATGCGTTCCAGCATATCATGGTGTTCCTCTTCGGTCATGGCATAAATGATGTCGACGCAAGCCTGGTCGATGGCCAAGATGTCGGTCGAGGAAAGAATGCCTACGTTGGGGGTGACCACGGGTGCGGCAGCAGTGCCTTCGCAGTCGCACGATACCGACATGTTACGCATCACATTGACATAAGTGACATGTTCGCCAAAGAAATCGATGGTGGCCTTGGTACTCTCGGTCATGCGCTCCATAAACTCCTCTTTGGCAATATCCCATTGGTTAGGCTGACCAGGAGTGGTATGTATCCAAGCCTTGCCGATGCGACCGTCGGCACAACCAATACCGATGTTCTTGTTGCTACCACCAAAGCCACCTTGCGTATGTCCCTTGAAATGCGTCAGGGCGACGAGCGAGTTGTAGTTGGTCAAATGGCTGCCCACAGCCATCTTGTCGAACCACTTGCCTCCCTTGACAGGCAGGGTCACCGTGTCTTCCTCGTCGAGGATGTCGACAGGAGCAAATGTCCAGCCATTGACTTTCAAGGTCTCACGATGCTGTTCGGTGGTATAGCGATCGCCTTCGTAATAGGTATTCGTCTCGATGATGGAGGCATCTTTCAAGTCTTTTTCCATCAAGGCCTTCACCCATTCGCGAGGGATAATGTTGGGACCATGCTGCTCGCCAGTGTGCACTTTGATGCCTACCTTGCCCTCTATTTTCCCGTTGACTTGTTCGTAAGCCTTGATAAGACCTTCAGCTGAGAGGTCGCGGGTGAAATAAACCACCGCTTCTTCGCCAGTGCGTTGTTCATAAGGCACATATTTGTTGCCGCCTTTTCCAGGTTGTGGGTTTTGTTTCATAGTGTTGTTTTCTTCTTTTGGTTGTGCATTTCCGCAAGCCGCAAGGACTGCGCAAAACGCCATCATAGTGAATACTCTTGTTATTTTCATAACTTGGTTATTAAAAGGGCAAAAATAAACAAAATCTTCTTATAACCGTTGTTACTTAACGCAAAAAAATTGGCTCAGATCAAGTCCCTCATGTTTCAACAATGCAATTTTGTTGTGCATCCCGCCTCCGTAACCCGTAAGATTGCCGTTGGCGCCTACCACCCTATGGCAAGGCACGATAATGCAGATGGGGTTCCATCCTACCGCTCCGCCTACAGCCTGCGCCGACATTTTTGGTTGCTGCAGAGATAGGCCTTGGCGCATCTCTTCAATACGTTTAGCAATATCGCCATAGGTTACCGTTTGCCCGAATGGAATCTCACACATGATGTCCGAAACCATTTTACGAAACGGCGTCAGGCCGTACATACGATAGGTAGGAATGAAATCGGGCTGACGGCCACTGAAATAAATGTCCAGCCAACGGCAAACATCTGAGAACACGGCAGGTTGAATCGTTTCAGGAGAACCGACAAAACCCAACAAATGCTTGTCTTCATCTCTCGAGCCTTCAAACCATAGGCCTGTCAGTGCCTCGCCATCCGAACTCATCACAAGATCGTCTAATCCTTGAGGCGTGCGATAATGTTGTATGTATTTCATTGCCACAAAAATACACAATCTTTATTTGGCGGTTGCATATTTTTTTATTTTTGCAGAACAGAAATCCATTAAGCACTTCAAAAAACAAACGCCATGAAAGCCATCGCATTACCTATTCTCCTCGGCATCATGACTGCCTGCGGACATCACAGCACACCTGCTGAGCCTTACGAAACCGACAGCTTCACCACAAAAAGTGGGAAAACCATGAAGTTCCACGCTTTGGTACACGCCAGCATCCGAATCGAGTACGACGGAAAGGAAATCGAAATCGACCCTGTACACCAGTTGGGTGACCGTACCATTGACTATGCAGCCTTCCCTAAGGCCGACTATATCTTCGTGACACACGAACACCACGACCACCTCGACACCGTGGCCATCGCTGCACTCACAAAGCCAGAAACCCAACTCATCACCAACCAACGCTGCGCCGAGATGCTGGGCTATGGTACGGTTATGGCTAACGGCGACCGCCTTGAGCTAAATGACTGGCTGACCGTTGAAGCCGTGCCCGCCTACAACATCACAGAAGGACATCAACAATTCCATCCACAAGGTCGTGACAACGGCTTCATCCTTAACCTCGACGGACTGAGGATTTACATCGCTGGCGACACTGAGGATATTCCCGAGATGGCCAAAATCAAGAACATTGACGTTGCTTTCCTGCCCTGCAACCAACCTTATACGATGACCACGGAACAACTGGTTCGTTCCGCTCGCATCATCAAACCCAAAGTGCTGTTCCCTTACCATTACGGGCAGACGAACGTGGGGGGATTGGCCGAACAACTAAAAGACGATGGCGTGGAAGTCCGTATTAGGCACTACGAATAACGGCAATACCCACTATAAACAACGTCGGCCCGACAGCATGCTGCCGGGCTGACGTGTTATTAAACACTAACGGTTTACTCTCCCAGCAAATGTTCAAACAAGAAGCTGTCAATCTTGTTGAAGAGGTGCATGCGGCATTCGCCGGTGCCGTATTCATAGCCACCATAAATGCCGTGGTTCTTGTTGGGATAAATCATCAGGTCAAATTGCTTGCCGTTGGAAATCATGGCCTTGATGAGTTCCATAGCGTTCTGGTAGTGGACATTGTCGTCGCCGCTGCCGTGGCAGAGCAGGTAGTTGCCCTTAATCATTGCCGTGTTGTGGACGGGTGAATTGAGGTCGTAACCATCAGGGTTCTCCTGAGGCGTGCGCATGAATCGCTCGGTGTAGACATTGTCGTAATAACGCCAGTTGGTCACAGGAGCCACCGACACAGCAGTGCTGATGACATCGGCACCCTTGGTGATACCATTGGCTGCCATGAAGCCACCGTAACTCCAGCCGTAGATACCGATACGGTCTGCATCCACATAGGGTTGCTTGGCCATGTACTTGGCGAGGGTAATCATGTCTTCTGTTTCATACTTGCCCAATTGCAGGTAGGTCATCTTCTTGAAGACTTCTCCCTGTGCACCACTACCACGGTTGTTGATGGACACGCTGATGATGCCATGCTGTGCCAGCAACTGCATCCACCAATAGTCGCTGTCGGCCCATGAATTGTTGACCGTCTGGTAGCCAGGACCGCCATACACGTAAATCAAAACAGGATACTTCTTGTTCGGGTCAAAGTCGGGAGGCAGGATCTGCCATGCGTCCACGTCGACCTGCGTTCCATCGGGAAGCACAAAAGCGGGGTCGCTGATCTTCATAAGTTTCTTCTCGCCGAGATTGAAGGTCTTTAACTTTTCAGCAAATTCGTGGTTGTCCTCCAACACACGCACCAACTTACCCTTGTTGGTATAAAGCTCGAATTGGCGGGGCTGACTGATGGTGCTGTTTATATTAATAAGGTAGCTGAAGTCGTTGCTGAAAGTGGCGTTGTTGGTGCCCGGGCGACCAATCACCTCGCGCATCTGGCCTTTCAAGTTGACAGCATAAATCTGACGGTCGACCGGAGTGTTCTTTGCAGCTTGGAAATACACTTCCTTGCCATCGAAGCCGTACACCGAAGTCACATCCCAAGGTCCATCGGTGAGTTGTTTCACCAAAGTGCCATCCAAGTTATAAAGATAGATGTGGTTATAGCCACTTCTCTCGGAAGTCATCAGAAAGCGTTTGCCATCCTTGAGGAAATGCCAATCGTCAGTGATGTCGATGTAGTAGTCGTTGGTCTCGTCATAGAATACACGGCTCTTGCCCGTGGTGGCATCGGCAGCCAAAATCTCCAAATGGTTCTGATGACGGTTGAGACGTTGGATGGCCAGCACATTGGCATCCTTGGTCCAAGCAATGCGGGGCAAATAGATATCCGTTTCCTTACCTGTATCCATCTTCACCGTCTTGCCACTTTCAAGGTCGTAGACATAAATCTCGACGATGGAATTGTCCTCACCTGCCTTGGGATACTTGAAGCTGTACCAGTCGGGATAGAGACCTTCGAACTCTTCCATCTGGAACTCTCGCACGTTGCTCTCGTCAAACTTCATGAAAGCGATCTTCTTGCTGTCGGGCGACCAATAGAAACCTTGCGAGAAACTGAATTCCTCCTCATACACCCAGTCAGGAGCGCCATTGATAATATGGTTATATAGGCCGTCGTTCGTAAACTGCTTCTCCTCCCCTGTCTTCAGGTCCTTGATGAAAAGGTTGTTGTCGCGCATAAAGGCCACCTTGGATGCATCGGGCGAGAAAGTAGCCAGACGCTGCTTACCGTTCTTCGAAAGGGGTTGCAAGGTCTTTGTGGCGAAGTCATATACATAATAATTGGCATGGAACGAATGACGGTAGATGCTTTCCATATCAGTAAGGCACAACATCTTATCCTCATTCTCGCTCAACTCATAGTTCATCAAGCCGATAGGCAGAGAATCGGGATGCATAGTGAGGTCGGCGATACCAAATAAAGTCTTCTCCAATTTGCCTGTCTTGTAATTATAGATGTTGAGTTGGCCTTTCTCGAATGAGGCGTAGGTCTTGCCATCCTTCATCGAGTTCATGCCGCGCACACTCTTGGCATAGAATGTACCACGCTGATAAAGGTCTTCCAATTCAAAATTCTTCTTCTCTTGGGCCGAAGCCGAAAGCGTTCCAAAAACAAGGAACAAACTGACTAATAAGTACTTGAACTTCATAACGAATAGATTTGATTGCACAAAGATAGAATTTTTTCAAAAAAAGGAAGAAAAAAACTTGTCAGTTTCGGAAAAAGCCGTATTTTTGCACCCGCATTTGGGACGGTAGCTCAGTTGGTTTAGAGCGCATGCTTGACAGGCATGAGGTCACAAGTTCGATCCTTGTTCGCCCCACACTAAAGACGCTGCAAAGCGTCTTTTCTATCAACGGGAGGGACGTTAGCCCAGTTGGTTTAGAGCGCTGCCTTCACACGGCAGAGGTCACTGGTTCGAGTCCAGTACGTCCCACCAAAAGCGAGCAAATAATTGCCCGCTTTTTTTATTTGCACATATCACACTAATTCCCTATCTTTGCCGTTCCAATTAAAACGAGCAATTAGTATTATTCAAACAGATATGATGCAACACAATATCGTACCCCAAGATTTGGCAAAGAAACTCTTTGCAGAAAGTGGTCTGCCGAGCATCGGAAGAGCCGGCATCCGTGAAATCAACAAGTTGGCCTTCGACCTCGAAGCTGCCAGTGGCAAGAAATTCATCCACATGGAGTTAGGCAACCCTGGCCTGCCCGCCGCACGCGCTGGCGTGGAAGCCCAGATCAAAGCCTTGCAAAATGGCGTGGCCGCCAACTATCCGCCCATCGATGGCGCACCCGTTTTAAAGAAAGAGGCCTCGCGCTTCATCAAGAACTTCCTTGACCTCGATGTCGACCCCGCCAACTGCGTGCCCACTGTCGGTTCCATGCAGGGTGCCTTCGCCTCGTTTATGATTGCAGGTCATTCCGACGCGAAGAAAAACACCATGCTTTTCATCGACCCTGGATTCCCCGTCCACAAGTTCCAAAACAAGGTGCTTGGCATCCCGATGGAGCATTTCGACATCTACGAATACCGTGGCGAGAAACTGCGCGCCAAATTGGAAGAAGTGCTGAGCAAAGGCAACATCCACAGCTTGCTTTACTCCAACCCCAACAACCCGACTTGGGTGTGCCTCACCGACGAGGAGTTGCGCATCATCGGCGAACTGACTAACAAGTATAACGTCATCGTCATGGAAGACCTCGCCTATTTCGGCATGGACTTCCGCAAGGACTACAGCCATCCTGGCGAAGCCCCGTTCCAACCCACCGTGGGCAAATACACCGACTATTACATTCTGATGATTTCAAGCTCGAAAGCCTTCAGCTACGCCGGCGAGCGTTGCGCCATCCTTGGCATCAGCAACAAGTTGGCCCAGCACCACTTCCCCGACCTGAAAGCTTTCTGCGGACAGGAAGTCTTCTTGCGCGCCATACTATTCGGTGCCTTGCACCCGCTCAGCTCAGGCACTTCGCACTCGGCACAACATGCTTTGGCTGCCGTGCTGAAAGCCGTCAATGATGGTACCTACAATTATCGCGAGGACGTTTTGGAATATGGCCGCAAGGCAGAGCTGATGAAGAAAGCCTTCATTGAAAATGGCTTCTACATCACCTACGACGAGGACTGCGGTGAGCCCATCGCCGACGGCTTCTACTTTACCTATTGCTACCCAGGCTTCACAGGAGCCGACCTCGTGGAAGAAATGCTGTATTACGGTGTTTCTGGCATCTCGTTGGACACCTGCGGCAGCACCAAGCAAGGCGTCCGCGCCTGCACCTCGCTGATCCAAAGGGAAGAAATCCCGATTCTGGCGGAGAGATTGAAGGCCTTTGCCATGGATCACCCCGTGAAATAACACTGTCGCCAACTGCGTCCCGCAGTTGGACAACAAGATAATACCATTTTCAATCTGCGAACGCAGATTGCGACAATGAGGTGATAATGAGGATGTCATTTTGGCATCCTCATTTGTTTTTTGTAAGTTTGCAATCTCAATCTTCAAATAATGCAACAAGACCTAAAAAGTAAACAGGGTTTCGTTTGCGAGGACGCAAATGGTGACAATGGAAAAACAATCTGCGATAATGCTGATTGGGATGACGGGGCTTATTTCAATGAGAATGATTTTGAGCATTTTGACTGGGGCACTTTCCTACCTCACTGGCATCAAGACGGCAAGTATGTATTCGTTACCTTTCGGCTGCATGATTCCCTACCCCAAGAAAAACTGCAATGGCTTCGCGAGGAAAAAGAAAGATGGCTGAAGCAACACCCCCAACCATGGAATGAAAAAGTGACAAAAGAATACATCAACAAGTTTGGAAAGGCAGTAGATCAATGGTTAGACAACAATTACGGAAACTGCCTGCTCAAAAAACAAAGCAACAGAAAGATTGTAGAAGACGCATTGTTATTCTTTGATGGGAAACGCTATGACTTGGTGGCCTTTGTTGTGATGCCAAACCACGTTCATATTCTAATGAGAATCAAAGAAGGCAACGAATTAACAGAAATCATGCGGTCGATAAAGAGTTTTACGGCGAAAAGTATCAACAAAAATGAGAATCGAACAGGACCTGTGTGGCAATCAGAATCATACGACCGTCTGATAAGAGGCCAAAAGCACTTTGAGAATATCGTGCGCTATATCATTGCTAATAACAAGGACTTGGCATGGGTTGCCAGCGACATTGTCAACGACTGCGTCCCGCAGTCGAAAAGGTAGTTTTTTCATTTGCGGGACGCAAATGACGACAGTGTAAATCAATCTGCGAGGACGCAGATTGCGACAATGAGAATGGTTACTTCAACACAGCAAAATAGTATCTTACAAAGATGTTCAGCATTGGACCTTCTTTTGAAAGTGTTTCATTCGTGCTATAATCAATAAAATCTCCTTTAATCGGCATGCAAGTCACGCCCAATGAAACACCATGTCGTCCAATATCACACCCTGGCGCAAATGCAGCATAAAAACCACCTGCTCTTATAGGTCCTTGAAAGCCTGGTTCTGGATACCCAGTATATGTGTGATTTAGTACATCTGCTCTATAAGCTCCATATACTGTATTCAAGGGAAAGGCATATCCCGCTTTAAGCTCCAAATAGGGTCGAGCAACCTTGTTCACAATAGTAAACCTGACATTGGCATATACTGGAACCGTATGAAAATCCTTATCCAAGTAAAAAACAGGTCCCAACCACTCATTTACAAAACTATTCAACGCCTGGCTTCCATGAAACTCAGAACCTAAGCCCACACTCCAATGTGAACTGACTTTCTGATTAAGCAAAAAACCTACATCATAATGAGTAACCAAAAGCCCATTTCCATACATTAAGGAGATAATACTTGAAAGCCAATCCAACATGCCAATCCCTCCATAAACATAGAGAGATGTACGATGACTATTTGTTGTGGTATTTTTTGAAGGAGTGACACCATCTAAGTGTATTTCTTGTGCAAAACCCTGCGTCATCAGCATCAGAGCTATTATAATTATTGATAACTTTTTCATATTCAACAAGTTTTAATGGTTAATAATGATATTTTATTACAAAAATCATTCCAAAAACCATTCAGAAGCCAATGATGGCCGTTGTCAATCTGCGAGGACGCAGATTGCGACAATGTTGTTTATAATCAATCTAAATTAACAACAAACCAAGAAATAAACCAAAAAGAAGAACAATGTTTGGGCAAAATTTCCTAATTTCGTGGCTCATTATTAATAGACACAACAATTTCTAAAAACTAATCAAATATGGCAAAATTCAGAGGAGCCATCGTAGTTGACACTGAGCGTTGTAAGGGTTGTGGTGTTTGCATCACGGCCTGCCCCTGCGGTGTCATCGAATTGGCAAAAGAAGTAAACGGAAAAGGTTACAATTACGCCTTCATGGCGAACCCCGAAGCCTGCATCGGCTGCGCTAGCTGCGGCATCACCTGCCCCGACGGCGTCATCAAGGTTTACAAGAAAGCCCTGTAATCAAAACCTATTGTCTAACAAATCAAAAAATCTTACATAATGGGAGAATTAAAATTGATGAAGGGTAACGAGGCATTGGCCGAAGCCGCCATCCGCTGCGGTGCTGATGCTTATTTCGGATATCCTATCACCCCCCAGTCGGAAGTGATCGAGTATCTGTCGGAACAGAACCCTTACGAACGCACCGGTATGGTCGTTCTTCAAGCAGAAAGTGAATTGGCAGCCATCAACATGGTGTATGCCGCTGGTGCAGCTGGCAAGCATGTCATGACCTCCTCCTCCAGCCCGGGCGTGTGCCTGAAGCAGGAAGGTTTGGCCTACATCGCAGGTGCTGAGGTGCCTTGCGTCTTCGCCGACGTCGTCCGTGGCGGCCCGGGTCTGGGTACCATCCAACCCTCACAGGCCGACTATTTCCAGAACACCAAGGGTGGTGGCAATGGCGACTATCGTAACATCGTCCTCGCCCCTGCCTCCGTCCAGGAAATGGCTGACTTCGTGCCGCTGGGCTTCGACCTCGCATTCAAGTATCGTATGGCAGTGTGCATCCTCTCCGACGGTGCCATCGGCCAGATGATGGAAAAGGTCGTCCTGCCCGAGCAGAAGGCCCGTCTCACCGAAGAGGAAATCAAAGCCAAGTATCCTTGGGCTCTCACCGGCCGCAAGCGTGGCACGCAACACCGCGTGATCACTTCCTTGGACCTCGACTCAGCCCGCATGGAAGAGCACAACCGTCACCTCCAACGCAAATACGACGAAGTGACCAAGAATGAAGTCCGCTACGAAATGATCGACTGCGATGATGCCGACTACGTGTTCGTCGCCTATGGCTCCAGCGCCCGTATCGCCCAGAAGTCGGTGCAACTCGGTCGTGCTGAAGGCCTGAAGGTTGGTCTGCTCCGTCCCATCACCCTGTGGCCCTACCCCACCCAAGCCATCCGCAACCTCATCGACAAGGGTGTCAAGGGATTCCTCTCAGTGGAATTGAGCTGTGGTCAGATGATCGAAGACGTGCTGCTGGCTTGCAATGGCCGCGCCAAGGCCGAACACTTTGGCCGCGTCGGTGGCATCATCCACACCCCGGAAGAAGTTCTCGAAGCTATGAAGAAACAAATTATAGGAGAATAAGACAATGGCAGAAATCACATTACAAGATATCATCCAGCCTGAAAACTTGGTTTACGAAAAATCAAAGCTGCTGACTGAAAAACCTTTCCACTACTGCCCCGGCTGCGGTCACGGCACTGTGCACCGCATCATCGCTGAAGTGCTCGAAGAGCTTGGCGTTGACGACCGTACCATCGGTGTCTCCCCCGTGGGTTGCGCCGTTATGGCTTACGACTATTTCGACGTCGACTTCGTCGAGGCTGCCCACGGCCGCGCCCCGGCGTGCGCCACGGGTATCAAGCGCGTGTGGCCCGACAAGGTCGTGTTCTCCTATCAAGGCGATGGTGACCTCGCTGCCATCGGCACCTGCGAGACCATCCACACCTGCAACCGCGGTGAGAACATCACCATGATCTTCGTCAACAACGGTATCTACGGCATGACCGGTGGCCAGATGGCTCCTACCACCCTCGTTGGTATGAAGACCGCCACCACGCCTTACGGCCGTATGCCTCAGTGGCCCGACGGAACACCTAACAACGGTTTCCCACTCCAGATCACCCAACTACTGGCCCAGCTGCCCGGCACGCGCTACGTCACCCGTCAGGCTGTGTTCAGCGCCGCCGCCGTGCGTAACGCCAAGAAGGCCATCAAGAAGGCTTTCCAGAACCAGATTGAGAACAAGAACGGTGTCAACTTCGTTGAAATCGTTTCGAACTGCAACTCCAACTGGAAGATGAGCGCCGTCGACGCCAACAAGTGGCTGCAAGACAACATGCTGCCCGTCTATCCTCTGGGCGACCTCAAGGACAATTTCGAGCTGATTAAGAAATAACTAAAAACGACAAAGCAATGACAGAAGAAATTATTATAGCCGGTTTCGGCGGACAAGGTGTCTTGTCAATGGGTAAGATCCTTGCTTACAGTGGTATCATGCAGGACAAGGAAGTCAGCTGGATGCCTTCATACGGCCCGGAGATGCGTGGCGGTACGGCCAACGTGACCGTTATCGTCAGCGACGAGCGCGTGTGCTCCCCCATCCTCAACGCTTTCGATACTGCCGTCATTCTGAATCAGCAGTCACTCGACAAGTTTGAGGACAAGGTGAAGCCCGGTGGCTATCTGCTCTATGATCCCAACGGCATCACCCACAAGCCCACCCGTAAGGACATTCACATCTACAGCATCGAAGGCGCACAATTGGCCTCCGATATGGGCAACAGCAAGGTGTTCAACATGATCATCTTGGGTGCTTTCCTGAAGCTGCGCCCCATCATCGACAACAAGAACGTCGAAGAGGGTCTGCGTCACTCCCTGCCGGAGCGCGCCCACAAGCTCATCCCGCTGAACATGCAAGCCGTCCAGGTTGGCATGGACAATGTGAAGGCTGAGAACTAAGATTCGGGTGTCCCGATGATAAAAAAGCCGCTCTATTGAGCGGCTTTTTTTGTTTTAGGCCTACACAAAAAAAGGCTGCCCGAAGGCAGCCTTCATCATCTGTATTGAAAAAAACATTACTCTTTCACTTCAGCCTGTTCGGCGGGAGCTTCTGCAGGAGCCTCAACGGGAGCCTCGGCCTTAGGAGCAGCCTTCTTGCTGCCACGGCGCGTGCTCTTAGCCTTGGTGGCCTTTTGACCCTCGCGGGTGTAGACCTCGTTATAGTCAACGAGTTCCATCATAGCCATTTCGGCAGCGTCGCCAAGACGGTTTTCCGGCATGCGGATGATGCGGGTGTAGCCACCGGGACGGCTGGCCACTTTCGGACCCACTTCACGGAAGAGCTCAGTCACAGCAAACTTGTTTTGCAAGTAGCTGAAGACCACACGGCGGTTGCTCGTGCCTTGCTCCATGGTCGTGTTGTTCTCGGGTTTTGCCTTGGTAATCAGAGGTTCGACATAGATGCGCAAAGCCTTAGCCTTGGCAGTGGTAGTGATGATGCGTTTGTTCAGAATCAGCGAGGAAGCCATGTTTGAAAGCATAGCGTTGCGGTGAGCGCTTTTTCTTCCCAAGTGATTGAATTTCTTATTGTGTCTCATCTTTCTTATTCCTTATCTAATTTATATTTGCTGACATTCATACCGAACTCGAGGCCTTTGCTTCTGACCAGCTCATCCAACTCCGTGAGCGACTTCTTACCGAAGTTGCGGAATTTGAGAAGGTCTTGCTTATTGAAGGCAACAAGTTCACCAAGCGTTTCAACCTCAGCAGCTTTCAAGCAATTCAACGCACGGACCGAAAGGTCGAGGTCAACGAGCTTTGTCTTGAGGAGCTGACGGATATGCAACGAGCCTTCATCAAGGTCTTCGGTCACAGTCTTCTCATCGGGGACGAGATTGATGTTCTCATCGGAGAAGAGCATGAAGTGATAGATGAGGATCTTTGCAGCTTCTTTCAGAGCATCTTTAGGATTGATCGATCCATCGGTGTCGATTTCGATGACGAGCTTTTCGTAGTCGGTCTTCTGTTCGACGCGCCAGTTTTCCACCTTATAGCTCACGTTGCGGATGGGCGTATAGATAGAGTCAATGGCGATGGTGTCGACAGGAGCGCCGACGACCTTGTTCTCGTCAGCCGGGACATAACCTCTACCCTTGTTGATATTGAGTTCGATATTCAATTTCACGGAAGGTTCGAGGTTGCAGATGACGAGATCGGGGTTCAGCACTTGGAAGGCATTGAGATATTTGTTAATATCACCAGCCTTGAACTGTTCCTGACCTGTGATGGTGAAGCTCACCTTTTCATGAGTCTCTGAAGCCACAAGTTGCTTAAGGCGCACTTGTTTGAAGTTCAGAACGATGTCGGCGACATCTTCAATAACGCCATCGATAGAGGCGAACTCATGACTGACGCCATCAATGTGGATAGAAGTGATTGCGAAGCCTTCCAAGGAAGACAGCAGGATTCTTCTAAGCGCATTACCAATGGTGATACCAAAACCTGGTTCTAGAGGTCGAAACTCGAATACGCCTTTGGTGTCGGAGCCTTCAACCATGATAACCTCATCGGGTTTTTGAAACGCTAAAATTGCCATATTTATTTTTTTTACCAGGTTAATAATCAACAATTACTTAGAATACAATTCAACGATGAGCTGTTCGTTGATGTTCTCCGGGATCTCTTCACGAGCCGGATAGTTCATGAACTTGCCGCACATCTTGTCCGCATCCCATTCCAGCCAGGCAAAGTTGCTGCCCTGACGGCCTTCCAGAGAATTGGTGACGACTTCCAAGCTCTTTGACTTTTCACGAACGCCAATCACATCACCGACTTTCACAAGGTAAGACGGGATATTGAGGATTTCACCATTGACGACGATATGACGATGGTTCACAAGCTGACGGGCGGCCGAACGAGTGGGAGCGATTCCCAGGCGGTAGACCACATTGTCGAGGCGTGATTCCAAAAGTTGCATCAGGATCAGACCAGTGACGCCTTCCTTACGGCGGGCGTGCTCAAAGGTCTTGCGGAATTGTCTCTCGAGAACTCCGTAAGTATATTTAGCCTTTTGCTTCTCCTTCAGCTGGGTACCGTATTCCGAGACTTTCTTTCTTCTGCTGTTGGCACCGTGCATTCCAGGAGGATAATTTCTCTTTTCGAAGTACTTGTCGGAACCAAAGATAGGTTCACCGAACTTACGAGCGATCTTCGTTTTTGGACCTGTATATCTAGCCATAATTCTACGTTTTTAATTGTTCAACTTACACTCTTCTACGTTTTGGAGGACGGCATCCATTGTGAGGCAGCGGGGTGACGTCGATGATTTCGGTCACTTCAACACCCATGGAGTGGATGGCACGAATGGCGGATTCACGTCCTGCACCAGGTCCCTTCACATAAACTTTAACTTTGCGTAATCCCAAGTCATAGGCAGTCTTGGCGCACTCTTCAGCAGCCATCTGAGCAGCGTATGGTGTGTTCTTCTTTGAGCCTTTAAAGCCCATTTTACCTGCTGATGCCCAAGAAATGACTTGTCCTTCATTGTTGGTCAAGGAAACGATGATGTTGTTGAACGAAGCCTTCACGAAAGCCATGCCCGTTGCCTCGATCTTCACAACACGCTTCTTTGTAACTTTGTTTTTTGCCATTTTTTAATTGTGTGGTTTTTTAAATTAGATATGATCCAACTACTTATTACTTAGTAGCTTTCTTCTTGTTAGCGACAGTCTTTTTACGGCCCTTACGGGTACGTGCGTTGTTTTTGGTGCTCTGGCCACGAACGGGCAGACCAGCACGATGACGGACACCTCTGTAGCAACCGATATCCATCAAACGCTTAATGTTCATCTGAACTTCACCGCGAAGTTCACCTTCGGTCTTGTACTGTTCGGCGATAATGTCACGAACGGTCTTCTGCTCATCGTCGGTCCAGTCCTGCACTTTCTTAGCGGGCTCAACACCAGCCTTCTTCAGGATTTCCTTCGACAGCGACCTGCCAATACCATAAATGTAGGTTAAAGAGATCTCACCGGCTTTGTTGCTCGGGATATCTACACCAGCGATTCTTGCCATATTATCTTTTACTTTAGTTTAAATATTCAACCAAGATTAACCCTGACGCTGATTCTCCTTAGGGTTCTTCTTATTAATCACATACACTCTGCCCTTACGCTTGACGATGATGCAATCGGCAGATCTTTTCTTTACAGATGCTTGAACTTTCATTTCAATATTCTTTTGTAGTTTGCGTCAATTCTTGTATCTGAAGGTGATACGGCCCTTTGTCAGATCGTAGGGAGACATTTCCAGCTTGACTTTGTCGCCAGGCAGGATCTTGATATAGTGCATACGCATCTTGCCGGAAATCGTGGCAATGATCACCAGACCGTTCTCCAGCTCGACACGAAACATGGCGTTACCCAATGCTTCCACTACTGTGCCTTCCTGTTCAATCGACATTTGTTTTACCATATTCTATCCTTTCAAATACTATTTTGTTGTTATTCACTTCAGTCCTTCAACAATCCGGACCCAATTTTTCGGGCTGCAAAAGTACAAAATCTTTTCCAATTGAAGGAATTTTTTGTCATTTTTCTTTCTTCCACCCTATTTAATCGGATTTTCCGCCTTTCCTACGGGAAACCTCCGTGGTGATTCAACGAAGGTTTCCCGATTGGTTGGCGGTCCTTGCCGCAAGGGCAAAGGACTGATTTCTTACAATTACATTCTGCCGACACGACCCTTGATACGACCCGTCTTGGTCAGACCATCGTAGTGGTGCATCAAAAGGTGGCTTTCGATCTGTTGCAAGGTGTCGAGCACAACACCCACAAGAATCAGCAGCGAGGTTCCACCATAGAAGTGGGAGAATCCCGTGGTGACGTTCATGAGCGAAGCAACGATGGCAGGCATGATGGCGACGATGCCCAGGAAGATGGAACCCGGCAGGGTGATTCTCGACATGATGCTGTCGAGATACTCGGCCGTCTTCTTACCCGGCTTCACACCAGGAATGAAACCACCGTTCTTCTTGATGTCTTCCGCCATTTGGTTGGTGTTCATCGTAACAGCAGTATAGAAATACGTGAAGGCGATGATCAGGAGGAAGAACACCAGGTTGTACCAGAAACCATTGATGTTGGTAAAGGCAGAGGCAAAGCCGGTAAGGCTTTCCGACTGGCTGAAGCCGGCAATGGTGATAGGCAGGAACATGATAGCCTGGGCGAAGATGATAGGCATAACACCAGCGGCATTCACTTTCAGCGGGATGTACTGGCGGACGCCACCGTATTGACGGTTGCCGACAACACGCTTGGCATACTGTACCGGGATCTTACGCGTACCTTGGACGAGGGCGATGGTGCCCACCATCACAAAGAACAGGACGATCAGTTCGATGACGAGGATCAAGAGACCCGTGCCGCCCTCATTGAAACGCGTACCGCATTCAGCGGCAAACGCACCGGGAAGACGGGCGATGATACCAATCATAATGATCAAGGAGATACCATTACCAATACCCTTGTCGGTGATCTTCTCGCCGAGCCACATGATGAACAGGGTACCGGCGATGAGGAGGACGACCGAAGAGATCCAGAAGAAGAGACTCGGATCGTGAACGCCATCGAAAGGCGTCACAGCGGTCTTGGGCAACTGGACAAGGACGTTCTTGATGTAACCGGGGGCCTGGACGACCACGATGAGGACGGTCAGGTAACGCATGATCTGGTTCAGCTTCTTACGGCCGCTCTCACCTTCCTTTTGCAGGCGCTGGAAGTAAGGCACAGCCATGCCGAGCAATTGGATGATGATGGATGCGGTGATGTAAGGCATGATACCCAAGGCAAAGATGGAAGCATTGCCGAAAGCGCCGCCGGAGAACATGTTCAACAGTCCGAGGAGGCCGCCTTCACTGCTTTGTTGCAGAGCCGACAATTGGTTGGGGTCAACGCCAGGGATCACGACAAATGAACCAAAGCGGTAGATCAAGATAATGAGGATCGTGTAAAGGATACGCTTACGCAGCTCCTCGATCTTAAAGATATTCCTTATGGTTTCTATCAGTCTTTTCATTGCGCTTCGTATTTGTCGCAAGTGCCACCAGCAGCTTCGATGACTTCCTTAGCCTTGGCGGAAAATGCGTGGACCTTAACTTCAACCTTTGCAGTCAATTCACCACGACCCAGAACCTTAACGAGTTCGTTGTTGTGGGTGATACCGTTTTCGACGAGCACCTCAGGAGTAATCACCGTGATGCCGTTTTCAGCAAGCTTCTGCAGAGTGGAGAGGTTAACCGGGCAATACTCAACGCGATTCATGTTCTTGAAACCGAACTTAGGAACCAAACGCTGGAGAGGCATTTGACCACCTTGGAAGCCGATCTTACGCTTAGCGCCAGAGCGTGCCTGAGCACCCTTGTGACCGCGTGTTGACGTGCCGCCTCTTCCTGAACCTTGGCCACGGCCTAATCTTTTCTTTTCCTTTGTAGAACCTTTTGCTGGTTTGAGATTACTTAAATCCATGATAAATGTAGATTAGATAAGTTCAACAATTAGATTTCTTCGATCTTGAGAAGGTGGGCGATTTTGTTCACCATACCAGCGACGGACGGGTTGTCCATGTCAACCTCGACCGACTGGTGCATCTTTCTCAAATTAAGCGACTTCAAAGTGTCCTTTTGATCTTGTGGTCTTCCGATGCCACTTCTGACTTGGGTGATTCTTACTTTTTTCATCTTTCAAAAGTTTTATCCGTTAAACACAGTATCCAAATCCACACCTCTCAACTGAGCGACGGTATAAGCATCGCGCATCTTGGTGAGCGCATCGAAGGTAGCCTTCACCACCGAGTGGGGGTTGGAGGAGCCCTTCGACTTGGCCATCACGTTCTTCACGCCAACGCTCTCGAGGACGGCACGCATGGCACCACCAGCGATGACACCGGTACCAGGAGTAGCGGGTTGGATGTAGACGTAGGCGCCGCTGTACTTGCCGTACTGCTCGTGAGGCAGCGTGCCGTTCAGAACCGGAACCTTCACCAGGTTCTTCTTGGCGTCATCAACGCCCTTCTGGATGGCAGCGGTGGCTTCCTTGGCCTTGCCAAGTCCGTAACCGACGACACCATTCTCATTGCCGACGACAACCAGTGCTGCGAAAGTGAAAGTACGACCACCTTTGGTCACCTTGGTGACGCGGTTGATGCTAACGAGACGTTCCTTGAACTCGATTTCGCTAGACTTTACTCTTTTTACATTAACTTCTGCCATGACAATTAGAATTTTAATCCTCCATTACGAGCTGCGTCGGCCAGCGACTTCACTCTACCGTGATACAAATAACCATTACGATCGAACACGACGGTGTCGATGCCGGCGGCCTTGGCCTTCTCGGCGATCAGGGCACCCACCTTGGCGGCCTGTTCGGTCTTCGTGATCTTTTCATTTTCGATGCCGTTCTCGCGGGAACTGGCGGCAGCCAGAGTCTTGCCGACTTCGTCGTCAATCAGCTGCACATAGATTTGCTTGTTGCTTCTGAAGACAGACATGCGCGGACGCTGGGCAGTACCAGAAATCTTCTTTCTGATGCTCTTCTTGATAAACTGTCTTCTCTCTTCTTTAGTTTTTGCCATTTTCTTACTTTTCTTACTGAGGTATTAATCTTTACTTACCAGCAGCTTTACCTGCCTTACGTCTCAGGACTTCGCCTTCGAACTTGATACCCTTACCCTTATAAGGTTCAGGCTTACGCATCGAGCGGATCTTTGCGGCCACCTGACCAAGAAGTTGTTTGTCGTATGAACGCATCTTCAGAATGGGGTTCTTACCTCTTTCGTTGATGGTTTCAATCTTGATCTCCGGAGGCATCTCCATGAAAATGTTGTGGGAGAAGCCCAGAGCCATTTCGAGGATTTGTCCCTTGGCCTCGGCCTTGTAACCGACACCGACAAATTCCTGAACAGTTTCAAAGCCTTCGCTCACGCCCTTGATCATGTTGGCGACGAGGGCGCGGTAGAGACCATGCTTCGAACCGGCCTCAACAGCGGCCTCGTTCGGCTTCACATGGACCTGGTCGCCTTCGACCTCGATGATCACGTGGTCGTAGAACTTCTGCGAAAGCTCACCCAATTTACCTTTAACCGTGATGACACCGTCTTTGATGTCGACTGTAACGCCAGCGGGGATGGCGATAGGCAATTTACCAATTCTTGACATACTTTCTATCTCCTATTATTAGCTAACGTAACAAATCACTTCACCGCCGATGTGGAGCTTGCGGGCTTCCTTGTCGGTCATCACACCCTGCGAGGTGGAGATGATGGCGATACCGAGGCCATTCATCACGCGAGGCAGGTTTTCACTATCAGCATACCTTCTCAGGCCAGGACGCGAGACGCGGTCGATGGTCGTGATGGCAGGCAGCTTGGTCACAGGATGGTACTTAAGAGCAATCTTAATGACATTCTGCGATTTCTTTTCACCTTCTTCGAACTTGTAGTTGAGGATGTAGCCCTTCTCGAAGAGGATCTTCGTGATGGCTTTCTTCATGTTCGAAGCGGGGATTTCAACGATTCTATGCTTGGCATTATTCGCATTGCGGATGCGAGTCAGATAATCTGCTATAGGGTCTGTATTCATCTGTCTAAGTCTTAAATAGTTTACCAACTAGCTTTCTTTACGCCCGGGATCAAGCCTTTGAGGGCCATCTCACGGAAATCAATACGCGAAATGCCAAACTGGCGCATATAGCCTTTCGGACGACCGCTGAGCTTGCAACGGTTGTGCAGGCGGATGGGGCACGAGTTCTTCGGCAGTTTCTGGAGGCCTTCGTAATCGCCGGCAGCCTTCAGGGCAGCACGTTTCTCAGCATATTTCGCGACCATCTTTGCTCTCTTGCGCTCACGCGCTTTCATTGATTCTTTAGCCATAGTTTACTTGTTTTGATTTTTAAAGGGAAGACCAAAATGTTTCAACAAAGCCAATGCCTCTTGGTCGGTCTTGGCTGAAGTGACGAAGGTGATGTTCATACCGTTCATCTTAACCACCTTTTCGATGTCGATTTCGGGGAAGATGATCTGCTCGGTGATACCGAAGCTGTAGTTGCCACGGCCGTCGAAGCCTTTGTCGCTGATACCCCTGAAGTCACGCACACGCGGGAGAGCCACGCAGACAAGGCGCTCGAGAAACTCGTACATCTTGTCGCCGCGAAGCGTCACGTGAACGCCGATCGGGTTGCCACGACGCAGTTTGAAGTTACTGACGTCATGCTTGGAAATGGTCGGTACGGCTTTCTGACCGGTGATTGCGGACATTTCCTCAATACCGTAGTCGATCAGTTTCTTATCGGCCAAAGCTGCGCCGATGCCCTGATTGAGTGAAATTTTCAGAAGCCGTGGAACCTGCATCACGCTCTTGTAGTGGAATTCTTCCATCAATGCAGGCACGATTTCACTCTTGTATTGTCCTCTAAGTCTGGGTTGATAGTTCATAGTTACTTAATGATTTCACCTGTTTTCTTTGAATAACGGACCAATTTGCCGTTCTCATCTTTCTTACGCCCAATCCTCGAGGGTTTGCCGTTCTTATCGACCACCATGAGGTTGGAGATGTGGATAGGGGCTTCCTGCTTAACGATGCCACCTTGGGGGTGTTCGGCGTTGGGGCGGGTGTGCTTAGAGATGATTCTAACGCCTTCGACGATAGCTCTGTTGTTCTTCACATCGACCCTCAAAATCTTGCCTTGCTTGCCTTTGTCATTGCCTGAAAGGACCAGTACGGTGTCGCCTTTCTTTACATGTAATTTACTCATTTTCTTTCGTTTTTAAAGTTAGAATTACAGCACTTCCGGAGCGAGCGAAACTATTTTCATGAACTGCTTTTCACGCAACTCTCTGGCCACTGGCCCGAAGATACGGGTGCCGATGAGTTCACCGGCTTGGTTCAGCAGCACGCAAGCATTGTCATCGAAGCGGATGTAGGAACCGTCGGCACGACGGGTTTCCTTCTTGGTGCGGACTACGACTGCCTTCGAGACGGTACCTTTCTTCACGTTACCGCTCGGGATGGCGCTTTTCACGGTGACGACGATGATGTCGCCCGTGTGGGCGTAACGCTTCTTGGTTCCACCCAACACTCTGATGCAGAGGACTTCCTTTGCACCGCTATTGTCAGCTACTGCGAGTCTGGTTTCCTGTTGTATCATATTACTTAGCCCTTTCGATAATTTCTACTAGTCTCCAACATTTTCTCTTACTCAGCGGACGAGTTTCCATGATGCGCACGGTATCACCGATGTTGCACTCTTCTTTCTCGTCATGAGCCATAAAACGGCTGGTTTTCTTGATAAACTTGCCGTAAATCGGGTGCTTCTCACGACGCTCGATCTCCACGACGATGGATTTCTGCATCTTGTTGCTGACGACCACGCCGATTCTTTCTTTTCTAAGATTTCTTTCCATTGTATCTGCGTCGTTTAATTATTTATTACCTTCAAGTTCACGTCTTCTCAATTCGGTCAGATAACGGGCAATGTTCTTGCGAGTTTCACGGATCTGATTGGGATTGTCGAGCGGCGAAACGGCGTGGTTAAGTCTCATCTTCACCAGCTGCTCGCGAGCCTGGTCCAAACGGTCGTTCAGGTCGGCAGTGCTCATCTCTCTGATTGCTTCTTGCTTTTTCATTGTTTATTATCCTCCAAATTATTCGACGTAATCTCTTCTAACAACAAACTTCGTGGTGACGGGCAGCTTTTGGGCGGCCAGACGGAGAGCCTCTTTGGCGATGGCCAACGGCACACCCTCGGCTTCAAACAGCATGTGACCCGGGGTAACACGAGCTACAAAGTATTCGGGATCACCCTTACCTTTACCCATACGGACGTCCAAAGGCTTCTTGGTGATGGGTTTGTCGGGGAAGATGCGGATCCAGATTTGGCCTTCACGCTTCATGTAACGGGTGACGGCCTGACGGGCGGCCTCAATCTGACGGGCAGTAATCAAAGCCTCTTCCAGTGTCTTGATTCCAAAAGAGCCGAAAGCAAGTTCATGGCCGCGGTGGGCGTTACCTTTCATCTTGCCTTTCTGTGGCCTTCTGTATTTTTGTCTTTTAGGTTGTAACATATTCAGTCAACTTTTAAAGATTAAACACGATCATTTACGTTTGCCTTCACCACCACGGCGGGGACCACGTCCGGCAGGACGCGGGGCACCACCCTGCTTCTTCGCAGGAGCGTTGACAGAGGTGGGCACCAGCTCGGGCTTGCCATAAATTTCACCTTTACAGATCCACACCTTGATGCCGAGACGGCCATAAGAGGTATGGGCTTCCACCAAGGAGTAGTCGATGTCGGCGCGCAGCGTGTGCAGCGGGATACGACCTTCCTTGTACGACTCGGAACGTGCGATTTCGGCACCTCCGACACGACCCGAAATCAAGATCTTGATGCCTTCGGCGCCCATTCTCATGGTACCGAACGAAGCGGTCTTGATGGCGCGGCGATACGACACGCGGCCTTCAATCTGCTTGGCAATAGTGCTTGCCACGATGTAAGCGTCAAGCTCAGGTCTCTTGATCTCGTTGATGTTGATTTGGATTTCCTTGCCGGTGAGCTTCACCAGTTCTTTCTTCAGCTTGTCGACTTCCTCGCCACCCTTGCCGATGATCATACCCGGGCGAGCGGTGAAGATGGTGACAGTGACGTACTTCAAGGAACGTTCGATGGCGATCTTTGAGATGCCGGCTTTGCCGAGACGGGCGTTCAGATACTTGCGGATCTTATCGTCCTCAACGAGCTTAGCCGAAAAGTCTTTTCCGCCAAACCAATTGGAGTCCCATCCTTTGATGACTCCCAGTCTAAGACCTATAGGATTAGTTTTTTGTCCCATTATTTAAATCTTTTTATTCTCCAATTATTCTTCGTTAGCAATTCTGCTGTCCACAATGATCGTAACGTGGTTCGAGCGCTTGCGGATGTGGAAAGCACGTCCGTGAGGGGCGGCTTGGATACGCTTCAGCGTACGGCCTTCGTCGACCCAGATCTCTTTCACGTAAAGGTTGCTGTCTTCAACGCGTTTGCCTTCATTCTTGGCTTCCCAGTTGGCGATGGCCGAACGGAGCAGCTTGTAAATCGGCTTGGCGGCGTCCTTAGTCGAGTATTGCAACGAGTGCAGTGCCAACTCCACCTTTTGACCTCTGATCATGTCGGCCACAAGGCGCATCTTGTAGGGTGATGTCGGGGTATCGTTCAGATGAGCGATGGCGACATTCTTGCGAGCTTCCTTAATTGCTTCTGCTCTATTATGCTTTCTTGCTCCCATTGTTAGCTCCTTTCATTATTTGTTACCTTTATCTTTACTACCGGCATGACCTCTGAAGATACGGGTCGGAGCGAACTCGCCCAGCTTGTGGCCAACCATGTTCTCAGTCACGTAGACAGGGATGAACTTGTTGCCATTGTGGACGGCGATCGTTTGACCGACGAAATCAGGAGAAATCATCGATGCTCTTGACCAGGTCTTGATGACGGTCTTCTTGCCGCTTTGTACATTTTCCATCACTCTCTGTTGGAGTTTGTAGTGGATATACGGGCCTTTCTTTAATGATCTACTCATAGTATTATGCGATTTTCCTGATTAAATTACTTCTTCTTTCTGTCGATGATATACTTGTTCGAAGCAGCCTTCGGTGAGCGGGTCTTGTAGCCCTTTGCCGGCAAGCCCTTGCGTGAGCGCGGGTGACCGCCAGAGGCACGACCTTCACCACCACCCATCGGGTGATCGACCGGGTTCATCACAACACCACGGTTGTGCGGACGGCGACCGAGCCAGCGGCTGCGACCAGCCTTACCTGACTTCTCGAGGTTATGGTCAGCGTTCGAAACGCTGCCGATGGTAGCCTTACAAGCTTGGAGAATCATACGGGTCTCGCCTGAGGGCATACGCAGGATGGCGTACTTGCCGTCGCGGCTCATCAGCTGGGCATAGCTGCCGGCGCTGCGGGCCATCTTGGCACCCTGGCCAGGACGGAGCTCGATGTTGTGGATAATCGTACCGAAGGGGATCTCGCTCAGATAAAGCGTGTTGCCAACGTTGGGTTGGATGCCCTTACCGGAGAGGATTTCCTGACCGACCTTCAGACCGGCAGGAGCGATGATGTAGCGCTTCTCACCGTCCTTGTAGAATACGAGGGCGATACGAGCGGTACGGTTCGGGTCATATTCAATGGTCTTCACAACGCCCGGAATACCATCCTTGTCGCGCTTGAAGTCAATGATTCTGTACATTCTCTTATGGCCGCCGCCACGGTAGCGGACAGTCATTTCACCACTGGAGTTACGACCACCCGTGCTCTTCTTGGGTCTCAGTAACGACTTCTCGGGTTTGTCGGTCGTGATCTCGTCAAATGCGCTAATAACCTTAAAGCGCTGACCTGGTGTTGTAGGTTTATATTTCTTTAGTGCCATGATCAGATGTTGCTATAAAAGTCAATTGTGTAACCTTCTTTCAACGTCACGACAGCTTTCTTGAAAGCGGCGGCGCGACCAGTGATGACGCCCGACTTGGTGTAGCGTGACTTCTTTTTACCTGCGTAGTTCATCGTGTTGACAGCCTCAACCTTCACATCGTAGAGCTTTTCGATGGCGTCCTTGATCTGATACTTGTTGGCGTTCTTGTCAACGATGAAAGCGAACCTATTCAGCTTCTCGCTGATAGCGGTCATCTTTTCAGTAATGACGGGTTTCTTTATGATAATCATTTCTCGTGCATTTTAAGGGTTAAAACTCTCTGTTCAAGACATCCACGATAGGTTGCAGAGCGCCTTCGGTGAGGAAGATGTTCTTGGCCTTCAGAATATCATAAGTATTCAAGTTGCGAGCCAAAGCGACTTCGGTGCGCTGGATGTTCCTTGAAGAAAGGATAACATTCTTGTTGGGCTCAGCAAACACGAAGAGGTTACGGTTGCCATTGACCTTGAAAGAGTCAAGCACCTGAACCATCTGCTTGGTCTTGATGGCGTCGAAGTTGAAGTCCTCGACGATGCGGATGGCGCCGTCGCTGATCTTGCTCGACAGGGCCGACTTACGAGCCAGCACCTTGACCTTCTTGTTCAGTTTGAAGCTGTAGTCACGCGGCTTGGGACCAAACACGCGGGCACCGCCTCTCAGCAGGGGTGAATTGATGTCGCCACGGCGTGCACCGCCCGTACCCTTCTGACGGAAGAGCTTGCGGGTGCTACCAGACAACTCGCTACGTTCCTTTGACTTGTGAGTACCCTGACGTTGGTCGGCCAGGTATTGTCTCACTGCCAGATACATGACATGCTCGTTGGGTTCGATGCCGTAAATGTCGTCATTCAGCTGAACCTTGCGGCCAGTATCTTCGCCTTTGATGTTATAAACTGTTAACTCCATCTCTCAATCATTAAATATCCGTTATTATGGCCCGGAACGGCGCCCTTCACCACTAACAAATTCTTCTCGGGAACGACCTTCATTATCATGAGGTTCGTCACCTTCACTTTACGGTTGCCCATCTGGCCGCCCATACGCAAACCCTTGAACACTCTCGAAGGATAAGCGCAAGCACCGATGGAACCCGGTTTTCTCAAACGGTTGTGTTGACCGTGAGTTGCTTGACCAACGCCATTGAAATGATGGCGTTTCACTACGCCCTGGAAGCCTTTACCTTTGCTGATGCCACTGACATCAACATACTCGCCTTCCATGAACACGTCGACAGTAAGCGTCTCGCCTAATTGTTTTCTGTGGCCTTCTTCGAAACGCGTAAACTCGCGCACCAGCTTCTTAGGAGTCGTGTTGGCCTTGGCAAAGTGACCTTGCTCGGCCTTGGAGGTGTTCTTCACCTTCTTCTCGTCGAAACCTAACTGGATAGCGCTGTAACCGTCTTTCTCAATCGTTCTGACTTGGGTGACAACGCAAGGACCTGCCTCGATGACAGTGACGGGAACCATCTTTCCGGCCTCGTCGTAAATGCTTGTCATACCAATCTTTTTTCCTAGTAATCCTGACATGCTACTTTAGCTTTTAAATTTTGTTGTACTAGATAGGTTTAATAATTACAATTTGATTTCTACTTCCACACCGCTGGGGAGCTCCAGCTTCATCAGTGCGTCGATCGTCTGAGAGGTCGAGTTGTAGATGTCGAGCAAACGCTTGTAGGTCGAAAGCTCGAACTGCTCTCTCGATTTCTTGTGGACGAAGGTCGAACGGAGAACGGTGTAGATCTTCTTGTTGGTCGGCAACGGAATAGGACCGCTGACAACAGCTCCAGTCGACTTGATGGTTTTTACGATCTTCTCGGCTGACTTGTCAACCAAGTTGTGGTCGTGCGACTTCAGTTTAATTCTAATTCTCTGGCTCACAATAATTATTTTTATTGAATTGTTTGCTTAAATGAATAATAGTCCTTTTGCTTTCTTGATCACCACTTCGGCAATGGCCTCGGGGACAGGGGCATAGTGGCTCAGCTCCATGTTGAAGTTGGCGCGGCCCGACGACAGCGAGCGCAGCGTGGTGATGTAACCGAACATCTCCGCCAGCGGCACGTCTGCCTTGATCGTCTGGAAACCAATGCTTGCAATGACTTCGCGCAATATTGATCTTTTCTTGTTCAAATCGCCCGTGACGTCACCTAAGTACTCGTCGGGGCAATGGATTTCAACTCTCATGATAGGCTCCATCAACACGGCACCAGCCTTGAGGCCAGCTTCCTTGAAGGCGATGTGGGCAGCCGTCTCGAACGAGAGGGCGTCACTATCGACGGGATGGAACGAACCATCGGTAAGGGTCACCTTGAGGTTCTCGACCGGGAAGCCTGCCAACACACCGTTGGACAGGGCGCCCTTGAAGCCTCGCTCCGTGGCTTGGATGAACTCGGCAGAGAGGACACCACCCTTCACTTCGTTGACAAACTGCAATCCGTGTACACCTTCTTCGGCAGGACCCATAGTGAACTCGATATCGGCAAACTTTCCCTTGCCACCGGTCTGTTTTTTATAGACTTCACGATGCTGAATTGTTTGAGTAAAGGCTTCCTTGTACGCGACCTGCGGACGGCCGGAGTTGACTTCAACGCCGAACTCTCTCTTGAGGCGGTCCATGATAATGTCAAGGTGCAATTCGCCCATACCTGCCAATATGGTCTGGCCCGAATTTTCGTCGGTGTGTACGAACAGCGTAGGATCCTCCTCGGTCAACTTAGCCAAGGACTGATCGAGCTTGTCGAGGTCTGCTGTAACTTTGGGTTCGATGGCGATGTTCACCACGGGCTCGGGGAACTTGATGTTCTCGAGCACCAATGGCTTGTTCTCGACACAGAGCGTATCGCCCGTGCGGATGAGCTTGAATCCGACAGCGGCACCGATGTCGCCAGCCGAAATCTCTTCCAAGGGCAATTGCTTGTTGGCATGCATCTGAACGATCTTGGCGATGCGTTCGCGCTTGCCGGTCGACACGTTGAGAACCATCTCACCAGCCTTCAAAGTCCCGGAATAGACGCGGAAGAAGCAGAGGCGGCCGACGAAGGGATCGGTGGCAATCTTGAACGCCAGGGCGCAGAAAGGCTCCTTGGGGTCGGCCTTGCGGATCTCTTCTTGTTCGGTCTTCGGGTTGATACCCTTCACGTGGTCGATGTCAAGCGGGCTGGGCAGGTAGTTGACGATAGCGTCAAGCAGGGGCTGCACGCACTTGTTCTTGAACGACGAGCCGCACATTACCGGGCAAATGCGAAGGTCAAGCGTAGCCTTGCGGATTTGGGCGATGATTTCGTCTTCGGTAATGCTGTCAGGGTCTTCCATGTACTTCTCGAACAACTGTTCGTCGTCTTCGACGGCGCCCTCGATGAGGCGGGTGCGGTAGTCCGCGACCATGTCCTTCATGTCTTCGGGGATATCGATCTCGTCGAACACGGAACCGTTGTCCACTTCTTCCCAAGCGTACGCCTTATTCCTAATCAGGTCAACAATACCGATGAACTCGTCTTCGGCACCGATGGGCAACTGGACGGCGACCGGAGTAGCGTGGAGCTTCTCGCGGATTTGGTCCATCACCTTATAGAAATCGGCGCCTGCGCGGTCCATCTTGTTGACGTAGCAGATACGCGGGACGTTGTATTTGTTGGCTTGGTGCCACACGGTCTCCGACTGAGGCTCCACCCCACCGACGGCGCAGAAGATGGCGATGGCGCCATCGAGCACGCGCAGCGAACGTTCCACCTCGACGGTAAAGTCGACGTGGCCAGGGGTGTCGATGATGTTGATCTTGTAAGCCTCATTGTTAAGGTGCCAGAACACCGTTGTTGCAGCAGAAGTGATGGTGATGCCACGCTCTTGCTCCTGTACCATCCAGTCCATGGTGGCGGCGCCGTCGTGAACTTCACCTATCTTATGACTACGGCCAGTATAATAGAGGATACGCTCAGTCGTCGTCGTCTTACCAGCGTCGATGTGAGCCATGATGCCGATATTACGCGTGAGGCTGAGAGGATTCATCATATTTTCCTGTCCGTTTTGCATAATGTCTAGTCTCTCCTATTAGAATCTGAAATGCGAGAATGCCTTGTTGGCATCTGCCATTCTGTGGATTTCTTCTTTCTTCTTGAATGCAGAACCTTCTTCCTTGTAAGCTGCCATGATTTCCGAAGCGAGCTTCAGAGCCATCGATTTCTCGTGACGTTTGCGGGCATAACCGATCAGGTTCTTCATACCGATGCTCTGCTTACGGGCAGGACGGATCTCTGAAGGAATCTGGAAGGTAGCACCACCAATACGACGGCTTCTTACTTCCACTTGAGGGGTAACGTTGGCCAGGGCCTTCTTCCACACCTCAACTGGATTTTCGTTGAGCTTACTTTCAACGATGTCCATTGCTTCGTAGAAAATCTGATAAGCCAAATTCTTCTTACCTTCGAGCATGATGTTGTTCACGAACTTAGTGACCTGAACATCACCGTACTTGGGGTCAGGAAGGATAATTCTCTTCTTTGGTTTAGCTTTTCTCATGTCTTTTAAGTCTTTCTGTTTTGACTAATCGTTATTTCTTTGCGGCTTGTTTGGGTCGTTTAGCACCGTACTTAGATCTGCGCTGGCGGCGGCCTTCAACGCCAGAGGTATCCAAAGCACCTCTGATGATGTGGTAACGCACACCCGGCAAATCCTTAACACGACCTCCTCTGATCATAACAATGCTGTGTTCCTGCAGGTTGTGGCCCTCACCGGGGATGTAGGCGTTGACCTCCTTTTGGTTGGTCAGACGAACCCTAGCAACCTTACGCATAGCGGAGTTAGGCTTCTTGGGGGTCGTCGTGTAAACACGCACGCACACACCACGACGTTGCGGACTGGCATCCAATGCAGGCGACTTGCTCTTGTCGATCAATTTTTGGCGCCCTTTGCGCACTAATTGTTGAATAGTCGGCATTTTTAATTTGTTAGGTTAATTTGTTAGTTATTTAATCCGTTGATTAGGAATTATTTACAAACTCATACCAAACTGGCCGAGGGCAACTCTTTCAAGATGTAGTCAGGGAAACATAATAAGCCTTGGACGGCTTAGAAGTCTATAAAACCCACTCCGTGACAATTATTACGCTTGATTTTGGCGTCACTTCGTGTAGAAACCTATTACGTTTTAGCTTATCAGGTTCCTTAACTATATCATTTTCAAGGGCAAGCCCTCATTCAATTCAGCGGGTGCAAAAGTACAACTTTTTTCAATACGCCGCGCACTTTTTTGAAAATATTTGGAAAAATTGTTGATAAGAACACTTATCTAATTGTATTTCAGAAATATAATACTGTTGAAAACTTATCCTTACGCATAAAAAAAGCGTCTTTCTCGACTCAATTTTGTCGAAAAAGACGCCTATGGATGGAGAAAAACGACCTCAATATTTCACAAAACGGTCCTCACCATTGCTCAAACCGAGCAATTCGCTGCGGCCGAAGAGGAGGAAAATCTTGTGGTCCCAGATGAGTTCCCACAGGATGCGGCTCACACGGACCTGCTCCTCAGGCGCGAGTTCCTCACTGGTGATGGTGGTGTTATCATCGAGCTTTTTCACCTTGTTCTCTTGGAAAGCCACCTGGATAAGTTGGTAGCATAGGTTGACGAAGGTGATGCCCGTGGTGTGGTCGCGGCTGTCCATCACCATATTGATTCTGTCTCTGAGCTCCTCGTTGTTGTAGAGGAGATGAACGGGATTGGAGTCGTAATTCATAGCTGTTTCATTTTGTAATATGGTGCAAAGATAGGGATTATTTCGAAACTTGCAACATTTCGGCTACTGAACAAACACTTTTTTACACCTTATATTAATATGTCGTGCCGATTTCGTACCTTTGCACCAAAATTTGAACAAAATGGTTACCGAATTATTGGTCGTGTGGATTGTCGGCGTAGTGGCATTCTTTGTGCTTTGGGCCATTTTGGCCAAAATCATCAAACGCATCAGCGACAAGAAAAACAAATCTAAAAACACAGAAATATGAAATACGACGTCATCGTTATCGGCAGCGGCCCTGGAGGCTATGTGGCTGCCATCAGAGCATCACAACTTGGAAAGAAGACCGCCGTGGTCGAGAAGGCCGAAGTGGGAGGCATCTGCCTCAACTGGGGTTGCATCCCCACCAAGGCGCTTCTGAAGAGTGCCCAAGTGTATACCTATATCAACCATGCCGAGAACTACGGCATCAAGGTGGAAGGCGAAGTGAAACCCGACATGGAAGCCGTCGTGGCCCGCAGCCGCGGTGTGGCCGACACCATGAGCAAGGGTGTGCAATACCTCCTCAAGAAGAACAACGTGGATGTCATCGCCGGCTATGGCAAGCTCACAGCCGACAAGCAGGTGGAAGTGACCGACGCCGAAGGCAACAAGAGCCTTTACGAAGCCGACCATATCATCCTCGCCACCGGCTCGCGTGTGCGTGAGTTGCCTGCCCTACCCATCGATGGCAAGAAAATTATCGGCTACCGCCAAGCCCTCGTTTTGGACAAATTGCCCGAAAGCATGGTCGTGGTCGGATCGGGTGCCATCGGCTCGGAGTTCGCCTTCTTCTTCACCAGCATGGGCGTGAAGGTCACTTTGGTGGAATTCCTGCCCAATGTGGTGCCAAACGAAGACGAGGAAGTCTCAAAACAAGTGGAGCGTGCCTTCAAGAAGCTGAAGATGACCGTGATGACCGAAGCCTCGGTGACCCATGTGGACACCACTGGCGAAAAGTGCGTGTGCACCATCGCCACCAAGAAGGGCGAGAAGACTGTGGAGGCTGACATCGTGCTCAGCGCCGTCGGCGTGCAGACCAATATCGACAACCTCGGCCTTGAGGAACTCGGCATCGCCACCGAACGTGGCAAAGTCAACGTGGACGAATGGTACCGCACCAATGTGCCGGGCATCTATGCCATCGGCGACATCGTGCATGGTCCTGCCCTGGCCCACAAGGCCGACCACGAAGCCACCATCTGCGTGGAGAAGCTCTGCGGATTTGACCCCAAGCCGCTTAACTACGCCAACATCCCTGGCTGCACCTACACCACGCCCGAAATCGCCTCCGTCGGCCTGAGCGAAGCCAAGGCCATCGCCGCTGGCTACGAGGTGAAGATCGGCAAGTTCCCCTTCACCGCCTCAGGCAAGGCCACCGCTGCCGGCAACCGCGACGGCTTCATCAAAGTCGTCTTCGACGCCAAGACAGGCGACTGGCTGGGCTGCCACATGGTCGGCGACAACGTGACTGAGATGGTCGCCGCTGCCGTGCTCTGCCGCGAGCTGGGCGCCAAGGGCGAAGACATCATCCACGCCGTGTTTCCCCACCCCACCATGTCGGAAGGCATCATGGAGGCCGCTGCCGCAGCGTATAATGAGTGCGTACACCTATAAGCCATGGAAATCATCGAAACCAAGATAAAAGACCTGTTGGTCATCAAGCCGGACGTGTTCACCGACGAGCGCGGCTATTTCTTCGAGAGTTACAACAAGGAGCGCTTCGCCCAGCATGGACTAGACATGACCTTCGTGCAGGACAATGAGTCGCAATCGATGAAAGGCGTGCTGCGCGGGCTGCATTTCCAGAAGCCTCCCTTCGCCCAAGGCAAGCTGGTGCGTGTGGTGAAAGGCTCCGTGATGGACGTGGCCGTCGACTTGAGGAAAGGCTCGCCCACTTATGGACAATGGGAGTCGGTGGTGCTGACAGAAGGCAACAAGTTCATGTATTGGATCCCGGAGGGCTTCGCCCATGGCTTCGTGTGTCTTGAAGACCATTCGGTGTTCACTTACAAATGCACCAACGTCTACAACAAAGCCTCGGAAGGCAGCATACGCTGGGACGACCCCGACCTCGGCATCAACTGGGACATCGAAAACCCGATTCTGTCCGACAAGGACAAGACAGCTCCTTTGTTTAAAGACTTCATTACGCCCTTTTGAATATAACGAACAGACATAGAACAAACATGAGAACAAGAAACCTCCTTTTGGCGTGCGGCATGGCTATTATATTAATAGGTGTGACCGCGGCCGTCTCCTTTTCGTTGGCTCAATCCAACGACGAGCAGCTGGAAGAATACGAAGGCACCGACAGGGAATACCTCACCTTCGACCAGATCGACCACATCACGCACGACATCGAACTGCCCGAACACTTGAGCTTCTGTGGCGAGGAGGTTCCGCTCGACCTGTTCTACGTCCAGGAACGGCTCGAACGCGAGATCTTGGTCAACTCGTACAGGCACTCCGCCACCATCCTACTGCTGAAGCGCACCACGCGATGGTTCCCCGTCTTGGAGCCCATCATGCAGAAAAACGGCCTGCCTGAGGACTTCAAGTACCTCGCCATGATCGAGAGCGAGCTGACCAATGCCGTCTCGCCCTCGAAGGCCGTCGGCTTCTGGCAGTTCCTCGAAAGCACCGGAAAAGAATACGGGCTCGAGATCAACAAGGAGGTGGACATGCGTTACAACGTGGAGAAGGAGACCGTGGCTGCCTGCAAATACCTAAAGGCATCCTACCGCAAGTTCGGAAGCTGGACCTTGGCCGCGGCCGCCTTCAACTGCGGCAACGGGCGTATTACCAAGACCACCGACGAGCAACGTGTAGACTCCTACTACGACATGCTCCTACCCGAAGAGACGCAACGCTATGTGTTCCGCATCCTCGCCTTGAAAGTCATCACGGAGAACCCGGAGAAATACGGTTTCCAGATTCGCGACAACGGATGGTATAGGCCTTACGAGACCAAGACCGTCACCGTTGTGCAGTCCATCCCCGACCTAGTGGATTTCGCCTACAGAGAAGGCACCAACATCAAGATGCTGAAGTATTTCAATCCATGGCTGCGCAGCAACTCGCTGACGGTTTCGGCAGGCAACAGCTACGACATCAAGATCCCGAAGGGAAAGTTCGCGAAGACGCATAAGAAGATGCGGAAGGCGCCGACGGAATAGGCGTCGAGATAGGCAAATTGAGTGGTCAATCTATTACGGAAGGTCGTGACTAAGACTGATGCAGCGTAGCGACCAACCCGTCACTGATGTTGTTCCCCATCTGGCGGCACACATCTTGGCTCCATCGTTGTGCCATCGCAATGCGCGAGGCTTGGTCGTCCATGCCTTGCAGCATGGCGTAGATGTAACCCGCATTGAAATTGTCGCCCGCCCCTACTGTGCTGACCGTCTCAATCGTCTGAACGGGATAGCTTTCACAACCCTCGGGCGTATAGACGCGAATCGAGCGAGGTCCGTCGGTCAATATTAAGGTTTGGCAATGGCGGCTCAATCGATCGTAGATGGCGTCGCCATCATGCAGGCCAAGCATATAGTCAAAATCCTCCTTCGAGCCGCGCACCACATTAGCCAGACTCATATTCTCCACGATATTGGGCATCACTTCCGGTAAGTCGACGATATGGTTTTTGCGGAAGTTCACGTCGTAGTAGAGCCATGCTCCCGCTTCGTGTGCGGCATGCAACAAACCGCTCACGACAGGACGTATGGCAGGGTTGATGGCGAAGAACGAGCCGAAGAGCACCACGTCGTCCTTGCCTATCTGAGGCACATTTCCGTCCAGCCAAACAGAGGCATGATCCTTGTAAAACAAGTATTGCGCGTCGTTGTGCTCGTCCAAGAAAGCCAGCGTGATATGCGACTTGGCCTTTTCGTGTCGGCAGACATATTCCGCCGACACGCCATTGTCGATCAGGAAGCGGCAGATGATGTCGCCCACATGGTCGCCGCCCACTTCGGTCAGCATGGCGCATGGCACACCAGCCCGTCCGAGCGAAACAATGCTGTTGAAGGTTGAGCCGCCAGGTACGGCTTTCTGAGGTTGGTCGTTCTTGAACAGGATATCCAACACGGTCTCGCCTATGCCTAATACGCGTTTTGGGGTTATGAGATTCATTTTGTTGTCTCTTTCGTTTGGTTGCAAAATTACAAAAAATGGCATAGCTACAAGCAGCGCATCGATTGTTGGTTTTCGAGATTATTTCGTATTTTTGTCCACTGAAAACAAACGTTCTCATGTTGTCGCCTATCATCAAGCAATCCACCAACAAAATCTGCTACATGATTCTGCCCGAAGGTATCAAGGGCGAATTGTGTAACGGGTTGAAAGGACTGTCGGAAAAACACGGCATTTCCATTGTCGTAATAGAAGACGTCAACTGGAACGATGACTTGACACCGTGGCCAGCGCTAGGGGTATTCAAGAAAGCGAAGCCCTTTGGCGGGAAGGCGGCGACGTTCCTCAACAAACTGACTGATGAGATTATTCCTAACACGGAAAGGGATTTAGGCATAGAGGATACTGAGAGAACCCTCTTGGGTGTTTCGTTATCGGGGTTATTTGCGGTGTGGGCGGCTTTCAATACCGACGCGTTCACCAACATCATCAGCATATCCGGATCGCTATGGTACGACGGCTTCGTCGAGTGGATGAAGGAGCAAACGCCATCGCCTCAGTTGAAAAAGGTCTGCCTGCTGTTGGGCGAAAAGGAGAAAAACGCCAAAGAAAAAAGAATGGCGACCGTGGAGGAGCGAAGCCTTGCCGCTGCCGACATCATGAAAGCAAAAAGCCAAGCCACTGTTTCATTTGAACTCGTCGAAGGGACGCATTTCTCTCCAATTATGCCCAGATTGGAGTTGGCATTATCTATTTGAAGTCGCATTGCGACAAGAAATGGAGCTTGCCCGAGGTCATCAATCTGCTGCTGAAAGGAATGGCGTAAAGGTTCGTTTTTCGGAGAAAAATCGTATCTTTGCCGCCCGATAAAAAACAGCCATGAACGAGTTCAGCGAAGACAAAAACCTTGAGATCCTCGGTGCCAGGGAGAACAACCTGAAGAACATCGACCTCTCCATACCGCGCAACGCCCTGGTGGTCGTCACCGGCATCAGCGGGAGCGGCAAGTCGTCGTTGGCCTTCGACACCATCTATGCCGAGGGACAACGCCGCTACATGGAGAGCTTCTCTGCCTACGCACGACAGTTCATCGGCAACATGGAGCGCCCCGACGTCGACAAGATCACGGGCTTGAGTCCCGTCATCAGCATCGAGCAGAAGAGCGTGAACAAGAACCCACGCTCCACCGTGGGCACCATCACGGAGATCTACGACTTCCTGCGTCTGCTCTACGCCCGCATCGGCGAGGCCTATTCCTACAACACGGGCGAGCGCATGGTGCGCTACACTGAAGAGCAGATTACCGACTTGATCCTCAAGGAGTTTGACGGCAAACGCATCAACATACTGGCACCCGCTGTACGCGGCCGTAAGGGCCATTACCGCGAGTTGTTCGAACACATCCGCCAAGCAGGCTTCACCCGCGTGCGCGTCGACGGCATGATGCGCGAGATTGAGTTTGGCATGATGGTGGACCGCTACAAGACCCACGACATCGAGATCGTCATCGACCGCATCGAAGTGCACGAAGACAGCCTTACGCGTATCAAGAAGTCGGTGCAGACCGCTTTCCGTTACGGCAAGGGGCTGCTGATGGTACTCGACAACGACAGCCAGCAGCTGCGTTACTTCAGCCGCCTGCTGATGTGTCCCACCACGGGTCTCTCCTACGAGGACCCTGAGCCCAACACCTTCTCGTTCAACTCGCCCTACGGCGCCTGCCCCAAGTGCAACGGTCTGGGCGAAATCGCCATCGTCGACAAAGAGAAACTCATTCCCAACCCCAATCTGAGCCTTCGCAAAGGTGGATTGGCTCCTGCGGGCGAATACAAGGCGGGCAGCTGGATCTTCAAGCAGCTGGAGGCCATTGGTCTGAAATACGGCTACACCCTCGACACGCCGATGAAGGACATCTCCGACGAAGCCCTGGACGTCATCCTTTACGGCACCAACGAGACCTTCGAGGTGAAGCGCGAGACCCTCGGCATCGTTTCGACCTACAAGATCAACTTCGAGGGCATCATCAACTTCATTGAGAGCCAGAACAACGAAGAAGCCTCGGCGGCCATCGCCCGTTGGGCGGGCTCGTTCATGAACCATGTGACCTGTCCCGTTTGTGGCGGATCGAGGCTGAAGAAAGAAGCGCAATGGTTCCGCATCGACGGCAAGAACATTGCCGAGGTGGCCAACATGGACACCCTCAGCCTTGGCAAGTGGATTGACGAGCTGCCGAGCAAACTCACCGAACGCCAAAACGACATCGCCAAGGAGATCCTGCGCGAGATCCACAAACGCGTGCATTTCCTCTTGGACATCGGCATCGACTACCTCAACATGAACCGTCCGGCAGCATCCTTGTCGGGCGGCGAAGCCCAACGTATCCGTCTGGCCACACAGATTGGCTCGCAGCTGACAGGAGTCTTGTATATCCTCGACGAGCCCAGCATCGGCTTGCACCAACGCGACAACCAACGTCTCATTGAGTCGCTGAAGGAGCTGCGTGACATCGGCAACTCCGTCATCGTGGTGGAACACGACAAGGACACCATGCTCAACGCCGATTATTTGGTCGACATCGGTCCCGGTGCGGGACGCCACGGCGGCGAAGTCGTCTTCGCAGGCACGCCTGCCGAGACCAAGACAGGTCATTCTATCACCTGCGACTACCTCAATGGCATCCGCCAGATCGAAGTGCCGAAGACACGACGCCAGCCCTTGGAAGGCGAGTTCCTCACCATCAAAGGCGCCAAAGGCCACAACCTGAAGAACGTAGACTTGAAACTGCCCCTCGGCGTGATGGTCTGCGTGACGGGTGTCAGCGGCTCGGGCAAGTCCACCTTAATTAATGAGACCCTCTCCCCCATCCTCAGCCAGAAATTCTACCGCTCGGTGAAGGAGCCGCTGCCCTACGACAGCATCGAAGGCTTGGAGAAGATCGACAAGATCATCCAAATCGACCAAGCACCAATCGGACGCACACCGCGCTCCAACCCTGCCACCTACACTAAGGTCTTCGACGACATCCGCAAGCTCTACGGCGAGTTGCCCGAGTCGAAGATCCGCAACTACAAGGCGGGGCGTTTCTCCTTCAACGTGAAAGGCGGGCGCTGCGAGGCCTGTAAGGGAGCAGGCGTGCGCGTCATCGAGATGAACTTCCTCCCCGATGTGACGGTGCTGTGCGAGGAATGCCAAGGCAAACGCTACAACCGTGAGACCTTGGAGGTGCGCTACAAAGGCAAGTCGATCAACGACGTGCTCAACATGACCATCAACGAGGCAGTGGAGTTCTTCGAGAACATCCCGAGCATCATACAGAAGATCAGGACATTGAAAGACGTGGGCTTAGGTTATCTGACCCTCGGTCAGGCCTCCACCACCATCAGCGGCGGCGAGGCACAACGCGTAAAGCTGGCCACCGAGCTGGCCAAGCGCGACACAGGCAAGACGCTCTATGTGCTTGACGAGCCCACCACAGGCCTGCATTTTGAGGACATCAAAGTGCTGATGAACGTGCTGAACAAACTCGTCGACAAGGGCAACACCGTCCTTATCATTGAGCACAACCTCGACGTCATCAAGATGGCGGACTATATCATCGACATGGGTCCCGAGGGTGGCGACCGTGGCGGACTGATCGTATGTCAAGGCACACCGGAGGAAGTCTCCAAATGCGAGGAGAGTTATACTGCGAAATACCTTAAGGCAGAATTAAGTTAAAAAGATTCATGAGGTTCCCTACCCAACTACCTCAGCCTTATCACCTGTCCCTTGTACAAACGTTCGCCTTCGTTTATCCCGTTCAAGGTTTGGATCATCTTAGGCTTCACGGCAAAGCGCAAAGCCACGTCACGCAACGTCTCGCCTTCCTGAACCGTATAGGGCTTGGCCTTCCAGTTCCTGTTTCTCAACTTTGACAGATACACCACGTCGCCGCTATGGAAGATGACCTCCTCGGGGTGCTTCAGGCAGTTGTATTCGCAGAACCGCTTGAATTTGATGCCGAAGGCCTCTGCCAACTTCTCAGGGGTCTCCCCTTCCTTGGCAAAAACGAAGCGAACCTTGTTGTTTTCATAGATGAAACGGCCGTCAGGGGTCATGTCGGCCAAGGGAAACACCGACTTATCCTCGGGCGCATAAGCCAACTCGAAGTACTCCTCCACCACTTCCGGGTCGATGGGTTCCACTTCGCTTTCCTTCAGTAAACCGAGTGCAATCTGGTCATATTGAGTGAGTTCGTAGAGATTGATGCGGTCGATGAGCAGCTGGGCATACTTGGGGTTGGTGGCATAGCCAGCGGCCTTAAGGCCTTTGGCCCAGCCTTCGTAGTCGGTGATGTCGAGGTCGAACAAAGCGGCATAGCGGCTACGCCCACAGAGGAACTCGGAATGATCCTTGAACGACTCCTCTGGGTTCTTGTACTTACGGAAGCATTCGTTCTTCTCGTCGTCATCCATGTAATAGGTGTCGCCTTCCCAACCCTTGTGACACTTGATGCCAAAATGGTTCTTCGCCTCACGTGCCAAAGCGCTGTTGCCTGCTCCCGACTCAAGAAGGCCTTGCGCCAAGGTGATGGACGCCGGAATCTTATGGGTCTTCATCTCGCGGATAGCGATGTCTTTATAGGTCTGGATGTATTCCTCGGGGGTGATTCTTTGTGCAAAGAGCGACAGCGGCAAAAGCGCAAACAGCAGCAGTACTTTCTTCATTCGACTACAAGAATTAAAGTGTAAAAGTACGACTTTTTCGGAAACCCAACCGTTTTGCAACGAAATTTTCACTATTTTTGAGGCCCATTTCAAGACACATCATGGACACAAAGAGCCTATTCCAATACTTCCCAGAGCTAAGCGACAAGCAGAAAGAGCAGTATAACCAACTGAAAGACTTGTACTTGGACTGGAATAGCAAAATCAATGTCATCTCGCGCAAGGACATGGAACATTTCTACGAACACCACGTCCTGCATTCCTTGGCCATAGCAAAATACTACGAGCTCTTGCCCGGCATGAAGGTCATGGACTTGGGCACTGGTGGCGGTTTCCCCGGCATCCCCTTGGCCATTATGTTTCCGCAGACCGAGTTCTACCTCATTGATGGTACAGGCAAGAAAATCAAGGTGGTCAACGCCGTGAAAGATGCCATTGGGCTGGAGAATGTGGTGGCCGAACACAAACGCGCCGAGGAAGTGAAAGACAAGTTCGACGTGATTACGGGTCGCGCGGTGATGACCTTGCCCGAAATCGCCAACCTGGCTGGTAACAAACTGAGAATCAGAGGCGACGAAGAGGCTGGCGGCATCATGTACCTGAAGGGCGGCGACCTGACGGAAGAGTTCAAGGCATTGAACCGCTACTGGCACCACAAGAAAGCCATCATCAGCAAATGGTTCAAGGAGGAGTATTTTATTGAGAAATATGTGATACATCTATACTAATAAGCAAATGAAAAAACTGACACTAACCTTAATCGCTATGCTGGCACTGAGCGCAACGATGTTCGCCCAGCAAGCCATGCCCGTGCCTTTCGACCCAAACGTCAGAAGAGGCAAACTGGAAAACGGATTGACCTATTACATCCGTCATAACGAGAAACCCGCCCAACGCGCCAACTTCTACATCGCGCAGAAGGTCGGTTCCATCCTTGAAAACGACGACCAGCAGGGGCTTGCCCACTTCCTGGAGCACATGGCCTTCAATGGCACGAAGAACTTCCCTGGCAAGGAACTCCTTAATTATATGGAGCACAACGGCGTGAAGTTCGGCGAGAACGTCAACGCTTGGACCAGCATCGAGCAGACCGTCTATATGCTGACCAATGTGCCGACCACCAACATGAACCTCGTCGACTCGTGCATCCTCATCCTCCACGACTGGTCGAGCTTCATCTCGCTTGAAGGCGAGGAGATTGACAAGGAGCGCGGTGTCATCCTTGAGGAGATGCGTCAAGGCCAAGGCGCCCAGATGCGTATCTACGAAAAGATGTTGCCTGAGATTTATCCCAACAGCCCCTACGGCCACCGTTTGCCCATCGGCACCGAAGAAGTGGTCAGCGGCTTCAAGCATGACGCTTTGCGCGCCTACTACCACAAGTGGTACCGTCCCGACCTGCAAGGCATCATCATCATTGGCGATGTCGACGTCAACGAGGTGGAGAACCACCTAAAGAGCATCTTCGAGGACATCCCCGCCCCCATCAACCCCGCCGAGCGCACCCGTTTCCAGGTGGCCGACAACGCCGAGCCCATTGTGAGTATCTGCACCGACCCCGAAGAGACCAACTACAACATTTCTTTGTACTACAAGCATGACATCGTACCCTTCGAAGAGAGAGGCGACGTGCAATACTGGTTGAAGGGTTACATTGACCAACTTGTTTCCACCATGTACAACAACCGCATGGAAGAACTGACCCAAAAGGCCAACCCGCCCTTCATCTTCGGCTATGGCTACTACGGCACCTTCTTCGTGAGCGACACCAAGGACGCTTGGACCGGATTGGCCTATGCCAAGGACAAGGACGGCATCGACGAGGCTTTGACCGCCATCGTGGCCGAAAACAAGCGCATGCAGCAATACGGCTTCACCGCATCGGAGTTTGAGCGTGCCAAGGCCGACTTGATGAAACAGATCGAGAACCAATATGACGAGCGCGACAAGCAAGAAACCAGTCGCTATCTCTACCCCATCCTCAACCACTTCCTCACCAACGAACCTCTGTTGGGTATCGAGAACGAATACATGCTGCTCGGACAGATCATGCCCATGCTTCCCGTGGAAGCCATCAACCAATACGCCAAGGAACTGATTCGTGAGGACAACATCGTCATCACGCTGACTGCTCCCGAGAAGGAAGGCGAGGTGCTGCCCACCAAGGAAGAACTCCTTGCCCTCTTCAACAAAGCCAAGGAAACCGAGGTGGAACCCTACAAAGAGACCGTCAGCAACGAGCCTCTGATTGCCACCCTGCCCGTGAAAGGCGCCATCGAGAGCAAGAAGCACGACGACACCTTCGACGCCACCATCCTCACCCTGAAGAACGGCGTTAAGGTCATTTATAAGCCTACCAACTTCAAGGACGACGAAATCCTCATGTCGGCCTACAGCTTCGGCGGTTACTCCGTCATGGACCAAAGCGACCCCTACACCCTGCAACAACTCAACGAGTTGGCCGGATTGGGCGGCTTGGGCAACTTCAGCGCCATCGACCTGCCCAAGGTCTTGGCCGGCAAGAAAGTCCACGTCAGCGGCAACGTCAACACCTTCACCGAAAACGTCAGCGGCAGCTGTTCCGTCAAGGACTTGGAGACCATGATGCAACTTATCTATTTGAGCTTTGGGACACCTCGTAGCGACGAAGAGGCATATCAGTCATTCATCACCCGCACCAAGGCCATGCTGGCCAACATCGAGTCGAACCCCGACGTTGCCTTCAGCGACAACCTCATCTTCGCCCTATTCGACAACCATCCGCTCCGCAAGCGCATGAAAGCCGAAGACTACGACAAGGTCGACTACGCCAAAGCTCTGAAGCTCTATGCTGATCGTTTCAAGGACGCCAACAACTTCGTGTTCACCTTCGTGGGCAACATCGACCCTGAGACCTTCGAACCCATGGTTGAGCAATACATCGGAGCCCTGAAGACCAAGAAAAACGACGAGACTTGGACCGCCAACGTGCCCGCCATCACCGACAAGGATGTCACCAGCCATTACACCAAGGCCATGGAGAACCCCAAGGTTACCTGCTATATGGTTTACAACGGAGATATGGAATTCAACCGTAAGAACCAACTGACCATGCAGGTTTTGAGCGATGTGATGGACATCGTCTACACCGAGAAGATCCGTGAAGACGAAGGCGGCACCTACGGCGTTGGCGTCAACGGCAACCTGAACAACCGTCCGAAAGAAAGCTTCATGTTCCTCATCGGTTTCAACACCAACAAGGAGATGTATGAAAAGTTGATGGGCATCGCCAAGGCTGAGCTTCAGAATATGGCCAACCAAGGCCCACGCCCCGAAGACCTCAAGAAGGTGAAGGAGTTCCTCATCAAGAAGCATGCTGAAGACCTGGAGAGCAACCGTTATTGGATGAACTGCATCCAGACGCAGGACAGCGACGGTTACAACCCCATGGCCAACTATAACGAGATCATCAACGGCATCTCCTCCGACGACGTAGCCAACATGGCCAAGGCTGTGCTGAACGGTTACAAGAAGGAAGTGGTGCAAATACCCGAATAATCTAAATCTTTAAATTATTATAGTTATGGTAGAAAAAGTTCATCAGCTGTTAAACGACAGCAAAGCAGCCCGTTGGGCAGCTCTGATTCTCATCGCATTGATGATGTTCTTCGGCTACATGTTCGTCGATGTAATGTCGCCTTTGCAAAGCCTCGTTGAAGTGGAACGAGGCTGGACTCCTGACATTTTTGGCTCCTATGCCATGTCGGAGTACATCCTTAACGTATGCGGTTTCCTCATCCTTGCAGGCATCATCCTCGACAAGATGGGCATCCGATTCACAGGTGTTCTTTCCGCATCGATGATGGTCATTGGTGCCACCATCAAGTACATTGGCATCAGCGACTGGTTCCAGGCCACCGCATTCTGCAATTGGCTGAACTCATGGTGGGTCAGCATGCCGGGAAGTGCCAAGATGGCTTGTTTGGGCTTTATGATTTTCGGTTGCGGCTGTGAAATGGCTGGCACAACCGTTTCGAAAGCCATCGCCAAATGGTTCAAGGGCAAGGAAATGGCCCTTGCCATGGGCATTGAAATGGCTATTGCCCGTGTGGGTGTTTTCGCCATCTTCTCCATCTCGCCCCTCATCGCAGGCAAAATCAACCCCACCGTCGTGAAGCCCGTCGGCTTCTGCACCGTGCTTTTGCTCATTGGCTTGATTTGCTTCATCGTCTTCACCTTCATGGACAAGAAGCTCGACAAACAATTGGTTGAAGAGGGTCTCGCCACCGACGAGAAAAGCCCCGAGGACGAATTCAAGATTGCCGACCTTGGCAAGATTTTCTCCAGCTTAAGTTTCTGGGTCGTTGCCTTGCTCTGCGTGCTTTACTATTCCGCCATCTTCCCCTTCCAGCGTTATGGCGCCAACATGCTACAATGCAATCTTGACGGTATTTCTGCCAGTGCAGCTGCCAACATCTTCCGTTGGTTCCCCATCGGTGCCGCGGCCATCACACCATTCCTTGGCTCGTTCCTCGACCATAAGGGCAAAGGTGCCACCATGTTGATTTGGGGTGCCATCCTCCTGATCGTTTGCCACTTGGTGTTTGCCTTCGTCTTGCCAGTAACCCACAGCAAGCTGATAGCCTACACGACCATTGTCATCCTAGGCATCTCTTTCTCTTTGGTTCCTGCTGCCTTATGGCCGTCGGTGCCAAAGATCATTGACGAAAAAGTACTTGGTAGTGCCTATTGCCTGATTTTCTGGGTGCAGAATATCGGTCTGGCATTCGTGCCGAAACTCATCGGTAACGTCTTGGTGAGCAGCAATGCCGACAACCAAGCCGTCATCGCTGCTAAAGAAGCCATTGCCAATGGTGCCACTGACACGTTTATCCCCTACAACTACACAGTGCCGTTGGTCATCTTTGCTTGCTTCGGCGTCGCCGCCTTGCTCATCGCCATCTATCTGAAGGCACTCGACAAGAAGAAGCACCTCGGACTTGAGGAACCGAACATCAAATAAACAACCATAAATGAAAAAAGGCGACCGATTGGTCGCCTTTTTTCATTTATGCACAAACGGAACGTTACACATATTTAGGATTTCCATGACGAAATCCCGCTCACGCTTACCGAAGTGAGCATCGGAACGCGAGAGCTTCGTCATCATGAGCGAGAAGGAGCGTTTCTTCTCCTTCGACATACGTTTCAAGGTTTCGTAGACTTGTTTCTGCAGCTCGTTTTTCGGGACGGGAACAAAACCCGTAGCATCAAACTCCAGCTCCTTCATACAGGCTTCGAGGCATTCGCGTTCAGCCTCATGGTTCTGAAAATCGGCATCAGCCAGATTGTATAACACGCTGGCTATAGCAGTTTGCTCTTCATTGGAAAATTTATCCACCATGGCGACAAAATTTTCTGCAAAGAAACGATTTTTTCTAATTTTGCAACAATAATCAACATAAAAAACGGTAGACATGAAAAAACTTTCTTTACTGTTTTTGGCTTTGGCCTCTCTAGTAACGCTGAAAGCCCAATGGGTCGACGACCCCAACAGCAACACCCATATCGCCAATTGTGCCGACGGTGCCGCCGAGGTGTATGTTTCAACTGACATTACGACGGGTGACTCCTACGTGCAATGGCATTACCAAGGCGAAAATGGATGGTCACCATGGGTGCAGCGGCTTGACTTCAACGGTGTTCCACGATGGCCTGCCGACGGCATCCATGTCACCACGCCCGACTTCGCCACCTGGTCGCCCGGCTATGCCATGACCGCCGTCAATGGTGGCGTGGTCACAGTGTTCCGCACCCTCGGGCCTCATCACTGGGCGGTCAAGATCGATGCCGATGGCTCTTTCCCTTGGGGTGAACATGGCATGGTACTCTTCGATGGTGAAGGAGGAGGCCGCTCCGAAGTGCTCGCAGGCGATGACGGCGGCGTGTGGGCCTTGGGCACCGACATGGACAGCACTTTCCTGCAATATGTCGATGCTGACGGCACGCTGCATCCCAAGACCACCATCAAAGACCCCGCAAAAAAATGCACCAACGGCGTTTTGATACCCGCTGAAGACGATGTCTTTGTGGTGTATGCCAAGCAGACCCTCCAAGGCTATACCAATTACAACAAGGAAATCCACGTTGCAGGATACGACAAAAACGGCGTACAGGTTTTTCCCGCGACCCTGTTGTTTGGACTACAGACCGTAGGTGCCAGCTACGTGCATTATGCCATTCCCGACAGTAAGGGAGGCGGCTATGTCTATCAATTCCACAACGGCATAGATGGCGTATACAACACCTACGTCACGCATTTCGACGAGATCGGCATACCCACCATAGCCGATCCCAACGGCATCGCCGTGCATACTCCCGACTACGGCAACTATTACACCAATGCTTACGCCACCGTCGACCCCAAGAGCAATGACATCATTATCGCCTATCTCCAAAAGGATGCAGCCTCTCAATCACAACATCGAGTCTATGTCAACCGCATTACCGAATCAGGCGAAAAACCATGGGGTGACGGTATTCTGGTGGCGGACTACACCGGCCTTTCCTATAGCGACATCCATGTGGATGCCATCGATGCTGTAGATGGTTTCGTCGTGACCTACGGCACCAGCCAAGGCAGTATTGAGGCTGCGGGCTACGACCTCGATGGAAACCTGTTGTGGAACACCACGATGAGTTCGACCAGCTACAATAAAACCATCAGCGACAACACCGCCGGTTTTCATTACGGGCAAAACATTGTGGCATGGATCAACAGCGATGATGGCGGCGTCTATGCCCAAAACATCGGCTGGGACGGCACCATAGGAGTGGTCACGCCACCTGCCCCGGTGACTTGCGACCCGCCAACCGATTTCCAAGGCGAGTATTTCTATGAAACCAACTCGGATTTCGGGGTGCATCTTTCATGGACAGCACCTCAGGAATTGCCGCAGCACTACAACCTGTATTTCACCAATCCATCAGGCTGTACTACAACCATTGAAGTAGACTCCAACGAAACGGAGTATTTAGATCAGATGTCCATTATCGGAGCCGTCACTTACCAACTTACTGCAGTTTACGAAGACTGCGAATCCGAGTTTGCGCTCACTCCTGACGGCGAAGACCACGTCACCATAGTGATCACTGCCATCCCCGAAAACACGGAAGAAGAAATCGTGTCCATCCTGAGTGTCTACACCATCAAGGGACAACTTGTCAACGCAAAGGATATCAACGAGTTGAGCCAAGGCGTTTACATCGTCAAAGGTATCACGGATTCAGGCAAAACCATCATAAAGAAAGTCATCAAGTAATTATTAACCTCAAAACAATAAACATGAAAAAGCTTTTCATTCTAGTTTTCTCGTTAGTAGCGATGCTTACCACGAAAGCACAATGGGTCGACGACCCGGCTACCAACACTTTCCTCGCCAATTGTGGCCCCGACGACGGTGAACTCTACATGGCCACCAACCCCAACACCGGTGACACCTATATCCAATGGGAAGGATTCGGCACCAATGGCTGGTCGCCCACCCTACAGCGCATCACTTTTGAAGGTGTTCCGCAATGGGGCGACGATGGCATCCATATCGGCGGACACGATTTCTCGTCGATGTCGGAAGGTGTCGCCATGATTACGACCACCGATGGCTGCGTGGTGAGTTGTTTTGCCACTTACGACGGCTTCTCATACGCTGTGAAGATTGACCCTGACGGCAATTTCGTTTGGGGAGAACAAGGCTTGCAACTTTTTGGCGGCCTTGGCTTTTCGCGCACCGAATTGACTGCCGGTGACGATGGCGGTTTCTGGGCCTTAGGCTTTGACTACCAAAACCTTTATCTGCAATACGTCGGTGCCGATGGCACTTTGGGACCCACCACCACCATCAGCGACAGCGGCGGATACAAGTGCATGTTCGGCCAACTCACGTTGAGCCTCAACAACAATGTGCTGCTCACCTACGAAAAAGTGGGTTCCGGTTTTTATACCGACAAGGAGCTTTATGTCGTCGCCGTCACGCCCGATGGAACCATCCTCAACCCCGCATCCCTTCTCATGTCTTCCCAGACTTTCCAATCCACCTATATCCATAAGGCTGTATCTGATGGCATGGGCGGCGGATATGCCTACATTTGGCACCCTGGCATCGGAGGAGCCTTCAACACTTACGTCTTCCATTTCAACGAGTTTGGTGTTTCCACCATCAGCGACCTAAATGGCATTTCCGTGCATCCAACTGACCCTTCAAACTACTATCTTGACGCATACGCCACCTCCGACCCCGTGAGCCACGACCTCATCATCGTTTACGAACAAACCGATGCTGCAACGCAATCGCAGAGTAGTGTCTATATGAACCGCATCACACCGACGGGTGAGAAACTTTGGGGCGACGGCATAAATGTTGCAGGTAACGTAGGAGGCAACTATTCCGACCTCTTTGTGGATGCCTTTGAAGACGGCAGCGGATTCATGGTAAGCTATACCGTTAACATGTCGGGGTTAAGCTCCGTTTTTGCCATTGGCTATGATATGCAAGGTGACCAGCTCTGGGCGAAGAATATCAGTATAGGGACATACAACAGGACGATGTGCGATAACAGCACGGGCTTCCACCTCGGGCAAAACGTCGTGGCGTGGGTGAACGGCAGCAACGGTAATGTTTACGGACAGAATATCGGTCCCGACGGCACCATGGGCCCCATCGAGCCCATCATCCCTGTGGAGCCCTGCCTCCCTCCCGAGAACCTCGCAGGCGAATATGTTTACGACATGGAGACGCAGGAGTATGGTGTGCAAATCACATGGACCGCACCCGAATCGCAGCCCTTGCATTACAACCTCTATCGTCATGGCATCATCAATAAGGAAGACACCGTCATCGAAGTGCCGGGCGACGCCACCTCCTATTTCGACGAGAGCGGCTTAGGAGAGTACAAATACCAACTGACGGCCGTCTATGAAGACTGCGAGTCGGAATTCGCCCTCACGCCCGACGGCGAGAACTATATCGACATTGTGGTGACCGGCATTGGGGAAACTTCAGAGAACGAGATGGTCACCATCACACGCATCTTCACCATGAACGGCCAATGCCTCAAACACAACAACACCGAAAAATTGTGCAACGGCATCTACATCATCCAAGGCCTTACCGAAGACGGCAAGCTGGTCACCCGAAAGATTGTCGTCAATCATTAACTGACAACTGAACAACTGATAACTAAAAATGGCCGCAAAGCGGCCATTTTTTTGTGGGAACTGTTGGACTCGAACCAACGACCCCCGCCTTGTAAGGGCGATGCTCTGAACCAACTGAGCTAAGCTCCCGTGCTTTCGGGCTGCAAAAATAGGTTTTTTTTTCGTTTTAGCGCACCTTAGTATGATTTTTGATGGAAAAATAATAAATTTGCACAATTTTACAGACCATCATAAGCATCATTTATGGAAGGCAACAAGAAAAAGAAGTTTTTAAAGGCACTCCCCTTCATCATCCTGGTATTATTGGTTGGATTGATATGTTTTGAATACATCAACCACGCCACCACTGACGTCGGCAATGTCAACCGCTATCCCACTGGAGACGGTGGCGGCGTAGGTATTGGGAACATCGATGGACTGAGCGAGATCATCTCCTATCTGATCGGTCTCTTCATCAAAGAGCCTATGGTGGGACTCATACTGCTTGCCGTCTTTGTCGTCCTTTGGATGATGTTTAAGAAGAAACAGCAACAGCAGGCTTCCGATCCCGGCTACATCAACCAGCAGGTGAACTACCAGGCCGAAAACGACATCGTGATGGACTACACCAGTGTGGTTGCCGAGAAAGTGAGGGCCATCGACCCCGACTTCTCGTCCGACAAGTTCATCGGCTATGCGCGCGAAGTCTTCATGAAGATTCAAGAGGCGTGGACCAACAAGGACTGGAGACCCATACGTCCTTTCGAGAGCGAGGCCCTGTTTGCCCAACACAAGCAACAGCTTGAAGAATTCATCCGCTCAGGCAAGACCAATGTGGTGGAGAAAATCAACATCAAGCACTGCTCGCTGCGTTCGTTCAGGGAGGATGGCGATAAAGAGGTGCTCGTGGTCTGGCTCAATGCCATCATGCGCGATTATGTCATCGACGACAACACCAAGAAGGTGCTTGAAAGCGACCCCAACCGCGACTGGTACATGCGTTACGAGATGGTCTTCAACCGCAAGGCCGGCCTGAAGACCGACCCGGGCAAGAAAGGCAACAACATCACCAACTGCCCCAACTGCGGTGCCCCCACCGAGATCACCTCTGCCGGACAATGCGCCTATTGCGGCAGCGTCATCACCACGGGCGAACACGATTGGGTGCTCACCGATATTCATTCACGGAAATAAAAACGGGATAAAAACGGAAATAACGGAAATAACGGAAATATAAAATTTAACGGGCGAACACGTAGGTTCGCCCCTACGACAAACGAACAATAAACAACTAAATAATAAACACAATGGGACTTATCAAAGCAATAGGAGAAGCCATAGGTAGCACCATGCGCGACCAATGGTTGGACCTCATCAAATGTGACAACATGGGTATGGAGACCCTGATGGTGAAAAAGACCACCGAATCGGGACAAATCTCAAAAGGCAGCCGCATCATCGTGGCGCCCGGCCAGGTGGCCGTCGTCTACGATAGCGGCGCCGTCCTCGACGCCACTGCTGAAGAAGGCGTCTACACCTTCGACAAATCCTCGTCGCCTTCGTTCTTCGGTGGCCAATTTGGCCCCGTCTTCAAGGAGATGTGGCAGCGTTTCACCTATGGTGGCACGCCCGCCAAAGAGCAGGCCATCTTCTACTTCAACGCCAAGGAGATCTTGGACAACAAATTCGGCACCGCCACTCCCGTTCCCTTCCAGGACTGGTCGCACGCCATCCCCAACCAGATGACCAACTCGCTGATGCCGATGGGCGTCAACGTGCGCTGCTACGGCAAATACACCTTCCGCCTCGACGATATGGGCGTCTTCATGCGCAACCATGCGGGCACAGCCAACGTCATCCATAAGGACGACATCACCGAGCAGATGCGCAGCGAGGTGATGGCCACGTTCCAAAACGTGCTCAACGAGATGGGCAACAGCAACCACCGCGTGCCGGTACTCGAGCTGCCCAGCTACACCGAAGAGATCAAGAAGACCATGGACGAGAAGGTCTTTGACGAGCCCATCCGTGCCCGTGGCATCCGTCTGGTGAGCTTCACCATCGAGTCGGTCTCACTCGACGACGAGAGCCAGAAGAAGATCGACCGTTACGAATACAGCAGCAACAGCATGATGCAACAAGGCAAGGTCATCGACGTGTTGGAGACCGCAGCCGGCAACGAAAACGGTGCCGTCGGTGGTTTCATGGGCGTCGGCATGGCCAATGCGGGCTCAGGCGGCATCACAGGCGGTGCCATGACGAACGCATGGAACGGCCAAGGCCAACAGACCAGCTACGACCCCTACAACCAACAGAAAGGCGTGGCCTGCCCCAACTGCGGTACCATCATCACGGGCAAGTTCTGCCCCGAATGCGGCACACCGGCCCCGAAGAAGGAAACCAAGAAATGCCCGAAATGCGGCACGGAAAGCACAGGCAAGTTCTGCCCCGAATGCGGTACGCCTTTAGCAGCTGTAAGCCCTAAGAGATGCCCAAAATGCGGCACTGAGGTGACGGGCAAGTTCTGCCCTGAATGCGGCACTGCCATCGAATAAGAAATGGGATAAAAAAAGCGCGGCCTCACAGCCGCGCTCCCCTTGATAAAATCAAGTCCCATGAGCGAATAACGGGGTTCGAACCCGCGACCCTCAGCTTGGGAAGCTGATGCTCTACCAACTGAGCTACATTCGCGTTATCGGGTGCAAAAATACATATTTTTTCAATCACAGAACACAAAAAGAACACAAAATGCCAATAACAGAAAAAGACGAAAGAATCATCCACGAGAGTTTCCATCCGAAATCGTGGAGCGAAATCAAGAGCCATGACTCATGGTCGGTTTTCAAGATCATGGCCGAGTTTGTGGAAGGCATGGAGAAGCTGTCGAAGGCAGGTCCTTGCGTTGCCATCTTTGGCTCCGCACGCACCCAGCCTGGCGACAAATACTACGAGATGTCCGTTGAGATCGCCGAGAAGCTCACCGACTACGGCTTCGGCATCATCACCGGTGGCGGCCCCGGCATCATGGAAGCCGGCAACAAGGGCGCGCATCAAGGCGGTGGCACGAGTGTCGGCCTCAACATCAACCTGCCTTTCGAGCAACACTTCAACCCCTATATCGACTCCGACAAGAACATCAACTTCGACTATTTCTTCGTCCGCAAGACCATCTTCATGCGCTATGCCCAGGGCTACATCGCCATGCCTGGCGGCTTCGGCACCCTCGACGAACTCTCCGAGGCCATCACCCTCATCCAAACCAACAAGATGGTTGAGTTCCCGGTCGTCCTCGTCGGAAGCGAGTACTGGAAAGGCTTGATCGACTGGTTCAAGGACACCCTGCTCACCCACCACATGATCAAGGAGGAAGACTTCGACATTTTCCAAATCGCCGACACTGCCGACGAAGCCGTGAAGATCATCAAGAACTTCTACAAGAAATACGCCATCAAGCCGAACTTCTAACAATAACCGCCCATAGATACACTCAAGTTTTGTCAGCATGTCATACCGAACCTTCAGGTGAGCGTATCTATGCTGACAAAACTTTCGGTATGACATGGGCGTAACAGCCGAAATTATGCGACGCTTTATCGAAGTCCCGATTCAATTGCTTGACATCGAAGGAGAAGGCTTCCATATCATGGTCAGAGGCATGATCCATGGCAAGGAAGCCTCTTTCCTTATCGACACGGGTGCCTCGCGTTCGGTGTTCGACCCCAAAACCATCACCGCTTTCATCGAAGACATCCAGTTTGAGAAGAAAGAAGGCATGAGCGCCGGCGTGGGCAGCTCCGACTTGGAGAGTGCCACGTTTGTCATCGACAGGCTGGGCATAGGTGCACTTGAAATCACGGATTATGAAGGCGTCGCCCTGGATTTGGAGAACATCCATGAGATGTATGGCAAACTTGGGCTGCCCCACATCGACGGCATCATCGGTGGGGATTTGCTGAGACGTCACAAAGCCGTCATCAATTACAGGAGCAGGAAACTGCGGCTGACGCCTTGAGTCATTCCTTTTCCGTCTCCTTCTCTGTTTGTTTCATCAGGATCTCCCCTTCGGGAGTTTCTTCCTTCACATATCTTGCATCCAGGCAGAGCCTGAAGCCTCCGAAGGAGTTCTTCAGCTCGGGCAATCGCTTGCCGCGCCACGACACACGGCATGAGGTTGGGGGCAGTTGCCAGCCGCCACCGCGGATGATGTACATGTCGCCGTCTTTGCCGAGCCTTGCATTGCGTTCCGCATCATAGAAGCGGTATTTCGTTTCGCACCACTCCCACACATTACCACTCATGTCGTAGATGCCCAACTCGTTGGGTAGGCGTTTCTTCACCTTCTTCAGCTTGCGGGCGTTGCCGTTGTGCCAGGCCACGCGGTCCACCTCGTCGCTACCGCAATAAATGGTGCCTTTCGAGTGGTTGCCGCCGCGCGCCGCAAACTCCCATTCCTCTTCGGTGGGCAGGCGGAAATGCATCCCTGTGAGGCTGTCGAGGCGGCGCAGAAACTCCTGCACCTCGTAATAGTTGACATTGGTCACGGGCCGTTTCGAGCACTTTTTGCGGCTCGGGTTATAGTCCATCACTGCCTTCCAAAGCTTTTGTGTCACCTCGGTCTGTCCGATATAGTAATCCTCACGGATGTTGACATGATGCACCGGCAGCTCGTCGAGGAGCGAGTGGCGGTCGTAGTTGAACTCGGCCGTATCCTTATGCTGGGCGCCCATCCAGAAGCCCCCTTTCTCGACGCGTACCATATTGAACGTCACTTTGTTGACAGTATAGGTCGTTGGAGCGGGAAGCGTGTCTTGGGCGAAGAGAGCGCTTAAGGCCATCAAGAGCAATGCTGCAAAGATAAACAGTGTTTTTTTGTTCATAACAGATTATATTTAGGATGCAAAGATACATTTTTTTACGAATGTTTTTTCACTATCTTTGCAGGCATGAAACGCATTGTTTGGATAGGAATCCTGTTTTTGCTGGCCTTGACTGCCTGCGACGCCACCACGCGCGAGGCCCGCCGCATGGTGAAGCGTGCCGAGCGGTTGGCCGATACCTTGCCCGACAGCACCGTGCGGCTGATCGACAGCGTGTTGCGCATGCCCGCGAGCTTCAGCGAGCGCGAGCGCATGGACATGGCCTTGCTGCAGGCTGAGGCCTTGTTTGGCTGTAGAGACGGTGCGTGCACCGTCTCAAACGACACATTGGGTGTCGATGCATGCACCATATCCCCCATCATGGATGACGATTTCTTCGACGACCACGCCAACGTCTCCACCAGCCCCGAGCTGGAACGCGCCGCTGCCTATTATGCCCGCAAGAAGCAATACGGCAAAGCCGCCCATGCCGCGCTCTACAGCGGCTTCGTGCAGCAGCACTACGACGAGAAGGAGGCGGCCATGCGGTCGTTCAAGGAGGCGGAGCAGTATGGCAAGATGGTGGATGACAGTCTTACCGTGGCACGGGCGGAATACAAGATGGGAAGTCTATTATATAACGATGGATTGAAAAATGAAGCCCAAGTCATGTTTCGCAATTCCAAAAGGTTTATTGGTAACCATCACATTGAAAGAGCATATATCGAAAATAGCGAAGCTGTAACCTATATCCTGATGGGGCAACATGACAATGCCGATTCCTGCCTTCAACGCGGAATGATTCTGGCTGAAAAATGGCATT
>Ga0129307_1000056_pt1 | contig 185989 bp, 163 predicted proteins | sample P1105metagenome_FD_94437 | JGI IMG/M metagenome (GOLD analysis project Ga0129307, IMG submission 94437) | Capybara group fecal microbial communities from Wisconsin, USA - P1105 metagenome | ecosystem: Host-associated > Mammals > Digestive system > Large intestine > Fecal | place: USA... | reverse complement strand
TTAAGCACGCCGCCAGCGTTCGTCCTGAGCCAGGATCAAACTCTCCAAGATATCTTGGAGCTATTTGCTAGCTCGTTTTCGTTGTTGTTAGCTTAACCGAAGTTATCTAACTTAGAATTTTTTGGTTGGTTTCAACATTGTTGAAACCCGCACTCTGGCTATGTTCATTTCGTTAGAAATGATTACCTTACATTGTTCAGTTTTCAAAGATCTGCTATCAAACAAAACTTGCAATCTCTGCATATTTTGTTTGCATTTTCTTCGCCATCATCGCTGACGGTTTTTACATTGTAACATCATCACTACATTCTGTCAACAACTTTTTACAAGTTTTTGACGAATTTGAAATAAATCAGTTACAACTGACAACACATTTCAATACCTCAGAATTTAATTGCATCCTATTGCAGTGAAAGTGTCTTTGCCTTCACCCTCTGGCTACCTCATAATTAGTACCCTCAAGTGACGACTTGACTATCTTACCAAAGTAGTCCATAAACGTCAAGCCCTTTTTTCAATTTTTCACAAAAAAGATGTGATGTTATTAATAACATCACATCTATACTAAATTATTACTTAAAATCTAAACTTTAAAAGTGATTTTGATTTAATTTTTGAGATAATTATTAAAACCCTAATAAAACCAATAGAATTCTAAGATAATTGCCAAAATAGAATTCTAAAAAAATTACCAAATTTCAAAAAGAATTACTAGCTATTCTAATTAGCTTTTTCATATACTAATTGAATTAAGGTCAATGTCATTTCATAGGACTTATAAAATGACTCCACTGGCAAAAACTCATATTTAGAATGGAAATTATGAGCACCTGTAAAATAATTTGGTGTTAAGATGCCTTTTGTTGAAATAAAAGATCCATCTGTGCCACCACGCATAGCAATTGTTTTCGATGTAATTCCTAGCCGTTCCATAGCCTCATAGACATAATCAATCGCTTTTTTATTATCGTCTGTTATAGCATCAGCAATATTACCATAGGTATCACTTAATTCACACGTAACCATGGCTCTCGGATATTGCGCTTGAAGTTTCGCTACATTTTCTTTAATCAATTCTTTCTTTGCTTCATATTTCACTTTGTCATGATCTCTAATATTCAGTGAAACTATCGCCGTTGACTGATTAGATTGCACCCCTTGGCACCAAATATACCCTTCTTTACCTTCTGTGCATTCTGGAGTTTCTTCGCGATTAAACATATTAATAAAGTCTACCGCCACTAATGTAGGATTCACCAATACCCCTTTAGCACTCATAGGATGTGCACTAACCCCTTGAATCGTTACCGTACCACTGCCAGCATTGAACGTTTCATAAACTACTTCACCTAGTTCACAAGAGTCAATCGTATATGCAAAATCTACAGGGAATTTTGTATAATCCATATTTTTTGAGCCAAATAAGCCTACTTCTTCATCTGGCACAAAGGCTACATAAATGTCACCATGATAACGTGATGTATCATCTACCAAGGTATGTAAAGCTGTCATAATATTAGCAATTGCCGATTTATTATCAGCGCCTAACACACTTGTTCCATCTGAAACGATAATATCCTGTCCCTCATAAGCTGCTAATTCTGGATGTTCAGCTCGTTTCATCGTAATAGAAGCTAACTCATTTAGTATAATGTCGCCCCCATCATAATTGTGAACAATATGTGGATGTACTTCTGGTGATAAACTCACATCTACAGTGTCTACATGAGCACAAAAACCAACAGCTGGCACAGTGCCAGTAAAGTTATCCGGCAAATGAGCTGGTAAACGCCCCGTTAAAACAGCTTTATCACTGATATGTAAATCAACTAAACCAAGGGCATCACATTCTTCACGCAAAAGATGAATCATATCCCATTGACTGTCTGTACTTGGTACCTGTACACCTCCATTTGATTTACTCTGTGAAGGCACCTGCACATATTTCAAAAAACGTTCTACTAATTCCTCTCGTTTCACCAACATTAGGAAACCTCCTTAAAACATTTGACGTGGATATACATAATCAGCTTGGAAACCAAGTGGAATGTTTAACCACCAGAAAATATATAATACTATTGTTAGAGCAATTAATAAGGCAATCGTATGTGGCAACATCAAACTACTTAATGTGCCTACACCGGTTTTTTTGTAATATTTTTGACAATAAATAATGATTAACGGATAGAATGCAAACATAGGTGTGCATACGTTAACTGCAGAGTCACTAATTCTAAATGCAGCTTGCGTTAATTCAGGCGCAATACCAACTGACATAAGCATAGGCACAAAAATCGGTGCCAAAATAGACCATTTAGCAGAAGCTGAAGTAATTAATAAATTGAGCAAACCTACAAACACGATAATGCCAAAAACCGTCACTTGTGGTGGTAATGCCAATGATTTTAGGAATTCAGCCCCAGCAATCGCAATTAAAGCACCCAAATTGGAAGCGCCAAACGCATACATAAATTGAGCCGCAAAGAAGTAGAATACAATTAATTGTACTAAAGTATGAGTTATTTCTTCCATAGATTTAGTAAAGTCTTTGGAACTCTTGAAATTACCACTAATAATCCCATACACAATGCCTGGAATGGCACTTAAAAGAAAAATAACTGCTACAATCGATTGCATAATAGGCGCTTTAAAACTTGCAATATTGCCATCTGGATCACGAAGCAAAGAATCAGCTGGCATTAAGGCTAACACTAAGCCAACTAGCATTAATAAGAGGACAACTGATGCAATATAAAATGCTCTATTTTCTTTGGCTGTTATTGGTTTCATTGCATCTTCGGATACATCTAAATCAGCATCCAAAGGACAAGCTTTGCGACACCATGGCTCTGTAATTTTCTCTGTAACCCACCAACAAACAAAAATAACCGGTACTGTAGCAACTACAGAAAAGAAGTAGTTACAAAGTACATTCACTTCATAAGACGGGTCTATTAATTGCGCTGCCATTTGTGTGAAACCTTGAATAACTGGATCAATTGCAGATGGTGTATAGTTAGCTGCAAAGGCACCTGCAATCCCTGCAAATGAAGCCGCTACCCCTGCTAACGGATGCTTCCCTGATGCATAAAATAAATAAGCGGCAATAGGAATAATAATCATATAACCACTATCTGGAGCCAAATGACTAAGCATACCAACAATAATAACTATTGGCGTTAATAAAAATTTAGGCGTAATTACCAAAATCTTCTTTAAACCAGTATTAATATAACCAGATCCTTGAGCAATCCCAATCCCTAAAGTAGCTACAATAACCATACTCAATGGTGGGAACCCTGCAAAATTACCAACCATTTTTGTCATCAATGTTACCAACGACTCTGCGGATAACATATTAGTGACCATAATTTCTTTTCCAGTAGTTGGATGAATATAGCCAAAGTGCATAGTTGAGAAAAACGCTGATGTTACACAAGTAATAACAAAAGCGCCAATAAATAGCATTGTAATATCGGGAATTTTATTCCCCATCCGTTCTAGCCATCCTAAAAATCCACCAACCAGTTGTACATCATTTATATTCGGTTGATTTGATTGCTGATTAGCCATACAAGCACCCCTTTCTTACCCATATATGAATGCCATTAGCGTTGAATTCTATTAGCATTGCTACTATTTGTAATAACTACTAGATTATCCACACAAACTAGAGCCACCTCCCTTTTAGGATTTAACCTATCTATTAGTATTACTACCATACTATCAATCCGTCTATATTATGTCAATTGACAGTATACATTTGTTTTTAATATATACTGTATACAAAAAAACACGCCAAGAATTTTATCTTAGCGTGTTAACTTATAAGCCTTTACATATCTTGTTTATAAAAACGTTTCACATAAAAGTGATAAATAAAGAGTCCTGCAATAGCGATACAGGCATTAATTTGGTACATCATGGCAAAACCAACCCAACCAATGACCAAACTTAAAATAGCAGATCCCAAACCTACACCAATATCAAGAGATAAGAAATACGTTGCATTAGCGGCCCCTGCCCGTTCAGAAGCTGCCGCTTGCACTCCTAGTGTTTGAAATGCAGGACTAATTGCACCATAGCCTAAACCAATAATAGGTGCCGAAGCAATAATCCACCAAGGAGACGTTGCCAAACTTAATATAATAATCCCAATAAAATATAGGATAAATCCAGGATAAATAAGCTTATTCGCTCCTAATTGGTCAAAAGCTCTGCCTACCCAAGGGCGCGTAACAACAATAGTAACAGCAAATAGCACAAAGAATATACTAGCCATTGTGCCTTGTCCCATTTCAGTCATCATAATAGGTACAAATACTAAAACACCAGAGTAACTAAAGCTAATAAATACACCAATGATAGCCCAAGGCAAAGTATTTCTTTCAAAGAAACGATCAAAATTCCACGGTCTTTTTTTAGCTAGCCGTGGTAAAGCTAACTCTTCATTCAACCGCTTACGATTAGCTGCATAAAAGCCTAAAAAAGCAGATATGCTCAAAAATATAAAAAATGCATCCGTTCCCCATAAGTCTAATATAGTTAAACCTAAGAAAGGACCAATAACCATGGCTACATTGACAAAGACGGAAAAATAGCCAATCCCTTCTCCCTTGCGATGTTTAGGTAAGACTAATACAGCAACCGCAGCTACCGCCGTCGTACCTATGGCAAAAATCATACCGTGTAACAAACGCAATAGAAAAATTAAATCCATAGAAGTAGTAAAATTAAAAGCAATCATAATAAGCAAAAATATGCCTGTTGTTAAAAACAATACCTTTCGCTTATCAAAGCCATCTATAATTTCACCGGCAAATGGTCTACACAAAATAGTACCAATTTGAAAATATGTCATAGCTAAGCCCGCTTGAAACGCAGTTCCCCCATAAACTGCTGTAATAATTAATGGCAAGCCTGCAATTAGTACATACTGACTCATATAAAATAAACAGCTACTAAGTCCACAGCCCAAAAACTCAGCGCTCCAAATTTTATTCGCTTTTTCAGAGTGAGCCAATGCCATATTCTGTTCTTCCATATCTCTCTCCTTTCTGAAAACGTAAAACACAGTAGCCAAAAGGCCACTGTGTTTTCAAATGTCAAAACTCAATTTAGTCTATTAACAACAGACTTGCGTAATAAAGAATTAACTAACGATACTAAGCTTTAACTGCATTACGAATATCTTTTTTATTACGACTTTTCCAAATAGCCCAAATCGAAGTAGCTACACAAATAGAAGAATAAGCACCGCTAACGAAACCTACAATCATACAAAGGGCAAAGTTCTTCGTTGTATCGCCACCGAAGAAGTACAAGGAGCAACATGCAAATAATACAGTTGATAAAGTGTAACAACTACGATGAATACTTTGAGCAATACTTGCATTTGCTAAGTCAGCAAAAGTATCAGACCGTTTGTGAGTATGCGTGTTTTCACGAATACGGTCAAAAATAACAACAGATTCATTCATAGAATAACCGATTACAGTAAGTATCGCAGCCAAGAATGAGGCGTCAATTTCTAACTGGAAGAAGGAAAATACACCTAATACCATAATCAAATCATGAAAGATAGCTGCCAACGAAGAAAAGGCTATACGATATTCAAAACGATAAGAAATATAAGCCGCTAATACCAAGAACGAAATGGCCAAGTTAATCAACGCATGTTCAGTAACTTCAGAGCCAATAACAGCCCCTACCGATTCCACACGTTTAACTTCATTAGGACCTACATTTTTATTTAAGCTATTAACAATAGCCGCACTTTCATTAGCATCAAGGTTACGTGTACGAATGATAACATCATCCCCTTCAGTGGCAGAGCTTTCTCCAGACAACTGAATAATGGCATTTTCTAAACCGAATTGTTTCAAATCTTCACGCACTTGAGACACTTGTACTGGTTGTTCAAACCGAACTTCTACAATCGTACCACCAGTATAATCAATGCCCCAGTTAAAACCTTTTACAAAGATAGATGCTAAACTAGCAATCACTAAGATTGAAGACAAAATAAACCACCAACGGTGATGTTTAATAACATCAAAACGCATTATTTTTTGCCTCCTTTCTTATATAATTCCATAGTAGCTGTAGGCGATACATTGGCACCATACCAGAATGGATGGTTCGTTAAATTACATTCAATGAGCATCCGTAATAAGTATCGGCTTACAAAAACAGCGGTAATCATACTAATTAATACACCTAGGCCCAAAGTAACCGCGAAGCCACGCACAGAACCAGATCCAAGCACAAATAGGATGGCTGCCGTAATCATAACGGATACGTTAGCATCTACGATAGTTGCAAAGGCGCGGCGGAAACCAGATTCCATAGACATACGCAAGGTTTTCCCCACTTGTACCTCTTCTTTAAAACGTTCAAAGATAAGGATATTCGCATCTACCGCAACCCCCATAGAAAGAATAATACCGGCAATACCTGGCAATGTTAAAGTAGCCTCTAAGAAATGCAACACTGCAAGTAACGCTAATACATAGATTAACAGTGCCATCGTCGCCACAAAACCAGACACACGATATAGTACAAGCATAAAAGCTACAATTAAGCCAATCCCTACAGCAAAGGCTGTAACCGATTTATCTTTAGAGTCCTGACCTAATGTTGGACCCACAGTACGAACTTCCAATACATTTACTTTCACTGGCAATGCCCCTGAACGAAGCAAAATAGCTAAGTTCTTAGCATCATCTAAAGTCTGACTACCAGTAATAACTGCTTTACCTCCCGTAATTGGTTCATTAACTACAGGATTAGTCAACTGTTCGCCATCTAAATAAATACCAATATGACGGCCTACATTAGCAGTTGTCAAATCACCAAACTTCTTGGCCCCTTCGTCAGTAAATTCAATACCAACCATAAACTGTTTATTCTGGCCAATTTGTTCTTTAGCATCTTTTAAATCATTACCAGTTAGATGAACAACACCATTTTCATCTTTAAATTCCATAACCGCTGTTTTACCAATAGTTTTAATCGCTTGGTCAGGATCTTTAACCCCTGGTAATTCAATAATAATACGTTTTTTACCTTCACGCTGAATTAAAGGTTCAGCTAAGCCCATTTCATTAATACGGCGTTCGAGAATCTGACGAGCTCTATCTACCGCATCATCTGTTACTTTGTTCTCCCCTGCATCTTCTGCTTCAAGAACAATATGCGTACCACCTTGTAAATCAAGACCTTGTTTAATTGATTGAGCTAATGGCCCAATGAAATAAATAAACGCAGCCACAATAATGGCAATGGCCGCAAGAAATTTTGCCAGCGCCTTACCGTTCAAAATATGCCCCCTCCTTAATTTTACACATCTAAAAGATTGTTAATTTAAGTAACCCTTTTACAATATAAATTACTTAAATTGTAAACTCTGTTTGTCTGTAATCAACGCACCTAACCGTTTGTCATGAACATCCATGGGAATTGATTCCGACACAACTTGTGTGTCCCAAGCAACACCCACACAACGTTCAGCCGATACATCAGCTAAAAAGCGATCATAATAACCAGCTCCCATGCCCATGCGGCCACCAGCTACATCAAAAGCTACGCCAGGTACTAAAATCAAGTCTAAGTCTGTAGGTGCTATACATTCATATGGTTCTGCTGGAATCCGAATTCGTAAAACACCTAGTGTAATAGCCTCTAAACTTTTTAGTTCTGCTGCTATCATCTCTGTTTTACTAACACAAACAGGTACATATACTTTCTTACCTGCTGCTAAGGCCTTTTCAATTAACCTATCTAAATTAGCTTCTTTGGGCATCGCTAAATACGCCATGATTGTATGAGCCTTTTTATAGGCCTCACTGGCCATAATACGTTCGCAAAGGGCTTGACCTCGCTCGTTGCATTCACCCTCAGACATGGCTTGGCGCCTTGCTTTAAAAGCAAGGCGCATCGTTTGCTTATCCATATTATTTGTCATCTTTGCCTAGCACATGTGCTACGCTAGAACGAGCCACTTTAATTTCAACTTTTTCAGCAATTTGAAGCATAATTACTTCATCAGACAAAGAATTGATAGTGCCATAAATGCCACCAATCGTTACGATTTTTTGACCTTTTTTCAAGCTATTTAAAAGTTCATTACGAGCTTTTTGCTGTTTTTTCTGTGGACGATACAAAAGGAAATAAAAAATTACCACCATTAACAAAATCGGCCAGCCAGCTTGAAACAATTGTTCTAAATCTGCCACTTTGAGTCACCTCCAAAACACATCTATCTATATCTTTCAACGTCGTAAGCTCTTACTTTTTATAACCAGCCCAGAATTCATCTCTAAATGCTGGGAAGCGATCTTCTAAAATAGCAGCACGCATTTGACGCATGAAATTCAACAAGAAATATAAATTATGATACGAAACTAAACGGAATGCTAAAATTTCTTCCGCCTTATATAAATGACGAATATACGCTCTTGAGTAATTGCGACAAGCATAACACTGACAACCTTCTTCGATAGGCCCCCAGTCATGGGCATATGTAGCATTTTTAATAGTTACACGACCATTATGTGTCATGGCCATACCATTACGTGCCACACGCGTAGGAAATACGCAATCAAACATATCCACGCCACGAGCCACGCCTTCGACTAAACAGTCAGCAGTACCTACCCCCATTAAATAACGGGCCTTATTAGTAGGTAATAACGGTGTAGTATGCTCTAAAATATCATACATTATATCATGAGGTTCACCAACAGATAAACCACCAATACTATAACCATCAAAGTCCATTGCTACTAATTCTTTAGCACTACGAGTACGTAAATCTTTATACATACCACCTTGGACAATGCCAAACATACCTTGAGTCGCTGATGTATGAGCTTCACGACAACGCTCAGCCCAACGAGTCGTCCGTGCAGTTGATCGGTCAGCATAAGCATAATCAGCAGGATACGGAATGCATTCATCAAAAGCCATGGCAATGTCAGCACCTAATTGCTCTTGTACTTTCGTGGCGATTTCAGGAGAAAGAAACTTCTTCGAGCCATCAATATGAGAGCGAAAAGCCACACCCTCTTCTGTAATTTTACGCAAATCACCTAAACTAAATACTTGAAAGCCACCACTATCGGTTAAGATACCACCATCCCAATTCATGAAACGATGTAACCCGCCAGCTTCTTCAACTAGTTCTGGGCCAGGACGTAAAAACAAATGATACGTATTACTCAAAATAATTTGAGCACCCATCTCTTTTAATTCCTCAGGTGACATTGTTTTCACCGTAGCCTGTGTTCCTACGGGCATAAACATAGGAGTCTTAAATGTACCATGAGGTGTATGTAGAAGTCCCGCTCGTGCACCTGTATGGGGACATTCTTTTTGCAATTCATAGGTAATAACCAAGCGTATCCTCCTATCTAATTATAGCTAACTGTAACCTATCAAGTAACTATTATAACACAATTTATTACTCATACCTAGATTTTTTCACAATCACAGTCCCTTAAATACCTAGCTAAATGTATTGTAAAATCTGGATACTAACAACTTAAAGTGTCAAGGCCTATAAAGGTATCTCCGAAGTTAAAGTAACACTTCGATTAGCGTATAAACATAGCATCGCCAAAGCTAAAGAAGCGATATCGTTCCTTAACAGCTTCTTCATAGGCCGCTAAACAATGTTCTCGGCCAGCTAACGCACTAATAAGCATCAACAAGGTAGACTGTGGTAAATGGAAGTTCGTTATAAGCGCATCTACCATCTTATATTCGTATCCAGGATAAATAAAGATTTGTGTCCAATCATGACCCGCTTGTAAAACCCCATCTTTCGTAGCAGACTCTAATGTTCGCACAGATGTAGTTCCAACAGCAATAATTCGCTTACCCGCTTGACGCGCTTCATTAATAAGTTGAGCCGTTTCAGCAGTGACTACATAATATTCACTATGCATTTCATGATTTTCAATCGTTTCGACTGATACAGGACGGAATGTACCTAAGCCAACATGCAGGGTTACAAAAGCCAAGGTCACTCCTTTAGCTTTAATTCGTTCTAATAATTCAGGCGTAAAATGTAAACCCGCTGTAGGGGCTGCGGCTGATCCTTTTTCTCGAGCATACACCGTCTGGTAACGGTCTTTATCCTCTAACTTTTCATGAATATATGGTGGCAATGGCATTTCACCAATATCTTGAATAATGTCGTCGAATACACCTTGTGTTTCAAATTGAATAATTCGGCCACCAAAACTTGTTTTGTCCACTACAGTCCCTGTTAATCGGTCATCAAAAACCAACTCTTGGCCAATAGGACATTTCTTACCTGGTTTTACCAAACACTCCCATTTATTGTCACCACAAGGAGTCAATAAGAGCACTTCTACTTTGCCGCCACTCCCTTTGCGATGCCCATACAAACGAGCTGGAATTACCTTAGTATCATTAAACACCAATACATCATTATCAGATAATTCGTCAACAATATCATAAAAATGTGGTGTATGCCCAATTTCCCCAGTCACTTTATTCAACGTCATAAGTCGAGACGTATCACGTGGCTCTACAGGATGTTGAGCAATTAGCTCTTCTGGTAATTCATAATCAAAATCTGTTACCTTCATGGTAAACGTTCCTTCTTTCTAATCCTTTAATATTTTATTCTAATATTCTTTTTCAACAGACACACCTGTATAATAATGTGTCAATATCTGCTTATAGTAATCCTTTCCTTTGCCGCCATCTTTAGCAGCCATAGCCGCAGCTCCCCATTGTGACATGCCTAACCCATGTCCCCAGCCGTAGCCACGAATTGATACCGTATCAGTTGCTTTTTTAAATGTATGATATGCTTTTGGATTTTTAAAACTATCCGCTGAGGTAGGCGTTTTAACATTTACATAAAAATCAAACAAAGTGGATTTAAGACCAAATATTTTCATAATGGTATCGCCACTCAAAGTAAGAGATTTTTTAGAGCCTACAAAAGTAGCTGTCAGTACTCGTCCCGATACGCCCCGATCAGCCTGTTTAATCGGGCGCTTACGCAAAGTGCTAAGCTTAATTTCTTTTAACGTCCCTACATCTTTGCCCGCCGCTTTTAATTTAGCTTCCATAGCAGACCGAGTGAGTTTAACTGTCCACGCCGAGCTATCACCATTTTGTGCATAATCTTTAACGCCCCGTAAGTAAGGAACTACACTGCCCCATACATTTTCACTATTTTCTGTATAACCGCCACCATCGGCATGGAACAAGGCTTCAATAAGCTGTCCCTTATATTTCATAACCATGCCTTTCGTGTCATCTACGGCTTTAGTCGTGCTGGCAAACTCAGCTGCTTGCCCATTATATACTTGATGATTTGTATTAGGCTGCACATCATAGGCTTTATTAACACTTTGCTTCATATTATATAACGCATAGGTCCGCGCTGCTACAGCTTGTGCTTTCAGTGCCTCTTGCGGCCAGCTTGGCACTACTTCAGCAGGAACAACACCATATAGATAATCCTCTAAGCCTACTTCATTAATGAGCATCATAGCCCCCGAAGAAGTTGGCACTACCTTAATAGCCCCTCGATACGGCTTACTATCGACTAACATAGTGCCTGGCGTATTTCCCTGCCAGGATTTAATATATATGCCACCCTCTACAGCTTTACCATTTACAGTAATCTTATTGTTTTTTACAGCCACCACAACAGCATCACCAGTCGTGGCTTTTGGCAAAGCTGTTTTATTTAAAGTATATACAGCCATTTTACCACTGCCTGCCGCAACCCAAGAGGTGGTACGGCTGCCTAACAGCACTCGAACTGGTGGCACACTGGCTTCCACACCTTCTGAAAAGGCAGGCACTTTTGAAACTTTAACAGTATGCTTAGTCTCACCCTGTCCTTTAGTTGAATCAGTGGTAGTTGACGTTTTAGTCGTCGTAACAGTTGTAGTCTTAGTCGTTGTAGCCGTCTTTTTATCCTTATTTGGCTTTGTCACTACCGTTGTCGTTGATTCGGTGGTCTTAGTCGGTGTTTTTATAGTCGTTGTAGTCGTGGAACTACTGCCACCTTCTTTAGTCACTATAATCATAGCCGCCTCAGCTACAAAACTACAAGTAAGAGCCGACGTTAAAACTGTAGCTACTAGCGCTTTTTGCCAAATCTTGCCTATCATAAAGCCCCCTTATCACGATTAGCATTAGGATTCGTAATTCCTAAATGATCATATGCTAATTGGGTAGCCATTCGCCCCCGATTCGTACGCACTAAAAAACCTAATTGCATTAAATACGGTTCATATACATCTTCAATTGTATCCCGTTCTTCACTAATGGAGGCAGCAATTGTGTCAATCCCTACAGGACCACCTTGAAATTTATCAATAATAGCCGTTAATACACGTCTATCAATACGATCTAAACCAATTTGATCAATGTCTAACCGTTCTAAAGCATCATCAGCAATTACATCGGTAATGACGCCATTTCCTAACACCTGCGCAACATCACGAACACGCTTTAACAAACGATTAGCAATTCGTGGAGTTCCCCGTGAACGTCGTGCTATTTCTGCAGCCCCAGTTTCTGTAATAGATGTATTAAGCACATCAGCAGCGCGCTTAACAATGAACTCTAACTCGTCTTGTTTATAGTATTCTAAATGACTAATAATGCCAAAACGATCACGCAAAGGCCCTGATAAAGCGCCTGCTTTCGTTGTCGCTCCTACCAAAGTAAAAGGTGGTAAATCAATACGCACGGAACGAGCACTAGGCCCCTTCCCCACGATGATATCAAGCGAATAATCTTCCATGGCTGAATACAATACTTCTTCTACTGTTCGCGATAAGCGATGAATCTCATCAATAAACAACACATCATGAGCCTGTAGATTAGTAAGTAATGCTGCTAAGTCACCAGCTCGTTCGATAGCTGGACCAGAAGTAATGCGAAAGTTAACACCCATTTCATTAGCAATAATACCAGCCAAGGTTGTTTTACCAAGACCCGGTGGTCCGTAAAGTAAAACATGGTCTAACGCTTCATTACGCTCTTTGGCAGCTTGAATATATACTTTTAAATTATTTTTTGCATCGGTTTGGCCAATATACTCTTGTAAATATCGTGGGCGTAAACTAAATTGCCAAGAGTCGCCAATTTGCTCCTCTTTGCCAACAATACGCATTTCACTATCAGCTACTCGTATTTCTTCTTTCATGGTTACCTACCTTTTCCCAATTCAGATAAAACTTGCCGCAACAAGGTGGATACATCTTGTTGTCCATCATCCAGTTGCGTTAAGATTTCCGTAAATTCGGACTCTTTATAACCCAACGAGAGCAATGCTTCAGCAACTTCACCAGCTACCCCGAGACGCGTAACAGTCGGTGAAATTGTAGCTGTAGCCGTACTACTAGGAGCCGTAGTAAACTTACCAATTTTATCTTTTAACTCTAACACTAAACGCTCCGCTGATTTTTTACCAATACCAGGCAATTTGGTAAGCGTTGTCAACTCACCATTCATAATAGCTACTTTAATTCCATCTACAGAGAGACCTGACAAAATTCCAAGACCTACTTTAGGACCAATACCAGAAACCGAAATCAATAGCATAAATAACTCATATTCATCTTGTGTCGCAAATCCATATAATTGAATGGCATCTTCACGAACACTCATATGCGTATATAATAAAACTTCGGCTCCTTCTACTAAAGTATCTCGCGTGCTGCCAGATATATATAAGCGATAGCCTACGCCATGAACATCAATAAAACAGGAGCCCGCAAAAATATGGCTCACTATACCTCGCACAAATCCAATCATGGATATGCCTCCTACTAATTAACAAATTTATATTACAATCTTAATTTATTATATGGGGTCTATATTATAATCTTATTTATTATTAGGCCCCACTCTTATCATATTTGAAGCGCTATCCTTATATTTGAATACGCTATTCTTATATTTGAATGCGGCGCCGTAAATCTTCACTATGTGAGCTATGTGCGGTACAGATAGCAATTGCCAAAGCATCCGCTGTATCATCAGGTTTGATTTTCTCTCGAATACCAAGCATATTCATAGTCATATAAATGACCTGTTCTTTGGTCGCCTTACCATAACCAACCACAGCCTGTTTGACTTGCAAAGGGGTATACTCATAAATAGGTATGCGCCGCTGATTAGCAGCCAATAAAATAACACCTCGAGCTTGTGCAACCGTAATAGCTGTTGTTACGTTGCGATTAAAGAATAATTTTTCTATGCCGAACTTATCTGGCTCATATTCTTCTAGTACATCACTTAAATCGTTAAACAATATTTCAAGGCGCATTGCATCGGTGTCTTGTGGAGTTGTTGTAATGGCACCATAAGCCACTGTTTTCAATCGACTTCCTTCTACATCAATGATGCCATAACCACAAATAGCAGTCCCTGGATCTATGCCTATAATACGCACGGTAAAACTCCTTTACTCTATCTAATACTATCATTTTATTATAGCATTTCTTACGCTATAGACCAAACAGAAATACGATTAAAATAGCCTATGTTTTGCACCCTATTGATATGCTTACACCGAGTACATAAAACACTATATGCTTTTTTCTTCATCAACATTTTAATATTTAGTACCTTGTATTATTTTATACCTTGTGTTATTATGTAGTTGTCAATACACAATAGTGATATAAAGGAGTTGCCATGAAAACACAACTTAAGAAAGGAGTTATAGAACTATTAGTATTAGGTTTATTAACTCAAAAAAACCATTATGGTTATGAAATCGTTGATACTATTTCAGACTATGTAGAAATGTCAGAAGGATCTATCTATCCTCTTTTGAAACGCTTACAAAAAGATACATTAGTAGAAACTTATTGGGAGGAGTCCATCAGTGGTCCCCCACGCAAATATTATCGAATTACCTCCACTGGTAAAGCAAATTATCGTGAAATGCTACTGGAATGGCAAAACTTCTCCAGTGCAGTCAATCGATTTTTAGAAGGAGTGAATCATCATGACTAAAGAGCAATATTTAGACTTATTACGCTATTACTTTCGTCACGCCAAGGCAGAAGATATGCAAGAAATCATTAGTGACTATGAAGAACATTTTAGAAGTGGCTATGAACAAAATCTAACTGATGAAGCTATTATTCAAGCGCTTGGTGAGCCAAAGCAAATTTATGAAGCCTACCTATCTGAAGGGATTATTACAGAAAAGAAAGGACTCTTAAAGGGGGATTTAAAAGAAGATATAAAAGATATGTTAGATAAAGCCCAAGAAGAGTTTCACACAACCATGAAGCCTCAACTGCCCCATTATTGGCAGGAAGCTTCTAAGGCTGTTTTTATTACCAGTGGCACCTTATCATACGCCCTAGCTGCGCTATGCTGGTTTATCACCTTAATCTTAACCTATCTATTAAGTATTCAATGGCAACCATTAGCTGATGTAGCTCCATTACCAGCTGTATCTTTAGTAACAATTGGAGCCTTCTTCTTAACAGGGGTTGGCGCTGGCCTTACTTGTCTATTCATTGGTCAAGAGTGCTTCAAACAATATAAGGCAAAAAAAGTTAAGGAGGTTCTCGGATGAAACGAATTTTAATTACAGTCTTACTCACCATTTTCTGCTTTGGTATTGGTTTAACTTCCTTAGTAGTAAATGATTTATCAAACTTAAACCACTGGTATCAAACAGAAGTAAGACCTACTATGCACAAAGATGAACATCGCGATACGCATAAAGATATGCACAAAGAGGATATGAAAAATCGTCAACCTAAAGAGTGGCAAAAAAATACACCGACTACCGAATCTAGAGCAGTACCACCAGCGCCTCCAGAAGCAACTGCACCACCAGCAACAGCGGCCCCAATGGCTCCAACGCCACCAAATCAGACTTCCAATGAAGGAGCTGTGCCAACTACTGCACCGGCACCTCAACCATAAGTCCCCAACACTAACCATTCAACGATAATCAACAATAAATTACTTTACACAAAAAAGCTGTAACCTCATGAGACATTTTATTGCCCATAGGTTACAGCTTTTTAATTTAAATATAAATATAACAGAGTTAAATATATCAACCTTTACATTCTATCTTTTACTTTTGCTACAAAAGCTTCAAATAAGGCATACATCTCCTCATGCTCTTGCCACATATTTTCAGGATGCCACTGTACTCCTACAATGGAAGCATCTCGATTTTCAATCCCTTCAACAATGCCGTCAGGACTAGTCGCCGTAACCGCAAAACCAGCCGGTACATTACGGATAGCTTGATGATGACGAGAATTCACCAAAGTAGTAAGCCCCAATACAGAATGCAAAAAACTATCTTTCGTTACATTGACAGTATGGGTAGGATAACCACCTGGGGCATCTTGCGAATGTTTAATATACGCCCCCTCACATTGCGTATCTATATCTTGAAACAATGTGCCGCCCAAGGCAACGTTAATCATTTGAGCCCCTTTACAAATACCAAGAATAGGCTTTTTGACCTTTGCAGCTGCTAAAATTAACTCTCGTTCAAACAAATCCCGCTTATAATTAATAGTACCAATTTGTCGAATGGGCTCCTCACCAAATAGATGAGGATCTACATCAGGCCCACCATGCACAATTAAACCATCATACAAAGCTAAGTAATCTTCCCCAATGGCATTTGTCACATCTGGCAAAATAACAGGAATACAACCTAGTTTAGCAATAACTTCAACTAATTCTCTTGAAACAAAAGGGGCTCGCTGTAAATTAGTACGCGGCGTAGCCTCCATATATGTATCGGCTGTAATAGCAATGCGTGGTTTCATAATAATCACCCTTTTTATAAATATAATGACTTGGTAAATCTTTCATTGCTTTCATTATACAACAAATAGTCTAGAAAAAAACAAGGTCTATGATATCCTTTTCTTATGGATTCCATAAACCTTGTTTTTTCAATTCTTTTATTGCTCGTTCCTCTTCACCAGTTAGCTCTCGCTCCAATAAATCAGGACGCAACTGTAAGGTGCGTAATAAAGCTTGTTGTAAACGCCAATTGGCAATGTTTTGATGATGCCCACTGCGCAATACCTCAGGCACAGCCCAGTCACGATACACTGGTGGCTTAGTATATTGTGGTCCTTCTAAAATAGGCCGATAAAAGGAGTCTTCTATAGCGCCTGACGCAGCCCCTAACACGCCTGGTATCATACGCGCTACTGCATCAGCTACAATCATCGCTGGTAATTCACCACCGGTTAAAACAAAATCTCCAATCGAAATTGTCTCATCCACCAAATGTTCTTCTACACGATAGTCAACGCCTTCATAATGACCACAAATCAATACTAATTGATCATATGTAGCAAGCTCACGCGCTTTTGCTTGATTAAAAGTAGTACCTGTAGGTCCTAAAAAAATCACCCGTTTGCGAAGCTCTGAAACAGGTTCTTGTGACAGTCTATTAGCCACAAGACTAGTATCAGCCATATCAACCGTATCAATGGTATCCACATTATCAACAATTCCCTCCTGAGAACTATCTTCTACTGTTAGTGCGGTATTATGTAACACATGTTCCACAGCTTCGAAAATGGGTGGCGCCATCATAAGCATACCAGCCCCACCGCCATAAGGTGTATCATCCACTTGCCCATGCTTATTATGTGCAAAATCACGAGGATTCGTAACCGCCATAGTTAAACGATTAGCTGCCATAGCACGCTTAATGATAGAGTGATTAAAAAAAGCAGCAAAGAACTCAGGAAATAAAGAAATAATGTCAATTTTCATAGTCTTACATTATCCTTTCTAACGCCACTACCTAGCAATTCTCATTCTAAGAAATACTTTATCTAGACGTTTTACATACCTAAGTCTTAGCTACTTCTTAAATCCATTCTGGTGGATCAGCAATAATTTTTCCAGCTTCAATATTAATGTCTAAAATCACATGATCTAATACAGGTAGCAATAAATCAGGTTGCCCTTCTTGTTTGACTACATATACATCATTAGCACCAGGCTGTAATACTTCAGACACAGTGCCAAGTATATTACCTTTCGTATCTTCCACGGTAAGACCAATAATATCAAAAATATAATAGCGCCCTTCAGGAAGTTCTACTAATTCATCACGACGCACTTGAATTTCTTTACGAGCCATCAATTCTGCTGCATTGCGATCAGGCACTTCATTAAAGGTAGCTAAAATAAATTGCTTATGAAAACGAGCAGATGTAATGTGGTATTCCTTACCATCAATGTAGCACACATCCATCGTCAAAAACCGATCAGGAAAATCGGTTTGCGGCATTATACGAAGATCACCCCGCACACCGTGCGGGGCAACAATAATACCTATGGTAATTAACTCATTCCGATCCATTATTGGCGAAATGCGATAATCTTGCCATCTTCAAGCAAGATTTCAGAACCCATTAAGGAATCGAGATTATCCCCGATTTTAACTGTAATAGTCTGTTCCATAGTGCCCTGAGCAATCTCAGAACCAAGTTCAAGCTTTTCCGCATCCTTTAATTTGGCTGCTACTTCCGCCTTAAAGTTTAAACGTTTCTGCTTTTCTTCTTCAATCTGCTGGCGTAATTGAATAAGGCCTTGTGCATCAAGTTTAGCTTGTTCACTTAATAAGCGTTTTGCTTGAAACTCAATTTGCTGTAAGTCTTGCTCAACTAGCTCTAAACGCTGCTGAAGATCGGCAACAAGCTTAGCTTTGAGCCCTTCTGTAACTTTCGACTTAATCGTCACTGGGACGCGTACCGTCATTGCTTCCATGTTTTCTCACCCTTTAGACAATATCAACGGATATTTTTTTGTTTTCTTTAATAGCTGCTGCTTTTGCGACAGCTCGGATTGCTTTAGCAATTCTGCCCTGCTTTCCAATAACCTTACCCATGTCTTCCGGTGCAACGTGAACTTCATAGACTTCCACATCACCTTTTACGGTCACGGTAACAGAAACGGCTTCAGGCTGCTTAACCAATGACTTCGCAATTAATGTAATTAATTCTTTCATCACAGTATGCCTCTCTATGAATTACTTCTTAGCGTCAGCAAATTTCTGCATAACACCGTGCTGTTTGAAAAGGGAGCGAACAGTGTCAGTTGGTTGTGCACCATTACCCAACCAAGTCAATGCTTTTTCTTCATCAATATTGATAATAGCTGGGGACTTAGTTGCGTCGTACTGACCAATAGTATCTACTGGACGACTCTCACGAGGAGCGCGGGAGTCAGCTACAACGATACGATAGAACGGAGCTTTTTTAGCACCCAAACGAGTTAAACGAATTTTCAACATATATACTTCACCTCCTTATTAGAATCTCTTCTATGATCAACCCATAAATGGTAAGTTTGGTAGTTTTGGTAGCATACCTTTTTTACCTTTACGCATAGATCCCATTTTTTTCATCATTTTTTGTGCTTCTTCAAACTGCTTAATGAGGCGGTTTACATCTTGCACACGAGTACCAGAACCCATAGCAATACGCTTGCGGCGGGACCCGTTCAATATTTTAGGATTCGCTTTTTCTTTTGGCGTCATCGATTGGATAATCGCTTCAATACGGCGAATTTCTTTACTATCTAAATCAATATCTTTTAATTGGTCTTTTATCTTACCCATACCAGGTATTAAACCAATTAAATCTTGGAATTTCCCCATCTTACGGACTTGATTCATCTGTTTTAAGAAATCATCTAAGGTGAACTCATTGCGTTGCATTTTCATAGCTAATTCCTTAGCTTCTTCTTCATTCACCAATTCCTTAGTACGATCAATCAAAGCGCCTAAGTCGCCTAAGTCGAGGATACGTGATGCCATACCTTCTGGACGGAATTCTTCAAGACCATCCATCTTTTCACTGGTCCCCATAAATTTAATAGGACGTCCAGTTACCGATTTAATGGATAAGGCTGCACCGCCTTTAGCATCGCCATCTAACTTCGTCATGACTACGCCATCAATGCCTAACCGTTCATTGAAGGTTTGAGCTGTTTGTACCGCATCTTGACCAATCATAGCATCCACCACAAGAAGAATCTCATGAGGTCGAACAGATTGCTTAATATTAACCAGCTCAGTCATCAACGTTTCATCAATCGCTAAACGACCTGCCGTATCTATAATAACTACATCTTTTAGCATAGAGGTACTAGCGTTGATAGCATCGCGCGCAATATCTACCGGATTAGCACCTGGTGTTTCGTTGGCAAAGACAGGAATATCAATTTGCTTGCCTACGACTTGCAACTGTTTAATCGCAGCTGGACGATATACGTCGGCGGCCACTAACATTGGATGCTTGCCCTTTTTACGAAGATACACTGCTAATTTGCCAGCTGTTGTTGTTTTACCAGCCCCTTGCAAACCAACGAGCATAATCACCGTTGGTGGCTTAGAGGAAATAGTAATGCCACTTTGCACCCCACCCAATAACTCTGTTAACTCATCTTTAACGATTTTAATAACAGTCTGTACTGGATTCAGTGAGCCATATACTTCTTCGCCAATGGCTTTCTCTTTAATGCGATTAACAAAGTCCTTAACAACACCTAAATTTACATCCGCTTCAATTAAGGCTAAACGCACTTGACGTAAGGCTTGTTTCAAATCGTCTTCACTAATCGTTCCCTTGCCTTTTAAGGACTTAAAGACTTCTTCCAATTTTTGTGTTAAATTATCAAAAGCCATCTTATCCCTCCATCTGTGCAACTAACTGATATAATGTATTCGTGGAAGTTTGAAACTCAGCATCCTTCGCACGACTTTGTAAGTGGTCTAACTCTTTACGCATAGCAGCTACTACGGTTTCTCGCTTCTCATATTGAGCTACTAAATGTAATTTGCTTTCATACATTTCTAATAATTGTCTAGCTCGTTCAATATTATCATAAATAGCTTGTCTTGAAACGCCTAATTGCTCAGCAATCTCACCTAATGACATATCTGCTTCATGATGTAAGGCTAAACATTGCTGCTGACGCTCCGTCAATAGAGCGCCATAGAAGTCTAATAGCAAGCTAATTAATACTCGTTCTTCCATGTGACTCACTCCTTCACGGTGTCAAGCTAAAAAACTTTACACGTAATTCTACCAAAGTTACTCCTACGTGTCAAGGCTTTTCCCTTAACAGTTTAAAAAGAATGTAATCCACGTCTATTTACACAGAAAAACACCACGACGCTCGCTTCGCCGTGGTGCTTTTCTTTCTCGGTAGTGAATATTGAAGTTCAGCTTTATTAATGTAACTTAGTTAGCAGCGCTCATTAATAAAGAGGACTAGAACATCTTACTAAAAATCCGCTCGCTTCAGATTCTTAGTTTCGTTCTCTTTAAGTAGTATATACCGAGATATTTATTTTGTGAAATTTCAGTTATTTATATCAGTTATTACTTTTAGCAATAACAAAACTAGAATAATATAACCAATGGTTTTAATGATAACAAAACGTGTAAAAACTGACACTACTTGATTACTAAAATCACCAGTTTCTAAGTAATTATTTATAAATAATTACTTAGTTTAAACTAGTTCGTTTTAAACGCAAAGAGTTACTTACCACCGCCACTGAACTAAAGGCCATAGCAGTACCAGCTACAATAGGAGTTAAAAGTCCTACGGCAGCCAATGGAATCCCAATACAGTTAAAAATAAGAGCCCAGAATAAATTTTGACGAATATTGCCCATTGTTTTGCGACTTAAAGTTACTGCTTGTGCTAACGTATGTAAATCATTGCGCACTAAAACAATATCAGCCGCTTCTACCGCAATATCCGTGCCATTACCAATGGCAAAACCTATATCAGCTAATGTCAAAGCAGGGGCATCATTAATTCCATCACCAACCATGCCTACTACATAGCCTGCTTTACGAAGTTCGTCAATTTTACCAGCTTTATCTTGAGGCAATACTTCCGCCATAACATGAGAAATACCAGCCCGTTCCGCCATATATTGAGCGGTACGACGATTATCACCAGTTAGCATCCATACTTCAATACCACGTTCTTGCAATGTTTTAATAACTGCTGGAACTTCTGGTCGAAGTTCATCTTCTACGGCCCACAAAGCTCTAATAGTGCCATCTACGGCCAATAAAGATACCGAAGCACCTCGTTCTTCCTCTTGCAATACAGCCTCGTCTATATGATCAACCATATAGCCTAACTGTTTCATCCAACGACTGTGCCCTAACTGAACCTGTTGTCCATTTACAACTGCTTCAAGACCATGACCTGGTACTTCTTTAAAACTAGCTACCGTAGGTAAAACACCACCACCTAACTCATTAGCGCCAAAAGTAGCCATTGCTTTTGCAATTGGATGAGTTGTGCAATTTTCTACAGCAGTCATGATACCAATGTTCTCTTTTTCCGTTCCAGTAAAATGCATAGTTTTGCTAACCATTAAAGTCCCTTTAGTCAAAGTCCCCGTTTTATCTAATACGATAGCATTTAATTTACCTGCTCGTTCTAAAAATTCAGCACTTTTAATTAAAATACCATGCTCAGCCCCTAAGCCTGACCCTACCATAATCGAGGTTGGCGTTGCTAAACCTAATGCACAAGGACAGGCAATAACCAATACAGCTGTGCCATGCATAAGTGCTACACCCCAAGTAGCATTAAAACCAAAATACCATACTAAGGCGGTTAAAATAGCTAAACCAATAACGGTAGGAACGAAATAAGCAGCTACAACATCTGCCACGCGCTGAATGGACGCCTTAGAAGTCTGTGCCGCTTCTACAACTTTAATAATTTGCGACAACATAGTATCTGAACCAATTTTTTCAGCTCTCATTGTGAAAACGCCCGTTTCATTCACTGTTGCACCAATAACATTGCTCCCTGTACTTTTCTCAACAGGTAAACTTTCACCGGTCAACATGGCTTCATTAACTGCAGATTGCCCTTCTAGTACAACACCATCTACCGGAATTTTTTCACCAGCTCGCACTTGTAGCACATCACCCACTTGAACCTCAGCTGTCGGAATATCTATCCACTGATTATCTCGCTGTACATGTGCTATACTAGGCTGCAAATTCATCAACTTTTCAAGGGCTTCTGACGTACGCCCCTTAGCCACCTCTTCTAATACTTTTCCTAATAAGATAAAGGTTATAAGCCAAGCAGACGTTTCAAAATACATGTCATGACTGCCAATATACATATTGTATATACTAAATACATACGCTACTGTTGTGCCCAGAGCGACTAATACATCCATAGTCAAAGAGCCGCCTTTAATAGCCCCCCAAGCTCCTTGATAGAAAACTAAACCAGGACCAAATTGAGCAATAGTAGCTAAAATTAGCTCTACCCAGTGGGGCAACATAGGCCAACCAAACAGGTGATGACCTACCATACTAGCCATCATCGGCACGGCCATAAAGGCCGCTATAATCATACGATATAATTGAGGTTTATAATTAACTTTTTCTAAGGTATGAGCCCCAGCAGCCGCCAAAGACGCGCCGAACCCAATATCAGTAATGGCTTTAACTACATCATCAGGGGTTACAGAACTATCTTCCGTATAGGTTACACTTCCTTTACGCGTCAATAAATTGACCTTCACATCCGCTACACCATCTAAACGACTCACTACTTTTTCCACACGAGCAACGCAGGCCGCACAATGCATGCCTGTAATATCAAATTCATTACTTCGACTACTCAAAACCAATCACATCCTTCTAATTCTTTCTTTACATCTATAACTACCTATACGATAATCTTTGCGCACCACTATCTTTCTGTATATGATGCATATCCATAGGCCTATCTTTCATACATTATTTGTGCAAGGATTTATATACGCCCATTAATTCCGTAATAGCATCATCTTCATTGCCCTTTTTAATAGCATCAACGACACAAGAGCGGGAATGACTTTCTAGCATTATTAATCCTACTTGATATAAAGCGGCTCGTACGGCACCTATTTGTTGTAAAACTTCTACACAGTACCGATGATCATCAATCATCTTTTCAATCCCTTCCACTTGACCTTTAATCCGCCGTAAACGACGACTCAACTTATCTATCTCCATATCATTTAACATATCAAGTCCTCACTTATTAAAAATAAAAAAATATATAATTAAACAATTACTAACAGATTATGCCAGTAAGCAATGCATTCAACTATAAAACAATTAAATATAAGAATACATACATCACCTCAATATACCCCCAGGGAGTATTTCAGCAACTACTATAATAGTAAACCTTCTCAATAAGAACGTCAACATAGGGGTATTGTCTAATTCTTCAAAATTCCGTATCATAAAATATAACAAGTCTTTATAGCTAATACTCAGATAATTAGCTATATAGCAATACTTTAAAGTTAGTGCATCAGAACTTACTTACAAGCTATATAAGTTTCTTTTTATATATTTTAACAGGGGGTATACATGGAGTCATATATTACAGTTAGCCAAGAACATCGCATAGAATATATTGTAGAAAAATCACGCTTTATTGCTACTGCCATACCTTGTACAACAGAAGCAGACGCACAAGCTGCTATCGCCCGCATTACCAAAGAATTCTGGGATGCTACCCATAATTGTACTGCTTATGCCCTAGGCCCAAGACAAGAACAGCAACGCTCATCAGATAACGGTGAACCTTCAGGTACAGCAGGTAAACCTATGCTTGAAGTCTTAAAAAAAACCGGTCTTACCAATACACTCATTGTAGTAACCCGCTACTTTGGCGGCATTAAACTAGGTGCGGGTGGCCTCATTAGAGCCTATTCTCATAGTGCTGCTGAAGTCATTCACAGTGCTCCTAAAACATTGCATGCACCACGTCAACTTATATCCATTACCATTGATTATGGCCTATTTGGCACTGTAGAACGTTATTTACAAGATGAAAAGTATTATTATGAAACTAATTTTACTGATACAGTTACGGTCATCATTTATGTAGAACCAGAACGCTTAGCACCATTAGAAACAGCTTTAGCCAATATAACTAGCGGGCAACATAATTGGACTTTACTAGAAGAAAAATTAGTAGCTCTGCCTTATACAGACTAAACCATCTACCATAGACCATTGGCTACTTACTTTAAGGCTCTGCCCACCAGCCAACTCATAGCATTCCCTTACTACCTGTTAAACATTTATGCCTTTAGGGGCTGACAAATGATGTTACACATAGTACAATAAGGGTATAATAATGTAAAAATATATTTAAAGTAGTACGCCCACACTACATTGTCATGACAATCTTACTTGTATAGGCAGGGAGGATTCTCATGGACACATCATATTATTACAATTTCATCATCTTAGTACAAACCGGTAATATGACTCAAGCAGCGAATATTTTACACATCACACAACCTGCTTTGAGCAAACAACTCAAATATTTAGAAGCCGAGTTTGGCACGCCCCTCTTGCATATAAAACGTGGTCAGCGAGGGGCTAATTTTCGTCTCACTGAAGCTGGTCGCATCTTCTATGAAAAAGCACAGCAATTATGTGCCATTGAAGAATCTACCTATGCCGATGTAAAGCGTTTAAACTCGGCTGTTGAAGGGACTTTGCGAATCAGTTCTTCTGCGTCTCGCTCAACAGGTTTAATACAACAATATTTACAAGATTTTTCTCATAAATATCCGTCCGTTCATTATGAAATTTACGAAGGCTTAATGAGTGATGTTACTGAGTCACTTTTAAACGGTCAAGCAGAAATTGGCTTGTGCAACTCCCAAATGGTTGATACTAATCGCTTTGACATTCTCTTTACCCAGCCAGAATCTCTCTATGCAGTATTCCGTAATGATATTTTTTGGAGCACCCTAGAAAAAGACAACCTCACTTGGGATGAAATCGCTCGTTGTCCCCTTAGTTTATCTGGCGGATCAGTGCGAATGCTCATGCAAAGTGCCAGTCGTCTATTCAATAACTTAAATGTCATCTCTGTTACAACAACCAAAAGCTCTGCCATTGAATGGGCACAATTAGGTCGTACGGTCGCCATTATTCCCATGGACTCCCAAGAGAAAGTTCATGGTCGTAAAATGACCCGTATTCGTTTACCCGAGTTAGCTACTGGCTTTCACAAAAGCTTTATTACTATAAAAGGTCATACACCATCCTTAGTAGCCAAGCAGTTTTTAGAGTTTTACCAAGGAATCATGTAACCGCTCACAACTAAATAATAGGCTTTTGTAAATTATACAAATTATATCTAAAAAATTGAATGTTATGCAATTATATGGTATACTATGGGTAGTGGTACTTGTAACCACTACCCTTTCATTATTTTTGTGTTAATAATACGTAAAGGATGAATAACTATGAAAGAAATTTTAGGTTTCCACTTAAACGGTTGTCCTTATTGCCAAAATGCATTTAAAGCAATTGAAGAATTAAAAGCTGAAAATCCAGCTTATGGTGATATTAAAATTAATTGGGTAGAAGATCAGGATGCGCATGAATTATTTAAAACACATCCATATGATTACTATCCAAACCTTTGGTTTGACTTAGATAAACAATATGAAGCTAAACCAGGCGAAAGCTACGAAGAAACAAAACAATTAATTAAAGCTGTTTTTGATAAAGCATTATAATTAAAAGTACAAAAAGGCCCTTAAGGGCCTTTTTTATTTACACAATTTTATACAATTTCTTTTTTCAATTGATAGATTAATAATAACATAATAAACCATACAGGTGTTACAAATAAGGCAACACGTGTAGCCGGATTAAAAGCAAGCGTTACAATAACAAACGCAAAAAATGCCAATACTATATAATTAAAAACAGGAAACAAAGGCATTTTGAAACTGCTTTTAGCTGCTAAATCAGGTCTTGCTTTAACAAATTTCATATGGCATATGGTGATAATTCCCCAAATATATAAGAAACAAAAAGTAGCCACACTCGTTATAATAACAAATACGCCTTCTGCAATTACATATTGTAAAGCCACCACTAAGCAAATAACCAATACAGATAAAAATAAAGCATTTGCAGGGACTTGTTTATTCGTCAATATTTCTAAAATTCCGGGAGCATGACTTCGTTTTGCTAGCGAATACAGCAAACGACTTGTGCTAAATACACCACTATTACAAGCTGACGCAGCCGAAGTAAGCACTACAAAATTCACAATAGAAGCAGCCCCTACAATACCTATAGCTAAAAATACTTCTACAAAAGGGCTCCGATCTGGATTAACAGAATCCCAAGGAAAAATGCTCATAATAACGGCTAACGCACCAACATAAAACAAAATGATTCGAATGGGAATACTATTAATGGACTGCGGAATTACCTTCTTAGGATTTTCTGTCTCCCCCGCCGTCAAGCCAACTAACTCAATCCCAGCAAAGGCAAATACCACCATCTGAAAGGATTGGATAAAGCCACTAAAGCCTTTAGGAAACCAACCACCATGACTCCATAAATTACTAAAACTAGCCACGCCTACAGACGTTGGCTGACCGGTAAAAATAAAATAAATCCCCAGTACAATCAAAGCTATAATAGCAACTACTTTAATGCAAGCAAACCAAAACTCTAATTCTCCAAACAATTTGACTGTTAATAAATTCATCAACAATAAGATAAATAAAGTTACTAGACTAGGAATCCAAGCCTCTATACTAGGAAACCAGTACTTTACATAAATTCCTACCGCTGTTATATCTGCCATAGCAACTGAAATCCAACAAAACCAATATGTCCAGCCCGTAACAAAAGCCGCCTTTTCCCCCATATAGTCTTGTACAAATTCAATAAATGTATGATAATCCGTATTCGATAAAAGTAGCTCCCCTAAGGCGCGCATCATCAAAAAACAAATACCACCAGTAATAATATAGGCAAATAAAATAGCTGGCCCAGTTAATGCAATTGAATGCCCAGATCCTAAAAATAGGCCGGTACCAATAGCGCCACCAATAGCAATAAGCTGTACATGGCGATTTTTTAGCCCTCTGGCAAGGGTTTGTTCTTGATTCTTTGCTGAGCTCGTTATGGGTTCTAGTTCTTGATTCATCTAATAACACCCTCCTCTAGGCTAATTATGGATTAATTGATTAATAATTATTAATTATAACAGTTCTAATAGAACTATTTCTATAAAAAACAACAAAAATACAATATACATGATAATACAAAAAACCTAAGGCAAGTATCATTACTCTTACCTTAGGTTTTTGTTATAGTTTGTATAAACTTCTCATAATAGAGTAAGCAATTTCCTTTTATCTCTATTACTTAGTAACTTGTCAGCTATTTCTCAGCTATTATTTACGTTCTTTTGCTTCTTTTAAAATATCAGCCAAGAAGTCTTCCCATTTAACGGCACCTTTTTCACCTTCTAAGCGACTGCGAACTGCTACAGTACCGTCTTGTTCTTCTTTATCCCCTACAACTAACATATACGGTACTTTTTCCATTTGCGCTTGACGAATCTTATAGCCAATTTTTTCGCTACGATCATCCAATTCTACACGAATGTAAGATTTTTTGAAAGCATCACGCAATTTCTTAGCATATTCTACATGTTTTTCACTAATAGGTAAAATCTTAACTTGAACTGGTGCTAACCAAGTTGGGAATGCCCCTGCATAGTGTTCAATCAAGATGCCAATAAAACGTTCCATCGAGCCAAAGCAAGCACGGTGAATCATGATTGGTTGATGTTTCTGCCCGTCTTCACCAATATATTCCATTTGGAAACGTTCAGGCAAGTTCATATCCAACTGGATAGTACCACACTGCCAAGTACGACCAATGGAGTCACGAATATGGAAGTCTAATTTAGGACCGTAGAACGCGCCGTCCCCTTCATTAATTTGATATGGAATTTGCTTTTCTTCAATTGCTTCACGAAGTGCATTAGTAGCAGATTCCCAAATAGCATCATCACCCATTGCATTATCTGGCTTAGTACTTAACTCTACAGTGTAAGTTAAACCAAATTGACTGTAAATACGGTCAAAGAGTTCAATAACTTTAATTAACTCTTCTTTAATCTGGGATGGCAACATAAATACATGAGCATCATCTTGAGTGAAGCTACGCACACGGAATAAGCCATGTAAAGCACCAGATAATTCATGACGATGAACAAGACCAAGTTCTGCCATACGAATTGGGAAGTCACGATAGGAATGCATATCATTCTGATATACTAAAATACTACCTGGGCAGTTCATTGGTTTAATAGCATAATCTTCTTCATCAATCATAGTCGTATACATATTTTCACGATAATGGAACCAGTGGCCAGATTGTTCCCAAAGTTGACGATTTAAGATAATCGGCGTACGTACTTCTTCATAATCAAAATCATGATGTACTTCGCGCCAGAAATTTTCTAATTCATTGCGAAGTGCCATACCTTTTGGTAAAAAGAATGGGAATCCAGGGCCTTGTTCTTTAATAACAAAAAGACCTAATTCTTTACCTAATTTACGATGATCACGACGAGCTGCTTCTTCTAATAAATGTAAGTATTCTTCCAATTCTTCTTTCTTTTCAAAAGCAGTGCCATAAATACGTTGCAACATTTTATTTTTTTCATCGCCACGCCAGTACGCACCTGCTAAACTCTGAAGTTTGAAAGCCTTTACTTTACCAGTAGAAGCCACATGAGGACCGGCACAAAGATCAAGGAATTCACCTTGACGGTACATAGAAATTTCAGCATCAGCTGGTAAGTCTTCAATTAATTCAACTTTATAAGCTTCATTTTTTTCTTTGAATAATTTAAGTGCTTCCTCGCGAGAAATCACTTCTTTTTCAATCGAGAAATTGGCTTTTACAATTTTCTGCATTTCTGCTTCAATTTTAGCTAAATCTTCTGGTACTAACACATGTTCCATATCAATGTCATAGTAGAAGCCATTTTCAATCGCTGGTCCAATTGCAAGCTGTGCTTCTGGCCAAAGACGCTTAATAGCCTGTGCCATAATATGAGATGCACTATGGCGCAAAGTGTCTTTACCACCTTGTTGTTCAAATGTTAAAAAGCTAACATGAGAGCCATCTTTAACCGCTTCACGTAAATCAGTTAATTCACCGTCTACCTCTGCTGCTAATACTTTCTTAGCTAAGCTATTGGATAATTGTTTAACAGCCTCCCCTAAAGTAGTGCCCGCTGCATAAGAACGTTCACTATTGTCAGGTAAAATAATTTTTACTTCACTCATGGTTATTCCTCCTTAAAATTAAGTTACACCGGCGGGACACGCTGTAACTATTCATCATATACAATACTTATTTAAAATTAGCTACACTACCTATTGTCTAATAGGCGCTTTCCTAAACAAGCATCAAAAAAGACCTTCCTCCCGACAAGGGACGAAGGTCTCGTGGTTCCACCCTAGTTAGTCATCTGCAAAGACAACTCACTTTATTGTCGATAACGCCTACTCGCGGATTGGCATACTACAGTTCAACCAATCGGTTTGAAGGGGGTAACACACTAACTTGTGTAAGATGGTCACAGCCTAGCCATCTCTCTCTGTCACACAGTGGATTAGGTATCATGTCCTTCGCTCTACCTGTTTCATTTGATGTATACACTGTACACCAAATTTTCAACAGTGTCAATACTCATTGTGCACAATTTATTATTTTTTTACAAAATTTTCACAAAACTCAAAACTAAATATAGTAATACAGTAAATTGTAGCCCTTACCATGTCTCTAATAATCAAGTATCAATGACTAACCTCCATAGGCAAAATCAGGTAACTTAAATCCAAAGAGTAACAATAATAAAACCTAAAATAGGACGACAAAAATTAACAAAGCTAAAAATCATAAAACTTGATTAGCTTCTAAGAAGGTTAATTCTATATCTAAGCTCTCCAAAACTTGGCGTACTAAAGGGGCCGTATCAGGTGTGCTCCGAACCATACAAAGTCCTTCAGCACGCTGTAATGTGGTCATAACCCCTAAATATTCATAGCCTTCTAAAATACGATTTACGTAATTCGTCTGAGTTGGTGAAATTTTAAAATATACATATGATTCGTCCAATGTTAGTCACCCCTCATAGCAACCTATACCTTGTACTATTACTGACCTTTTACCTTACATTTACGACGCATCATAGCATATTCTTCTAATGGTGTATCAATGTATAAACGAACTTTCATCTGAGCATGTGGTGCCACCGTAATTTCATTGCCCTCTTCATCTGTCATTTTGGAAATCGTATGATACACTAATTCGCCATGAGGCTGACAAAATTCTACTTCATCGCCTACTTTAAAATTATTACGTTGTTCTAAATACGCATATCCTTCCGCTTCATTATACCCTTCTACAAGACCAATAAAATCATGTGTTTGAGTATTACTAGAGGCACCATAATTCTGCGCAGTTTCGTCAGGCTTTTCTACGGAAAAACCTTCGGTGTATGGACGATGCGAAATTTTTTCTAATTCTTCAATCCATTCTGGTTTTACTTCATAATGCTCTGGGTCAGCTAAATAGGTATCCACAGCTTCACGATACACTTTTGTTACCGTAGCTGCATAGTGAACACTCTTCATACGGCCTTCGATTTTTAAACTATCTACACCAGCCTCTACCAAATCAGGAATATATTTTAACAAGCAAAGATCTTTGGAGTTAAAAATATAGGTACCATGTTGATCTTCTTCAATTGGATAGTATTCACCAGGACGATTTTCTTCTACCAAGGAATATTTCCAACGACAAGCCTGTGTGCACTGCCCACGATTAGCATCACGAGTGGTAAAATAATTGCTCAATAAGCAACGGCCAGAATAGGATATACACATAGCGCCATGAACGAAAGCTTCAATCTCAATGTCGGCCGCTTCCTTCATAGTTTTAATATCGGCAATACTTACTTCGCGTGCCACTACAACACGACTAGCACCCTGTTCCTTCCAAAATTCAGTCGTTAAATAATTAGTCGTATTAGCCTGAGTGCTCACATGACGTTCCAAATTAGGGGCTACTCGTTTTGCTAACAAGAAAATACCTAAATCAGCCACAATAATAGCATCCACACCAATAGACTCTAGGAATTTCAAATAATCTTCTAAACCAACTAAATCTTCATTGTGAGGGATAATATTGCATGTTACATAGATTTTTTTACCATGACTATGTACAAATTCAACAGCTTCTTTTAACTGCTCATTGTTAAAGTTTGAGCTACTAGCACGCAAACCAAAAGATTGACCGGCACAATATACCGCATCAGCACCATAACGAATGGCCATTTTTAACTTATCCATATTGCCTGCTGGAGACAACACTTCAATTTGTTTATTCATGTATTACTTATTACCTTTCCAAATACTCACACTCATACCATCACCTAAAGGATAAATGGTAGTATTAAATTTTGTTTTATCTTCCACGACGGCTAAAAACTCACGCAGTCGTTTCACTATTGTCTTATATCGGTGAGGTGCGTCTTTCTCACCACGTACATACCCTCTAAAAAGAACATTATCAGCTAGTACAACAGCTTGCGGTGCCAAATGGGGCAAAATCAATTCCAGTTGCTTCCCATATTGCCCTTTAGGCCCATCTAAAAAGACCAAATCAAATGTACCATCCAAATTAGCTAATACGTCATTAGCATCGCCTAAATGAATGGTTATATTCTCTTTATACGAGGATTGATTCACATAATACTGCGCCATGCCATGGCGTTTTTCATCGAGCTCAATAGATACAATCTCCGCTCCTGGTGCTGCATGTTTAGCTAATAACAATGTAGAATAACCAATAGCAGTTCCCACTTCTAACACGCGATTAGGCCGATACAAGCTAATGAGTTCTTCAAATAAATGTACTTCTGACTCGCGCAAAATTGGGACCTTATTGAGGACTGCATAAATGCGCTGTTCATTTAAAATCTCTTTAATCTCCATAAATCGATGACACCACTTCTAAATGTTCTTCATAAGTCTTCGTAAAGTGGTGACGCCCTTCCTTATCTGCTACAAAAAATAAATAATCTGTACTTGGTGCATTAAGCACAGCCTCCATTGATTTCATACCAGGATTCGCAATTGGCCCTGGAGGCAAGCCCTTGTTAGTGTATGTATTATACGGGCTTGGTAACTCTGTGTCCTCAATGGACAAATGAGGTTTTGGATACCCTAAAATATATTGGATACTAGCACAAGACTGCAATGGCATACCAATTTGTAAGCGCTTCATAAAAACAGCGGCAATAATCGGTCTATCTTCATCAAACTTAGCTTCTTTTTCCACTAAAGAAGCTAATGTAATAAATTCAAAAATAGTCATATTTTTCGCTGCAATCTGCTGACGCATAGCTGGGGTCAATTGTTTATTTAATTCCCCTGCCATCCGTTTTAAGATATCTTGTGGCTTACTATCCACGGGAATCTCATATGTATTAGGGAATAAAAAGCCTTCTACACGATAATCTACTTTACTAGGGCCATACATATATTGGTAAGGCACATACGTTTTAGCTTCTTCTAAAAAAGCTGTTTTAGAACCTAACCCATTTTTTTCTAATTCATCGGCAATTTGTTGAATCGTATAGCCTTCAGGAATCGTTACTTTAATAGCTTGTAACTTTCCTTTCTGCAACAACTTAATAACATCTCGCAGACTCACATTTTGTGGAATTTGATAATACCCTTGCTGTAGTTTATCCATAGAGCCAGTTAAACGCAACGCTAAGCGAAACGTTGTAGGCGAGCTAATAATCCCTTTCTCGTATAACATATCACCAATTTCAGCACCAGTTTGATCTTTATCAACCGTAAAAACTACATTTTCTGGCTTACTCACTATACTATTGGGTTTTAAATATATGACGGCGGCGGCGATACAAAGAATAAGCAACAATCCTATGAAGGATGCACCTATCCACTTCAATCGTCTGCTCATAGACAACCTAACTCCTTATAGTTAATAATCAAAGCAGCATACACAAGAACTGCTTATAAACAGGCGAAAGAGGGGCTAGGCCCCTCTTTCCCTAAATTGTAATACCTAATTATTCTTCGTCAAGACCTGCTTCATAAAGGGCCAATACGCTTTCAAATTCTTCATCTGTAGGCGCTACATATACATCCTCGCCTTCTTCTTCATCAATGCGAGCGATGATAACTTCTGGTTCTTCATGGCATTTACAGCCTGGTTCACATTCTTCAGGTGGTAAAGAAATAAGCACAGCAAACTCTTTACCCTCATGATTAATGATCATATCTTCTTCATAATACATTTCGTTGCCTTCGCCATCATCAATGACAACAACTGACATTTCACCTTCATACCCTTGTTCTACCATGAGGACCTCCTTACGGTTAATATAAGTAGTTATACTACGCCTACTTGCTAACCATCACTATGACTAGTAATACTACAGACTAGCTAATTAGCGTTGATGACTACGACTATCTAAATAACCTTGTAATATGACAACAGCTGCCATTTTATCAATAACAGTTTTTCGTTTTTTACGACTTACATCCGCCTCAATGAGCGAGCGTTCTGCCATAACTGTAGATAATCGTTCATCCCAAAACGTTACCGGTATAGCAATCACTTCCTGTAGCTTAGCTACAAATTCTTCAGTCTTAATCGCTCGATCACCTTTCGTACCATTCATATTTTTGGGCATTCCAACTACAAGCTCTTCTACTTCATACTCAGTAATCAATTTTTGCAATCGCTGAAAATCCTTTTCTAATGAGGTACGCCGAATTGTTTCAATGCCTTGAGCGGTTACATATAATGCATCACTACAAGCCACACCAATCGTACGACTGCCCACATCAAGTGACATTATTCTCATATTACAGTTTCTTAGCCTTTACATACTCTACAACAAGTTCTTCAATCAATTCGTCCCGATCCAAACGACGAATCATGCTACGTGCATTGTTATAACTTGTAATATAAGTAGGCTCGCCAGAGATAAGAAAACCTACAATTTGTTCCACTGGATTATATCCCTTTTCTTGCAAAGCGTGATATACATCACGTAATACTTCACCAGCGGAAGGAACATCATTTACTTTTTGAAACATCATAGTTTCGTCAGATACACTCATGCAAAAGCCTCCTTTACAACGGTATAGGTCATAGCGCCTAAGCGCTATAGCCTACACACAGAATAATTACATGGTTATTTTTATTTTACCACATTTCTATTTTACCATAGATAGAATAGTTTCTTTACCTTTTTCTAAAGCGGCTCCTAAAGCACTAGCATCTTTACCACCAGCTTGCGCCATGTCAGGACGACCACCACCATTACCACCAGCAGCCTGAGCTGTAGCTTTTACGATGTTACCTGCATGGAAACCACCTTTAACAGCATCTTTAGTGGCCATACATACGAAGTTAACTTTATCTTCGTGTCTCATACCTAATAACACAATACCAGAAGCCACTTTGTCGCGTACCATATCGGCAATACTACGAAGTTCATCCATATCAGCCGCTTTTACCTCAGCTACAACAGCTTTAAACTGACCAGCCTCAAAGGCACTACTTAAAACAGTTTCTAAGCCGCCAGACATCAATTCTTTGCGAGCAGCCCCTAAATCATGTTCTAATTGTTTTACTTCAGCCACAACCTGCTGAGCACGAGCTACAACATCTTCTGGCTTTGTTTTTAAAATAGCTGCCACTTCACGAAGTTGAGCCTGTTCTTGTTGCGCTAACAATAACGCCGCTTCACCTGTTACAGCTTCAATACGGCGTACCCCAGAACCAATGCCACCTTCTGAAAGAATGCGGAATGTACCGATAACAGCCGTATTCACAACATGCGAACCGCCACAAAGTTCTACGCTAAATTCTGGAACAGATACTACGCGTACACGTTCACCATATTTTTCACCAAAGAGAGCCATAGCGCCAAGCTGCTTAGCTTCATCCATGGACATTTCTTGAATCGTTAAATTGCTAGCTTTTAAAATTTCACCATTTACTAAATCAGTAATTTGATCCAATTCTTCAGCGGTTACCGGCGAGAAATGAGTAAAATCAAAGCGCAAACGATCTGGCATTACTAGAGAACCTGCTTGGTTTACATGACTACCTAATACTTGCTTAAGAGCTGCATGCAACAAATGAGTAGCTGTATGGTTACGCGCCATTGCTAAACGACGATTCGTATCCACTTCAAAACTTACAGTATCACCAACTTGTAAATTACCTTCTACAATCGTACCTACATGGTAAGTTGTACCTTCTGGTAATTTGCGAGTTGTATGAACTTCCATTTTACCCATTGGCCCTACGATGAAACCAGAATCACCTAATTGACCGCCCCCTTCAGCATGAAATGGCGTAGTGCGTACAATTAAAGTAATTTCCATACCATCAGAAGCACTATCAAGGCGATTAGCCCCTTCCCCTAACATAAGAATTTCAGAGGATGTAGCCGTTTCATCATCAGTCAAAACTTCGTCACGAAGGAAAGTGATGTCTGGCGTTGCTACTTTAGCATCTACATCTTCACGAGCGGCACGAGCACGCGCACGCTGTTCGTCCATGGCTTTTTCAAAACCTACCATGTCGATAATAAGGCCTGCTTCCATAGCAATCTCTTCTGTTAATTCCCAAGGGAAGCCATATGTATCATATAACTTAAATACTTCAGTACCTGGTACTTCTTTAGCATTGTTAGCTTTTAAATCATCAATTAATGCACTCAATAATTCAAGGCCCTGTGCTAAAGTCTGATTAAAGCGGTCTTCTTCATTAGCCACAACTCGTTTGATGAAGTCATGTTTTTCAGTTAAGCCTGGTACACCAGAACCTAAAATATCAATAACTACATCAACTAAATCAGTTAAGAAACGACCTTCAATGCCAAGTAGTCGACCATGACGCACAGCACGGCGTAAAATACGACGTAATACATAGCCACGACCTTCATTAGAAGGCAATACACCATCACTAATGAGCACCGAAATAGCTCGTACATGGTCACCAATTACCTTCAAGGATACATCAGTATTAGCATCTGTATGATAGGTCACTTTAGCCATGTCCGCCGCTTTTTCAATGATAGGGAAAATTAAATCCGTTTCAAAATTACTTTCTTTATTTTGCAATACCGATGCTAAACGTTCTAAGCCAGCACCAGTATCAATATTTTTCTTTTCTAAAGGAACATATTCACCTTCAGCTGTACGATTGAACTGAGTGAATACAAGGTTCCAAATTTCAAGATAGCGATCACAATCGCAACCAGGTGCACAATCTGGTTCACCACAGCCACGAGATTCGCCAAGATCGTAGAAAATTTCACTATCTGGTCCACAAGGGCCTTCCCCAATTTCCCAGAAATTATCTTCTAAACGACTAATATGATCATCTGGCAAACCGATTTCATTATGCCAAACATCATACGCTTCTTGATCATCAGGATACACTGTAACATACAAGCGATTTTTGTCTAGTTTAATCACTTCTGTTAAAAATTCCCAAGCCCAATGAATGGCTTCTTTTTTGAAGTAATCACCAAAGGAGAAATTACCTAACATTTCAAAGAAGGTATGATGACGTGCCGTACGACCTACGTTCTCAATATCCCCTGTGCGGATACATTTCTGACAAGTAGTTACCCGTGTACGTGGTGGCACTAATTTACCAGTGAAAAAAGGTTTCAATGGTGCCATACCAGCGCCAATAAGTAGCAAAGAGGGATCGTTTTCCGGAATTAAGGAAAAACTATCTAACATTAAATGTTGTTTACTTTCAAAAAATTTTAAATAAGCCTGACGCAGCTCATTACCCTTCATGAGTTCAGCCTCCTAAATAAATACGATTACTCCTTATTATACTTCTTTAGCCCTATATTTGTCTATTTTTTAATGAAAATGAGAAATGTAAGCGCATATCCTAAAATCGCCACTAACACAATAGTTCCACCAGGGGCTAAGTCAAATTCAAAAGCTGCCAATAGCCCTAAGAAGACACTGCCTAGTGAATACATTTCACTGAGCAATAAGGTCCTTACAAAACCTTGACGCCATAAATGAGCTGTCGCCACCGGTACAATCATAAGGGCCCCAATAAGAAGTATCCCTACAATAGTCATCCCCATAACAACAACTAAGGCTGTCAAAATGGCAAAGAGCATATTAATTCGCCCTACTGAAATGCCAGCAGTAACTGCAATTTGTTCATCAAAGGCAGTAAATAGTAAACGTGAATATATGGCATATATAACAATTGCCACTAACACTGCTACAATGGCGATAGTTATAATATCAGTAGTTGTAACTGTTAAAATACTGCCAAAAAGAAAATTCAATAAACCAGTGCTTGGCATTTTAGTCATGGTAGCAAAAATAACAGCTAATGCTAAACCAGTATAGAAGAATAAAGCTAAAATCATATCGGTATACTGATTTTGACGACGTCGTACCAATTCAATTCCTATAGCTGTTAAAACAGTAAGAGCTGCTGCCCCTAAAGGCGGATATATTTGTAACAAAGACGCCCCCGTTACACCAGCAAACGCCACATGCCCCAAACCTTCACTAAGGAGGGACTGCCGTTTAATAACAATAAATGTCCCAATTAAAGGACACATAAGGGCTACAATCATACCAGCCATAAAAGCTCGTTGCATAAATTCATAAGAAAAAATATCCATCTTAACCTCCTACATGCCAAGCCAAGGAGGTTCCCTTATGACTTGTTAAAAAGCCCTGGCTATCGCCTTCATAACATACATGACGATTAATACAAATTACTTGATCAGCTACTTCACAGGCATCTATAATATCATGCGTGACCATTAAAATAGTCATCCCTTCATCACAAAGTTTACGTAATAAAGACATAATATGTTCACTGACCTGATAATCAATGCCACTGGTAGGTTCATCAAGCAATAAATACTTAGGACCTCTAGCCAAAGCTTGGGCAATCATTACTCGCTGTTGTTGGCCACCACTCAAGTCACCAATACGGCGATGGGTAAATTCCGCCATTCCCACCTGCGCTAATGCTTTGGCTAAGGCTTGCCGCTCTTTGCGCTTAATTCCTTGAATGCGTAAGCCTAACTCTACAATTTCGCCACAAGTAGCAGGAAATTGGGCTGCATTTTTATTATAAATCTGTGGCACTAAATGAAGTAGCCCCAACCGCTGTGCTTCACCAACAGTATGCCCATCAATGCGTATAGAACCACTGGCAGGTTGTAGTAAACCTGCTACCAAACGCAAAAATGTAGTTTTTCCAGCCCCATTAGGCCCTACAACAATTGTAAATTGACCTTCTGGCACAGCTACCGAAATATCCGTCAACGTATTCTCTTGTTCATAGTTAAATTGTACATTTTGTAAAACAATTTCACCCATGTAATACTCCTTGCGCCATATAGGCTAAAAGAGGAGGCTCCAGCCTCCTCTTTAAAATTCACCTTAAATTACACGCTTCGCTCCAATATAGCGTTCGCCCCAATAGCCACCATTAATATTAGCTACGGTTACCCCGCGACTAGAGGTCGCACTGATAAATTTGCCCTCACCAATATAAATTCCAGAATGAGATACCCCTTGTTCATAGGTTTGGAAAAACACTAAATCACCAGGCTGTAAATTATGTTTACCAATTTTCTGCCCTACTGTATATTGCTCATCCGCACTACGAGGTAAGGTGATACCCGATTTAGCAAATACATAGCGAACATAGCCAGAACAATCAAATCCTTTTGGCGTAGTGCCACCAAAAAGATATGGCACGCCACTATAGCTCTCAGCTTCTTTCAAAATAGTTCGCACAGACTTAGACACATTAGCGGTCTTAGTAAAAATAAAGTCTGACTCTATGGGATCTAACAAACCAGAGCTAGTATTGGTCTTGCTCTGCTTATTTTTGTTAGCCTCTTTTTTAGCTTCTTTATCTTTTTTCTTATCAGCTTTTGAGTTTTCTTTTTTACTTACTTTACTTGTCTCTGATTTTGAATTATCTTCTGACTTTACTGCACTTGTACTTTTACGGCCAGCAGCCATTTCAGCAGCAATTTTTTCATCTGACATACGCCCTAAACGAGCAACAGTCTTTTCATTTAACGCTTTACCCATTAACTTTTTATAAGTAGTTGCGTCTAACACGCCATTAACAGGTAACCCATTATCTTGTTGATATAAACGAACCGCCCACTTGGTGTTCGCATCATATTCGCCATTAAGACGAGCATTATAACCAGCTGCAATCAATTTCTTCTGAATCGCTGGAATATCGCCACCTTTAGTGCCATACGTATAACTAGCTGCATTCACATTCCAATGAGTGCTTACAACTAATACCATAGCTGCGGCTAAGGCAACTTTTCTTTGTATTGATTTCATAATTTCATCCTCAAACTAATCTCTGAGTACAGACCTTATTTCATCAGTTCTGACTAAGCAAAGTCAAACTGTTTACTCTTTATTATATCATAAAATTTAGTTTGCTGGCTATATCCTACTCAAATACAGTATATTACGGTGCTGCCTATGACCGCCTATGCCCTTGCATGTCGGACGACTCCTCGCTTATAAGGGCTTTATCCCTATTTTCACAATTAAAACTATCACGCACCCAATATAAAGGACGATGCTTTACTTCTTCAAAAACACGCCCCACGTATTCACCAATAATGCCGATACCAATTAATTGCACCCCGCCGAGGAAAAAAATAGCCACGCCTAAAGTAGCCCAACCACTGACAGCAGAGTCTGTGAAAAAATGAACAAACAAAATATGTAAAATCATAATCAAGCTTAATAAGCCTGAAAGTAAGCCTACATAAAAAGCAGCTCGTAATGGCACTTTAGAAAAAGCCGCAATACCATCTAAAGCAAAGTGCAACATTTTACGAACACTAAATTTAGATTTACCGGCAAAACGAGGTGGTGCTACAAAATGAATTTCTGCTTGATTATAGCCAATATCACCAACAATACCACGTAAAAATCGGCCATGTTCTCTGAATCGCAATAAAGTATTTAAGGCTTTGCGATTCATCAAACGGAAATCTGAGCCCCCCTCAACAATAGGCACATTAGCCATTTTATTCATTAATTTATAATAGTATTTTGAAGTAAATGCCTTTGCCCAGCTCGCATCTTCTGTCGAATCACGAATCGTACGGACTACATCATGACCTTCTTCCCACAAACGAACTAATTCAGGAATTAGCTCTGGTGGATGTTGCATATCCCCATCCATGGTGATGACCGCATCCCCTTTTGAATAGTCAAGGCCACAAGTTAACGCTAATTGGTGTCCAAAATTACGCGCCAATAATAGCACTTTTACTGCTTCATCCTCCTCAGCAATGTGTTTAAGCATTGTCGCCGAATCATCAGCAGAGCCATCATCAACAAAAATAATTTCCTGTTCATACGGTAATGTATTTAATACGGCTTTAACTGAACTATAAAATTTTTTAATATTTGCCTCTTCATTATATACGGGCACGACTACTGACAATAACATACACTGCCTCCGTTTCCATGATTGCGACTTCATTTTACTAAATTTTTAAAACTTTGGCAAATAAACAAACCTTAAAATAAACAAAGAAAAACAGTTGAGTTTAGTTCAACCAAACTCAACTGCTATTAACTAATACTCTACTAATACGCTTCAATCGATTTAGTAAAATCAAATTCTACTATTAATCCTTATAAAGCATTAAAAACTAATGTCATACACAACATGGCCAATTACATTCTTTGCTGGTACAGGACCAATAAAACGACTATCACTAGAGTGATTTCGATTATCCCCCATTACAAAAACATAGCCATCAGGAATTACTACCGGTGCAGTTTGTGTGTAATTCATAGTTACTTCTTTCGTATAAGGCTCCTCTAATTCTTGCCCATTGCGCCATACATGACCATTTTTAAATTCTAAAGTATCACCTGGCAAACCAATAACACGTTTTACCCACGCATCATGTCGTTCTGCGGATTTACTAAATACTGACAAATAATTAGATACCACATCGGTTACATCATCTTGCCAAGTACGTTCTCGATTAACTCGGCTGTCAATAATAACAACATCACCATAATTAGGCATATTACCACGTACATGATCCCATTTTGAAACTACTAAAAAATCACCATTGTGAAATGTATTTTCCATGGATTCACCAGATACACGTGTAATTTGACCTACAAATAAATGAACTACAATGGCGATGGCTAACGCAATAATAATGGCATATAACCATTCTCCTACTTCATGTATAATTTGTTTGCCAATTGTCTTTTCTTCTGCCATACAACTTTCTAGCAATCTGCATAAGGCTCCTAAGAACTATGCAAACACTAAGCTAGACTCCTTTCTTCAAAGAACCATTACAAAGATGCTTAGTGAATTGTCTTTTTACCAAACTGACCACCAAATACATCATGCACATCAGTGATGGTAATAAATGCATTTTCATCTTGTTCATAGACAATATCTTTCATCTTGGTAATTTCAAGACGCGTCACTACTGAGTATAGCACTTTTTTAGGCTCTTTTGAATAGCCCCCTTCACCAAATAATACGGTAACCCCACGGCCTAAGCGATGCATAAGAACTTCACGAATTTCATCAGGGCTATCTGTAATAATCATAATGCCCTTAGATTCTTCAAGGCCTGTAATCGTCATATCCATCATTTTATACGCTACAAAATAAGCAATCAAGGAATACATGGCACTATTCCAGCTATATACGAAGCCTGCTGCGCCTAAAATAAACAAATTACAAATCATTACAATCTCGCCAACCGAGAAAGAACTTTTCTTATCTAAAATGATAGCTACAATCTCAACCCCATCTAGGGAGCCACCATTACGAATAATAAGCCCTACCCCGATACCTAAGATAACACCACCAAAAATAGAGGCTAAGAAGGGATCGATATCGGGCGGTGTCACATTATGCATAAACAAAGACATAATAGAAATACATACAACCCCAAATAGTGTAGCTATGGTAAAACTACGACCTATTAATTTATAACCTACATATAAAAACGGTAGATTAATCAATACTAAGTAAATACTAAAAGAGATGCCCGTTAATTCAGCTGCCATCAAGGCTAAGCCGACTACCCCGCCGTCAATAATGCTCTTTGGTACTAATAATACATCGAGACCAAAGGTATATATAGCGGCACCGATTACAATCCATATATAACGTATTAAAATATCCTTCCAAGTTAGTTTTTGTGCTTTTTTATAAGCAGCCATTGCCTATCCCCTTTCTCCATTTTCAAAATTCCATTATTTCATTGCTATAAACTATAAGCTCTTAGGCTTATTAAGAATATATTGTTCACCAATAATCCAAGCTGTGAAATCATCAACTGGTACTGGTGGATATAACATGCCCTTGGGTATCAAACGTTTCAACCCCTTTGGCGGATGAACTTCAAAGTAGCGTTTTCTAGCCAATTCAGTAGTATGTGCTTCATCGACCAAATTAGTAATTATATCTAAGTCAGCCCCCAGCACTTCAAGTATATTAAACACATGCTTATGATTAGTGCCATTACCACATACGAACTCTTTAATTTGCCCTTTATACTGTACACTAAGATCAAATAAATGGGTCTTTAATTGATCAGTTGGATAAATCGCTTTTTCAATTAACTCAGCATGCCCGCAAGTCATTATAGCAACGCCACTTTTTTCTCGGCCAGGATCTACTGCCAATAGTAAGTCTTCACTTGTGGCAAGTCCCACCAGATTACTATTCATCTCAGTACGCCTCCTCTACACCTAGAAATGTCCGCAAAAAATGCTGTCGGTAGCTAAGCTATCGGCAGCATTATATCTGTTCCGGCAAAGTAAGCATCGAAAGCACTTCACTCATTAAGTAAAGCTCGTACATGCCAAATTTTTATATGAGCGAACAAATTCGATATACTTATTATACCATAAAGTCAATAAGGCTTAGTTACAAATTTTAATATTTTTTATGCCTTTTATGCATATTTACTATCTTACTCTTGACTAATGTGCAATTCAATTTGAACTGGTCCTGTCGTATAAGTATCCTCACGAACTACCGCTTCAATACGAACTGAGCCAGACATACGGTTCAATTCACGAATCGTATCGAATAGTTCATCACCTGGCATAGAACCCACATCACCACTAAGCGGATCTGGTAAAATCCCCTGCGATTTTGCTTGACTATTTACATCCTTTAAGAAAGATAATACAGCAAATTGCGCATCGCCGCCACCTTGTACGATAGTTGACAGTATAACATCGCCTTTATTATACACTTTACGATATGGATATGCATGAATCTCTGCTAAAGCAGCTTCACCATAAATAATATTAGCCGCTGCTGTTATGCGGATTGTCATCGGTTCAGAAGCATTTGCCACTTGCTTAGCTACCTCTTCTAAATTAGAACGACTAACATAAATAACAGCTCTATTCTCATCAATCCCTAACCGTCGCAAAATTAAACCATTCGTATCGTTTAAAACATTAGTAATCGCTTTGCCACTTTCTTCTTCATTAAGGCCTGGACGAATTAAAGCACCACTCAATACTTCGCCTACACGAAATAATACAGTGCCTTCGCGCACATGAGTAATCCCTTCTTCAAGACGTTTAGTTGTTATTTTTAAATCTTCAATATGAGATTCTAATTCTTGTTTTGTTGTTTCCAATGCTTTTACATCATTAGCTGACTGTGCCAATCGAGCATCAGCTTGACGATAGGCTTCCTGCACAGAAATTAATTCTTCACTCATAGCATTGCGAGCTACCCGCGCTTCTTCTAGTTCTTCCTGCGTTGCTTGTACATCTTTGCGCATCGTATTTAGGGCAATCGTCTTTTCACTTAACTCTTTTTTACCTGCCTCTAATTCTTTGTTCTTGGCTGCCACATCACTATTTAACTGATCCATCTCTGCTTGCAATTGCTCCATCCCAAATAAAGCAGTTCGTACATTCTCCGAAGCAGCTGTCAAGATACCAAGGGTAATAGCTGAAATGAAAACGCCTGTAATAATCGTCATAATAATTGACGTATGCTTTGGTCGCAATCCCCAAATAGACATTTTCTTTTTCCCAATTTTTGAGCCAATTTTATCGCCGATGAAAGCAATGGCCCCGCCCATGATAGCGATAATTAAAATTATGTTCAAACCGACTAACATACAAGGCGCACTCCTTTCTTCATCCTATCAAATCTTTTAATTTCTTTATATAAGGTACTGAATACACTGTGTTCAGTTTCTATTGTACTCTATTTTCAAAAAAAGAAAAAGTGAATTACTATGAAAAAAGTTTCATTTATTATGCAAAAACGACCTTGACAGTTTTCATCAAGGTCGAAATAGTTTATATTATGTTATTTAGATACTTTCCAGTTTAGCCATAAACCAGCAATGATACCCAAAGTATCAGGAATCATGGCCGCCACTACTGGTGGTAAGGCGCCGCCTTTGCCCAAAGCACCAGTAAAGGTCATTACCCCATAATATACAAAAATAATTAAAACACTAAGACCAAAGCCAATCGATGAACTAGATCGCTGTTTTTGTAGCCCTAATGGGGCACCAACTAAAGCAAATACAAAGCTAGCAATAGGGATTGTAAAACGTTGATACATTTCCATTTCCCATTTAGTAGATTTTACATGGCTCGCTTTAAGCGCTTTAATTTGAGCGCGCAATTCTTTAATCGTCATTTCTTCAGGATCTCGTTGTTCCTGTGAAATCTGATCAGGATCTTTAGCAATTGGCAAAATTTGGTCTTTAAAACGCAAAGTCCGTTCAATTCCATTACCATCAGCTGCTAAATCATAAATAACCCCATTATGCATAACCCAATAAGTACCATTCCAAGTCGCTGTTTCAGCATGTTCAATTTGTGTTACATTACCATTAGTAAAAAGCTGAGCTGTTACACCAGTAATTAACTTCGTTTTGGAGTCATATTTCTTCGCATACATGAGGGTGCTAATTTCATCACCTTCCATGGTTTTAAGAACAATATGCTCTTGTGCTGGCGGTTCTGCTTGTTTTTTAATTTCATTGCGAATAATATTCTGATACGCATGGTTTGCTGCTGGCACTACATATTCATTAAAAGCAATGGCTCCTATTGAAATGAAAAATGCCGCAATATAAACGGGCATAGCTAAGCGTAAGAAACTAAGCCCACCAGCTCGCATAACGATAATCTCACTAGTGCCACTTAAACGTCCAAAAGCTAATAGTGAGGCCAACAATACAGCCATAGGAAATGTAAGCACTACTATACTTGGCAAAGCTAAAATAAAGGCACGGCTTACCGCCCATAAAGAGGCTCCATATTCCGTAATATATTGAGCAATACGGAATAAGGTACCCGTTCCTACAAAAATACTGGTAAATGCAAAAATACCAAATAGAAAGGGGCCAACAAAGCTTTTCAATATATATTTATCTAATATACGCATTCTCGTATCACCTGACCCCTATAAATTAAAACTATCCCCTAAGTAATGCTTACGAGCCACTGGGCTATTTGCCACTTCATCGGCAGACCCTTCTAATAAGATTTTGCCATTACTCAAAATATATGCTCGATCTACAATACCTAGCGTTTCACGCACATTATGGTCCGTAATCAATACGCCAATCCCGCGTTCCTTCAAATGACGAATAATCGATTGAATGTCCGCTACCGCAATAGGGTCAACCCCAGCAAATGGTTCATCTAATAAGATAAAACGTGGTGCCAAGGCAATACAGCGAGCAATTTCTACACGACGACGTTCCCCGCCAGATAATTGCATACCTTGACGATGACGCACATGTTCAATATGGAACTCTTGCAACAAAGACTCCACCGTAGCGTCAATCTCTTGTTTGCTTTTTTCCGTTGTTTCTAACATGGCGCGAATATTATCTTCTACTGATAAAGATCGAAACACTGAGGCTTCCTGTGGTAAATAACCAATCCCTTGATCAGCTCGTTTATACATAGGCATATGCGAAATATCTTTGTTGCCTATAGTAATACTTCCTTTATTTGGTTTTTCAATCCCTACAATCATGTAGAACGTCGTAGTCTTACCTGCCCCATTAGGGCCTAATAAACCAACTACTTCGCCTTCATCTACACGGACGCTAACACCATCAACTACGTTACGGCCTTTATAGGTTTTTACTAAATCCTTCGTTTCAATAAACATTAAGGCAACTCCTTACTGTTGTGGCGTAATGACTAAGGTACTACGGCCACCTACAGTTTGTACTGAATTATCTTTCATTTCCAATTTTAACTCTGGTGCATTAAGCACATTGCCATTTTGTACGGCATGTGCATTGCCCGTAAGATAGGCAACCCCATCTTCTTGACCAGGTGTTTGAGTATATACCGCATTATCAGCGCTAGCATCTAAATTATGTTTAGCACTGTGCAACGTAACATTACCTTGGGCGGTAGCACGGATTTGACCTAACCAACCTTCAATATAGTCCCCTGTTAAAACAGCATCATCCATAACTAATTTACCATTGCCACGGGAAGTACCATATTCGGTTTTCGTATTATACGTAACTACTTCACCAAAGACTTGTTTGTTATCTTTTTGTAAACGCACATTCCCTTTAGCCTCTAATTGTTCATTATTAGTGCTATGTAATTCCTGCGCTGACATAGACGTATTAGTACCAATCATACTAATACCACCAGTTAAACGAGCTTCCTGTGTCTTCGTATTATACCAACCTTCTTTACCGGTCATAGTTTTATCTTCATTAATAATAACTACATTCCCTTTAGCTTGTGCTAATCCACTATTACCATCGTATTGTAACACATCAGCGGTAATTGTCATATTGGACGTAGCAGCCCATACTGGTACAGCTATTCCGGCTACTAACGCTGTAATAGCCATTACTTTTGACAATTTCATTTTATGAGTCCTCCCATCACTTTCTAATCAATTTAGCATTACCTTTAGCAGTCACTTGATTAAGTACTGTATCAGCTTCTAATTTATCACCAGTTACAGTCGCTTCTCCATTATTAAAGGTAAATGGCGTATCTGAAGTTAACTTTTTAGTCTTATTATCAAAAGCAATTGCTTCTGTTGTCAATTCAACGTCTGCACCATTAGTGCCTTTTACGCCACCAGCTAATTGAAACTTGCTATGGTCACCAGTCATATAACCACGTGGTGCTGTAACCACTAATGTCTTATCACCATCATAAAAGGTACCCTTCATATTGGTTAAATATACTTCCTTAGTTTTTGGATTTACTTTGATTTGTTCCGCTGTCACAGACCAAGCTAATTTACCTGCTTGTTCTTCCGTAATGGTAGACCCTTCAAAGGTAACTAAATTACCTTTTGGCTGTGTAGGATCCGCCTCGGTTTCACCGCTACTAATTAAGAAAATCCAAGTAAAAATACCGATGAGCAACGCCACAATGGCTATACCTAAGATTGTTTTCTTATTCTTTAGCATGTACTGCGTCCCTCACCTTCAATTTTTCCTCAATGTCTACAATTTCATGCAATTTAGTATTCCAACGATGTTGGAACCAAAGCCATTCTGTAGGATGCTGTCTAATAAAATCTTCTGTCACACGCACAGTAGCTTCTGTTAGACGATGTAAATCTTCAGCTTCATTGCCCGTATCTTCATAGTACAAAGGTGGTAAAATTTCTACTACATGACCAATACCACTCGCCTTACGATGCGTAAATACAGGCACAACCGGGGCCTTAAACTTCTGCGCAAAAGTAGCCGGCCCCGTAACAGCCGATGACTCTTGGCCTAAAAACTCCACTGGTAGCCCTTGAATATACCCATCTTGGTCAGCTAAGAATCCTAGTAACTTTTTCTGCTTCATAGCTTTTACGGCACGAATCATTTCAGAACCACCACGAGCAAATACTTCTAATCCTACCATTTCTCGATATTCATTAAGTAAACGGGTTACTTGTGCATTTGGTTGTTTTTTTACAATAGTGGTGGATGGATAGCCACAAGCAGCAAGGGCCGCCCCCATCCATTCCCAGTTGCCCACATGAGCTGTCAAAATAACAACCCCATGCTGTTCGGCTAACGCTTTATCTAAATATTCCAAACCGTGCATTTCAACATGCTCAGCAATAAACTCTTTCGTTAAATTAGGCATGTATAAGATTTCAAGCGCAGAACGGCCTAAATTCTTAAACAATTCGTCTAAGACTTTAGCAGCCTCTTCTTCTGACACATTGAGACCTTTCATAACATTGTAAATTCCCCGCTTTTTCTGCTTTTTAGCAGCTAGCGAATATAAAGGCCCTAACGTCTCCCCTATACGAAGTATCGTGCGATACGACAGCTTACAAGTTAAAGCGCTTATGCCTTTTAATAACTTATATTGCCACTCATTTGACATACCGTACGTACCTCCTTTCGCTACTGACCTTGACTATATATTTCATTACGATAATCATCAACTAATTGATCCCAACGACCTGCTTTTTTAAAAATATACTCGATAGCTTCACGAACAGCCCCATGGCCGCCACCTTTATTAGCAATAAACTTTGCCACGGACTTTACTTCTGCCACACCATTGGCCGGTGCCATAGGCAAACCCACTACAGACAAAGCACCTAAGTCATTGAGGTCATCCCCCATATAGGCCATTTCTTCTGTACTAATCGCTAATTCATGAGCTAATTCTTTAATGGCTTCTGTCTTATTATGACAGCCCATGCGGACAAAATCAAATTTTAATTCCTTAGTGCGACGGTCTACCATTTCAGAATGGCGGCCAGTAATAACAGCTAACTTTAACCCACCTCGACGAGCTAGGGCTAACCCTAAACCATCTTGTGAATTAAAACATTTAAGCTCATCACCATTGGCCGTATAAATAATGCCACCTTCGGTCATAACACCATCTACATCTAGGATTAAACATTTTATGTTCATTATACAATACCTCGACGCAATAAGTCAGTAATATGGACAATCCCTAAACAATATTTCTTTTCGTCCACTACTGGCAACACCGTAATTGGACGAGGTTGATTCTTTTCCATTAAATGTAAGGCTTCAGCCGCTAATTTATCTTTAGTAATCGTTCGAGGCATAGCCGTCATCATATCTTCTACAGGCCATTCTAAAAAGTTACTGCCCGCATCTAAACCACGACGAATATCACCATCAGTAACTAATCCCAATAAACGACCATCTTCATCAACAACATTCGTAGCCCCTAAGCCTTTTTCAGTCATAACAAATAGAGCATCACGAACAGTAGCGCCCTTGTATACTACTGGATTATCTTCACCACTATGCATAATGTTTTCTACTGTAAGTAATAATTTACGCCCCAAAGACCCACCGGGATGGAAAATAGCAAAGTTTTCAGGAGTAAATTTATGTCGTTCTAATAAGCAAACAGCTAAGGCATCACCAAGTGCTAACGCTACTGTTGTACTCGTAGTTGGCGCCAAGCCTAATGGACAAGCTTCACGCTCTACTTCTACTAATAAAACAACATCTGAATTTTTAGCCAAGGTAGAATTGTGTTTACCTACCACGCTGATAAGGCGCGCCCCAATGCGCCGCAAGGACGGCAATAAACTAATGACTTCACTGGTTTCACCACTATTAGAAAAAGCCAACACAATATCTTCCGATGTGACCATACCTAAATCACCATGCACACCTTCACCGGGATGCAAAAATAAAGCTGGTGTACCTGTTGACGCGAGCGTTGCCGCTACTTTACGAGCAATATGACCTGATTTTCCCATACCCGTGCATACAACACGACCTTTGGCATTTAAAATCATAGTAACAGCTTCTGTAAAATTACTGTCTAAGGTGGTAATTAGTTTTTCAATAGCCTGCGCTTCTTCATGAAGCACCTGTGCTGCTTGTTCTAAAACATTCATGGATGATCCATCCCCTCTATTCGTCAATTAACCTTTTACAATCTTATCAATAGCAACCAAATCACGCAACATAGCTTCTAAATCATCTAAACGAACCATGTTAGGCCCATCTGATAAGGCTTCTTCTGGATTATCATGAACTTCCATGAATAAACCATCCACGCCAGCAGCTACAGCAGCACGAGCCAAATTAGGCACAAATTCACGTTGTCCTGAGGAACTTGTACCAGCGCCACCTGGTAATTGTACACTATGAGTCGCATCAAATACGACAGGATAATCAAAGCTACGCATAATAGGGAAGGAACGCATATCAACGACTAAGTTATTATATCCAAAAGTAGCGCCCCGTTCTGTAAGCATTAGATTTTGATTGCCTGCTTCTTCTACTTTCTTAACTACATTACTCATATCTTTAGGCGCTAAAAATTGACCTTTTTTTACATTAATGCATTTACCAGTCTTAGCTGCCCCATAGACTAAATCAGTTTGGCGGCATAAGAATGCAGGAATCTGTAAAATATCCAATACTTCAGCAGCTGGTTCAATCTGCTCTACGGAATGAATGTCACTAACAATAGGTACTTGTAATTCCTTTTTAATATGGCTCAAAATGCTAAGCCCTTCTTTAAGTCCTGGACCACGAAAAGAGCCAAAGCTAGAGCGATTAGCTTTATCAAAAGAAGCTTTAAAAATATATGGAATACCAACGCGTTCACAAATTTCTTTTGCTCGACGACCAATAGCTAATGTACGCTCAGGATCTTCAATTACACAAGGCCCAGCTAGTAAAAATAAACCGTTACCGCCACCTAATGTTAAATTACCTACTTTTACTTCTTTCATGGGTATCTCCTTTATTAATTATCATGTATGGTTCAAATAATTATCTGGTTTCCTGACTTTTAAAAATCTCATTAACAGCCGCTAAATCTTCAGGTGTATCTACGCCGACAAAGCGCGCCTCTGTTTTAATAACACGTATAGCTACCCCATTTTCTAATGCTCGTAACTGCTCTAATGATTCCGTTAATTCTGCTGGTGTTGGTGCTAATTGAGCAAATTCTAATAAGAAATCACGCGTATACGCATAAATACCAATATGTTTCAACGGTGGATTGACAAAAGCATTACGTGGATATGGAATTAGGGAACGTGAGAAATACATAGCTTCCCCTTTTAAATTACATATCACTTTAACCGCTGATGGTTCATCATATTCCGCTTCTTGTAAAGGCGCCCCTACTGTGGCCATTTGCAACTGACTATTTTCAGTAAACAAGGCACTTAACTCATCAATCAAAGAAGCTTCGATTAAAGGTTCATCACCTTGTACATTAATAATCACATCAATATCAGGTCGCAATTGTGCTACTTCGGCTAAACGATCAGTCCCGGTCAAATGATCGGCTTTAGTCATAACAACCGTACCACCAAACTCCGTTACTACCTCAGCAACCCGCTGATCATCCGTCGCTACAATAACTTCATCAGGTACAGTTGCTTTAGAAACCTGTTCATATACACGCTGAATCATAGGTTTACCAGCAATATCAGCTAACGGTTTGCCAGGTAAACGAGTTGATGCATACCGCGCAGGGATGACGCAAGCGATTTTCATAGTGTAACCTTCTTTCCAACCTTACTAATATATGATTTAAATTCTTCTTCCCCTTCGACAAAAGTAATGCCAATAGGAATTACATATACAGGAATTTTTAAATCATGTACGGCTTGTAATTGACTTAATTTCACGGCGTCCTTTTCCGTTGTCACAATGGCATTAGCCCCTTTAGCAAAAGCTTCACTCCACATGCGCACAATATCGTCTGTCGTATACTCATGATGATCGCCAAAATCTAAACTATGACACACCGCATAGCCTAAAGAGGTAACAGTATGGCGGAATGAATCAGGTTGACCAATCCCACTAACAGTCAAGAAGTTAAGTGGTTCAGTGCCAAAAGACGTCACTTGAGGTGCTTCATTTCGTGTCCAAGAAGCTAAGCTTTGAATGCCCAAAGGCTGATGAACCGTTGTCATAATAGGTGCTTGTGGAGCCCATTTTAATAACTGCTGTTTAATACCAAATAATATATCCTTAGGAACTTGATCTGTCTTAGTTAAGACAATCACATCCGCCCGACGCAAACCACTCAATGGCTCTCGTAATAGCCCGCGTGGCAATACATGACCATACCCAAATGGATTGGCTGCATCAATCAGAACAATGTCTAAATCACGGCTAAGCTGACGATGTTGAAAGCCATCATCAAGTACTAGTATATCACTACCTAAAGTGGCTGTCGCTAACTGTGCTGACTTAACCCGTTTACGACCAATAACTACGCTCGTATGACCTAAGCCTTTACCAAGAAGCCACGCTTCATCACCACTAACAGCGGGCGTTACTTCTAAGCGGCCACGACGAGACACTATGATAGTGTCTTCATTATCTTTAGCTCGATAACCACGGCTTAAAATTGCCGGTGCATAATTCGCTGTTTCCAAATATTGGCAAATATAGCGAACCATCGGTGTCTTGCCAGTACCACCAGCCGTTATATTGCCAACGCTAATCACTGGTACTGTAGCACGAACTACACCTTCTTGCTTATCAAACTTCTTGTTTCGCTGTTTTACACCTTGCTCATAAGCAGCACTTAATACGCCTAAACCAGCGCGTGCTACGCCAGCAAGCGGTCCTTTCGCTTTACCACTGACTATCTGTTTAAACAATCGTTCCCCATTCATGAGCTTTACCTCCTTTACCATAGATAGCATTCATAACTTAACTGTCATCTATGGAATAATCTGGTGTGATTCAAAGAGTTTGCGCAACTCTTCTGTATTACGCTGTGTAGCGCCACGATTTTCATGGATAATATCTAAACAATTCTGCCCCATTGTATCCCGTAACTCTTTATCACGGCATAAGAGCAACATAGTATCTACTAATTCTCTAGTATCTTTTACCATTAAGCACGCATGACGCGAACTTAATAGTGCATAAATTTCTTTAAAATTAAACATGTGAGGACCTACTAATATTGGCTTACCATGGGCTGCTGGCTCCAATATATTATGACCACCAGTTTTAACTAACGAACCGCCTACAAAAATAATATCACCTAAACTATACAGACGGCCTAATTCACCGATAGTATCTAACACTACTACTGGGGTTTTTACATGCACAGGGCCTGTCATGGTACTGCGGCAAATAGCTCGTAAGCCATTTTTCTCAGCCAACGCTTTCACATCATTACCTCGCATAATTTCACGAGGGGCTATTAACAAACGAGCTTCTGGATAGGCTTTTAAAATTTCATTGAAAGCCGTCAATACCGCTTCTTCTTCACCACGATGGGTACTACCAGCTACGATAATTGGATGATTACGCCCAAAGCCAAACTCATCTTGCAATTCTCGCTTTTCCGCTTCCGTAACTTGTGCATACGTTTGGTCATACTTAGTATTTCCCGTAATGGTAATTCGATCCTTATCAGCCCCTAAGACCTGAATATATTCAGCATCTAACTTAGACTGCATGCAGAAATACTGAATGGAGGCTAACATCTCTTTTGTAAAAGAGCGAATCATCATATACCGTTTCATACTGCGATCACTAATACGACCATTTACCATCATTACTGGAATTTTTTCTTTTTCCGCAATACGCAAGAAATTCGGCCAAATTTCCGTTTCTACCAACAAAATAGTAATAGGCTTAATCATATCTAAAATGCGCTGAGTTAAAAATGGTAAATCTAAGGGAAAGAAAATAATCCCTTCCGCTTCTGGAATAATACGATGTGCCATAGCATGTCCAGTTGCTGTAACTACAGATACTACCACTACCGCTTCAGGAAATTTTTTCTTAATATCCTTTACAATCGGACTCGTAGCTACAATTTCACCAACGGAGGCAGCATGGACCCAAATCGCACGACGACCTTCAATTTTGCGCATCAAAGAATCTGGCATAAAACCTGCACTTTGCCGAATACGCTCATAGAACCCTTCTTCAAAGGCCAAGCGGTATAGGATGACTGGGATTAGCCCAATCCAATATATAATTAATAATATGTTGTATACCCAATACATCCTTATTGTCCTTTACTTGCAAATTGCACCGAATACAAATGTTTATATAGCCCGTCTTGCGCTAATAATTCCTCATGCGTCCCCACTTCTTCAATTTGCCCTTGTCGTAATACTACAATTTGATCGGCATTTTTGATGGTGCTCAAACGATGAGCAATAACGAAGGCAGTTCGTCCTTTCATAAGACGCTCTAATGCTTCTTGTACTAATTTTTCACTTTCCGTATCTAACGCTGACGTCGCTTCATCTAAAATGAGAATTTTCGGATCTTTTAGAATCGCCCTTGCAATTGCAATACGCTGACGTTGCCCCCCCGATAAGGAGCTACCTCTTTCACCAACAAAAGTATCAAACCCATCTGGTAATTTTTCAATGAACTCCAAAGCATTCGCCGCTTTAGCTGCTTCATATACTTCTGCTTCAGTACCATCTAAACGACCATACAGAATATTGTCACGAATCGTTGCATTGAAGAGCATAGTTTCTTGCGGCACTAAACCAACTTGCTCACGTAAGGATGCAAAGGTAACATCACGCACATCTATACCATCAATACGAATCGCGCCTGAAGAAACATCATAAAAACGAGGCAATAAATTAGCAATCGTCGTTTTACCCGCCCCAGAAGGACCTACAATAGCGACAATACGGCCAGCTGGTACATCTAAATTCATATTTTGTAAGGCTAATTTCTCACCATCATAAGAAAAGGATACTTGGTCGAATTCTACATGCCCTGCTACTTCAGGTAATACAGTTGCATTTGGCTTTTCTTTTACTTCAGGCTCTGTATCTAATATATCAAATACACGATCCCCAGCTGCCATAGCTTTTTGGATATTGCCATATACTTGACTCAATCGTTTCACAGGATTAGATAAATTAATAGCATAAATTAAGAAGGCAATCAAAGAGCCTGCTGAAATAGCACCGGTTACAACAGAATAGCCACCATACCAAAGAATGACCGTCACAGCAATGGCTGCTGAAAATTCTACTAAAGGACTAAGCAAACTAGATAATTTAGTAGCACGCATAGCGGCTAAAAAGTTCCGTTGATTTTCCTTTTCAAAACGAGCCACTTCGTGATTTTCACGGGCAAAGGAGCGAACTACGCGAATTCCTGAAATAACTTCTTGTAATAAAGACGTAATATCAGCAATACGACCTTGTACATCATGCCCTGCAGAACGAAGCTTCTTCCCAAAAATATTAATTAAACCAAGGACTACCGGTACAATAATCAAGGTTACTAAAGTCAATTTCCAGTCAATTAAAATCATGGATACTAAAGATCCGATTAATGTAACTCCTTCAGTAATAAAAGATACTAGATTATCTACAATCGCAGTCTGTAAAGCGCCTACGTCATTTGTTAAATTACTCATCACTACGCCTGTTTTACGGCGATCAAAATACGCCTGATCCAAACGCTGTAAGTGCTTAAATAGAGCTTCACGAATATCTATAATGACCCGTTGGCCTATATATGACATAGTATAGGTTTGCCCATAAGTAGCAAAGCCACGAATTAAAAAGACTGCTAAAATCGCAATAACTACTAAATTTAGCATTTCTAAATCTTTGGCCTGCAATACTTCATCTACTACATTTTTTATTAACCAAGGTACGACTAAATAGGCGGCAGCAGCTATTATCATGCAAATCAAGCCAAATATTAAACGGCCTATATAGGGTCTTACATAGACTAATAATCGTTTATAACTTCCCATTCATATCCTCCGTAGCCACGTTAGCCTGTGCTACCGTAGCAATCAATTTAGCCACGCGCTGTACCGCCCCAGCCCCACCTAGAGCTTCACGAACTGAACGCAAATCAGCAATCATCGTATCACGTCTAGTTGTATCCTCTAATAAAGATTCTAATTCCTTAGCAATATTAGCTGGGGTTACCGCCCCTTGTAACAATTCAGGAATGACTTCACGGCCTGCTACAATATTAGGTAAACCTACATGAGACAAATTAACTAATAATTTTCCCAAGCCATACGTTATTGGAGATAAGCGATACAATAAGATTGTAGGCAGCTCCATGAGTGCCGTTTCTAACGTGGCCGTGCCTGAAGCCGCTAAACAAACATCACAGCATTGCATCAAATCATAGGTATGATCTTCGGTAATCGTAACAGGCACTTTATATTTTTTAGTAATGCTTTCTAATTCTTCTTTGTCAATCGTATGAGCCCGTGGTAAATAAAATGCCAAATTTGGATGTTTAGCCATTACTAGTTCAGCACCAGCTAACATACGGTCTAATAAGCCCAAAACTTCTTGTTTACGACTTCCAGGCATAAGAAGTACACACTTTGTTTGAGCGGGCATATTAAAATACGCAACCCCTTCTTCATAGGACATAGTGGGTTTAACTATATCAATTAAAGGATGTCCTACAAACTCAACATCTACTCCAAACTCTTGATAAGCCTTAGCTTCAAAAGGAAAAATAGAAGCTACTTTAGTCACTGTCTTGGCAATATCTTTACCGCGGCTACGATGCCAAGCCCAAATAGTTGGTGCAATATAATAAATAACAGGAATGCCTAAATCATGAGCCACCTTAGCTAATTTCATATTAAAGCCAGGATAGTCAACACAAACTAAAACATCTGGCTTTTCACGCAGCATAGTCTCTTTTAAAAAGGTACGCAATTTGAAAAAAGACGGCAAATGCTTAATAATCTCCACAATTCCTATGTAGCCTAATTGTTTAATATCATATACAATCTGAACGCCAGCTTCAGCCATGCGCGAACCGCCCATGCCAAACATGGTAACCTCAGGATATGCGTTTTTTAACGCTTTCGCTACGCTAGCAGCATGAGTATCACCTGATGCTTCACCAGCAGAAAACATGACTTTCATCCGAACCTCCAGACTATTCTTCTTCCGGCCCTTCTACGGCACAAATAATTAACCCCTTTTCATTGGCTAATTGCAGTACGTCCGCCTGCTCTACAAAAATAGTGCGCTCCGCTTCCATGGCCAACACTTTACAATTTCCTTCCAACATGGAGTGAATCGTTTGTAAACCCACCGCCGGCACATCAAAACGCACATCCTGACGTGGCTTAGCTGTCTTAACAACGACTGCGTCGCCGCGCCCTAAGGCGCCACCTCGCTTAATACAAGCATCCGTACCTTCAATCGCTTCAATGGCCATAACAGCTAAATCCTTAACAACTACAGTTTGTCCTATATCAAGGCCACCCATTTGCTTGGCCACATCAAAGCCAAATAGAATATCAGCCATCTGCTCTTTAGACGGTTTTGACTTTGTTAGTACGCCTGCTTTAGGCATTAATGGTTTCATATAAATCGTTTGATCCACTACATTAATACCTTCTTTTGCCAACTCTTCAACAATCGTAAGCATAATGGTATCATCTTTGCGATTACGCAATTTGGTAAGCAAACGAATCGTTCGTAAATCGGGCATAACTAAACCCTTAAACAAAATTTCCTTGGTCACCTTACCAAGCATAGTTACTTCAGTAATGCCTTCTTTGTGAAGGGTTTTAAATATTTTATCGATTTTAGCTACATTAATTTCATAGAATGCGTTAGCTTCCTCTGCTAAAGCAGGCTCCGTATCAGGAATCACTGCAATAACAACGACTTCATAGCCTTCTGATTGTGCAGCTCGTAAAAATTCCAACGGCAATTTGCCTACGCCAGCTAATAATCCGACTTTTGCCATTATTTCCTCCTAGTGTTTTATGCGCTACTTAAAGACACACTACACCATATTATATCAAATTTCGCCCTTTTTTTGAATAAAAAGAGCCTTCCCTTTCAAGGTCAAACTACTCCTTTGACCCGTTAAGGCAAGACTCTTACATTTTAATCACGGCGAGTTCGCATAATACCGCGGTCTGCATTGCGCAAGAAACGCAATAAATTTTCAATTTCGACGGAGGAATTCAATTGTAATTCCATTTCTTCAATAGCTCGCGATAAGCTATAACCAGACCGATAAATAATACGAAACGCTTGTTTTAAATCATGACGCACATCTTCTGAAATACCAGCGCGGGATAACCCTACTGAATTCAAACCAATAACACGTGCTGGTTGCCCATCAGCAATTACATATGGCGGAATATCTTGAACTACTTTAGCCATACCACCTACCATTGCATTACGACCAATTTTTACAAATTGATGCACACCAGCAATACCACCAATAACAACACGATCTTCTACTACTACGTGACCAGCTAGACCAGCGCAATTACTCATGATTACATTATTACCAACAATACAATTATGAGCAATGTGTGTACATGCTTGGAATAGGCAATTATTGCCAACTCTTGTTTCTTCACCTTCGCCAGTGGCACGACTAATGGTAACACACTCACGAATTACTGTTTCATCACCAATATTACAAAAACTTTTTTCCCCTTTGAACTTTAAATCCTGTGGTTCTAAACCTACAGCTGCACCAGGGTAAATTTCACAACGCTGTCCTATGGTAGTCCATCCACCAACTACTACATTCGCACCAATTTGAGTACCGTCACCAATGGTTACGTTTTCCCCAATTACGGCACCAGGACCAATAACAACACCTTTGCCAATTTTGGCATCTGGATGTACAACAGCTGTGCTATGTATATTGGAGGTAGCATTTTCCATGCCTACTACTATCATCTATGTCACTCCTTGCTCTGTTGAGATTGCGACTTTTGTTTCACATACTTTCCTTATTAATTACATAATCGTAGTAAAACAAAAATATTGAACTGCTATTTTACAGAACTTTTCACTCTAAAACAGAGAATTTTATCTAATAACATGGAGAAAATATACGCTTAACACACTTTCTCTTAATATTTCAACATTTTTCACTTATACAAGCGCAAACATGTATTCTCCAGTAACAGCTAATTTATCACCTACGTAAGCTTTACCTTCTACTTTACCCATTTTACCCTTGATTTTTACAACTTCTACTTCCATGCGTACTTGATCGCCTGGTTTTACAGGATGACGGAAACGAACTTTATCAATCCCTGTAAACATTGGTGTAAGTCCACGATTTTCTTCTGGATATAAGAGAGCAATGCCCCCTACTTGCGCCATTGCTTCAGTAAGTAAAACGCCTGGCATTACAGGATTTCCAGGAAAATGGCCTTGGAAGAATAATTCATTCATAGTAGCATTTTTAATGCCTACGGCACGTTTCATTGGTTCCAATTCAATAATGCGATCCACTAATAAAAATGGATAACGATGTGGTAAAATCTCCATAATTTCTTCAATATTAAGAATCATGTTAATCCTCCTTCATTTCTTGCAAAATTTGACGGGCTAAACGAGAATTTAATTCATGACTCGATTTTAACCCAATAATATGCCCTTTAATAGGGCCGAGGAGAAACAAGTCCCCTAAAATATCAAGTATTTTATGACGAACTAATTCATCATCATAACGCGGTACGGACAAACAAGAGGTATCATCATAGACTAACACATTATCCGTGTTACCACCTTTAGCTAGCCCCATAGCCTGTAACTGCTCGAGCTCATTCATAAAGCCAATTGTGCGAGCTGGTGAAATTTCCTTTTCAAAAACAGCTTCGGAATCTAAATGAATATCCACCTGCTGTGTTCCTAACAAAGGATGATTATTAATAGACGTAAAGGTTACGCGCAATCCATCATAAGGAACAATCAAAATATAGCGGTCGCCATCATAAATGGCATGAGATTGTTTCACCGCATACATAGCTCGTTTAGTATCTAATTCTTTAATGCCTGCTTTTTTCATCAAATCAACGAATACAGCGGCACTCCCATCACCAACAGGTGGTTCTGGTGAATTTAATTCTACATAGCAGTTATCAATACCTAAACCATAAAAGGCAGCTAATAAATGTTCTACAGTAAATACTTTAGCTTCGCCAGCTTCCAATGTAGTCGCACGATTAGTGTTAGTCACATTTTCAGGGCTTGCTTTTACTGAAGGATGTCCTGGTAAATCAGTACGTACAAAGATGATGCCTGTATTAGCCTCTGCGGGACGCAACGTCATGGTCACCGGCAAGCCACTATGGAGTCCTGTTCCTTCATAGGTAATCTCCTTAACAAGCGTCTTTTGCTTTAATACCATACGCCTCCTCCTTTCCTCTATTGACGATTCAACTCTTGCAATACACATACATCACTTCTGATGTCTATAGTCTTAAATGACACTGTTATTCATTATATACTATTCTCTAAAAACAAGGCAAGCTATTGCCTAGTCTTTCATTGGATCTGGTGGCACTTCAATCTTGCCGCCATAATAGCGACGAGTCCACTTCCAACGATTATGAATCCAGAACCAATCTTCTGGATAACGACGAATATAATCTTCAATCCATTCATTGAGTTGAGTCAATGTAACAGCGGTGTCACGTCTTTTATCCTCTGTATGCTCTGCATAAAATGGTTTATAGGCAGTCACAATATATTTTCCTTTATACTCATCATAACGAATTGTGACAGGAATAATAGGTACATCTCGCATACGTCCCATAACAGCTGGTCCTACAGGTGTTAATGTTTCATAGCCAAAAAATGGTACTAATTGACCTTTATCACCCGGGTCTTGGTCCATGATTAAACCAATCATAGCCCCGCCATGAAGTTCTTTAACCATTTCACGAACACCCGTTTTATAGGTAACATGTTGATGCATAATAGCTCTATATTCATTAATAAACTTATCTGCATCACCATTTTGCTTCATAGCCACAGAAATAAGCGGATACCCTTCAGACGCTAAGATGCCGCCTAGTAATTCCCAGTTACTACTGTGAATCGCCATTAAAACAGCTCCTTTGCCACCTTCCTGAGCATCATCAAGATATTCTCGGTCAACCCACTCAAACATCTCTTTATATTTACCATCTTTAATTTCTGGATAGCGCAATACATCGATAATCATACGACCAAAGCGAGTCGTGCTTTTCTTCGCAATGCGCCTAGCTTCGGCTGGATCATCTGTTATATTGCAAAACAAAATCTGTCCAATGGCCAATTTACGGCGCTTCGGTGGCAAACAAAGCCAACACAATTCCCCCAGCAGATGCCCAATGGCATACTGTAAGCTATGAGGTAACGCACAGATTACGGCGCTAAACAGTTTCATAAATCTATACATAGACGCTCCCTACTTTGCTGCTAATTGCTCTTTTAAAGCAGCTAACTCTTTTTCTAATTGTTTAATTGTCTTAGCCATTTCAGGTAAACGATTCTCATAGGCCGATAACTTAAGCCATTCCTTATGAGGCCGTTGTGGGAAACCTGCATAGGTACCATTCGATGGCACATTGCCAATAATCCCAGTCTTGCCTGCAAAGGTAACATTATCACCAATCGTAATATGACCAGTACAACCAGTTTGCCCTGCAAAAATTACATGATTACCGCATTTAGTACTACCTGCAATACCAACCTGAGCAATGAGGAAACAGTCTTCCCCAATTTCAACATTGTGGCCTAAATGTACAAGATTATCAATCTTCGTACCACGACGAACTAAGGTAGAACCCATGGTAGCATTATCTACACAGGAACAAGAACCAATTTCTACATCATCTTCCAAAATTACATTGCCCACTTGAGGAATGTGAGTATGTACACCATTTTCAGTAGCAAAACCAAAACCTTCGCCACCGATAACAGCTTTAGCCCGTAAAACAACACGTTTCCCTAAAATACAATTTTCATGGACAATAGCACCACTATAAATAACTGTATCTTCACCGATTTTTGCATTATGGCCAATATACACATACGGATGTAATACTACATTGTCACCAATAACCGCATTATCATAAATAACACAATATGGGCCTACTGTAACATTCTTACCAAAGGTTACATTATTACCAATAATAGCTGTCTCATGAATGCCTGTAGGAAATACAACTGGCGGATGGAATTTCTGTAAGATTTGTGCAAAAGCGACTTTCGCATTGGGCACTACAATTTGAGGAATACTCACATCTGCTAGGGGTGCCTCTACTATGACAGCACCTGCTTTACTTTGTCCAACAAATTCACAATATTCGCCCACGGCAAAGGAAATTGCCTGTGGCGCTGCTTGGTCAAGACTCCTAGTTTCAGCAATCTCAACTGTTCCATCACCTATTACTTTACCCTGTACACTGTTAGCTAGTTCCTCAACTGTATACGTCACTGTGAAAGTCTCCTCTCAATCCATTAATAAATGGTTAACTTATTTATTCTCTGCCTGCTGTTCGCCATTAGCAGCTGCTTGGTCTTTATTTTCAACCTTGCCCATTTTAGTCAATACTTCTTCTGTCAAATCAACGCCACCACTAACGAGTGCATTTTTTTCAACAACAGCAGTAATACTTTTTTCTTTAGCAATGGCTTGTACATTAGTATCAACAGCATTGCGGAACTCATTAATCATAGCTTGTTGATATACTTGCATTTCCTGTTCTGCTTTTTGTTTGCTCTGCATCATAGCATTAGCATCTTGCCCTGCACTTTGTTCCTGCGCTAAGCGTATATTAATTTCATTGAATTTAGCTTCTAATTTAGAACGCGTATCTTGGCCTTTTTGGCTTTCTGTCATAATTTTTTGCATATCTACATAGCCCACTTGTTCAGTCGTGCCACAACCAGCTACTAAACCAACGGATACCATCATAGTCAATCCAGCCAATACACGTTTTACATTTTTATTCATTCCTGAAAACTCCTTTATTGTGCTGCGCTATACGATGCAATAATAGCATCAGTTACATCTACAGCATTTACATTTGAAACTTCATTAATTACGATTAAATCTAAATTTCGTTCTTTTGCTACCACCATAGCTCGCATGCGTACATCTTCTAATATGGCATCATGCAATGCATCCACTTCACTTTGTTTAGCCTTCAAACGACCATCCCAAGCGGAGTTCCAATCTACAGGATTTGGCAAATTATTGGTAGCTAAAATAGAATCTGCTTTCGCTTTCATCATCTCATCGCGACGAGTTAATAATTCTTTTTGTAAATTAGCAGCATACTCATCTAGCTCTTTTTGTCCCGCTGCACGCAAAGACGACAACTCGCCATCAACTTTTTGCTCTAATACTTGTATATCATTGCTTTCAATAGACTGACTACGCTGTGCTAAAAGAGCTTTTAATTCTTCCTCTTTAGCCGCTCGTTCAGCCTCAAGTCTTGCCTTTTGTTCGTCTGTAAAAGCTAAAGGCTGCGTATTACTACTTAATTCTAATTGCAAATTAACAATTCGTAAATCAGCTTCTGTCATGTCAGTTTTTAATTCACTGCGATATTTAGCAATGAGTGCAATACGTTGCTTTTGATACGCAATATTTAATTCTTGTTCTTTCGCTTTTACTTTACTCATCAATTCTGTATTTAACAGGTCGGTAATTTCTTTATCAGAACCTAAAGATTGTAATGCTAAGGACTGTTCTTGAGATTTCAACGTTAAGGTTTGTTGCTCACTTTTATACTTAGCTTGCAAATCTTCTAATTCTTTTTTAGCTTTTGTATAGTCTTCATAAGCAGGATTAAATGAAATTACTTTCTCCATTTTTACAAGTCCCACTTTAGGCAAAGTAGCGACTCCTGTAGATTTTGATGAATCTAAGCGACTGTGAATAAAAAGCCCCAGTAATAAGGCGACAATCACAACGACAGCTACCAAAATCCAACGATAGGTTAGCTTCATTGTAACGCCTCCTTTCTACCTATCAGACTTTGCTCATCCTTAATCCATATATTATTTCTGAGTATTTGCATCCGTTGTTTCAGCACCACTGTTTAATTTTTTCTGTACTTGATCTGTAATATCTACGCCACCATATAAAACAGTACGTTTATCCATTACAATGGATAAACCTTTCGCATCAGCAACTGCTTTAGATGCTTCACCTACTTGGTCCTGAATTTTCTTCTGGATTTCCATCATCTTATCTTGTACTTTGCCTTGGTACTGAGCCGCTAATTCAGCTTTTTGATTGTCATCCATATTAGCGGTTTGATTATTAAATTCATCGCTAAGCTGTTTCTTGTATTCATCTAACTCTTTGTTAGCTGCCACAACCGCTGGGGAAGTAGCACTCAATACTTTAGTCGTATCAATCACACCAATATTACTGTTAGTATCTGCTGCCATGCTTGGAGTTGCCATCTGTGTATACGCGATAGCCCCAATACCTAGCAAGAAAATAACAGCAACAAACAAAGATACAAATTTCTTATTTTTTTGGTTATTAATTAACCGCATCATAGGCAATATACCTTCTTTCTTTCTAACATCTAATTACATTATAACCTATATTCTTAAATATAACCGATTAAACGTAACCATTTATTATCTTCTGTCACCACATATTCTAAGGTCAAGTAATTATTCAAATCATAGCCTAAACCAAATTCATTGCGGTGAATTTCAAAATCCCTTTGCGCTCTCACATGCCAACGTTCGCCGATAGTCTGACTAAGCCATACACGGCTATATTTATCAGATAGATTGTACTGATAAGCAATCGTTGTATCTGGCGTAATATGATACGCATAGGATGGATAAAACGACCACTTATACGTATCAGGGAAGAAATTGGTTTCTAAATACCAATCGCCCCGCCCCTGTTTTACCCCGGTAAAAAGCTTAAAACCTACATTATGCTCCGCTTCCGATCCCATGTCCAAATACGCTTCACCGCGCACAATATAGCGTGACGAATCCACCTGTATCTTAAGCAATAAATCAGTGCCTAATTGCAATTGTGGTGTCATAGATATACCAAAGCGTTCACTAGCCCGACTAGTATTTAAGCCTTGTTGAATATCCTTTAAAATATCACTTTCATGGCGAGCAATAAAAGCTACGGGAACACCTTCAAAACTCACTAAATAGGAGTCATAATAACTCTTGGTAGCAAAAAACAAACTAGACGGCAATGTATTAGAAGAAATCTCCGTGCTACTATGCCGCACCATAGCGCCTTGTGGAATTAAATACACCCGCACTTTTGTATCAGTGCCAGGTGTAATTTCTACTTGTGGAATAAATTCTGGTAAGGCCCCTTCTAATTCATTACGAACCAATTGACTGGTAACAGCACTAGCCCAATCTAAGGAATCTAACGGTGCCCCTAGCAAAATTTGTTCAATCCGTGGCTTTACAAATGCCACATTTTGAGCTACTAATTGCTGAGCTAAAGGTGTTAAATTACCATATTCAACTGACACCTCTACGGTTTGAATTGTCTGTCCATAAGGTCGTAAACGAACCTCTAATTGACTCGTTATACCTGGCGTAATCTCCAAAGACTCTACCGTATACCCATACAGAATGCGATCAATAATATCACTTGTCACTTTATGGTATGTAGCTTCACCAGCTCGTACAGTCTCTGTGTCAACACCAATATATAATTTATCAGCTGCCGTCTGCACCGCAGCGGTCATGCGTTTTGCCAATACGGCGGGCAGTGGTTGCCTGGCTCCTTCTAAACTCACTGTCACAGCCTCAATCGGCTCTGCATAAGCAACAGATGTAGCAGTAGCGGCCATATATATGGCCGCTCCCACCCGTAAGCCCCAACGCTTCATAATTAGAATTGTCCACCAAAGCTGAAGTGGAATTTTTTATCGTCTTTACTTACACCATAATCAAGACGAATTGGTCCGATAGGTGTAGTAATACGAACACCAGCACCTACTGAAATGTTGAAGGATTTATCATCATCATACCAAGTTACGTGTGGTGCATCCCAAGCATCACCCATATCAGTAAAGAGTACGCCCGTTACTTTCTTAAAGAGTGGTACACGGTATTCTAAAGTAGCATTGTACATTTTCTTACCGCGGAACTGATCATCTTCAAAACCACGAAGTGTATCAGCACCACCTAATGTATAAAGTGCGCTATAAGGTACATCCCCTTGAGCCCAACCAATACGGCCACGGAATGCAATTACTTGATCTTTACCAATCTGTTTGTAACTACGATATTCGCCAGTGAATTTATAGTAATCGAAGTCACCGCCTAAACCATGACCCGCCCATTGAACGGTACCAGATAAACGTTGACCACGTTTTGGATCATAGATGTTATCGCGGGAATCATATACTTTCTGCCAAGTAATACTATTAGTACGACCGAAGTTGTTCTTAATATACTTTTCACCTGCAAAGTCATGTTCTTCATTGTTCCAAGAATAACCAGAAAATCTTGCTCGTTCCTCTGGCGTTCCTGTCCCAGGACCAGCGGCATAGTTATAGCCACTGTTTTCATCTTCGTCAAATTTCCAGCCATCTTTACGAGTTTCAAGAGTCAAGTAATCTCGTGTATATTCGCCAGTCTGACGACCTAAGGAAATACTAATCCCCTTTTGCGTTTTTACATATTCAGAAATATCTTCCCCGTCAGAGTTGTAGTCTGTATAAGTATCTTCACGGTCAAAAATAGTTAAGCCAAGAGATGTCCCTTTATCATCAATCCAAGGACGCAAGTAGGATACAGAATAGTTTCTATAACCAGCTGTACCACCGAATTCCCAGTGAACTTTAATTTTATCACCAGTACCACGTAAGTTGTCTTCCCCAACTTCAACGATACCTACGAAGCCATCGGAATCAGAATAACCAGCACCTAAAGTAATCGTCCCAGTTTTATGTTCTAAAACGTCAATTTCAAGAACTACTTTATCTGGTGTAGAACCTTCTAACAAACGAACGTTAACATCGTCAAAATAACCTAAGTTATATACTTTTTCAACAGAACGACGAACTAAGAATTTATTGAAAGGTTGACCTTTCTTTTGGTTAAATTCACGAAGAATTACATAATCTTTAGTCTTTTTATTACCATGAGGTATGATATCTTCAACAATACCTTCTGTAATGGAAATATGAAGAACACCATTTTCATCTACAGCTAAATCATTAACACGCGCTAAAATATAGCCGTCACGATTATACGCCGCATTAATCCCTTGAATACGTTCGCCCACTTGCACTGTATTAAGCACTGTATTAGGCTGTACATTCAAGTAATTAACTAGCATTTCATTGCTGTATACAGTATTACCTTCAAATTGTACAGTTTTTACAATCGGATTCACGGTAACTTTATAAGCGACTTTAACACCTTCTGGCACAACAGTAATAACAGGGTTGATTTCAGATAAATAACCACTTGCACCAAGTGCCGCAATATCAGCTTTAATAGCCTCAACAGTTAAAGTATCACCAATATGATTTTTTAATAAAGCTACATATTCATCTTGTACTTCTGCTGGCAACCCATCTACAGAGAAACCAGTCATAACTTTACCAACATATGGTTGTAAGTCTTCATCAGTTACACTCGAAAAATAACGAGCATCTGGTGTAGTAATTTCAGTTTGTACACCGGCAGCTTGCTGTTCTTCTAATTTGGCCCCTTCCCCTTTAGCGACCGTTAATACACCTTTATCTTGTGTGGCCAAAGAGGAGTTGTCTAGTTCCTGACGCTTTGCTTCTTTTGCATCGGACTCCTGTGCCTCTTCAATACCACCACGAGCCGCGCTAATGGCATCTTGTGCTGCTGCATCGCTAGCTGCTACTGTACTAGCTACTGTTGTTGTATTCTGTGTGTTTGTGGCAGTTGTTTCATCTGCTGCCCAAACCGTAGTGCCACTTAATGCTGCGACTACAGCTACAGCCAACATGTTCTTATAGGCTCTCTTATTCATCATTTACTACATCCTCCTAAAAAATAATGCCTTCTTATTTTAAACATATTGTTATTACATATAAATGAATATATCCCTATTGTTCTTGTCCTCTCAGACTTCGTCCCCCTTCACGTACAGCCTCTTGAATCTGAGTTGTACTAATTACTGGTGTTGTAACTGTTTCGTTTGTTTGTGTTGTATTCGTGGCCGTTGATGTTGAATCTTCATAAGTATTGCCAACAGTTCCTGAAGTTGCATTAGCTTCCTGATTCTGACTATCTGTAGTTGCATTAGTTTCAACAATAATCTTTGAGTCAGTACTGGCCTCACCTTTAGACGTCTCAGTTGTCCTACTAGGAGCATTCATAGCTTCTGAATTAGTAGTTTTACCAACAGTGGTCTCCGGTGCTGATAAGGTAGTTGTACCCGTAGTACCATTAGATTTTTGCTCTGACTCTTGCAACAACTCTACTGAATTCGTAGCAGGCGTCTTTGGCACTGCTGACTGCTGCCATACATAATAGGTACCACTTAATACTATTATAATACCAATTACAACTGGCCAATACCCAATTCGTTGCCACAAGGTCGGCGTATGTTTTTCGTCTAAATGTTGCAATTCCGCCTTAGCTAGCATTAATTGTAGCTGTCCTTTAGTAGTCGAATCATCAGCATACGCTTGTTCAGCTTTATCAAGCCAAGTCTTAACTGAGCGAATGCGCTTCTCCATGTTGTCACTTGTCTTATTCATAACGGCCTCCTTTCATACTTACATACTCGTAAGAAAGGATGATTTTGTGAACTACTTATATCACATTAATCTGTTTTATTATAGCACAGATACGATATTTTATTAAGAATTCCTTGCAACTTCACGACTAGTTTATAATAATTTTTTAAAAAGTTTAACTTTTCAGCCTTTTTTAATCTAAAAATAAAATAAACTGCCCTGAAAGTTTTAACTTAACCGAGCAGTTCATCTTAATTTCTATATTTATTTTTACATTTATTTTCATTCAAAAACAAACTCTTTAGCTATTACAAAATAAGGTTAATCATTCCATATCTTGCGAGTGCGACTTAACATACCACGCAAACGTTTTATGCCTTGACGATGTAAACGATGAATATAGCTATTACTAGTAGATAATTCACCGGCTACCGAAGCAATGGAACGATCAGCTAAATACACCTGTTCCATTACATGGCGCTCATTGCCAGGTAAACGCTCTAAAGCCTCCACTACCACCTGTTGAAAGGCTTTTGATTCCACAGCCATTTCTATGGAAGGCCCTTCATCAGGTAATTGTTCCCACCAATATTCGTCATCTTCATTAGCAACACTTAATACAGTGCCACCCTTGCCCTCTTTTCGTAAGTAATCAAGGATACGCCCCCGTACACGGTGAACCGCATACAATGAGAAAGCAACACCTTTCGTATAATCAAAACGTTCCACCGCTTCAATTAAGCCTACCGTACCTTCTTGCACACAGTCCATCACATCATCCACTACTTGACGATGTGCCATAGCTTCGCGGAATACCAAGGGCTGGTAATGTTCAATGAGGGCCGTTCGTGCCGTTTCATCATCCCCATTGCGATACGCTTGCCATAAAGCTCGTTCTTCTTCTGGGGCTAATAATTTAATTTTTTCTAATTCAGCTAAATATGACGATAGCATAACGACCCTCCTTTCTTAATTAAAACTCATAACGCCATTGACCACCAATATACGAGTGATCATTGCTGTTCATCCAACCATTAATACTAAAGTTATTATTAATATCGTATTGAACACCATAGGACGTCAAATCATTATTAATCCCTTTACTTATAGTTACCATTAAATTAGGCAATAAATACTTACCAATTTCAATATTATAGTAACCATTTGTATCATCATTTACCGGTTCATTCGGATCTAACGAACCAGTTGTGATATTAATATGATCAAGGCCAAAAGTATCTTTTAAAGCACCTTCTACATAGCCCATTAAAGCTGAACGCACCCCAGCCGCTAATAACGCATTGGCATCATCAGAGGATACGCTACTATCATTGCCAGAGCTATAACCAAAAGTAAGTAAAGATACGATTTGACGATGCTCTAAATGAGGATCTGAGGTTAATTTTAAATCCATTTGCTCTACAGAGCCATTCACTTCCATATATACACGATATGAACGAACTCGCGATTCTGCCTTTACATGTAACCATGGTAAGAATGAGCCTTGCATAAAGTCAGCTTTACCTTCCGTAATCTTAAAGGTATTGTTCAAATACTTCAAAGTACCTTCTTTTACATGGAAGGAGCCTTCTACATGAGGGAACTCTGTAGTGCCACCAATATGAGCACCACCACCAAGAACAAAGTCATAAAGACCACTACTATATAAACGAACTTTTTTGCCCACATTAATCGTAAAATCTAAACCGATTGGGTCGCCCCCTTCAGTAGTTGTAAAGGATAAAGGAACCGTAATTCTATCTTTTTCTAAATCAAGATGTCCGACTACCGTTGGCAAGCCGTCTTTGAGCATAATCCCCACTTCACCATTTAATGGCCCTGAAAAATATTCATGTTCTACTTCTAAATTATTCAACTGCACAACACCAGCATAATTGGTTAAGCTAGTCCCTTGCCAACTTACTTCACCAGATAAACCTGCATTCCCTTTACCCATAGTAGCGCCGCCAATTAATTCAGCTTTCTGATTTTTGAAAATTAACTGCGCAGACACGTCCGCTAAATCTTTTTTCACTCCATCAAAATGAATTAACCCATTTTCCACACTAATGGTACCGTTAACCAATGGTTGATCATAATTACCAGTAATATGGAGGGCCCCTTTTAGTGGCCCTTCGCCTTTTGTAATAGTCGGGAACATAAGTGGCAATACAGCTAAATCAGCTTCATTCACATCTAAGGTCACATCCATAGCCGATGTATCCCCTGGCGGTAAATAACCTGATGTATAGAACGCAGCTAATGGCACAGTACCACGAAGTTTCGCTTTATACTCACCTCGTTGACCTACTAATTGTTGTAAGTGAATGACTTTATCTTCCATAGTCGCCATAGCATATACACGATCAAGGCCTACCCCATTATAACTAGCACCTGTTATTTCCGAAGATAATTCCACATGAGGATTTAAGGTCTTACCAGTTATATTAGCAATAAAATGGATATTGCCAGACGCAGGAATCGGTTCTTTCATCAACGGCATAAGCGCTTCAATAGCCACATTATTAGCCGCAATTTGAATATCACTATCTCCATCTAAATCGGCCGTCCCTACGGCAGCTAACATACCGCTACCAATAGGCAACTGACCTTTTCTAATTGTTACTTTTTTATCTTGTAGAGTTACTTCTAAATTAGCCGTGCCCCAAGGATTGCCACCTACTACAATATCATCAATAGTCCCTGTAAGTGTTATATCTGGATTCTTTAGCGTACCACCTACATCAACACGACCATTAATGAAACCACTTGTATCTGGTGCATTAATATTAGCAACCCGCAAGAAATTAGCTAGCTCACCATTTGTCATAGTCGCATAGCCAAATAGACGATGATTATCATCTAAGGACATCCCTCCATCAATGAGGAATTTGCCTTGTTCTCCTTCTTCAAAGGAAACTTTATCTAAATGAACTACCGTAGGATCTGCATAAATGCCACCAGCAACATTGCGTAAGGTCATACCATTAATACCGATTTCACTAGAACCTAAGGTACCTTGTACCACAGGCTTATCAAGCGTACCAGTAACAGTTCCTTCTACCGTAATATAGCCTTCCACATCTGCATAATCTTTAAGCCAAGGTCGTAAATAAATTGTATCGCCTAAAAAGTTAAAATTAAGCTGCCCATCTTTATAGCGACCATGGCCTCGAATAGTCGCCCCATACGCTTGTGCTATTAAATCACGAATACCAAATGAGTTATCACCATAACGGAACGCAAATCGGACATCACTAAATAGCTTTCCTTGCACTGACCCATCCCAAGCATGGACAAAGCCACGAGCTTGTGGATTAGCCAATGTCCCCTTAATTTCAGTACGCACATTAAGCCAACCCGTAACTGGCAATTCTGGTACAATGCTTTGCGCTACATTTTCAATACGCACAGAGTATGCACTAGCCTCTAAATCTAAAGCCTGAGAAGCCCCTAAATCAGCTGTCCCAACTAGATTATAATAGCCATGACCATCTTGCACAAAACCATTCGTAATAGTAACTAACTTATTTTGCATGGACAAATCAGCATATGCATTATCAAAACGAACACCTGCTACACGACCGCCTTCAGAGGCAAATTTAGCCGTTACCGTAGGGTTATTAAAAGCACCTTCTATCGTACCCGTAAGCGTGCCGGTCCCTTCCATAGGCTGTTGTGCATAATCACTAAACATACTTAAAGGAACATCTTTAGCATTAAAATTAAGTACTATATTCTCTGTAGTCGCTGTGCCATAAGCGGTAAAGCTACCTTCGCCAATGGTACCATTTAAGTAATTAATGCGATATTGTCCATCAGCACCATCAATCTGACCAGATAATGTATCAGTTACAATAGACTCATAGCCAATGCCATTCCCTTCAAACGTAGCAGCCACCGTTGGTGCCGCAGACTCTATATTTCCCTTCACATAGGCTTTACCACGAACAGCACCATGTAATGGCTCACCAATAGCTTGACCCACAAGCCCTAATGGAATATCTGTCCCTTCCAGCGACACTTCATAGTCTTGCGATTTTAGATTAAATTGCCCACGTCCACTTGCCTCGCCACCATTTAAGGCTAATTGTATGTCAGATATATCTAATACATCTTTGCTATAAGCTAACGTAGCAATACCTTTTTGTAAATTATAGCCTGCATAGGCAATATTATTAGCTTCCAAATTAGCATTTACAATAGGATCTGTGAAGGTACCATATACATGGGACACTGCACTCACAGAACCTGTAATGCCTTTGTCTAATAAAGTTTCAACTTGAATTTCTTGTCCCCGTAAGGTCAAATTAAGCGTTGGCGAATCCGAATCAGCCACGTCTACATTACCATGAGCAAAAAATTGTTGCCCATTAATAGCTACCCGACCATCCGTAACAGTAATCATCGTGCCATTAAAATTAACATGGCCTGCCCCTTGGCGGAGTTCATATGGCATTGGCCCTAAATCAGGATTGCTATAATCAACGGCCATATTCTTAATGTCAACGCCGCCTTCATAAGTTAAAGCACCCGCTTCACGTTTTATTGTCAATGCTACATTTTCAACAGTCCCCGCCAAAACTTGCGCACTCACATCAGCTGGAATTAAATCATTCAAGTAATCTAATGTTAAGGATGGCGCTTTAACAAATAAAGAAAAATCTGCTGACTCATCATTACTATACGACGCCTTTACCGTAACAGGCTGCGCATCTACATTAGCAGACAAAGCTCCATCAATAATCGGATAGTCCCCTAATTTAACAGCCCCATTGATGGCCGCGACCTCCGTCTTACGACCATTGAGCCAAGCTAGTTTAGCAAGCCCATTATTTAGAATAATATTGCCCCGAAATTCCATAGGCTTATCGCTGTCACTTTGTTTTACCAAGGACGTAATATTCCAAGTATTGTTAGTCGTTTCTACGGCATATACAGTGGGATCCGTTAATGTAACTGAATGAATCAGTCGCAGCGCTGACGATTGTGTAAATGGTAATTTAGCGGCTTCTAATATGTCTAATGATACTTCTGTATTAGGCACATCGGCAACTAACGCACCATGCTGATCCTTGATCTGCAAATCATCAATATGAACTGTCCCATCCCAGCCAATTTTAAAGCTTTTATACGAAGCAGTACCATTAATTGCTGTATTTAATTGTTCTTGTACGATAGGTCCTACTATTTGCTCGCCGACTGGCCGCATTAATTGTGCGCCACCAAATACTACAGCAAGCGCAACAGCTGCTGCCAGCCATCTTCGCTGTCCCTTTTTCATTTAAAACTCCTCGCACATAGCTAATACAATCTAAATATAGTAAACGTCAATAACGCTTTATTGGTTATGGTTATATCACTATTATTATACAGCAATCCCCACACTAAAATACACTTTATTTGCTAGCGTCAGCTACTAAAGCAGATAACGTTTGACTTGCCTTAGCTTCATTAACTAACATTTCCGCACCACCAATTGGTGTTTCTAAAGGAACGCCCATAGCTGTTTCTAAAGAAGCTACCGCAATATTGTAATTAAATAAAGCATCTACATAATTATTACGAGCTGTTTCTAACTCTGTTTCTGCATCTAGTACATCAAGGTTAGTACCTACGCCAGCACGATAACGCAAGGATGCAATACGGAAGTTTTCTTGCCCTTGTTCTACCGCCACTTTAGTGCTTTGAATGGTCTGTTCTGCAGACTTCATATTTAAGTAGGCCTTACGAACTGCAAGATTAATGCTATCCATAGTTTGATAATTAGCTTCTTTTGCTTTTTCTAAATTTGCTTCTTGCACTTTAATGGTTTCTTTAGTAGCGCCACCGTCCCATAGACTCCAGGATACAGCTGCCCCAATTGTCCAGTTGTCATTATCGGTACCACCCCAGTCACTGCCAGACCAAGCCTGCTTTGCAGTAGCACTTAAGGTTGGTAAATAACCTGATTTAGCCGACTTAATAGCTTCTTCTGCTGCTTTTACAGCCATCGTACTCTGAACAAGTTCTGCACGATGAAGCATTGCATAAGCCTGAGCTTCATCAAGACCTACATTATAAGGTTTATACCCAAGGGTACTATCCGCTGTTTCAACACTAGTATTTACAGGTAAACCGATGGAATTATTAAGTGTTGCTTCTGCTAAATCAGCAGCATTTTTAGCTTCTACTAAAGAAGTCTGCGCATTAGCCAAGGAAGTCTGCGATGCTAATACATCGGACTTCGCAACAATCCCTACATTATATTGTTGATTAACATTCGTTAAATGCCCATCATAATCTTTTACAGCTTGCTGTGCAATATCTACCTTATTGCGAGCCTGAATGAGCGTAAAATAGTTAGTAGCCGCCGTTAATTTAGCCGTTTGGCGCTCAGCTTCTAAGGCTGCATTATAACCTTCACGAGAATATCGTGCTGATTCAATAGCTGCTTCTGTCTTGCCACCAGTATAAATAGGTACAGCTAAGGTAAATGTATTACTAGCAGATTCACCTACTACGGTAGCACCAGTTACTTGACTGGTACTACTACCACGACCACCACTATAGCCATAACTAATTGTAGGGTTTTTAGCTGCTGCCGTTGCACTTACTTGTGCTTTAGCTGCTTCATAAGCCCAACCAGCTTGACGTACATCACGATTATTATTTAAAGCTAATGCTACTGTATGAGGCAATGTTAACGATACTTTATCGCCAATAACTTCATCGGTAGCTATTTTATTCGCTACTGTTTGTTGTGTTGTAACTAAGGCCGCTTGCTGATATTTTTTAAGTTTACTATCTGTTACTGTACTATCACCTGTTGTAGTATCTGCTGCCCATACGCTAGTAGCTGTTAACGCTAACATAACAGCCAAAGAGAGTGCTTTTTTATTTACCATCCTTATTACCTCCAAGTATTAAAAGACATGTCGAATGCCATAGAAATTACCACCGTTTTCAGCACTAAAAGGTCGAATAAATTGCGCCACCGCATAGGTGTCTTCAAATAAACGAATCTCACTGCGAATACGGTAACGTGTATCGTTTAAATCCATAACAGCTGCTGAGATAACAAAGGGGCCATTTAAACCATAATCTAAACCGATGCCCACATCACCATCAAAGAGTCCGCCACGGAATAATAAATCATCAGCTACAAACTTACCATAAGTAAGTTCTAAATGACTATCGTCACCAATATTAGTCGCCCCTAAAGTAAACATACTCTTGCCAAACTGCAAACGAAAATCTGCATTTGGATTATATTTATTTAAAGTAGTGTTATATAACAGCTCCATATTGGCGCTAGCCTTAAAAGGGTACTTTTTTCCAGAATCATCACGGCTATCTACATCTCCACCAGTTAGACGATTTAACTTCGTTGTCAATTGAGCTGTATTATGCAACGTTTCTTTAATATCCTTACTACTTTGTGGATCTGTTACGACCCCTTCCATAGAGGCAGCCATATTATTTAAACTAGTGGTAGTCGTTTTTAAATTACTTAAAATTGCTCGCATATCACTAGCCGCTTGACCATCACCATTTAATTCCGTTAACGAGGTATCTAATTGTTGCGTTACATCAGTCATATTACGAGTAATATTCGCCATATTAGCAGTAATTTCATTTAAATTACCTTCATTAGCTGCTACCATCTGATTCATTCGAGCTGTAAGTTCAGCTGTATTATTAGCGATGGATTCTGTAGTCCGCAAAGCATTACGCAAAGACGTCTGAGTTTGCACATCACCAATAATATTATTAATGGAACCTACCGTTTTATTGATTTCTTCCATCAATACCGTAGCTTGTTTCATGGTCTTATCAATGTCACTTTGACCATCACCACGAATCTTATCACCGTCTTTTAAATACGATTTTGAATGACCTGGTGTAATCTGGATGAACTTATCACCTAAAATTCCATCATTAGCTAAAATAAATTCAGAATCTACCGGAATCTCCGTATCCTCTTTAATTTCCATCGTCAAAGTAACCCCTTTGGCGGTTACTTCCATATCCGTTACACGCCCTACAGCGACACCAGAATACTTAATCTGATTGCCTGTCTTTAAGCCTGTTACAGACTGAAATTCCCCAATAATCTGCATTTGCGGCGGTTGAAATAATTCTAATCGACCTAGGAATATGACACAAGCCGCAAATAAGCAAAGGCCAATTACGGTAAACAAGCCTACCTTAGCCTCCGTGCTCCACTTCATTTATTCGATCCCCCTATCTGCGGTTTCAAGCATATCACCGCCATGTATAAACTGTTGTACCAACGGATTCTTAGATTTTTTAAACTCCGCTGGACTCGAAACTTCAATAAATTTACCATTATCCAATAAAGCGATGCGATCCGCCACATAAAAAGCCGATTGCATATCATGCGTAACTACAATAGAGGTACAGTGAAAATGTTTTTGCATACCTCGAATCAATTGGCTAATGGTCCCTGACGTAATAGGGTCAAGCCCTGACGTAGGTTCATCATATAAGATAATACTTGGGTTTAAGGCAATGGCCCTAGCCAAGCTAATTCGCTTTTTCATACCACCAGATAATTCGCTGGGCATATAATCGCCTGTATCTGGCAAACCAACTAAATCTAACTTTTCTTGCACAATATCTTTAATATCAGCATTTTTCATTTCTGTATGTTGCCGCAAACCAAAGGCTACATTTTCTGAGACAGTCATAGAGTCAAATAAGGCAGAATATTGAAATACCATGCCCATTTTTTCACGTACCTTATTGAACTCATCTTCAGCTAAACCAACTACATTCGTTCCATCTACAAGAATTCGGCCACTATTTGGTTGTTGTAAACCAATAACGAGACGTAAAATTGTACTTTTACCGGCCCCACTACCACCCAGAACAACCAAGGTTTCACCATCTTCTATTTTTAAATTCACATGATCAAGAATGACTCGGTCTTCATAGGCCACTACCACATCTTGCAGTTCAATCATGAATCTATCCTCAACTTCTATTTAATTTAATATAACAACAACGATAAAAAGTAATTGAGTACAAATACCAAAATAATACTTGTCACTACCGAACTAGTTGTCGAATTACCAACCGCAGCGGCTCCCATCTTAGTATACATACCTTTGTAGGACCCCACTAAGGCTATAACGGCCCCAAATACACTGGCCTTAATTAAACCATAGGTTAAATCACTAGTTACGGCAAATAATTGAATGGAATCTGTATAGGTCATACCCGCCATGCCTTTGAACACAGTAGCCACTACATAACCGCCACCAATGCCAATAAGCACGCCATAAAAGGCCAAAATAGGCACCATAATCATACAAGCAATTACACGGGGTACCACTAAATAACCAATAGGATTAACAGCCATCACTTTAAGCGCATCAATCTGTTCGGTTACTTTCATAGTCCCTAATTCAGCAGTAATAGCAGCCCCTACACGCCCGGCTAGCACGACGCCTACTAAAACAGGCCCCAGTTCACGCCCCATAGCAATGGCCATAATGCCACCAACAGTACCTTGAGCGCCATAGCGAATCAAAATATCTGTAATTTGCAAGGTCATAACAGCCCCAGCAAATAATAATGTCAAACTAATAATAGGTAGCGAATCGACACCCAAATGAGCCATTTGATATATAACATGCCGCCAGTTAGCCTGTCGTAATTGTTTTATTGTTTGTCCAATTAAAATAACTGCTTCGCCACAACGCGTTAACCACAGCAGTACTTCTCGGCCAATCGCTTCTATCCAATGCAAGGATATTCCTCCTCTTACAACTAAGCCTATTCAGCTTTCAATTTCCATGTTAGCAAAAATTTTACTGAACATGATTACTACCCCTCATTTTAGCACAAAACTAGACGCATTGTCATCAGTACCAACGAGGAAACTGCCTATTTTTTTCGATTATTTTTAAAAATTTTCACTTCTTTTACAATTTGGGTCATGTATCATTCATACTCCCCTTATTCTTGTTTAAGAATATGCCAAAATAAAGAAAAAGCTATATGACCAATCAAGTCAGATTAGTCATATAGCTTTTTGTATGCGGAGGCCAAATCTTTAGCCTAATTAGTATTTGTTTCATCAGAAACAGTAGAGTCACTACTTTCATTTTCAGATTCTGTTGGTTTTACGTCCTCTTTATGGCTGTCCTCTACCTTTTCAGTGCTAACACTATCTTTTGCCGTGGCTGGCTCAGAAGCAGCTTTTTTAGAATCCTCTTTTGTAGCTGCGTCCTTATTAGCCTCTTCCTTCTTTGATTCTTCTTTTAACTTTTTAGCATGTTCTTTCGCCAGTTTTGCTTTGGCTTTATCTCGATCAGCTGGTGACATAATCGTTAAGACAAACTGACCGTCACCACGAATAACATACTCTGTATCGATTTTAGCTTTATATGGCTCTTTGTCATTTTTATCATCAATACCTGGAATATTTTCCTTAGCTTTAGCCTTTGGTACAGCCCCAGGAATTGGAGTATCTTCTACACCATCAATTTTAGCACTCTTAGTCGTTGTACTATCACCGTCTTCAACCATACTTACGCCATCTTCTAAAATTTCAACCACAATCTGATTATTCGTATCAGTATTGCGTAATTCCTTGTAGAACTCGTCAAAATCTTTATACGTTTTCAAACGGCGAATGATTTCATCTGTTAAATTGTATTTTTGCTTTTCTAACAGATACGGCAATGGTATAACGCCACCACCACGAACTTCTAAGGTCACTTCACCTAGTGGTTGATCCTTTGGCACTGTGAAGAAAATTTCCTTAGTTACCGGTTCACCACGAAACGGCTGTAAATTAACATTAATAACAATCGTATCACCAGGAGATGCTACAGCCGGTGACAAAGTCGCATCTGCAATCATAGCCGTCTTCGTATCTTTAGTAACCGCTGCATCTACTTGAATGCCTGCAATTTCATAATTAATGAAACGATTATTCATAAGCGCATCTAAAATATTATAAAATTCATCTACACTTTTTACGCCAATGGATTCAGACGAATAGAACATGTTAGTTCTCTCTAAGATAGGTATTTTATTATCTCTTGGTTGAATCTTCACCGTTACAGTAGAAGTACCTTCACCGCTGCGATCAAGGGTCTTACTTAAAAAGCTATACATAGCAGTGGCTCCTAAAGTTGGTGTCAACTCATCGGCTTCTACCACTTTTACACCTGCTTCACGAGTATGATTCATGTCTAAATCGCGAATAGTGATGCCCATCGGAATCCCACTGATAATTTTTCCTGAAGTACCAGCAATCCCGGCCCCTCGGTCTTCTGTAATGGCCCCAACTTCTGCACCCATTGAGCCCAACTTAAATCCAGAATCCACACTTTTTACAACGGTGAAAATAGAGGCATTATGCATAAAGTAACCTACAGATCCACGTTTCAAAAAGGGATGTCCAAAAGCAACTACTTTATCATTATCTACATATGTAACAGTACCAATGGCACCTAATTTTAAATCCCCATCGACTAACAACGCTGCCACTGAACCGCCAGCCTTCAAGGGTTTAGCTACCTCATCACCATCAGCAGCCGCCGTATCATAGGTACTATATTGATAATCTGGCAATTTATTTTTCATATATGTTAAGGACTCTGGATCAAATCCATATGCCATAAGTGGAGTTCCCAAAGGAATCAACTGACTATCACGCCAAGGATTCGCTAGATTTTTCTCATAAGGAATATTCCACATCTTAACCATATCTTCAATCGGTGTAATCATACCAATCGTGCCATCAGCAAAGCCCCAACCATAAGCAACAGCACCGACTAATTTGCCATTTATATAAGCAGGGCTACCACTCATGCCATGAACAATCCCGCCGGTCTGATCCATAATAGGGCCTGAAAACTTAGCTAAAATCAAATCACCTGAAGGGCCACGATCTTTCATAACACCTAATACTTTTAAATTAAAACTGGATATATCGTCACCAGTCACAACGGTATCAACATGCCCTTCCATTCCCGTACGCACATCTGACACAGGCAAGAAATCAACAGCCTGCGCTGAAGATGCTACTGTACAATAAAAGAAAAGCGCCAGTACACCTTTCATATACCGGCGTGATGAACGAATGAACTTCATTCATATCTCCTCTCTATACTATTTACCATCAACCACGGCTACAACCTGAGCACGTGTTACTTGATCGCCATTCTTTACGGATACATTGGTAACTACACCGTTAACCGTAGAACGAGCAGCTGGCATTGGACCCGTTAAAGATTGAACAGTAACAAGTACATCCCCTTCTTTAACAGCAGTACCTACTGGTACTACCGACACTACTTGTCCAGTTAACACTGACTCTTGGTTGACATTGGCTGCGGAGGCATTGAAAACAAAGCCGGTTGCTACGCTTAAGCCAATAGCAGCCATTACAAAAAATTTCATATATTTTTTCATATAAATTCCTCCTTTGACTAACGTCTATATATATTATAACACGAAATAGCAAATTTATTGGGGAAAGATTAGAAAGTGCGTATATTGAGCGGGGCCATTCGCCGTTTGATCACGGTGTAAATAGGTGCCATTAACCCATATATCAGTATCAGTTTGCCCCCCTATATCTAAGCCATTAATAGCGCCTAAGTTTTTAAGCAAACGACCACCTTGCGGCAAAGTAATACCTGTATACGCCCGATAATTACCGGTTGCTGCAAGGACAATTAATGTGCCGTCAGGTTTTACCCCTAGTAAAGTCCGTCCACGAAATTGACCATCATCATGGCCAGTTACTACTGAATCACGTAAAACAATAGCCTGTCCTTCAGCAACTAGTGTACCGGCTCTACTAATAGAAACTACAGGTTTTATAATTTGTAAATCTACCACATCACCAATCATGAGTTTATCCAATACTGGTATCATTGTGCCATGAGCAGATAATACAATATCCCCAGTCGTAATAGGTGAATTAGCTTTTGTTTTAGCCACTACTACATTCTTTCGAATCGTCACTTCTTGACCGTATACATTGGTATGGGTATACGTCCCATAATCCGTATTATAAGCAATTAATTCATTTTCACCACGAGGTTTATTAACACCATTTACAATATATGATGTTTCACCTTCAGTTAATTGCAAGGTTGGCGTCTCTAATGAAAATACATAACCTTGACTTGGTATATACTGAATCATTGCAGTAGGCGTAATCGCTGAAGCTTTTAAAATATTTACGCCATCAGCTTGACCTCTTTCAGGTTCAATTTTACCGTTTATGTCTTCAGCACTAAACTTATCTCTAACTGTGTCTACATTTACTAACCCTACAGCAATAGCACCTGCAGGCGCCACATCTTGTAACACTTCGCCATCGCCCGCAGCCTCTATTCGCTTACCCCCTTCTGAAGGAACAAATTCTAATACATCAACCTTCACTCGACCTGTATCAGTATTCGTATCCCACTGAGTATAGGTTACACCAGATTTCAAAGTCTTCATTGTCCGTTGCTCATATGTATTAAACAAATCAAGAACAACACGATCTGGTTGATTTAATGTAAAAATATGGTGTCGCACATTTTGATTCACTGTCAGACTCATATCAAGTCCATCGTCAGTAGTGCTTAAACTCACACCTTTTAACACCCCAGTAGTGCGATTATTATATTGAACGGGACCAGTAGTCTTATTAGTAGTATCTCGCAAATGTACTTTTAACTGCTGTGCTTTTTCATTATAAATGGAGCTCCAGCCATCAGGAAGACCCTGCATATCTAAAACGACTCTCGTCTGCCCCATTTCATTGGTTGCACGAACGGCTGTCAAATCTGCAGCAGTACAATGAAATAAAGCGCCCGCTCCCATAAGACCTGCTAACACAGCTATTTTGAGCTTTTGCTTATATGCGTTCATAGTCCCTCCTAAAATGATTACCTACTCTATCCCTTACAGACTGCAATACACTAACAGCCTTCACAAATACAAATTCATATATTCAAAATATATATATTTTATTATATACACACGCCTTAAAACGGCAAAAATAAAGAGCCTTATTTTTTATTATATCATATCCACTCGTTGAAATGATGAAATATCCCCATATAAAAAGTGAGCTCTTAAAGAGCTCACTCATAATGTATAGCTAATATTTTATTGTAATTCTTCCAAACTATCTTGGAAGCGATCCATTTCACGAAGGGCCCGTCCCGTCCCTACAATAACAGAATATCTTGGATTATCTACTAAATAAGCAGCCACGCCAATAGCACGTGTAATCAAACGGTCAAAACCACTGATAAGCGCACCGCCACCGGTCAAAATAATACCATGATCACAAATTTCTGCTACTAATTCTGGCGGGGTTTTCTCTAAGATATCCTTAATCCCTTCCAAAATAGTATTTACTGGCCGTTCAAGAGCCTTTTGTACTTCTTTAGATGTTACTGTAATCGCCTGTGGCAAACCACTAACGATGTCGCGTCCTCGTACGGTAATTTCCTCAATAGGCGCTTTTCGGTCTACAGTACCAATAGCAATCTTAACTTCTTCAGCAGTGCGACGGCCAATCAGTAATTTGCGGCGACGTTTAATATAGTCAATAATGGCTTCATCAAACTTATCGCCCCCCATCCGAAGGGACTTACTCACTACTACACCAGTAGTGCAAAGAACGGCTACGTCCGTAGTGCCACCACCTACATCCACAACAATCGCCCCTGCTGAGGCGGCTTTATCTAAACCCGTGCCTAATGCAGCGGCCAACGGTTCTTCAATAAGCACCGTTTTACGCGCCCCTGTTTGTAGTACGGCTTCAATAACAGCACGTTTTTCCACTGGTGTAATGCCAGAAGGAACACAAATTACTACACGAGGTTTAAATAATGTTGAGGCAGGCAATACACTTTTAATATAATAACGAAGCATAAACTCCGTCATGTCATAATTATTGATAACCCCATCTTGAAGCGGTCGAATAACTTCAATATCAGCTGGTGTTCGCCCTAACATAATCCGTGCATCTTCACCGACAGCCACTACTTCATGAGTATGAATATTCCAAGCTACATAAGCAGGTTCATCAAGAACAACGCCTTTACCTTTTATGAAAATCAAAACATTAGTTGTACCCAAGTCAATGCCGATATCGTAGGCCCACCACAAAGCTAAGCGTTCAAACGGTGAAATGCTAGTGCGATTCTTACGACTCTGATTCTTAGGCGTTGTCGTAGCAATAGGTTGCGTGCTTCGTTTGCGTCGCTCCGCCCGCTTCTGCAAAACGTCAGCACGACTTACTTTCTTCTTACTCGTCCACCCGAACAATGTCAGCACCTAGCCCTTTTAATTTGCCTACTAGGTTATCATAGCCACGGTCAATATGAGATAACTGTGTTACTTTGGTAACCCCTTCAGCTGCTAAACCAGCACAAACTAAGGCAGCCCCAGCTCGTAAATCAGTGGCCCGTACTTCAGTGCCCTTTAATTTAGACACCCCATCAACAATAGCACGACGCTCTTCAATACGAATCTGAGCACCCATTTTTTTCAACTCATCTACATGCATAAAACGGTTTTCAAATACCGTTTCCATTACTGTACTTGTACCTTCCGCAATAGTAGTAAAGGCCATAAACTGTGCTTGCATATCAGTTGGAAATCCTGGATATGGCAATGTTTTAATATCCACAGCCTTCACATGTCCATCAGAAACAACGCGAATGCCGTCTACGTCTTCTTCAACACGCACGCCTGCTTCTTTAAGCTTAGCTACAACTGGTTTCAAATGCTCTGACAAGGCATTCTCTACATATACATCGCCGCCAGCCATAGCCGCTGCAATTAAATATGTACCCGCTTCAATACGGTCAGGAATTACTGTATGAGTAGCTCCTTTTAACTCTTTAACACCTTGAATACGAATTACATTAGTACCAGCACCGCGAATATCAGCACCCATACTATTCAAATAGGTTACTAAATCAACAATTTCCGGTTCTTCAGCAGCATTTTCAATAATAGTCTTACCTTCTGCCATAGACGCTGCCATAATCACATTTTCTGTAGCGCCTACACTTGGGAAGTCTAAATAAATCTGATTGCCTTTTAGACCTTCTGGTGCAGTAGCTAATACATAACCATCACCCATTTCAATAGTAGCACCTAAAGCTTCAAAGGCTTTTAAATGTAAATCAATCGGGCGACTACCGATAGCACAGCCGCCAGGTAAAGAAATACGCGCTTCCCCACGACGCGCCAATAAAGGCCCCATCACTAAAAAGGACGCCCGCATGCGGCGTACTAATTCATAGGGAGCTTCTGTAGCCGTAATGTTAGCGGCATCAAATCTAATTTCTTCCTTAGCTTCATCTCTAGTAACTTTAACCCCTAAAGAGGCGATTACTTCGCAAATTGTATGTACATCCTCTAAATGAGGCACTTCTACTAATCGACTTGGTGTCGATGCTAACATAGTGGCCGCAATAATCGGCAACACCGCATTTTTAGCGCTACTTACACGTACGCGACCATTCAACGGTTTACCTCCGTTAATGATGAGCTTTTCCAACAATACTTCCTCCCATAATGCAATCTATTCATCTATAGTCAAGATAGTTTTATCCATAAATTCTACCTTATAGTATACTTTAAATCAGCTTGTTCAGCAAGTACCCTATAGACGTAAAAAGAGGAACCTTCTTACGAAGGCTCCCCCTTATAATCACTGAATTTTTAACAATTAACGAGCTTTCATGGATTTTAATTTGCGATCTAAACGATGAATAGTATCTACAAAACGAACTGTACCTGTTTTATAACGCATTACTACAGATTCAGTACGAGCACCACCAGCAAAATATTTAATACCAGCTAAAATATTACCTTCAGTAATAGCTGTAGCAGAGAAAATAACATCTTCTCCATGTACTAAATCATCAATTGTTAATACTTTATTTAAATCCGTAATCCCCATAGCATGGCAACGACGAACTTCTTCTTCATTTTCTGGTAACAAACGAGCTTGCATATCCCCACCAGTACATTTCAAAGCAGCTGCTGCCAACACGCCTTCTGGAGCACCGCCAGTACCGATAACCATATGGATACCAGAACCTTCAAGACCACATTCCATAGCTGGATTTACATCACCGTCAGTAATCAAACGAATACGAGCACCAGCTTGCCGGCATTCACGCATAATTTCTTCATGACGTGGACGATCTAACATAACAACGGTTAAATCATCAATACCACGTTCCATTTTTTCAGCTACACGACGTAGATTTTCAGTAACACTAGCATTTAAGTCGATAACCCCTTTAGCACGAGGACCTACACACAATTTTTGCATGTACATATCTGGTGCATGAAGAAGGCCACCTTTAGGTGCTATAGCTAATACAGCAATAGAACCATTTTGCCCTTTTGCAATTAGGTTGGTCCCTTCAATAGGATCCACCGCAATATCTACAGCTTCACCACCAGCACCTACTTCTTCACCAATATACAACATTGGTGCTTCATCAATTTCCCCTTCACCAATAACAACAGTACCAGAAATTGGCACAGTATCAAAGGTCTGGCGCATAGCATCTACAGCGAGTTGATCAGCGCCGTCTTTTTCACCACGACCTAATAAACGACCACTACGAAGCGCTGCAGCTTCTGTTACACGTACGAATTCCAAAGCTAATGTTCTATCCACAGTTCGTTACCTCCTTAAAATGCCCGTTTTACATAGGCAGGGCCACACCTGTTCCCATTATTTATTGGCTGCTTCCCAATCGGCTAAGAATCTAGCAAGGCCTGCATCCGTTAACGGATGCTTCATAGAGGCAGTTAACACTTTATATGGCACTGTAGCAATATGAGCACCCGCTTTAGCACATTGTGTCATATGCATTGGTGTACGTACACTAGCAGCAATAATTTCTGCTTTAATGTCATGCACCATAAATACTTCAGCAATATCTTCAATCAAAGTAATACCGTCCATGCTCATATCATCAATACGACCTACAAAAGGACTAACAAAAGTAGCTCCTGCTCGTGCTGCTAATAAAGCTTGGTTAACGGAGAATATCAAAGTAACATTTGTTTTAATGCCTTCTTTGCTAAGAATAGATACTGCTTTTAGCCCTTCTTCTGTCATAGGTACTTTAATCACTACATTACTACCTAATTTTACAAGTTCATGAGCTTCTTTCACCATTTCAGGCGCTGTTGTAGCAATAACTTCTGCACTAACAGGACCTTCTACTAAATCAGCAATTTGTTTAATTACTTCTTTTAAATCACGTTTTTCCTTAACAATTAAGGATGGATTGGTAGTTACCCCTGCGATAAAACCCATTTCATAGGCTGCTTTAATTTCATCAAAGTTGGCCGTATCAATAAAGATTTTCATAAGAGCTCCTTTTTATTACAACGATACAATATATTACATTCTATTAGGCTTGCGCAACAAATGTTACGTTCGCAATTACTTAGATTACGTTAAACAATGTTACACTCGCCATTACTTACGATACTTAAATCACTTATCTTAAACCACATACTTAGCGTAAACAACACTTTATTTTACTGGTTTAATAACTTCTACGCCACCCATATATGGTTGCAATGCTTTAGGAATACGTACAGATCCATCAGCTTCTTGATTGTTTTCTAAAATAGCAGCGACCGTACGACCTACTGCTAAGCCAGAACCATTCAAAGTATGTACAAATTCTGGTTTGCTCTTAGTATCACGACGGAACTTAATATTACCACGACGAGCTTGGAAATCAGTCATGTTAGAGCAAGAGGAAATTTCACGATAACAACCTTGCGCTGGCATCCAAACTTCTACATCATATGTCTTAGCGGAGCCAAAGCCAATATCACCAGTACAAAGTGTAATTACACGATGTGGCAATTCTAATAAGCGAAGCACTTCTTCTGCATTATCAGTCAAGGATTCTAATTCTTGATAGGAAGTATCTGGTGTTGCAAATTTAACCATTTCAACTTTGTTAAATTGATGTTGACGAATAAGACCACGTGTATCACGACCAGCCGAACCTGCTTCAGCACGGAAACATGCTGTAAAAGCTGTATAATATTTAGGCAATTCATCAACACTCAAGATTTCACCACTGTGGAAATTAGTCAAGGTAACTTCCGCGGTTGGAATTAAGAAATATTCTGTATTTTCTACTTTATACATATCTTCAGCAAATTTAGGTAATTGCCCTGTATTAGTCAAGGTCTGACGAGTTACCATATATGGTGTCATCATTTCTGTATAGCCTTGCTGTTCTGTATGAAGATCTAACATAAAGTTGATTAACGCACGTTCTAAACGAGCACCTAAGCCTTTATAGAATGTGAAACGAGCACCACTTTCTTTAGCAGCGCGCTCCCAATCTAAAATATCTAAGCTTTCGCCTAAATCCCAATGAGCTTGAATTGGAAAATCAAATTCACGCGGATTGCCCCAGCGACGCATTTCAGGATTGTCATTTTCATCTTCCCCAACAGGAACAGAGCTATCACACATATTTGGCAACATAAGTGCAATATCTTGAAGGGCTGCTTCAGTTTCACGAATTTTACCATCTAACTCTGAAATGGTATCCCCTACTTTTTGCATTTCAGCAATTTTATCATCAGCGTTTTCTTTATTACGCTTTAATGCACTAATTTCAGCAGTTACTGCATTACGTTGTGCTTTTAACTGTTCTACTTCTTGAATCAACTCTTTGCGCAAATCATAGAGTTTTGCAAAGTTTTCTAAATCACCAGTGGTGTGGCGATTATCTAAATTTTGTTGTACTGCTTCTAGGTTTTCTCGAACAAAACGTAAATCTAACATATCCATAACCTCTTACTAAAAAAGTGTCCCCTTAGGACCCATGTATTATTAATTACACTTAATCATACCACATCTAGTTAATTTTTACCACGGAAAAGGACTTTTTTGCAATGCAAAAAAGATAGTTTTGCATTACAATAAAGCCCATTTTGCATTGCAGTAAAGCTCATTTTGCATTACAATAAAGCTCATTTTGCATTACAAATGACCGTTCGCCTATACAAAAAGGCTAGCAACGGCAACTCCGTTACTAGCCTCTTAGCTTTTTTATTTATCAGCACCTTCGCTGTCTTCTGTATCAGTTGGTTTTACATCCAACTCAGGTTTCATGAGTGGGAATAATAAGACATCACGAATAGAAGCTGAATCAGTTAAGAACATAACTAAACGGTCAATACCAATACCAAGACCAGCAGTTGGAGGTAAACCATATTCAAGAGCGGCTACGAAATCTTCGTCCATGCGATGAGCTTCATCATCACCAGCAGCACGTTCTTGTAATTGTTTTTCGAAACGCTGACGTTGGTCAATTGGGTCATTTAACTCGGAATAACCATTTGCTAATTCACGACCATAAACAAAGGCTTCAAAGCGTTCTGTAGTCAATGGTTTCTCACGGTTTTGTTTAGCCAATGGGGAAATTTCCATTGGATGACCATATACGATAGTTGGTTCAATTAAGTTTTCTTCTACATAATCTTCAAAGCAAAGATTAATGATTTTACCAATACCATCGCGTTCGCTATATTCTACATTCAAACGATCCGCAATAGCACGAGCTTCTTCTAAAGTTTCTACCGCATCGAAATCTTCGCCGGTATATTTTTTAATCCCTTCTTGCATCGTAATACGATTCCAAGGTGGCGTTAAATCAATTTCAGTGCCTTGATAATTAATCTTAGTTGTACCTAATACTTCTTGAGCACAATAAGCTACGATATTTTCAGTCAATTCAATAGCATCTTCAAAATTACCATATGCCTGATAGGATTCCATCATTGTAAATTCTGGATTATGACGATTGTCAATCCCTTCATTACGGAAAGAACGGTTGATTTCAAATACTCGCTCTAAACCACCTACAATTAGGCGTTTCAAATGTAATTCTGGAGAAATACGCATATAAATGTCAATGTCCAAAGCATTGTGGTGGGTAATGAACGGACGCGCTGCCGCACCACCAGGAATCGCATGAAGCATTGGTGTTTCTACTTCCATGAAGTTATGAGCATTCATATATTGACGCATTTTAGCTACGATTTGTGTACGTTTCACAAACGTATCGCGCACTTCTGGATTTACAATTAAATCTACATAACGTTGACGGTAACGAAGTTCTGTATCTTTTAAACCATGCCATTTTTCAGGTAATGGACGCAAGGATTTAGAAAGCAATGTTAATTTATCAACTTTAATCGTGATTTCACCCATATGAGTGCGGAATACATGACCTTCTACACCTACGATATCGCCCATATCAAGCATTTTAACATGCTTATATGCCTCTTCACCAAGCATATCTTTACGCAAATAAATCTGAATATCTCCCGATAAATCACGAATATTGGCAAAGGCAGTTTTACCGTGGGATCGAATTGTCATAACACGACCTGCCACAGTTACTGGTTGGTCCTCAAAATCACGGAAGTTGTCTTTTATTGTTGCCGCATGCTGCTGTACTACAAAACGCTGGCCAAAAGGATACACTCCGTCTGCCTCGTATTGTGCAAGCTTTTCGCGACGAATTAACATTTGATCATTTAATTCTTGTTGTTGTTCTTGTACGGTAGTCGCTTTTTCTTCGCTCACTTACATGGCCTCCTAACTTCATACGTCATCGTATTGAATACTTCTACTTAGCTAATTGCTAAAATTTTAAATGTTGCTACTCCATCAGGTGTGTTTACTTCTACTTTAGCACCTTTTTTCTTGCCTAAAATAGCACTACCTACAGGGGATTCATTGGAAATACGATTATTGAAAGGATCTGCTTCAGAAGACCCTACAATTACATACTCTAATTCTTCATTGTATTCTTCGTCAAATAGTTTAACTTTACTACCTACGGATACAACATTCTTACGAGTGCTTTCATCAATAATTTTAGCCGTATTAATTTTGTTTTCTAATTCGATAATATGGCCTTCAATGAATGCTTGTTCATTTTTTGCATCATCATATTCTGAGTTTTCACTAATATCACCATATTCAATAGCTGTTTTAATACGCTGAGCTACTTCAATACGACGTACAGATTTGAAATGCGCTAATTCTTCTTCTAGTTTTTTAAGACCTTCTGCGGTTAACAGCGTTTCTTTTACTTCTGCCATAATAGAACTCCTCTTTCTATATTTCATTTAGCTATAAAGAAAAAGTGTCAATATACTGACACCTTTACTTTATCATCACATATATTTACGTAATTTACTCGTAACATTATATCAATATTACATTGCCGTTGTCAATTCTGCTTCATAAGTGGCTAAGGCCTCTTTAAAAGACTCCATCGTATGTAATGTGTTAATCCGATTGCGCCACTTGGCCGCTTCTGGTAATCCTTTAATATACCAGCCCGCATGGGTCCTAATTTCTCGAACTCCTAGCGGCACACCTTTATATTTACATAGTAACTCAAAATGGCGACGCAACATATGAAGGCGCTCTACTGCCGTTGGCTTAGGTAATATTTCACCAGTTTGCAAGTAGTGATTCACCTCATTAAACACCCACGGATTCCCTTGTGCACCACGCCCTATAAGTACGGCATCACAGCCTGTCTCCTCTAGCATCGCCTTAGCAGATATGGCATCCACTACATCACCATTCCCCAAAACAGGAATCGACAAAGCCTCTTTAACAGCTTTAATATACGTCCAATCAGCCTTACCCATATACATCTGCTCTCGAGTACGGCCATGAACAGCTATAGCTGCTACACCAACAGACTCAATCCGCTGAGCAAAATCAAGCACATTTTTAGACGTCTCATCCCAACCTAGCCGCATTTTCACCGTTACTGGTATCTTCACGGCTTGCACGGCCGCTTCTGCCACACGCGCTGCTAAATCTGGTGTTTTCATAAGCGCAGAGCCATCACCAGATGAAACTACCTTTTTCACAGGACAGCCCATATTAATATCTACTATGTCAGCGCCCGCGCGCTCTACCACCTTAGCCGCTAAGGCAATAGCTTCAGGATCAGAACCAAAAATCTGCATAGACACAGGATGTTCTACGTCTTCCATAAACAGTAAGTCTTTTGTATGCTCATTTTCATATTTAATGCCCATAGCACTTACCATTTCCGTGCATACTAACGCTGCGCCCTGTTCTTCAGCCAGTAAACGATACGCAATATCGCTAACCCCAGCCATAGGTGCTAGTATAGCGCGTCCAGAAATAGCCACTGAACCAATATGCCAAATGTCATTATTTATTTCTTTCATACAATAATCGTAATCCTTCTAGTGTTAACATAGGTTCAATATGATTAATTACATTTGTTTCCGCATTGATTAAATGAGCTAACCCACCAGTAGCAATTACTTTAACATTCGGCGGCATTTCTTTTTTCATACGCCCTACAATACCTTCTACTTGGCCTACATATCCAAAGAGTACGCCTGATTGCATGGATGTCACCGTATTGCGACAAATAACTTGCCCTGGATTACGCACCTCAATACGAGGTAATTTAGCAGCTCGTTGGAATAATGCTTCTGCTGAAATTTGTACCCCTGGTGCAATAGCCCCACCAATATAATCACCATTTTCTAAAATGGCACAATATGTAGTGGCTGTCCCAAAATCAATGACGATTAATGGGCCACCATATTTTTCATAAGCCGCTACAGCATTTACGATGCGGTCAGCCCCCACTTCGCGAGGATTGTCATATTTAATGGCCATCCCCGTTTTAGTTCCAGGTCCTACAATAATCGGCTTTACATTAAAATAACGTAAACATACCCGTTCTAAGGTTGGCATCAATGGTGGTACTACGGACGAAATGATAATTGCCTCAATATCATTCACATTAACCTGACGGTCATGGAAAAATAAATTCATAATAATAACGCCATACTCATCAGTAGTGCGTACTCGATCCGTAGAAATGCGCCAATGACCTACCAATTCCTTTTTATCATATACGCCTAGAACAATGTTGGTATTTCCTACATCAATCACTAATAACATGTAAATTAGCCTCCTACTTTATGTGCTGGTCGTATGGATACGTCACCGGCCACCACTCGTTCTACGGAGCCATCAGCACGTTCTATCATAAGATTGCCATCTTGATCAAGGTCGATGGCCTTACCTTCATAGGTACTACCTGGAGCCCGCACTTCTACTTGCTTGCCTAGGGTAATACTTAGTTCTTTCCATTCTGCCAAAGTACTATTAAATCCTTCAGCCAATACTTTATTATACTGCATTTCTAATTCTTCTAAAATAGTATTTAATGCTTCACGCCGGTCTACCTCAACACCTTCCATAGCAAAGGAGGTAGCAATGTCTTTTAAAAAGTCAGGAATTTCCTCTAAAGTGCTACTCGTATTAATTCCGATCCCCATGACAATGTAAGAAATTTCTTCCATAGAACCGTTCATTTCAGTTAAAATGCCCACTAATTTACGACCATTGACAAGAATATCATTAGGCCATTTAATGCCAGCAGTCTGTAAGCCTAACCGACGAAAGGCTTTGATTAACGCTACAGCAGCCATAAGAGTACATTTAGGAGCCTCTATAGGTAAAAATTTAGGACGCAAAATTATACTGAACCATAAACCTTTACCATAGGGAGAATACCAGCCACGATCCAAGCGACCTCGACCAGCCACTTGCTCTTCAGCCACAACTACAGTGCCTTCCGGAGCACCCTCATTAGCTAAATCGCGACCAATCCGATTTGTAGACTCTACACTCTCTAAATACTGATAATTGCGTCCAAATGTCTTAGTGGTTAATACGGATTCCATTTCAAGCCAGCTCATTACATCAGGCTCTTCCATGAGTCGATACCCCTTTTTAGTAAATGATTCAATAACATAGCCTTTTTTGCGCAGTGCTTCTATATGTTTCCAAATAGCTGTGCGGGATACATCACAATGTTCTGACATACGCTGACCTGACACAAAATTCCCTTTATTCTCACGTAACAATTCTAAAATTGCATCTCTCATAACGCCGATGCCTCCTTTATGAAAAAGGGCCGCCTACCGGCGGCCCTATGCCAATCGGTGTATACCGATTATTATTCGCTTGTATAAGGCTAGTTATCTTTTGCAGTTGATTCTTCAGTCGTTGCTGTAGATTCTGTTGCAATCGCATCTGGCACAATAATACCAGCTGCTTCTAACGCACTTTTTGCTTCATTTACTTCTACCTTATTAGGGTCTGTAATGGTACCGTACTTATACAAGTTTTCAATTTGTTCATGATCAATGGTTTCTTCTTCTAATAACACATTGGCCATATTATGTAAAAACTCAATATTATCCGATAACAATTGCATTACATCATTGTATGCTTCAGATACTATTTTATGCATTTCTGCATCAATTTTCTCAGCTACTGCTTCACCATAGTTACGTTCATGACCAAGGCTACGCCCTAAGAATACTTGTTCTTGATGTTCCCCAAATACAAGTGGTCCTAATTCATCACTCATGCCAAGACGAGTAATCATATGACGAACAATGTTTGTCACTTGCTGTAAGTCACCAGAAGCACCACTACTGATTTCCTTCAACACTAATGCTTCTGCACAACGACCGCCTAAAGCTACACGGATGCGTGCTAACATTTGTGATTTTGTCATATAGTTTTGCTCTTCTACTGGTAACATCATAGTGTAACCACCAGCACGGCCACGAGGAATAATCGTTACCTTATGAACTGGGTCTGCTTCTGGCAATAAATGAGCCACAATCGCATGCCCTGATTCATGGTAAGCTGTTAAACGACGTTCTTTATCACTTACAACATGACTACGACGTTCTGGACCATAGCTTACTTTTTCACTAGCTTCTTCTAAATCAGCCATGGATACCTTTTTGCGGTTTTGACGAGCGGCTAACAAAGCTGCTTCATTAAGTAAATTACTTAAATCAGCACCAGTAAACCCAGGTGTTTTCTTCGCAATAGTTTGCAAGTTAACATCTTCATCTAATGGTTTATTGCGAGCATGCACTTTCAAAATAGCTTCACGACCACGGAGGTCTGGTTTATCTACTGTTACTTGACGGTCAAAACGACCTGGACGAAGTAATGCTGGATCCAAAATATCTGGGCGGTTAGTTGCCGCAATGGTAATGATCCCTTCATTAGCACCAAAGCCATCCATTTCTACAAGCAACTGATTCAAGGTCTGTTCACGTTCATCATGACCGCCACCAAGACCAGCACCACGTTGACGACCTACTGCATCAATTTCGTCAATAAAGATAATACAAGGCGCATTTTTCTTAGCTTGGCTAAAGAGGTCACGCACACGAGAAGCACCAACACCAACGAACATTTCTACAAAGTCGGAGCCACTGATGCTAAAAAATGGAACGCCCGCTTCACCAGCTACAGCACGAGCTAATAAAGTTTTACCAGTCCCTGGAGGGCCAAACAATAGTACCCCTTTAGGAATTTTAGCGCCAATCGCATTAAATTTACCTGGATTACGTAAAAACTCTACTACTTCTTCAAGTTCTTGCTTAGCTTCATCAGCACCAGCTACATCCTTGAATGTTACATTTACTTTGCCTTCACCCTGCATTTTCGCACGGCTTTTGCCAAAATTCATTACGCGCCCACCACTACCTTGAGTTTGTTGCATAATGAAGAACCAAACACCAATTAACAAGAAAATTGGTAATACAGAGCTAAGAAGCCCCATCCACCAAGATGGTTGTTCTGGTGGTTTTGCTGTAATTTCAACTTCATTTTGAGTCAGTTGATTCATTAAGGTAGGATCTGTTGGTGCATATGTACTAAACTCAGTACCATTCTTTAATGTACCTACAATGGAGTGATTATCAGTAATGGTAATCTTTTCTACCTTTTTCTGAGCTACTTGCTGTAAGAAGCTCGTATAGCTAATCTCTGACTTTGCCGTATTTGTACTGGAAAACGAATTAATCACTGTAGCAGCCGCTACAATAATTAAAATGTAAAGCAGTGCATTTTTCATAAAACGACCCAATCTATTACCCCTTTCACAAAGTTCTCAACATGGAATCTGCCATTTCTATATCGAAAAATATACTCTGACAAACATATTAACATATTTTCATCGTACATACAATGCATTTCATTGTATACATTCGATTACTTCGATTGATACACTTCTTCTTTCAATATACCAATATACGGTAAATTGCGGTATTGTTCGGCATAATCTAGGCCATACCCCACTACGAAATAGTCAGGTACAACAAAGCCTTGATAATCTACATGAACTTCAACAGTACGACGATCTGGCTTATTAAGTAAAGCTACTAAACGCACACTTTTAGCATTACGCGCTTTTAAATTTTCCAATAAATAATGTAGTGTATTACCCGTATCAACAATATCTTCAACCACGATGACATGCTTGCCATCCACTGGTTTATCAAGGTCTTTTAAAATACGTACAACCCCACTACTTTCAGTGCTATTACCATAACTAGAGCAGGAAATAAAATCAAGTGTCACATTTCCCTCAATAGCACGTGCTAAATCGGCAAAAAACATAACCGCCCCTTTAAGGACGCACACAAGTACAACGTCTTCACCTTTATAGTCAGCAGAAATTTGTTTACCTAATTCAGCAACGCGTTCCTGTAATGCTTCTTGTAAAATCAATACTTCCTTAATGGAATCTAACATTTAATCTTCCTCCTCGATAGAACAAGCCCAATACGTAGTTGCCTGTTCGTCCCATACAATTGTGAGCGCCTTAGGCTTAACTAAAGCAAACACTACCGCATCACCACATAAAAACCATAACGAATCTCGCTCGGCTTGTGGAATCTTTTGATCAATGAGCCAATCTTTTAGCTTATTATGACCCCAAATGTATCCATCTTTACGACGTAACGCTATGCGATCACCGGTTTGACGATGGCGCAAGTTAGGACCTTCCTTGGCTAAGTGTTGTGGCACAAGTATGGTCTCACCAGCCTGCAACGGCGGTGCCTCTTCATGCGGTCCTAACCAAGTAACCAATCGCTGTCCTTTCAAGCGATATCTTATGTTTGCCTTCGGTGTAACGTTTAAACGTCCAACTTGTATTATATCATATTGTGCCGTAACCTTCATCTGAGAACGAATAAAATATTTCCTTTTTTTTCCCTTAACCACAGCTCGAAGTTCTTGTAATTGTGCTTGTGAAAAGGTGCCTGTATCCTGGAAGAAAGCCATAATTCGCTGCCACAAACGATAGAATAAAGCCTCAGGCAACGCCGCTACAGCTGCTCGTTGTAAGATAATTTCGGGCTTTGTTTCATCAATAGAGCAACAGACCCGCTCCCATACTTCGTCGGTTGCACCCTGCAAATACGTTTCATCAGCTACCATATTCTCCCCTAAACGAGCTAATGTAGCCACTATATTAGGATTGTAAGTCTTCAATAGAGGCAACAACTCTAAGCGTAAACGATTACGCAAATATAAGGGTTCATCATTTGTCATGTCATGAGCATATGTAAGCCCCAACTCTTTTAAATATGTTAAGATTACTTCCTTAGTTACTCCTAAAAAAGGACGCCATAAATCCTGTTCCACACAATGCATCCCCTGAAGTCCTTTAGTACCAGCCCCACGCAGTAAATGAGCCAATATAGTTTCCCCTTGGTCATCTTGATGATGCGCTGTGGCAATATACGCATAAGCTTCTTTCTTCATTATGTCTCTAAAAAACGCATACCGCAAATCACGACTCACCGTTTCTATCGATTGTTTACGTTCTTTAGCCACCTTCGCTGCCTCAATGGTGAATTCATAAAATGGTACCCCATATTGACTAGCATATGCCTTCACCAACAGTAATTCATCTCTGCTCTCAGAACGCAAAGAATGATCTACACAAGCTACGCCTAATTGTAAATTTGCTTCTGTGTTCGCCCCTTTGCAAGTAACTAACCAATGAAGTAAAGCTACTGAATCAGGACCACCTGAACAAGCTACCAAAACACGACTTCCCTTTGGTACCGTTCCATGAGTTCGTTCATACGCCAAAACTTGAGATTCAAAACGCTGAATACTATTCATTGTTCCTTCCTCTTACTCTTATTTAACTAATCTAGCGGCCATTCCCTCCATGCCATCTCGTTCACTAACAATTACATAAGGGATTTCATACCAATCCATAAAGGATGTTAGAATTTCGCCACCGGCTACAATAATATCAGCCCTATTACTAGGAAGCCCTGGCACTGCCAAACGCTCTTCTGGCGTCATATAACGCAATTCTAATAGCATCGCTTCGATAACCTCACGGCTTAACTGATGGCCTTGAATCACACCTGGATTATAAACCTCCAGCTTCAAATGCATAGCCGCTAAGGTAGTCGCGGTGCCGCCAACAGCTATAAACTCACCAAAAGGCCCTTCTATAGGTAATGGCTCAAACCAAGGTCTCGTCTCTTGCCACACTTCTTGTGGACCTTCATCCGAACGCTCTTTCAAACGCACCGCCCCAATAGGATATGACCGTTGCCAATAAGTCCGCTCATGAGTCCCTAAAGCTATTTCCGTACTGCCACCGCCAATATCAATAAGCCCATAGTGACGACTATCTGCAGGAAAAGTTGTTACAGCCCCTTCAAAACCAAGAGTCGCTTCTTCTTCACCACTAATAATGTGTGACTCCATAGGGCAAACCTCCATAGCCTTCGCCATAAAGTCAGCCCCATTGCTCGCTTCTCGTATAGCACTAGTAGCCACTCCTACCACCTGAGTTGCTCCATAAGCTTTAATGGCCTCTTGAATCTCTACAAGAGCGTCAAGACTACGTTCTATCGCTTCAGCTGTTAAATTTCCATCAGTGCTTCGCTTACCTAACCGAGTACTCCACAAACGTTTAGGCTCCCACTGCCATTGGCTAGCTTCATAGGTTCCTAACAAAAGTCGAAATGAATTGGATCCTAAGTCAACAATGCCAATTTTCTTTATATTTTCACTCATATCGTCACCTCAATATATGGATATAAAAAAGATGATGCGGAGCTCCGCATCATCTCATACATTAATCTCTGCGACCGCCTCGACCGCCTCGTTTGGATTCTGTATTACGTTTTAAATCAGTTAATCGTTCTTCGCTATCTTTTAAGAAACGACTCATTTTATCTTCAAAGGACATGCCACCACTTTTACGGTCAAAGGAATTACGACGATTCCCTTCATGAGCTGCACGATTATGTCCATCATGTTGATAAGGACGAAACTCTTTTGGCTCACGCCCTTCACCTTTAGGAGCGCGTGCTGCCACTTCTGGCTTAGGCTGTGTTTGCTTAATAGATAAGCTAATTTTACCTTTTTCATCTACACTAAGAACTTTAACTTTTACCTTGTCTTGTTCTTTAATAAAATCTGAAATATTTTCCACATATTCATTTGCTACTTCTGAAATGTGCACTAACCCAGTTTGTTTGTCACCTAAATCTACAAACGCGCCAAATTTCGTGATACCCGTAACTGTGCCTTCAAGAACACTACCAACTTCAATGGCCATGCTAACCCGATGTCCTCCTAAATTCAAAAAACTGTTGTTGCACCTAATCTATGCACACTATGTTCATTATATAGGTCTATGAAAAACCTTGTCAACTGCTATTTCACGAATGTCCTAGCTTACTTTACAGTTTATTTTACATACGGTACCTCGCCTGGTTTTACGAGGCCCAATTCTTCGCGCGCCACCTCTTCAATTGACTTAGGATCTTGCAATCGTTGACGCTCTTGTTCAAGGGCTTCATTACGTTCTTTTAAATCCTTAATTTGAAGTTCTAATTGCTGTTGTTGTTGCTTAATCATATAAATCTCATAGCCTGTACGAAAAATGATAAACACACCAACTACAACAAAAATAATCTGTAACCAAAACACTACAGTGTTTCGTCTAGGTTGTGGCCGTTTGCGCTTTATATTTTTTTCTCTCGCCTCATCTGCCATAACTGTACCTCTTTGTCTATCAACCTTGTGAATGAACCTATTATAACATCATTACCAAAGGGGTTCAATTACATTTTAATGGCTTTTTAACAAGATATTATGCTTGTAATTCTGCGATACGCGACGCTATTGATTGCCCATGAAAGGCAAAATCAGGATACACTTCCTGCAATGGTACCAATACGAAAGTTCGCTCCCACATATAGGGATGAGGAATTTGTAATTCTTCGGTAGTAACAGACAATGGCACGCCATCCTCAGCTTCAGCCCAAACAATATCCAAATCTAAAGTCCTAGGCCCCCAATGAATAATACGCTTACGGCCTGCCGCCTGTTCTAATTGCTGCATAGTATGTAACATATCCACTGGTTCTAAGGACGTCACCACTTTCGCCACTCCATTTAAAAATGGCCCTTGTTCTGTATTGCCCCAAGGTGGCGTTTCAAGCCAAGTAGACGGTTCTACTACCATGATACCATCAGTAGCTCGTAACCCTGCAATAGCCTGATCTAAATAAGCTTGGCGATCCCCTAAATTCGAACCTAAACTAATATAATACACATAGTTCATATTATAACCTCATCTGACATGCAGTGATTTAATCCTATTATTAAATACGACCAATTATTAAATACGATCAAACGGTGACACCCAAACCTTTACATCTGCCCACGAGTGATTGTAATTTCTGCATAGTCCAACATACCTGGAATAGGCACTGCTGGTTTTCGTACAGCGACAGCCAAACCAACTATACCGCGATAATTATTCCACAATTCATCAGCAATTAAAGTGCCTACCTTTTCTAATAGCTTATGTGGTTCGCCTGTAACAATCCGTTCTACCGTATTATAAATTTCTACATAATTAATAGAGTCTTCTAACAAATCAGACTGTCCCGCTTTTGTTAAATCTGTCACAACAGTTACATCCACAAAAAAACGTTGCCCTTGGCTTGTTTCAGAATCTAAATGGCCATGATAACCAAAAAAGCCCATGTTCTTTAAGACAATCTTATCCATTAAAACTCTCCTCTCAACAAGGTATCCGCCACTGTTAAGGCTTTCTTATGCATGTCCACATTGTGAACGCGAACCATATCAATACCTTGAATTAAGCCGGTAATACAAGCTGCCACAGTACCTTCATCCCGTTGATCAGCGGGGCACTCATTGAGCATAGTACCAATAAAACGTTTACGGCTAGGGGCTAACAATACAGGATATTCATAGGCCGTTAGCTCGCCTAAACGTTGCATAACCTCAATATTTTGCTCGCCTGTTTTACCAAAGCCAATACCCGGATCAAGCCAAATATTCTGTGGCATAACCCCTTCTTTTAACGCAATATCTACAGAAGCAAAAAAGAAAGCCTTCATATCTTCAATAATATCACCATATTCTGTATTATCTTGGTTATGCATAATAATAACCGGTACTTTATATTTAGCCGCTACAGCAGCAATATCAGGGTCATACCGAAGCCCCCAAATATCGTTTAAAATATGAGCCCCCTGAGAAAGTGCATAATCAGCTGTTTCAGCGCGGTATGTATCAATTGATACGGGCACCTTAGACGCCTCTAAAACAGGCCCTAACAAAGCTTCCATACGGCTAATTTCTTCTGCCACGGAAATATGAGTATGCCCTGGTCGTGTAGATTCTACACCAAGATCAATCACATCAGCCCCTTGAGCAACCATTTCCTTAGTATGCGCTACCGCCGCCTTAGGATTATTATATTTCCCCCCATCAGAAAAAGAATCGGGGGTGCCATTTAAAATACCCATGATGAGAGTGCTATTATTCAACTCTAAGGTTTTACCGTCACTCCATTTATAACTGCGTCGTTTGAACATCCGTCGTACCTCCTAATATAGCCATAGCTTCTTCTCGAAGTTGACCTGTCTTACTTAGTACGCCGCGACATTCCATCGTCACCACTGCCGTACCTTGCTGTAATTCACCTTTTATAAGCATACATAAGTGCGTCGCCTTAATGCGAACTACAACACCTTCCGCTTGTAAATCCGTTTCAATAGCTGTTGCTAGCTCTCGTGTCATCCGTTCTTGCAACTGAGGCCGTTTTGCAAAAACATTTACCAGATCACTCAATTTGCTAAGGCCTGCAACACGCCCTTCTTTTGGTTGATACACAATATCTACATGACCAAAAAAAGGCATTAAATGATGTTCACATACAGAATAAAAAGGTATATCAGTAACCGCTACCAAACCTTTATACTCCGTAGGAAATATTTCACCCCATATATCTGCACTATTAACATGCATACCGGAGAACAAATCTTCATATAAAGTAGCTACACGCTGAGGTGTTTTTTCCATCCCAGCCGCCTGTAAATCAATGCCCAAAGCTCTTAAAAATTGAGCAATACCCTCACTGGCCTGTTCTTTCATAACAAGACCTCCTATACGATTTTAGTGGTCCAATCCTCTACATTCCACTCATGAGTAATCCAAGAGCGGTAAAATTCTGGTTCATGGCTTACCAATAAAACCGTTCCTTTAAAACGACGTAGGGCGTCAGCTAATTCTTCCTTAGCTGCCACATCTAAATGATTCGTCGGCTCATCTAAAACCAACACATTATAAGACTCTTGCATCAACTTGCAAAGCCTTACTTTGGCGTTTTCACCACCAGACAACACACGCATTTGACTTGTAATATGCTCATTAGTTAACCCGCATCTTGCTAAAGCCGCTCGCACCTCCGCATTAGTCATAGCCGGATACGCATTCCAAATATAATCTAATGCAGTCATATCATTATGAGCACTGTCTTCCTGCTCAAAATAACCTACCTGCAAAAAGTCGCCTCGCTCAACGGTACCTGCATATGGTTTAATAAAACCTAACAGTGTTTTTAATAAGGTTGTCTTACCTAAACCATTAACACCTCGAACGGCTACCTTTTGACCTCGTTCTAAGGACACTTTAACAGGTTTTGTTAAGGCTTCATTATAACCCAGTACTAAATCTTCACTCGTCACAATGAAACGACTTGGCGTACGCCCTTCCTTAAAGCCAAAGGAGACTTCCAAATGCACCTTAGGTTTTTCTAATAAGTCCATTTTTTCTAATCGTTTAGCTCGGGAATTCGCCATACCGCGCGTAGCAACGCGAGCCTTGTTGCGCTGAATAAAGTCTTCCATACGAGCAATTTCTTGCTGTTGTCGCTCATAGGCTTTTAACGCCTGCGCCCGCTGTACTTCATAGGCCGCTAAGAATTGTTCATAATTGCCTGTGTAACGCGTTAGCTGAGCTTGTTCAATATGATAAATTACATTAACTACAGAATTTAAAAATTCCATATCATGAGAGATGAGAATAAAAGCATTTTCATAAGCCTGCAAATAAGTTTGCAACCAAGCAATATGCTCCACATCTAAATAGTTAGTTGGTTCGTCTAATAATAAAATGGTAGGCTTTTGAAGTAATAATTTAGTAAGCAATACCTTGGTGCGCTGACCGCCACTCAACTCATTAACTAAACGGTCTAAACCAATATCCACTAGACCTAATCCTTGCGCAGTCCGTTCAATGGTAGCATCAATTTCATAAAACCCTCGTTGCTCTAATTCTTCTTGCCACTCACCAGTTTTCTCTAGCAATTCATTCATACGATCTTCGTCACAATCTGTCATTTCATTATAAGCGGCTTGTAACTGACCTTCTAATTCAAATAAATCACTAAACGCATCGCGCAATACATCACGAATAGTCTGTCCTTCAGCCAACACACTGTGCTGATCCAAATAACCTACAGTCCCTTTATTAGACCAAGTAACCGTTCCTTCATCAGGTAAAATTTTACCCGTAATGATATTTAAGAACGTAGACTTACCTTCACCATTAGCACCAATCAATCCAACATGTTCACCCTTTAACAAGCGGAAAGAAGCATCATCTAAAATTTGACGTGCTCCAAATCCATGGGTCACATGGGATACTGTTAATACACTCATCAGTCATCTCCCAACACGTATATCTAATGTAAAAGCCGCCTGAAACAGACGGCTTTATTAACCATATTATATTTTACCTTTATTTTATAGGGATGTCAAAAACGCCACCTATAGCCATTACTTTCATGCATACTATCACTTTTAGTAATCAAGATTGTCCTTGTTGTTGCCACCAATGACGTAATGCCATAATAGCCATAATATGGGCGCCTTTTTGAATGGCCGCCAACCCTGCTGGCGAGCCTGTAGCTTCAGCAAATTCTGGTGTATGTAACCCCATATGCTCACCAATCGCTAATGTCAATTGTACCGTTGGTATCTCATGCGACACATTACCCATGTCAGTGCTACCCTCTGCTACATCATCAGGCAGAATAGTCGGTGCCACGCCCCACTCAGTCATGACTTGCGCCGCCAACTGTTGCCACCCTTTATCTTCACGCAAATCTTTAAAAAGTGGCTCATAGTGTTGGTATGAAACTTGTGCCCCTTGTGCTTTAGCAATCATATCAGCGGCACGCTTTATCGTAAGCAACACTACATTTTCTAAAAAATCCACTGTATGAGCTCGTACAGTCATATGTAGGGTAGCTGTATGAGGAATCATATTAGGCGCTTCACCAGCTTCAGTAAATATCTGACCTATGACGACCTCTGATCCCCATTGCGCTTTTAAGCGATTGACTTCACTATATAAAGCTACAGCACAATCGAGTGCATTCACACCTTTATCGGTCAAATTCGCCACATGAGCGGTTCGCCCATGAAACGTAACTTCCAATGGATGACTCGCTAATGATGAACCGCCCAATTCATTTACATCCGCTGGATGTGTTAACAAAGCACCTGCATAGCCTTTAAACACACCAGCTTCAGCCATAAATACTTTGCCACCTACAGTTTCTTCAGCGGGACAACCAAAAAATGTAGTGTGCGCTTCTGGTACAGCTGCGGCAAAGCCAATAGCAGCTCCTGCACTCATAGCGGCAATTAAATTATGACCACAACCATGTCCTAAGCCTGGTAATGCATCATATTCACCAAGAAAAGCCATCTTATATACGTCACTTTCTCTAGGATTTTCTTTAGTGCTTTCTTTAGTGCTTTCTTTAGTGCTTTTGCTAGTACAGTCGCTATCACTTCCACTAACACTTTCTAGACCGCCTTTATCAGCACGTAAAGACGTTGCTAATTCAGGAATCCGCCCCTCACTTACATCCACAGTAACTGCAAACCCATATTGCTCTAACAACTGACTGATAGCAGCTACAGCTTTATGTTCTTGCAAACCAAGTTCAGGATTTTCATGCAAATAGGTAGCTAATTCAATTAGTGACCCGTCTGCCTCTTGAATCGCCTGACGAAGGCGTTGTTCACGAACTGCAAGCGACTGACTCACCGCTAATACGTCTTCCTTATTATGCATGAATACACATTCCTTTCTAGTTTCTTACTAACTTCTTTCTAGCTTTTTCTAGTTTTCTTTAGATTTCCTAGCTTTTTTCTAACTTCTTACTAAATTTTTGCTAACTCTGTCCTAGGCCTACCTTCTGCCTGCAACGTACTAACATAACCTATGAATCACCATGAGGCAATATCAATAACGTATTAGAAATAGCACGAAAACTTACATAGGCCCCTAATGGAAGCGCCCAATGAGGCGCCCCATGTCCAACGGGAACATAACACACAAAGGGTTCAGGACTCTCGTCCGATCGCTCAGCCATCATATAATCTAATACTTGAGCCCCTATTTCATAGACCTCATCCTCTGCATCCCCTTCACAATCTGTAAAAGTGCCTAAAGCAACACCTTTCACTTGTGACAATATACCTTGCCAACGAAGCTGCTGTAACATTCGGTCAATTTTATAAGGCGGTTCACCAATATCTTCTAGGAGCAAAACAGCATCACGCCAATCAGTTAAATCAGGCATATATGGAGTCCCTCCTAAACTACAAAGCATGGCTAAATTACCACCTAATAAACGTCCTTCCTCCATATTAGCACCAATAAATCCACGTGGTGGTGCCAATAAAGGTTCAATAACCGAAGTACGCCCTTCTAATAAATCAAATAGATGTTCTATATCGCTTTCACGATTTGCTTGTAACCAATCTACCCCCATAGGCCCATGATAGGTAATTAAACGGCTATATTTCCCAATGGCACAATGCAACGCGGTACAATCACTATAGCCAACGAAAGGTTTTCCATGGTGGCGAATGCCTTCATAGTCTAATAAATGTAGATACCGTACGGTTCCATAGCCACCACGCAAAGCAATCACCGCATCACAAGACGCTGTAGTCATTAATTCATTAAATTCTTGAGCCTGCTCTTCCGGGGACCCACCATATAGGCCTTCACGAAAACAACTAGACCCAAACAAGACATCATAACCACGTTCCTTGGCTATAACCTCAAGCTTAGTTAAATCCTCTTTAGCCGCTGATGCAGGAGCCGTAAACCCTAAGGTCATACCAGGCTCTATTCGTTTAGGCCATATCCAATCCATTCTAATCTCCTACTTCAAAACATGTGTTCATACACTTACATACACAATTTAACAGAATTATTTCCGATAGGCTTCTTTAAAATCTACGGTGCCCAAACTGGACCAGAAGAAACCATCAATTGTATCGCGTACTACATACGGTGTAGTCGTGAAATAAATCGGCAATATTACCGTATCTTCAAAAAGCATTGCTTCCGCTTCATGCATTAATTGACTGCGCACAGTTAAATCCGTCGTCATATGAACCCGTTCCATTAACGCATTATAAGCAGTGCTATGATACTGCGCATCATTAGCTTCATCAGAAAATACATCTAAGAAAGTCTGTGGATCCGCATAGTCACCAATCCACGAAGCACGAGCCACTTGATAGTGGCCTTCTTCACGATTAGCCATAAATACCTTAGTTTCTTGATTCTGCAAAGATACCGTAGCACCTAGCTCATTTTGCCAAATTGCCTGCACCGCTTCAGCAATAGCCTTATGCATTTCATTCGTATTATACAATATAGTCACTGGTGGTAGTGGTTTATTAGGCCCATAGCCAGCTTCTGCTAACATACGTTTAGCCTCCGCCACATTATAAGCAACTAAAGCACCGCCTTCTTGCCGAAAATCCTGCCCTGTTCCTTCATCCGTAAGCCCTGGTGGCACAAAACCATAAGCTGGTGTTTTGCCCCCATGAACAATGGTATCAACTATCACTTTCCGGTCAATTACCATGGAAAAGGCTTTTCGCACCAATGGATTATCAAATGGTGGCGCAGTAACATTAAATACATAGTAGTAGGTCCCTAATGATGGCGCCACTTTGAAAAGCCCTAACTGACTTAACCGCTCTTGGTCGGCTACTGGCGGTTCTACCATAATATCCGCAGCCCCACCTTCTACCAAAGTAAGACGCGTACTTTGAGATTCGCTAATAGGCCACTCCATAGCGTTTAAGCGTACTTTAGCAGCTTCCCAATAGCGTTCATTTTTTACAAATTGTAACTCTGCGCTATGTTGCCATTTTACTAATTTAAATGGACCATTGCCAATCAATGTGTCTGCATTAGTAGCCCATGTATCAGGTGCAGCCTCTACAATATCAGCTCGCACTGGATAATAAGCATGAAAAGCTGTCAGCCCTAAAAAGTAAGGCGCCGGTGCTGCCAAGGTAACGACTAACGTATGATTATCGATAGCTTTTACCCCTACTTCATCTGCGCTTGCTTTTTCTGTATTATAGGCTTCCCCATTTTTCAATACATAGAGCATATACGCATTGTTAGCAGCTACAGCAGGATTTAACGCTCTTTTCCAAGCATATTCAAAGTCATGAGCTGTCACAGACTTGCCATCCGACCATTGTGCGTTAGGGCGAATATGAAAAGTATACACCAAGCCATCAGCTGAAATCGACCAAGATTCCGCCATCCCTGGTTCTGGTATATCCTTTTCATTTAAACGAGTGAGCCCTTCAAAAATAGCCAACTCTACCGTAGATTCAGGCAACGTCGATGATTTGGCTGGATCCAAAGTAGACGGTTCTTGCTCTAATGCATAACGCAATGTATCTGCTGGTATGGTTTCACCACTGCGACTACATCCAGCCAATACAGTTACGCTCAATATTAATATAAGAATTATACTTACTATTCCCAGTCGTCTCATACACAACTCCTTACGCCACCTTAAGGCAGTTTATTATCTAAAAAGTCCTTCATACTTCGCCCCATCTGAGCGCCAAGCAAGATACCTTCCGTATTAGGAACCTGTGAAATAAAAGCAATTAAACCAAAAGTGCCTTTCACTAATGGCAAAAGACCTCCATCATGTTCTACTTCTTCAAGCACCCCTGTTTTGTGATAGAACACCACATCTTCCCCCCAATAAAAGGGCAATTTATCACGAAATTGTTGACGTCCTAATAATTGCCACATTTCATAGCCTAAAGGCCCCGTTTCACGTTGACGATAAATATATTCATACAAAACCATTAAATCCAATACCGTCATTACATTCTCTTGACCCGCTTCACGAGCTACCGTATCCATCATAAAACGATTAAGGCGTGTATCTTTTAAACCTAAAGTTAAGGCAAATTCATTGATAGTATCCATGCCTAAATGGTGAATTAATAAATTAGTAGCCCAATTATCACTCAAAACCATCATGAGCCGACAAATTTCTAAATAGGTAAAACGATGGTGCCCCTCTAACTCTTGCAAAGCGCCACCACCTAATACACGAGCTACATCGCGAAGACCAACTGTATCCTGTATATTAATCGCCCCTGCTATCGCCTTACTGAAAAGAGTTGCCATAATCAACACTTTTATCATACTAGCACTGGCATGAACAGCTTCCATCTTACGGCTAGCAATCTCTACCATGGGCAATTCGTCATCTAAACGAACTACTAAATACGACACCTGTCCAGTAGGTGCTAAGCGATTAATTAAATCATTTAATTCTATTTCTAAGCCTTTCCCAGCTAGTAATTTTTCCATCTACTGCGCCCTACTTTCTTGGCTACTACCATACCATGCCTACACTTACACTTACACTTACACTTACACTTACACTTACACTTACTATCAATTGTACTCTATGCCTAGTACAAATATCTAATGTTACGTTTCACTCAATTAGCTATCGCCGCCAACAAGCTACCTTTTGTGAGCCACGAACCACTAATGGTGGTTTAGCTTCCTCACATTGTCCTATTTTTTCAGGGCAACGGGAAGCAAATGGACAGCCCTGAATCTCAGCTAAAGGACTTGGCACTTCACCACTAAGAACTGGGCCTATTGTCATATGTGGCGCCAACGGAGCATTCAATGTAATCAACGCTTGCGTATAAGGATGTAGCGGCGTTTCATATACAGTCGCAGTAGAGCCTTCTTCCACCACATTACCTAAATACATAACGGCAATGCGCTGGCTCACATAACGCACCATATTCAAATCATGGGAAATAAATACATAACTAATGCCTTGCTCCGCTTGTAATCGTTCTAACAAAGATACAATTTGTACTTGAATAGATACATCTAAAGCGGAAATTGGCTCATCGCAAATGATACATTGTGGCGAACTAATCAGTGCCCGTCCAATGCCAATACGCTGCCGTTGACCGCCACTAAATTCATGAGGATACCGTTCGCCCTGAGCCTTACTAAGGCCCACCTGCTCTAACACCGCCTCTACCTTAGCTCGTTTATCCCCATCACTTAAAGTAGTTCCTACAGCGGTGCGCACATTCAAGGGCTCCATTAAACTTTGCCGCACAGTCATACGGGGATTCAAAGACGCATACGGATCTTGAAACACCATTTGAATATGATTCAGCACATGTGCCTGGTCATTAGAACTGGCAATTTCACGACCTGCTACGGTCAAACGGCCTGCTGTCTTAGGATATAGCCCCATAAGCGTTCGCCCAAATGTGGATTTACCACACCCAGACTCACCAACAAGCCCTAAAGTTTCACCTGGGGCTTGTTGCAAAGACACCCCTTCTAAAGCTCGCACTACTTGTCGCTGTTGTTTCAAAAGGCCACGCCGTAAAATAAAGTGTTTGGTTAAATTCTCTGTTTCCCAAATATTCATACGTTCACCGCCTTTTTCTCCTCTTGAAGCCAACAACGTACACCATCCGTAAGACTTGGAATTTCACGAGCACAAATACGCATGGCCTGCTTACACCGAGGGTGAAACGCACAGCCAGCAGGTACACTAAACATATCAGGTGGTTGCCCCCCAATAGCTTGTAAAGTGGTAGTCGCACTAGTTGGTAAAGAACCTAATAAACCTTGTAAATAAGGATGTTGTGGATTACTTAACAGTCCTTCTATAGTCCCAGTTTCCACAATTTGACCTGCATACATAACAGCCATGCGATCACATAATTGAGCAATGACACGCAAGTTATGAGAAATAACCAGCAAACCCATATGCTCTGTTTTCACTAATTCTTTTACAAGTAATAAAATTTGCGCCTCTGTCGTTACATCAAGTGCTGTAGTTGGCTCATCGGCCAATAATAAAGCAGGACGACCAGCTAGTGCCATAGCAATCACTACACGCTGGCGCATACCACCACTCAATTCATGAGGATATTGTGTCAAACGACGAGCTGCATCAGCAATGCCTACCTTTTGTAATAAATGTAACGCTTCTTGTGTTTCATCGCCTACTGTTTGCTTATGCCGCTCTGCCCCTAAACGAATCGCTTCTTTCAACTGAGTACCAATTGACAAAATAGGGTTCAATGCTGTCATCGGATCCTGAAATACCATTGCCACCGTAGTACCACGTAATTGACGCCATTGCGATTCTTTATAATTTTTACAATCTTGACCATCTACCGCCAAAGTATCTACAGTTAAATTAACTCTATCTTTAGGCAACAAACCCATCAAAGCCTGTAAAGTTACTGATTTTCCACAACCAGACTCTCCCACCAAGCCCACTACTTCACCGGGCTGAACGCTGAGGGAAACGCCTCTAACAGCGGGTACAGGACCAGCAAAGGTCTGAAACGTAACTTGTAAATTTTCTAAAGATACTAATGGATCCTTTTTCTTTTCCCTTACATTTCCAGTTTCAGTTACATGCATACTTTGACTCATCGTTTCACCTCCCCTTTTGGATCTAAGGCATTACGCAAGCCATCTCCAAAGAAGGTAAAACCTAACATAGTAACACCAATAGCAACGGCAGGAGCAATGAGTTGAAACGGATATGAACGCATAGAGTTAATACCTTCTGCGGCCAATACACCCCAACTAGCCATCGGTGCGTTTACCCCAAGCCCGATAAAGCTTAAAAAAGCTTCCGTAAAAATAGCTTCAGGAATAGCTAAAGTCATGGTAATAATAATAGGCCCCACGCAATTTGGCAACATATGGCGGAATAAAATGCGCCATGCAGGCACGCCCATAGAGCGAGCCGCTAATACATACTCTTCATTCTTTAAGGTCACAATTTGGCTACGTACAATACGAGCCATCGTGAGCCAGTAAGCAATCCCTAATGCAATAAAGATCGAGGTTAACCCTGGCGATAATACTACCATCAGTAAAATTACATATAGCAATAGAGGAATGCCATATAAAATATCCACAAAGCCCATCATCAGACGGTCTACTTTACCACCAAAGAAACCAGCTACGCTACCATAAATTACACCAATGACAAGATTAATAGCGGCCGCCACAAAGCCAACAGATAGTGAAATGCGCGCGCCATATACAACCCGTACATATAAATCACGGCCTAGTGTATCTGTGCCAAACCAGTGCTCACTAGATGGACCCTGATTTGCATGAGCTAAATTTTGATCTGCATATGTATACGGGGATAACCAAGGCCCTACAATAGCTAAGCAAAGCATACATACAATAATAGCTAGCCCCACTAAAGCTAACTTATTTTCTTTTAAACGTTGCCACCCATTTGGCCGTGGACGATACGTCGTTTCAGCCACCACCGCTTCCGGTGCTAATGGTAAAAAATCATCAACAGCTCTCATGGCGTATCCTCCTCTTCCATTGTTACCCGTGGATCCACTAAAGGATACACTAAATCGACTAATAAGTTAAAAGCAACTACAAGAGCACTATAAAATATGGTGACCCCTAAGATAACGGTATAATCTCGATTGTAAATTGATGTTACAAAATACTTTCCAAGACCAGGAATTGCAAAAATTGTTTCTACAATAAAACTCCCTGTTAATAAAGCCGCTGCTAAAGGTCCTAAATAAGTAAGCACTGGTAAAATAGCATTGCCTAACGCATGTTTTATAATGATAGTCCCATTAGACAACCCTTTGGCGCGGGCTGTTTTAATATATTCTTGTTGTAATACATCTAACATTGTTGCTCTAGTTAAACGGGCTATAAACGCCATAGGCTGTGCTCCTAAGGTCATAATAGGCAACACCGTATAAGCTGGTCCCTTCCAAAGCGCTACAGGGAAAATCGGCCATACAAACCCTAGCCAATAAACTAATAAGGCACCAATGATAAACGTTGGTACTGATAGCCCCAAAGTAGAGCCAAAGGTGATTACATAATCTAGCCAAGTATTTGGTTTCAGCGCACTGCCAATACCCGCTGTAACACCACCAATTACAGCAAATAACAATGCCCCCAAACCAAGTTGAGCCGATACAGGGAAGGATTCCCCTATAATATCATTAACTGAGCGGCCTAAATATTTATACGATGGTCCTAAATCAAGCTGTACTACATGTTTCATGTAATCGATGTACTGTTGCCACACTGGGTCATTAAGATGATAGGTCGCTTCAATCGAGGCCTTAATCTGTGGTGGCAATTTTTTCTCTTCGGTAAAAGGGCCTCCAGGTATAGCATGCATAAGCATAAAAGTAATAGTAATTATGGCCCACATAACTACTACAGCGCCGACTAACCGTTTTAGTAAATAGGTCCCCACTGCAATCACTCTCCTTAGTTGATAATATTTATATATCTATTATACACGAGTCTGCCTCATTTCCTATGATTGAATATCAAATCTAGCTCATGTGTTCTGTATACATTATTACACAAAGCTCCATCTGTCCTATGATAAATAAAAATTCTGTATATTTACATATGACACATAATTTCCTACAATGTATTTCATAAAAGAGAAGTATCAACTAACAAGCGCCATATCCGGCAAAACTATCAAAAGAAAAGAGGGTTATTATATGCAAAATCCAGTTCCAGTTGTACTATCAATCCAAGATATGAGTTCTATTGGCCGTTGTTCTTTAACAGTTGCTATGCCAATTTTAAGTGCCTTCGGTTCTCAAGCAGTGCCATTTCCAACAGCACTTTTATGTAATCATCTGGAATATCCCAATTATGAAATGGTCGATTTCTCTGAACACCTTCGTCCTTTCATGGATTGCTGGGAAAAAAATAATATTACTTTCGATGCTATCCAAAGTGGCTTTTTAGCTTCACCAGAACAAATTCATATTGTTATTGAAGCGATTAAGCGCTTTGGCAAAGATAAACTCATCATCGTTGATCCTGCCATGGCCGATGATGGCAAACTATATTCTGTATATAATGACACCATGGTACAAGAAATGAGTAAACTCATTGCCCATGCTCATATCATTAAGCCAAACTATACGGAGGCAAGTTTCCTCTTAGGACAACCTTATGAGCCAGAAAGTGTAGATGAAGCAAAAATTCGTCAACTATGTAAAGAACTTCATAAATTAGGACCACGTCATGTTATTATGTCAGGTGTCCCTCATACCTCAGAAGCTATCGTTGCTGTATATGATGGAGAAACAGATGATTTACAGCTTGTGAGTACTACCTTAGTCCCAGTCAAAGCACATGGAACAGGCGATATCTTTACAGCCACCTTAACGGGTGCTTTAATGCAAGGGTATGATACATTAGAAAGTGCTAATATTGCCGCTAATTTCACTACTGATGCAGTAAAATATACACATGAAACTATTGGTTCTATGCATGATGGTTTATTATTTGAACGCCTCCTAGGACGTTTAAGCAATTTAATTAAATAAAAAGACTAAAGGAGGTCTAACCATTGAAATTTTCTATTCGTGATGTTATTTATATCGGTATGCTATCTGCCCTTTGTGCCTTAGCTACCACTCTATTAATTCCGTTACCTACGGGTGCTATGGTTCATCTTGGCTCAGCCGCCCTCTTCACTATTTCCGCCTTATTTGGCGGTCTCTATGGTGGTCTTGCGGGCGCTATCGGCTCTGGCCTTTTCGACCTTGTTATGGGCCATTCTGCGTATACCCTATTTTCAATTGTTATTAAAGGGATTTCAGGGCTATTAGTAGGCTATCTAGTAGTTGGCTTTAGACCCAATCCTCGTAAAGCGCGTGAGTCTAATTGGCTCCGCCTCCTAGCTGCTATGTTAATTGGCAGTGTTTGGACTGCACTGGGCTATTTTGTAGCTTGGCACTATGTACTTAATAGTTTTGCCGCTGCAGTTAGTCGCTTACCTGCCACATTCTTAACTAGTGGTGTAGGTATCTTAGTGGCCTTCTTCTTAGTAAGAGCCCTACGGAATGTCATTCATAAGTAGATATAAAAAGGCTGTCATCAAATGTGTATTCTATGCTACATTTGATGATAGCCTCTTTTATTCTGACTTTTATTATAACTTTTAATTTATCTTTTATTCTATCTTTTTTCTATCTTTTATTGTAGCCGTTCTTATGCTTATTAACGTGTAACTTCACCTACTACTTATTTTTTCTAGTCACCAACTACTATCTCATGATATAATAATAAAATTGAAGAACTAGAAAAGGAAGATTTCATGGATGTTTTATTTAATATAGGTCAAGCATTTCTAATGGGCCTAATTGCCTTCGCCATTACACGCTGGGGCTATGTCAACAATATACAAATATTATATCTCCACGGTAGACTTAATCGACTACAATTCTTATTAGGTCTTATAGCCTTAACATTTGCAGTAAGTCTATTTAATAATTTAATCAATACTATGATGGCCAATGTAGTTATATTAATTTCCTATTGGGGGGTTCGCATATTAAGCTTTTTGGGTCATGCTGTAATTTTGTCCCTCTATTATGTACTCTATGCTCGGCGCTTACAAGATTTCTCACTTCATGGTATTATCGGGATTTGTTGGTGTATCTTTATCGCCTTTACCTATCCCTATTTACCTATAAAATCAACTAGTGCCGCGTTTATGGTCATTATTTGGCTTGTTAATTTTGTATTACTCGTTATCCCTGGTAGTGGTAAACCAAATCGCTATGGAATGCCTGCGATTTGGCCACAAAAACGTGTACGAATGCAAAAAGAGCGATAGTCTTATGTAGTAATCATTATTGCTAAACAATATAGATTACGAGTGAGACTATCGCTCTTTCTTTTTACCTTCGTTCGTAAGTTTTTAATGTAAACACTAATTCATTAATAGACGCACTTAAAGAATCCATTTTATGTTCCAGCCGAATCAGTAGATAAGCGGCTACAACCATTGGAAATCCATAATTCGCCGTAGCTGTTAAGATGGCTTCCATAAAAACACCTCCTCACTGTTATACATTCCAGTGAGGAGGTGTTGTAAAGATTACCTAATAAGCAACATCCATTCTAATAAAGTACAGACGATATAGGCAATAATAAATTTAATTTTTTGTTTACGATCACGATCTTCATCAGCAATTTTTAAGCGTTGTGCCAAAAAGCGTTTATCTCGAATTTGAAGTAATAAGTCACGAATACTAGCTTGACTTTTTTCATCGACCTCTTTGCCATTCTTTTTCAAAGCTTGTTGTTGAATTAGAATGCGGCGCTGTAGTTTACGCATCTGTATCTTAATATTATTATGGACAAACACACTTTGCCATTTTTTTCGCGAATCAAAGTACATATAAATATACCTTGGAATGTTCATCACAATAAAACTAATACACAGAATACCTAAGGAAATTAAGAAGTATGTTGAAAAAGAAAATTCAATCGTTTCTGTTGGTAAATAGTGATGTAAGATGACAAAACTTATCCAAACCCCGATAGGCAATAGTAAAGCTGCTGCCATATCAATGGAACGAACCCAACTCGTTTTGACGGGTACCTCTGGCACATTGTAAGTTTCTACTTCATCACGAAAGGCATAATATTCTAACCGTAAAACAGACTGCTCTGTGCGCGCATTAATTAAAATGGCTGGTCCTTTTGCTTCAGGGCAACGATTAGGCCAAGAAATTAAGCGACGAATCGGACTATCTGGGGCTAAATCAAAACGAATAATCCCCTTCTTTTCAAAACGAACTGTAGAACTATCTTCGCCAATTTCAAACGGATTAAAGAATGTACCTAAAAGGCTTAAACTCCAATTGCCCATTAAATGAACAATCGTATTTAAAATAAAGCCGCCCATATCGACATCGGACATATTAAGTTTCACAGAAAAGCTTGATGCATAATCATCAAACCACAAATCTTCAATGGTAAATTCTATGGTAATTACGTTACCTAAGGTAGTAATAATCCCTAGATACACTTTATTATTTGCTTCAAATTCAAATGTAACAGAATAAAACAACCAATGATTGCGCAATTGTGCTTTGAGGATACGATTGATCGCATCTTCTTCTACATTAATAATGCGATGATCATATAAATCGACCTCACTCGGTGTCGACGGCGTTGACTCAACTGGCACGGGCGTAGCAGTTTCAACTGGCTGCTTGCGTGATCTAGCTGTCATCGATTCTGCTATCTCCAATAATCGCGTGACTAGATTATTCATAACGCCTCCTATGGATTTAGCACATTGTTAACATTCCAATTATACCATGAAACGTCCTTTTTTTGAACCTTTTAAAACTATACCGTTTCCATTGATAGTCTACGGTATGCATAAAAAGCACCTCGTTTTGCCATCAACTCATCATAAGAACCATCTTCTACAACCCGACCAGCTTCAATAAATAAGATGCGATCCATCTTTTCTAAGCCACCTAAATGATGCGTAATATAAAGCACCGTTTTATCTTTCATAAGAGTATATAAGGAAGCCTGTAATTCCTGACGGACAACTTGATCAAGACCTTCCAATGGTTCATCCAATAATAATACAGGACTATTACGAAGCCATAAGCGAGCCAAGGCAATACGCTGTCTTTGACCACCACTTACGCCAGCGCCGCCACTCCCAATGATAGTCTTTAGGCCTTGTGGTAAAGATGTCACCCACTGTGTAAGGGCCGCAAATTCTAGTGCTTTCGCCAATTCTTCGTCGGTAGCTGTCGGTTTAGCTAAGCGAATATTATCCTCTACTGTAGCATGGAATAAATAGGTATCCTGAGTTAAAGCGCCATAACAAGCTCGAGCGGTAGCAATCGGCATGTCTCGCAATTCTTGATTATTTAAATAAATATGGCCTTCATATTCATAAAAACGTTCTAGCATCGTTAATAAAGTAGTCTTACCAGAACCACTCGGCCCTACAATGGCGACTTTTTCCCCCGCCTTAATATGAAGGGACATGTGACGATACACATATTCTCTATCATAAGCAAAACTCACCTTGTCTAAGCGGATGCCGATTGGTCGTCCTACTTTCTCACTAGCATCTTCACCAACTACTGATTTGGATAAATTATGACTAGCTGCCACATCAACAACTGCTGGTGGTTGCTCGGCTAATTGAACTAAGCGTTTCATAGCGGCTAAACTTTCACGCCCATGATACCAAGCAATTGTCAATGGCCCTAAAGCTTCAAAGTAAGACTGCAAAGAAATCGCCACTACAGCAATAAAAATCCCCGTCTGCTGACTGCCATGAGCCAAAGGAATCATAATAATAGCCCCAGCAACCATAGTAAATTGAGTAAGACCAAGGAATAATGTATCGCCTAAATTAGTACCACTATGAACTCGACTTTGTGCGGCAGTCAGTTTCTCAAATTGCTGACTAACTAACTGAGTAACACGAGTTTCTTGCTTGTACGTAATAATATCCATAATGCCAGCTAAGCTTTCTACAATCGTTTCTTTAATTGTACTGCGCTGCGCTAATACAGCTTCCGTTGCCATCTGATTATGACGATACACCAAGAAAGGAATAACTATAGCCCCTAAAAAGAACGCCAAAGCTAGTAACCAGACTAAAGAATAGCTAAAGAAACTCAAAAAATAAAAACCCAAGGCCGTTAATAAAACAGCCCCTACTGGTGGAATAATGACACGTAAATAGAAGAATTGCAAAGTTTCAATATCTGCCATAATACGTCCCAAGATATCTCCTGAACCAAGACGATTTAATGCAGCTGGCATCAATGGTTCTAACTTTTGATAGAACCATACACGTAAGCCATAAAGCCCTTGAAATGCCATATGATGCGATACATAACGTTCTACATAGCGACAAACAGCACGGCTAATACCAAAGAAACGAACGCCTACAATGGATAAACTCAATGCCGCTAATTCAGGGCGTAAAGCCGCTGATGTTATCAACCAAGCTGACGTAGTTAAAAGTCCTACATTCATAAATACGGTTAAAAAGGAAAAGAGTAAGCTTAGCCATAAAGAATTACGTGCTGGCCCTAATACGGCAAACAAGCGACGTAAAGAATCAAACGCAGATATGTCTTTATTAACTTCAACTTTCGCATTCTTTGTTTCAGTATCTGTACTAAAGCCGCTAACCTCTGCTGAGGAATCGCCAGAAGTAGTCCCTATACTAGCCTCACCAGAAGTAATAGCTATACTAGCCTCATCATAAGTAGTATCCTCTACTTCAACAGGAGGAATTATGCCTCCACCTAGGCCTGCTTTAACTAATTCACTAAAATACCCTTGATTATTCACTAATGTTTCAAAAGGCCCTTGCTCTACCAAAGCACCTTCTTTAAGCACTAATAAACGATCAGCCCAACGCATAGTTTGCAAACGATGACCAATGAGTAATACAATTTTATCTTGCATCAACCGCTGTAAAGCGGTAGCCAAACTTTGTTCAGTCGCCACATCCAAATGGGCAGTTACTTCATCAAGCACCAAAATAGGTGATTGTTTTAAAAAGGCCCGCGCTATGGCAATACGCTGCCGTTGGCCCCCTGAAAGACCTAAGCCACCTTCACCAATTAATGTATCAAGACCTTGAGGCAATGAATTGACAAAAGACTCTGCTTCTGCTGCCACTACCGCTTGCTGAATGGCTTCTTCTGAAACAGTTTGCCCAAATGCAATATTTTCACGCAAAGTCCCTCGGAACAAATGAGGCTGCTGAGGTACAAAAGTAACCGCATCACGCCATGACTCACTTGCTAGCTCCAATAAGTTTGTGCCATCTACTAAAATTTCACCAGCCGTTGGTTGCATGAGGCGCAATAATAAATGAGCTAATGTACTTTTACCAGCTCCGCTACCACCAACTAACATCGTCACTTCACCACGACGCAACGTGAAATTAATATTTTCTACAGCCCAAGCCATATTACTATTGGATCGAGCGGAATCCCCTACCTTATGACCTTGCCCATAAGCATATGAAACATTATTAAATGAAATCGACTCTATATGAGTAGCTGGCTGCAAGGAACCTGTAGTTGGTTCTTCAATAGGCAGTGCTAAAAAGTCATCAATTTTAGCTAAACTCACTTGCCCCGCCATCCCTGTATGGAAGGCTGCCCCCAATTGGCGCAAAGGTGCATAAAACTCAGGTGCTAATAAAAGGACAAAGAAAGCTGGTAAAAAAGTTTCATGTCCATACAATAAGGCCATCCCCATATAGACAGCAATAAGGGCCGTACTAATTGTGCTAACTAATTCAAGAACTAAAGCCGACAAAAAAGCCACCCGCAACACGCGTAGCGTAGAGTCTCTAAATTCGGCTGATAAACGAGCAATAACCTCTACTTGTTCTTCCGAACGGCCAAATAACTTAAGTGTAGCAATCCCTTGAAGCACATCAAGGAAATGGCCGCTTAAAAAGCTCATGCGCTCCCATTGTTCCTTATTCATAGATTCAGCTTTTTTGCCAATCAAAATCATAAAGAAAGGGATTAATGGAAATGTAATTAATAAAATAATAGCAACCCAAGGCGCAGCATCAATGATAGCAATCGCCATGACCAAAGGTATCATCATAGCGTAGAGCATCTGCGGTACATAGCGAGCGATATAAGCCTCTACATTTTCTAAGCCATCGGTCATTAAATGGACCACATCACCATGTCGTTCGCCAGTAAAAGGCCCCAAATCTAATAAATGATACCATATTTTTTGTCGTAAATCTTGCTTAGCCAAAACAGCTAAATGCCCTGCGGTCCGTTCTTGGCAATACGTGGCAACCATCCGTACTATAATAGCACCAATAAGACAAAGGATTGTTCCCCACACAGCCTCGAGCGACTGACCTTCAAAAAACGTTTTTTCAATCAATACTGCAAAGAACCAGGCTTGCCCTACAATGCCCAATGTTCCTAGCAAACTAAAAATCCCTAAACCTATAGCCTTTCCCTTAAACCGAAGTAACTCTTCACGAGCGGTTTTGACTATCACAGAAGCCTCCTACTATAAAAAAGGAAATGCACATGTTACGATGTGCATTTCCTAACTCTTACATAATGCGTATCATTTATAATACACAAACTCATTATGTCATTAATCACTGCTCATTAGCAGTTTATTAGCAATTAATTCCTAATTAATCGCCCCAAAGCACAAAGCCGTCATCATCTTCATCAGGAATTTCAACTTTTTTAGGTAATGTTTTCGTAATAACATCACCAGTGGATGCATTAATCAATACATCTTGCTGGACAAGGCCTAATTTATCATCTGTATGATAAATTGTCACTTCATATTTAACATTGCCTTCTTCAGCTTCAAGTTTCCAACCTTTGCTAAGCGCATCGCCACCAATATTAGCAACAGCTACGGCTTCAGCTTTCTTAGGTTCAATCACGTTCAATGGATTGAATACTTTATTTGGAATATCTTTTTCTTTGCCATCAACTTCTTCTTTTAATATTTTAGAAGTAATAACATCTACGGAAATTTTATACGTATTTTTTAATGTATAGCCAGTTACTTCATAAGCAAAACGGCCACGATCTGGTTTCAAAGCAATAGAATGAACTGCCGAATTTGGATATTTTGCTAGAAAGATTCCTGCCACTTGGCGCATTGTCAAAATCATAGACTGATTCGGACCTTCAACAATTATTGTAGGATTCATATCCGCCGCTGCCACTGGTTGTGGTACTGCTATAGACGCTATGCCTACAGCAAATGCGCAAGCTAGCACGCTAGCGAAAGATTTCTTTTTCATATACTAACCTCCTGGACATATGTATACGTTGTTATTCTTTAAGTATACCATAGAGACTTATGAAAACTCAATTTTGAATCTAAGTTTAAATTTTATGCCTCTTCCAAACGTTTATCTACATCTTCTTTAAGCAATTTGTAAATAGTTGCTGCCAATGGCACACTTAATAAAATACCTGGTACACCATATAAAGTGCCACCAATTGTAATCGCTGCAAATACCCAAATACCTGGAAGCCCTACAGAACCACCAACCAAACGGGGATAAATAACATTACCTTCAATTTGTTGCATAACCACAAGAACAATAATAAAGATTAATGCATCCATCATACTTACGGATAACAGCATAACGAGTCCCATAAATCCGCCTATATAAGCACCTAATAAAGGTACTAATGCGGTTAAACCAATAACGCAGCCAATGGTCATAGCATATGGTACGGAAAGACACCATAAGCCAATCCCCACCATGACACCAAGAATAACCGCATCTAGAAATTGTCCTACAAAGAAGCTACTAAATACTTGGCTAGCTACACGCCATACATGAACAACCCCACGTATATGTTTTTCTTTACCATAAGCGCGCGCTAATCGTCCAAACTGACGGCGTAAGGCTTCTTTATCCAACAATACATAAATTGCAAAAATAAGACCAATGACTAAGTTAAACACCATTTCAAAGGCATCGCTCATAGTCTGCACAATATATCGTCCACTATCAGCCCCAATTTGTCGCAATTGTTCTACAATATTCTCGGTTGAAATGGAATTCATCACATCAGCCGTTGATAAATATGGTGTATTATTAATAAACTGATTTACCCATTTAGACGATTCTTTATACAAATCTGGCAAAGCCTGTACGATAATCCCTAACGAATGAACTAGCTGTGGAATCGCCATACGACCTACGAGGAAAATAGCTAACAATACTGCTAAAATGGCTAAAACTACGCATACCGGCCGTCTTGTGGCATGTTGCCAACCACTCACTTTCGTAGGGAAATAAATACGCTCAAATCGTTTTACAATAATATTTAAGATAAACGCAATTAGAACTCCCCAGATAAGCGGCATAATCGCATTCATCGCCATACGGAAGGATTCCAATACAGAGTCAAATTTGATTGTAAATAATAAAACTAAACCACTAAGTATAATTAAGCCTATAATCGACTTATACTCTTTAAAAAAATTCATACGCCTCTTTCCTTACACTTATTATATTGTATTGTTAAACACTCGACTTCATATCAGTAAACATAACTAGCATTGAATTATGCAAATAGTGCGTCTAAACCCGCTTCATCTAATATAGTCCCTACTGTAAATGGACCAAACAAACCAAAACGAGCACTTACTTCATCAAAACGCATTTCATTAACAATTTTCTTAAACTGTACTGCATCATCAGACATAAGGGTAATACCCCATTCCCAATCGTCAAGACCGCAAGCCCCCGTTGTAAATTCTTTAATCGTTTCTTCGTACTTCTTACCAATTTGGCCATGGGAACGCATCATACGACCACGTTCAGCACGATCAGTCATATACCAGTTATCCTCTAAATTACGTCGTTTACTCATAGGATAGAAGCACATATATTGTAAGCGAGGAATATGTGGATATAAACGAGCCTGCACTTTTGGATGATTAATATCCGTTCTCATATAATTGCTTACTTCAATAACCGACACAAAGGAAGCGGTTGGCTCTAACACAGCACCAATTGCCAATTTACGAAGGGCGATTTCTTTGGCTGTTACAGCTTCTAAAGTTGGCTGTAAGAACCAAATCATAATGTCCCCTTTACCACCGGCTACATTATATAAAGCATAACTTGATGTTTCCGCTTGATGTTCTGCTTCTAACTCTGCAATAAAGGCTTTAAACTGTGCTAAAGCTTTTATCTGGCGTTCAGTATCCCAGGACTGCCATTTTTCAAAATTAATTTTATATGTTGCATGAATACTAAACCAGCCTTCATAAGTAAGAACCGCTTTTTCATCAACACTTGCAGCATCACTATGTCCAACGTGACCTGGATGGCCCATATGTTGTTCACTCATTATAAATTCCTCCTTAAACATATCTATTTTTATATTTTATTACAAATTAACGTTCATTAACCATATGCTGTACTAATTCCTGAGCTTGACGCACGCCATCAGGCATGCCCACTCCATCAAAAGGAGTACCAATCATATGTAACCCTGGATAGGCTTTAGCCGCATAATCTTTTAAACGCCCTACCAATTCACGATGTCCCACCTTATATTGTGGCATACTTTTATTAAGTCGTGTTAATTCCACCCAAATCGGCGTTGCTTTAAATTTCATAATACGCTGGATTTCACGGATAGCTAATTCTTTAAGAGCCTCCTCATCAAGACGTTGTACTGTATCATCACCAGGCTTACCCATAAATACCCGCAATACAACTTTATCTTGTGGCGTTGTCTGTGGCCATTTAGCGGTAATATATGTACAAGCCGTTAACGGCGTTTCACTCTTACGCGTAATTACAAAGCCCGTGCCATCTAGCGGAGCATCAAAGCTAGCACGATCAAAGCCCATCACGGCAATTGCACAAGATGATAAGTCCATATTCATTAACTGTTCAAAATGTTTATCTTCAGCAAACCACGCTTTATAACTCTGTGGTGGCGTAGTAATGATAACATCATTGTATGGACTTTTAACCGTACCACCAAGCACGTAACCTTGGGATACCTTTTCAATGGATGTCACAGGCGTACTCTTATGAAGCGTAACATTAGCTGGCATTTGCCCAACTAAGGCATCAATAATAGATTCTAAGCCTCCTGTGAGTTGACGGAATTGACCACTCGGTTTAATATGACTATTCGCCCGTTGCTTACGCGCAGCCAGCATACCTTTAACCATATTCCCATGTTTTCGCTCTAAGCTATGAAACTCTGGAAAAGTAGCATCTAGGCTAAGTTCATAAATATCGCCCCCATAAATACCTGATAACAGAGGCTCTATCAATTTATCCATCATCTCTTGGCCCAAATGGTATTTGAAAAAATCACCAATGGACACATCCCCATCCGTAGGGTATGGGCTTTTGAAAAAGTCTTGCATAGCCCGAATTTTACCAGGCCAGGATAACAAGGTCGACTTAGCAAAGGGTACAAATTCTGTAGGAATGCCCACAATAGCACCACCAGGCAAAGGATACATAGCGCCACGGTCATAAATAAATGCCTGACCAGTCGCATTTGTTACAATCGTATCACCTAGACCTAATTCATTAATTAAGTCAGTCATCGCTTGCTTACGCGCTAAATAGGAGTCAGGCCCTACTTCTACAACATAACCGTCTACACGTTTTGTCTTTATTTTACCACCAAAGCGGTTATCTTCTTCAAATACATCAATTTGCCAGTCTGGTTTGGCTTGACTTAAATAATAGGCTGCACTTAGCCCTGTCAAACCGCCACCAATCACAGCTACTCGACTCATTCTTTCACCTCGTCTTTTATCGGTAAATGTCGCACTGCCTGTGCCATAGCCTTTACAAAGGTTTCATCTGTATTTGGCATGGACACACGCCAATAGGACACATTTAATTCATCACAAAGCGCCTTACACGCTATATCATTATCATAGAGTATCTCTAAATGATCACATACAAAACCTATAGGCACATACACAATAGCGTCAGCTTCTTGTGCTACTTTTCGTGTCACTTCCATTACATCAGGCGTTAACCAGTCACCACGCACACCTGCACTTTGCCAAGCCATCTCATACTTCGTAAGCCCCACTTGTTCAGCAATACGTTGAGCCGTAGCCTCTACCATTTGAGGATATGTATCCCCCATATGAATTACATGATAAGGCAAGCTATGCGCTGTAAAAATAACCGCCACATGCTGCGCCTTCACCTTAGCCAATGTCTGAGCTAAAGCCTTGCTCCAGTACACTAAGAATTCGGGCTCCTCATTCCAAGCCGTTACCTCACCAATAGATAGACCATAGCGAGCTGCTCGACGTTTAGCCCGTTCAAAATATGAAGCTGTAGCAAACATGGAGAAATACGGAGCCATAACAATGGCAACTGCCTCCGTCAAACCAGCCTCACCCATAGCAGATACAGCATCTTCAATAAATGGTGCCATATGCTTATGACCAATAAATAATTCGTACTCTACAGTTTCACTTGTTTCATTGAGCTGTTTTGCTAATAACTCCGCTTGTCCCTTTGTAATAGCTGCTAATGGTGACAAGCCTCCAATAGCCTCATAACGGCTTTTTAAAACGGCTACCTCAGCCTCCGTCGGGGCATAACCTCGACGAATACTTGTATAATACGGCATTAAATCCGCTTCTGTTTCGGGCGTACCATACGCCATCACTAATAAACCTATCTTTTGTTTCATCTCGCCCCCGTTAGCAACTCGATACTTCATGCACATACGTTACAATCCGTTTGAGCACTTCCGGATTCGCTTCTGGTACCACCCCATGGCCTAGATTGAAAATGTGCTTACCATGAGCCTTACCAGCTGCTAAAATGCAATCAATTTCACGCTGAATAATCGGCCAATCAGCAAATAAATAGGCCGGATCTAGATTACCTTGTACAGCCTGTGTAATACCCATAGCCTGCGCTTCTTCAATGGAACAACGCCAATCAAGACCAATTACGTCGACAGGCAATGTTCGCCATTGAGGTAATAAATGATATGTACCTACCCCAAACATAGTAATCGGCGTTGTCGGATATTTAGCTTTTAATGAGGCAATCAACTCTTCCATAAATGGATAAATTCGAGTGGCATATTCACTAGCACTTACAGCGCCAACCCAAGAATCAAAAATTTGTACAGCACTCGCACCTGCTTCAATCTGTGCCCCTAAATAAACAATACTCATGGCCGTTAATTTAGCCATCAACGCATCCCATAAATCAGGACGAGCCACTAACATTTGTCGTGTTTTTTGATACGTTTTAGAAGGACCACCTTCTAGCATATAACTGGCTAACGTAAAGGGAGCGCCACCAAATCCAATAAGTGGCACTTCTAATTGCTCTTGTGTCAAAATGCGAATTGTTTCTACTACATGCGGCAATGAAGCTGCCACATTTAATTCCTGCAAAGCTTCAATATCTTCAGCAGTACGAATCGGGTTGCCAATTACAGGACCAATGCCAGCTTTTAATTCTACATCAACTCCAATAGGCACCAATGGAGTCATAATATCTTTGTATAAAATAGCGGCATCTACATCATATTCTTCTACCGGTAAGCGTGTAATATAAGCACATAATTCCGGTTGTTGGGTAATCTCGAACAAGGAGTATTTTTCCTTAATACGGCGATATTCAGCTTGACTGCGACCAGCTTGTCGCATAAACCATACAGGGCAATGAGTTGTTTCTTCCCCGTGGATTGTTTTTAAATATGTCATATTCATGAGATAGTCTTCTTTCTACTAGTTCTAAGTATATACTTAATCTTACCATTTCTAGTGACAAATGAAAACTTTTTTCCATAAATTTCACAAATTTGCCTAATTATTTTTTCTTAATCACCTTTAAATAAAAGTATCCCTTACAAATAAAAAACCGTATAGTGTCGCGACACTATACGGCCTCTTTATTGATTAATTTTTCTGTTGTCTGCCAACTGACAGTTCTTAAAAGTGTTTTTACCGCCGTGCGAAAGCGCTATCTACACTATAACGGCCTGGTCCGGCAATAAATAACATAATCGAACCAAACATCATTTGAGATGGATAATCCCACTTAAAGAACCCACCCCCAAAGGCTGCATACGTCGCAATTAGCAAAGTAAAAGCAATAAGCAATGCACCTAAACGAGTTAAAAATCCTAAAATGATTAAAAAACCACCTAATAATTCAGCAGCCGCAGCACCCATACCTAATAACAAAAAGCCATCAGGCACACCAAACTGAGCCATAGTATAGCCAATGTTATATAAGGTTTGCTCACCGCCAGCAAATTTAAAATAACCATGTGCCATCATAGATAGGCCGAATACTACACGATAAAATAGTAAGCCTAAATCTTGATAGCGAAATAAATTATGAAACAAAAAATTCATATATGATCGCCAATCTCCTCAATTAATATGAAATTATATAGTGCCCATTATTTAACAACTTTGGCAAATCCTTTTACCAAAGGCCACAACATATCATCATCAGCACTATTTAAAGCAATAATGCGTGCTGAAGGACCAAAATACACATTATCATACAATACAATGTGCAAGGTTTCAGAGTAAATAACATCGCCTACTGGATTATCAAAACGCAATGTACCAGTGTATGTGCCATTTTTTTGTTCTGTTAATGGTTCTACTACACGATACGCTTGCACTGTATTCATAGTGCCTGCATTAATGGCAGCAGCTAACTCAGGCAATGAAGAAGAGTCCTGTTCTTTTTTCTTCTTCAAAGAAATCACAGGCATTTTACTTTCAATTCCTAAATTACGTAACCCCTGTTCACCAAACCGTACATCCGCTACTAATCCATAAGAAAATACATTGTCTACCTTATAACGCAACTGATATACATCAGCACTTAATAAGCCTTTATCCAATAAGAATTGTTTAAAATCCTGACTATCTGTAAACAAGGCTTTTTGTGAACCAGCTAATATTGTTACATTATTTGGCACTTTAATATCTTTAATCGCTACCGTCGTAGGCGTAGCTGCACTTGCTAAACTAGTAACACTAACGGACAAAGCTAACGCCAAAGTAGCACACCAAGTGGTTGCTTTCATGGACATCTCCTCTATAAAAACTTAGCCTTTTTTCTGTGCTTTTGCCCAGCTATCACGAAGGCCTACAATACGATTCATTACAATATGATCAGCGGTACTATCCGTATCTGTTACGAAATACCCTTGACGAAGGAATTGGAAATGGTCACCCACTTGCGTCGTTTTAAAAGCAGGTTCCCCTTTGCCCTGACAAACTGTCAAGGAATCTGGATTCAACTGTTCTAAAAAATCTTTATCCGCTGTTGTTTCATCATCAGCTTTTAATAGATACTCATATAAACGAATTTCCATATCCACAGCCGTTGATGCTTCTACCCAATGAAGCGTCCCTTTAACTTTACGTTGACAACCACTGCCACTGCGACTTTCAGGGTCATATGTACAATGAATTTCTTTGATAGAACCATCTTCATTCTTAATCACTTCATCACACATAACAATATAAGCACCTTTTAAACGTACTTCTTTACCTGGTGTCATACGGAAGAATTTTTTCACTGGTACTTCCATGAAATCATCTTGCTCAATATAAATTTCACGACCAAATGGCACTTCACGAGTTCCCATAGCTTCATTTTCAGGATTATTTTCGATAGTTACCATTTCAGTTTGCCCTTCTAGGTAATTTGTAATCACTACCTTCACAGGCTTGATAACCGCCATTTGACGAGGAGCTTTCATTTTTAAATCTTCACGAATACAGAATTCCAATAAAGCAATGTCTACCACACTATCCGCTTTAGCTACGCCGATACGCTGACAGAAGTCACGAATTGCTTCTGGCGTATAACCACGACGACGTAAGCCTGAAATAGTTGGCATACGAGGATCATCCCAACCACTTACCAAATTCTTTTCCACCAATTGGCGCAATTTACGTTTACTCATTACCATGTTAGTAACATTCAAACGAGCAAATTCAATCTGTTTTGGCTTTTCTGTATCAGGCCATTCTTCAAGCACCCAATTATATAGTGGACGATGCACTTCAAATTCAAGGGTACAAACGGAGTGAGTAATACGTTCAATAGCATCTTCTACAGGATGCGCATAGTCATACATTGGATAAATGCACCATTTGCTCCCCGTACGATGATGATCCGCATGCAAAATACGATACAATACAGGATCACGCATAACAATATTAGGTGATGCCATATCAATCTTAGCACGCAATACTTTTTCACCATCTTTGTATTTGCCATCTTTCATTTCTTCAAAAAGACGTAAATTTTCTTCCACCGAACGATCACGGTATGGACTATTGGTACCTGGTGTTGCAAAATCGCCTCGTGTATTTTTAATTTCTTCAGGCGTTTGATCATCTACATAAGCACGGCCTTTTTTAATCAACTCTTTGGCATATTCATACATTTGATCAAAATAATCAGACGCAAAATACTCACGATCAGCCCAATCAAAACCTAACCATTTTACATCGGCTTCAATGGACTTAACATACTCAACATCTTCTTTTACAGGATTTGTATCATCAAAACGAAGATTAGTAAGCCCCTTATAGCTTTCGCCTAAACCAAAGTTTAAGCAAATGGACTTAGCATGACCAATATGTAAATACCCATTTGGCTCTGGTGGAAAACGAGTATGTACGCGTTTTCCATATGTCCCTTCTTCGTTATCTTTATTAATAATTGCTTCAATAAAATTTACTGCTTCCGTATTTGGCGTTTCCAACAATAACCATCCTCTCTACGTTGAACCAACATTCTAAGGTTCTTATGATATCTTTTTATTGTATCACAAATCCCCTCGTCCTGCCACGAATAGCTTATACTTAGGCATACTTTATTCGCTATAATTCACATCTTTATTGACACAAGTTTTTAAAGCCTTCCCTTGTACCCCACGAATTAAATTATCTGCTGTAAGCATAGCCATATCACGCCGTGTACGATCTGTAAAAGAAGCAATATGTGGCACCACTAACACTTTACCAGTTTTCAGCAATGGATGATCTCCTGGTAGTGGTTCTGGATCTGTTACATCAAGAGCCGCATAATCAATTTCACCTTCATTAAGAGCCCATACTAAAGCATCAGTATCAACAATTTTACCACGCCCCACATTAACAAATAAGGCATCTTTTTTCATCTTTTTAAATGCTTCTTTATCAATCATATGGTATGTTTCAGGAGTCAATGGAGTCACTACTAAAACCACATCACTTTCAGCATATAAAGCATCGCGGTCACGATATTCTACCATATATAACTTTTCATCCGGACGAGGTTTGCGATTATTATAGATAACCGTCATCCCAAATGCACGGGCCCGCCTTGAAATGGAAACGCCAATATTACCCATGCCAATAATCCCTAATGTGGCGCGACTTAAATCTTTACCCTTAATATTCGAAGGGCGCTGTTCCCACTGACCACTTTTTACAAAATCAGCATTTTCCATAACGCGACGACTCGCGGCCGCAACCAAAGTAAACGCTAATTCTGCCACAGACTCCGTTAACACATCAGGCGTATTGCCATACGGAATATGGCGAGCTGACAAATCATCAATAACAACATTATCATAGCCCACTGAAGCCTGCGCAATTACCTTCAAATTAGGGGCATCCGCAATTAAATCAGCATCAACTTTTACATTATTAATACTCCAAAGACCATCTGCCTCTTTAAGCCACTCTTTTAACGTTTCCCGTGGCATAGGTGTCTTTTCAGTCCATTGTTTAATTGTTACATGTTCGCCTAAATAAGCTAATGCATCCTTACGCACTAAGCCTGGTACTACTACAACAAGTTTACTCATACTATCAACCTCCTAGTAATCAATCTATCCATTAAATAATTACTGTATACTATAAACTACAATTACAAACTATCTTCCTTCTTTTCATTATATACAATTTGAGCCATTAGATAAAATAAAAACATTGAAAATTTCTGATATTTTAAACTTTTATTATTGCGAATGATTTTTACAACTCATATTTACTCTAAATATATCGTTAACGCTCATGTTTTCACTCATATTTCCACTCACACCTTATTAAATTACTTTATCAATTCATCGATATATGATATAGTTAAACATATAAATGAATCCAATCAGTTAGGGCTTATTAAAGCTCAATTTTAGAAACCATACTGATTATTTGTATATTTAATTTTTTATATGTTTGTATATGTATTATTACGTTCAATCCTTTATATGTTTCGGATGTATCAATTTGTTGTTTTCTGTTTATTTGAAAAGAGGAATTTCCCATGGCGTATATTGACTCATTAACTGACACGGAAGTAACACTACGTGACTTTAAAACAGTATTAAATCGACTCATGACCAATTACGATCCAAATCACCCCGTTACTATTACAATTGATGAAGCTGGTAAATCACGCACATTTTCATTAGTGCCTAAACGTACACGCCGTCGTTCTAACGGAGAAGCTTTCACCATTAAGGAAATCCCTTTTGAAACACTGGAAGCACCTAAAGAGCCTGGCACCTATATTGCCGTCGACACCTTTAATATTGCCGAAAATACACCAATCCCATTCGTCTATGGTCTTTATGTAGACTTTGATGGGGTACGAGATTTACGCTTTTTTAACGATCGTGAAAGTTGTGAAAAATGGCTCAACAAAAAAATTAAACTGCTTGAAAAATAATCCATTCAGGAGGTCCTATGAAAATAGCTACATTTATATCCCCTAGCGGAGTTCGCCAGTGGGGCGTTATTGACGAAGAACATCAAACTATTTTAGGTAGCGCTGATTTAGAAGATGCCTACTTCTCCTATTTACCAGAAACCATTGAAGATTTAATCAATTTAGGGAGTGAGGGGGTTTTAATATTAGCCACGGCTTTAGAAAAACATCGTGAAACCCCTATTGCTGTGCCTTATAATCTATCTGAAGTTGTATTAGAAGCCCCTTTCAGACCTCACCGCAATATTTTCTGTGTTGGTAAAAATTATCGTGAACACATTGCAGAATTTGATAAAACTGGTGGCGAACCAGAGCATCCTATTTTCTTTACTAAACTACCGAATACAATAACACCACCAAATGGTGTCATTCCACTACATCCGCAAGCTACGTCTGAAGTCGATTACGAAGGCGAACTAGCTATTATTATAGGAAAGCGTGGCACCAATATAACCGAAGACGAAGTGAATGATTATATCTTCGGTTATACCATTATCAATGATGTAACAGCCCGCGATTTGCAACGCCGTCATTCCCAATGGTTCTTAGGTAAAAGCCTTGATGGATTCTGCCCTATGGGACCTGCTATTTTAATCAATGATAAACAACCTAAAGACTTTGAAATTCGCACCTATGTAAATAGCGAACTTCGCCAGTCTGGCACGACAGAAGATCTAATCTTCTCCATTCCAACCTTAATCAGTACTTTAAGTCGTGGCCTTACATTAGAACCGGGCGATATTATCGCTACTGGCACACCTTCTGGTGTGGGCGTTGGCTTTAATCCACCACGCTTCCTTCAAGAAGATGATGTAGTATCCATTACCATCCCTGGTATCGGCACTTTGACTAACACCGTACAACCAGAAGCACCAAAATTAGAATACGAAGAGTACGAAGAAGAATATTAAAATATAGACCGTTCCCTATTTTTGCTTCCTACGAGTCAAGCTCTGAAGGAGAAAGCGACATAAAACGATAGGCACTCTACTTCTGATTTCCACAAATTATACGTTAAGTAGACTAATTAAAAGCCCGTTCCTTATTCTTGCTCGCTACGAGTCAAGCTCTGAAGGTCGCTTCAAATAAGGAACGGGCTTTTTATATACCGCGAACAATAGAATAATAGACAATGCATTACCCTAATGCGCATATTGTATTTTATGTACTAAGATCGTTTTATGTACTAAAAAAGAATAATATAAAAATTACTATTTAATTTACAAGTCTTTCAATACAACCCATGTACCAGCCTTGGTAGAGCCGGCTCGTTCAATAACGCCTTTCGCTTTTAAATTGGCAATATTATAGCGTACACCGGCCGCGGTAATGCTCCCTAAGGTATCCGCAATTTGAACGGCTGTAATTTGAGGATTTGATTTCATTAAATGTAATATCTCATCAACCACTGAAGATGTCTTTTTACGAGACATCTCTTTTTTTATAGGAATTGCTAATTTTTCATTCACTGTAGGCGTATGGCGTTTCACCTTTTTATATGCATATGCAGTCTCTTCTAAAAACTCTGACTGGATACGCATTATCACATTAGTATAATTATCAACATCATTGTCTGGTAAAAAAAGAAGTTCTGGTGAACCATTATTTAACAACGCATCCTTGGCCCGCCGAATACCTGAACCATAAGACTCAATTAAATTCAATGAATAAAACATATCTTTAATTTGAGGGTTCACATATTGTCGTTTATCAAAGCGTCTACTCGTATTTAATGTTTCAATCGTGACCGGTGGCAAAGGTCGATTATGGTTAACAATCGAAATACAATCTTGGTACACATAAATACCTACATATTCAGGCGTATCATACTCTTTATGTAATATTGCATTAGTAGCTAGTTCTTCAAATGCAATTAAAGGGTAATTATAAATAACTTCATGCTCAATTTTATCATCTGTACGAATCGTATACGAAGTCATTACCATGTCTTGAAAATAACGACTCAACTGTTGTGCTTGAATCCAAATAGGACCGTCAAAACGTTTAGCTTCCATCCGATCGGTTCCCTTAATTTCCCTAATAACTTCAACATGCGCATTAGGAATAAATTGATTAGGACGATTAGCAAACATCAATACAGCAAAATTTTTAGCCCGATAGCCACCATATTCACTTTCACTAATTAATCCCATACTCTTAGCCATATCTAATTTAGATAAATTACGAATATCTTCTTTGGCACCAGTCTGAACCAAATACTCTTTCATATATTCGTAATTTAAATCATCTAACGTAGCCGTTTCATTAAGATTAGAACTGAAAGAAAAGTTCGCAAACTTTTTCAAAAGTTCAAACTCTTCAGTAAAATTAGGTAATTTACTGTCCCTCTGTATTCTAATATATCGCCCTGACTTAAGCTTAATTGCTGAACTACGCTCTGCCTTTTCACTAGTCTGATATGGTCCATTAGAGCCTGGCTCAATAGCAATAATTAAATAATTCGCATCATCAAGCCTATCTTGAATCAAATGATACGTAATCTTGGGGTGAATATGAGCTAATAACGATTTCAAATCATTCTCGGTGCTTTCTAGCAAAGACTCCTTAATGCCACAAATAGGCCGTTTAGGAATTGCTTTTTCCCCACTTGAAATATCATTTACTTCCTCCACGCCAATAAAAATTAACCCAATTTCATTATTCATATAATTATTAGCAAAAGCACAAGCCGTTTTTAAAATTTTATCCTTAAATTGCGCCGACTTTTTATATTCAATATAACTACTCTCTACACTCCGATTCGTTAAAATATCATATGCCATTCGCTTAATATCGGATATTTGCACGAGTGTCCCTCCCTTCAAACTAATTTTACTAATTTAAGTCATTTTCAGTAATACTTAAATTTATTTATCAGTTTCGACACTTTCTTTACTAGTACAAATACATTTCTTTACTAGAAAACAAATCCTCTTTTATTTATTCTATAAAAGAAATATAAAAAAATCAATCCTAAATATGAAATAACACACTCCCTGCAAACCCTTAAAAATATCCGTAAAACCCTATATTTCATTATTGATAAATACATTTCTTTACTAGTTACAAACTAACTTCTTTACTAGTTATAAATCATTTTCTTTGCTAGTATTGATTCAATTTCTTTATTAGTATCCTATTAATGTCTTTATTATTTTTAAACTTATTAAATATAAATCAGCCTTCTCCTATCTCGACAAAAAAAGACCGTTCCCTATTTGAAGCGACCTTCAGAGCTTGACTCGTAGAAATCAAGAATAGAGAGCAGCCTTTTATCATCTTCTCCCACCCTCGAAAAAAAAGACCGTTCCCTATTTGAAGCGACCTTCAGAGCTTGACTCGTAGGAAGCAAAAATAGGGAACGGTCTTTTTTATTTAATTATCCCACTCCGTATGGAAAATCCCTTCTTTGTCTACACGCTCATATGTATGAGCACCAAAGAAGTCACGTTGTGCTTGAATCATGTTAGCTGGCAAGCTTTCACGACGATAGCTGTCATAGTAATCTAAAGAGGCGGAGAACGCTGGTGTAGGAATACCAAAACGTTTTGCCTCAATGATTGCTTCACGCCATTTTGCTTGATGTTTTTCAATCGCTTCCATGAAGAATGGATCTAGCAACAAGTTATTCAACTGTGGATTGCGTTCAAAAGCTTTCTTAATGTCTTCTAAGAATACGGCACGAATAATGCAACCACCCCGCCATAGAAGCGCCATGTCACCAAAGTTAATATTCCAATTATATTCCTTTGCCGCCGCTTTAATCAACGCAAAACCTTGCGCATAGGAGCAAATTTTAGAAGCATATAAAGCGGAATGAATAGCATCGATAAAAGCTTTCTTATCACCTTTATATTCGCCTTCTGGCCCTTTAAGCTGTTTAGCCGCTTCTACACGTTCTGATTTATACGCGGACATACCACGAGCAAATACAGCTTCTGCAATAGTTGGAATTGGCACGCCCAATTCAAGACCTTCTTGACTTGTCCATTTACCAGTCCCTTTTTGGCCTGCTTTATCCAAAATTAATTCCAATAAAGGTTTACCAATTTCTTTATCGCTCACTTTTAAGATTTTAGAAGTAATTTCGATTAAATACGAATCTAATAGTCCTTTATTCCATTCAGCGAACACATCACCCATTTCATCATCGCTCATGTGAAGCAATTCTTTCATCATGAAATAAGCTTCAGAAATAAGCTGCATATCACCGTATTCAATACCATTATGTACCATTTTTACATAGTGACCTGCCCCATCGTCACCTACATAGCTACAGCAAGGACCATCTGCTACTTGTGCTGCAATAGCGGTAAAAATAGGAGCCACTTCTTTATACGATGCTTCATTGCCACCTGGCATCAAGCTAGGACCATTTAACGCCCCTTCTTCACCACCAGATACACCTACGCCCAAGAAGCGGAACCCTTTCGCTTCTAATTCTTTGCTACGACGGCGCGTATCGCTAAAATGAGAGTTACCTCCATCAATCAAGATATCTCCTTTATCAAGATATGGTAAAAAGGCCTCAATCATATCATCTACAGGCTGACCAGCTTTTACTAAGAACATAATTTTACGAGGCTTCACTAACATGTTCACTAATTCCTCAGGACTATGGGCACCCCCGATAGTGCCTTCATGACCAAATTTTGCCACAAATTCATCTGTCTTCTGTGGCGTACGATTATATACAGCAATGCTGAAACCTTTATGAGCCACATTACGAGCCAAGTTCTGTCCCATAACAGCCAAGCCAACTAAACCAAATTCATATGTTTTGTTTTCCATATTTCGTCTCCTCTTCCACAGCAAGCCACGCATCCTGTTGTTGCGCCAATTGCTGTGCTTTTTTTATAACTTTTACAAAGGCTGGCGGAATATCTTCCCGTTCCTTTATATTATACGCAATACATTTACCTATAGTAATACCTTTTTGAAAAAAAAGCCAGCTAAAATAATAAATTTCTAATAAATGAAGCTCTCGATTAGGAATAGAACTCAATTTTCGTTCCTGAAACGACCGATTCACTAGCCCTTGAAGAGATTCATTTTGAGATTTTGCATATTTTACTAGCTTATCTACTCCTTGTGTAATGGCCTTCTTACTGACTAACGAAGAACCACCTTCAAGATTGATGACCATGCGCACAATATCATCTAAAATAACACGGCGATTACGCCTAATCAAATGATTAACTAAATCAAACTCAAAACAAATCGTATCCGTAAAATACACTTGCTTTTTTGCTGCTTTTGCTTCGGTACGCACATCTCGATCATAAAGGGCAATGACAGGAATATCAAAGCGATTGAAAAGTTCAACCAAACGACTAATCGAGCCTTGACCACGTGCATTAATAAGGCCAATGCCATAGAAGTCAAAAGGAATGCCTAAAGTTTTAGCAAATTGTCTAAAACTACTGTACTCCGTCTCCCCTTCTACAATCATTACGCAACGTGTATACAGAGCTTCTTTCACTGCTGAAAAATAAGCAATTAAATGCTCCTCCGCCTCTGAGGAAACCTCAAAAGTAACACCACAAGCAATTTTAACCGAACCAGACGGTTGGCGGTAAAAACGAATAATTTGCCGATAATCATCGGCGAGAACTTCTGCGGAATGGGTGACAATAAAAAGCTGTCCTAATAGACCATCCACACCAAACACATCTTTTAAAATTCGCAAAAAGCCAATATTTTCATTAGCTAAAATCTCTTTGAAATAATCTACCATGGCCCGCTGCATCAAGGGATTTAAATGAGCCTCCACTTCATCAAGACTCACTATCAGCGGCAAATAACGCTTTCCTTTTTTCATAATCACGTGGGATTCAAACTTACCCCCTTCTACTAGGGCAAAGATTTGCTTCACAACGCGAAGCACTACCATCGTAATTAAACGCAACGCATCAGGCGTATAAAATCCTGCATATACACCTGAAGTAATGCCTGCCTTCAACGCCTTTTTATCCGTCATAGAGCCCCTGGCAAGTAATGGCCATTGTGTCAGCTGTGCTAACACAATAATCATATAATTCGGCAAATGAGGCATAACCATCTGAAATTGGCGAATACGCAACGCTATACGAGACATGGATTTAGGCGTACTACCATTTTCCTTAATCAATACAGTCTCTAATGCATGGCCTAAACGGTCACGAAGGGCTTCATAGGACTCAGCAACTACAGTAGAGACCTTCGTATTCGTCTGCTTAAAAGCGTCTACCCCTTTTGCATCCTTATCGGCCTCGCCAGACGTCAACTCAGTGAATGTATCAAATTTATATAAGCCAATGTCACGAAGCGCTAAATACGGAATATACCGAAGCACTCGCAACGGTACTTGGCGCCGTTTAGCTACCGCTAAGACCTCATATAACTGAGGTTTAGCCACAACAGATACTTGCTCCCACTCAAGCAAAATGCGCCCCTCATTGACAGCCCCTACAAAACGCTTAGGTAGCGTTTCATGGGGATCGACCGTCAATGTTAGACGCACTTTCACTGGTTTAGTCACATCAAAGAAATCAGACGCAGCCAACGCTTGGCCTGACGTAATAAGCGTAATGAGGGCTAACAAATTAGACTTCCCGATAGCATTTTCACCAATCAAATAATTACATTGTTCATGAAAAACCAACTGCATATGATTCAAATTGCGAAAATTTTCAATCTCTAAGGCGGCTAAATACATGCTAGCACCTACTTTCAAATAAATGAATACGTTATATCCCTACTGCATTAACTCAACGCTGCGCACTGTGCTGTTCTTTTAAACGAGCAATCATAACAGACGCTACAAACATGAGTAAACCGGCGCAAACCGTAAGCCATGACAAGGTTTCACCAAAGATAAGAAAGCCCCACATAGCATTAAAGAATACGCCAATATATTGTAAAAACTGGGCTACCACAGCATTGGTCGCTACAAAGGCTCCCGTTAAGAAAAACTGGGCAAAGACAGAAATACCGCCAATAATAGCAATAATCCCCCATTGACGTGCATCAGGCCATACAAAGTTTGGCCACATCAAAGCGCCCCCTACAATCATTGTGGTCACCAAGAAATAAAACATAATCTCATAATTACTATGATGCCCAACCTGGCTAATTTTACGAATTGTCGTATATGCTGCTGCGGCAAAGGCTGCCCCGCCTATAGCATATAAAGAATACCAATGAAACTCACTAAAGGACCAAGGCTTAATCATAATCATAACAGCCACAAAAATCAAAATTAGCCATTTGCCCGCCCCTTGTGGAATGGATTCGCGCAATACAAAGGTACTAAAAATAAACACAAAAATACCAGATAATTGGAATAAAATGGACGCATCCGCTAAATTCATATAGGCTAAGGCGATAAAATTCATCAACGTACCAACGCCACCAAAAATACCACGAATGGTCAACATACCTCTATTTTCGGTGGAAAAGGCAATGCCCTTAGCCCACATATATCCTAATACAGCCACAGTGCCAATGAGTCCACGGAAAAACGTAATTTCCGCAGCCGGCATGGCTTGACCTAACATTTTAACAAATAAATTCATTACACTAAATGCTAACGCCGATGCGATAGCATAGAAAAAGGCTTTTCTCACGCAGTCACTTCTTTCTAAATCATGTCCCTACTTATTTACCAAAGGTATCTACAAAACTTAAAATTTCCTTGCCCATCAACTCTTTGTCGATAACCTGAGTAAAACGAAGCTCTTTATGCTGTAATTCCGCTAATTCCTTAGGAAATGCTACACCCGTAACTGCACTAATATGCTCTAAACTTTCATATGGTGTACCACCTGGTTGAATTTCCAAAGCTTCACAAATTGGCGTTGGGAATTTAAACGGATGGGCGGTGGCTGCAATAACAGTATGACGGCTACCATCTTCCGGATGGGCCTGCAATTCCTTCATATATGCACCCATAGCTACTGCCGTATGAGGATCTAATACATATCCATACGAATTATATACCTGCGCAATAACAGCCTTTGTTTCTTCATCAGATACAAACTGACCACTGAAATCACGCTGTACACGACTTAACTCTTCCTCACTAACAGATAACTTTCCAGTCGCTTTCAAATCTTTCATGCGTGTATTAGTAAGTTCATAATCCTCACCACTTACATAATAAATAAAACGTTCAAAATTAGAGCTTTCTAAAATATCCATAGAAGGAGAAATCGTCGTATAGAAATCACGATTCATATCATATGTACCAGTTTTAAAGAAATCAGTAAGCACATTATTGCGATTGGAGGCACAAATTAACTTGCCAATAGGTACACCCATTTTCTTCGCATAATAAGCTGCTAAAATATTACCAAAGTTGCCGGTTGGCACTACCACATTAAATGCTTCATCACGATGAATGGCCCCTTGGTTTACAAGCTCAGCATAGGCTGCCACATAATATACTACCTGTGGTGCTAACCGACCAATGTTTATGGAGTTAGCACTTGAAAAGCGTACCCCTTTTGCAGCTACCTTATCCGCCATCTCTTTATCTACAAATAAACGTTTTAAAAACTGTTGTGCATCGTCAAAATTACCACGAATAGCGGTTACATTCACATTGTCGCCCGCTTGCTTTTGCATCTGCTCCTGTTGCATAGGACTAACGCCATCAGTAGGGTAAAAAATCTGAATATGTGTGCCCGCTACATCTTTAAAACCTTCCAAAGCGGCTTTGCCCGTATCACCAGACGTAGCTGTTAAAATAAGCACTTCATCTGTTTCCCCTTCAGCCTCTTTGGCCGCAACCAACAAATAAGGAAATAAAGATAATGCCATATCTTTAAAGGCTTGCGTCCGCCCATGAAATAATTCGAGTACAGATAACCGCTCTAACACGGAATGAAGCGGTGCAATATCAGCAGTGCTAAAATTAGCCTTACTGTAGGCCGCATTAATCATTTCCTTTAACGCAGCCTCACTAAATGTAGGGAAAAAGTGGGCTAATACAATATAAGCAATATCCTGATACGATTTGTCTGCTAGCATATCATAGGTAATCGTTCGTTCTGGAAATTTGGCTGGCACATAGAGGCCCCCATCACTGGCCAAGCCATGTAATAATGCATACATCTCATTTACTGTTTCTTCACTTCTCGTACTTCTGTATTTCATCTCTCTACCCTCATACTTCTGTTAATTTTTACATTTTTTATCTGAAACGAACTTGCATTCTCTAACTTTGATTGATTCGTCTCATTTAATAAACTATTACTGTATTTCAATTAATTATACCGAAAATACGTGATTTTTGCTACCCGTGAAACAGCAAAAGACTGAGGCCGTCTCATTTCTGAAACGGCCCCAGCCTTGGTTAGGAAGGTGTGTCACAAACAAACCGAAATATGCAATTATGTTGCTTAATTAGCTCATACAAAGTCATTCGCCCTTTGTACACCTTACATTTACACTTATTAAGCCTGTTGTGCTGTTTCAGTTTCAGCATCAGCTTGTGCCTGTGGCGCACTTACGATTGGCTGAATCTGTTGATTAGCACCAACTAAAGTATTAACCAATTGAGTTAATTGCTCAATCTTTTCGTTTTGTGTATTCACAACGTATTGTAAATCTTTAATCTGTTGTGCCATTACCTTACGAGCTGGATAATTTTCAGTTTCGCCATCACCAACACGTAATGTTACACCAGCGTTAACCATGTTTTCACCGCCACCTAAGGAGGTACCAATGCTAAACATAGTGTCACCATTTGGACGATAGAATGCACCAAGTGCTAAGGCATTTGCGCCTTTGTAGTTACCTACACCAGCAGACACTTCCCACTTAGCTTCTGGGCTGAATTCTAATGGATGTAAAGCAGCAAGAGCCGCAGCACCAGCACCAACACGGTCTACCCGACGATCCAATTTGCTAATGCGGTTAGACATATGATTCATGCCATTACCAATATCGTTAATTGTTTTATCAAATTGGCCTTTGTTGATAGCATCGCCAGGATTTACAGCTTCACCAACATTAGTTATTGGCTTGCCACCCATATCAATGCCTTCGCCAGAGATGTTAACGCCGTCTTTTCCATCTTTGCCTGGAATACTAATACCTTCACCATTAATGATAGTTTGGCTATCACCTTTGCCTACTGTAATAGTATCGCCTTCAATGGTCACATCACCAATATTAGCTTTTTCAGTAACAGTTAATTCTTTAGTCGTTACAGAGTTTAAGCCTTTAAGGTCTTTAGATAATTTAATATCTAAGCCATTAGTAGGATTACCCTTGTCATCTTTTTGTGTCACTACACCAATATTGCCATCTGATAAATTATCAACAGCAGCTCCACCATTGAGATGTAAAGTTTCACCACTCTTAACAGTTACTTTTTTACCTTCGCCTTCGTCGCCAGCAAATACACGGCTAGACTCTTTTACTGATGTATCAATATTATTGATCTTATCAGCAATATCTTTTAATTGACCTTCAGTAGCAGCACGGTCAGGAACATAGCCTTTAGTTTCAGGTTCCCAAGTTGTATTATCAAGACCTGTAATGAATTGACCATTTTCTTTTGTACCTAATTGATCACCGTTTGGTTTAATAGGGCTTACTTCTTGGTTGCCCATGATAATTTGGTCGCCAGCTTGACCAATCGTTACTTGGCCATTCGCACCATCAAGAGCGACTTGATTTTCACCCGCGCCAGCTTTAACAGATGCATCTTTACCATCAATTGCAACTTGGTTAGCACCGGAGCCAGCAGTAATCGTACCATCGGAACCTTTAATTTCTACTTGTTTAGTCTCATCTTTACCAAGCGTAATATCTTCTTTAAGAGATACTTTATTATTTTCTACAGAAATATTATCACCAGCAGTTACCTTTGCTGCTTCAACTTCTTTACCTACAAGTTGAAGGACATCATTAATATTGGCTACATTCGTGTTATTCTTATTATCTCCTTCAACAATACCAGATCCTACGTTGGTAATTTTCTTACCACCCATGTTGATACCACCATTATTGATTGTGATGCCACCAGTATAATTTCCGTCAGCCCCTTTTATACCACCTACATTGATGCTAGTAAGGCCAGTTAAATCTTTAGCTAATTTAACACTTAAATATGTTTTTCCATCTTTAGTTTCGCTAACAACACCAATATTATTATCACTTAATTTCTCAGTGTCAGCTCCACCTTTAATATCTAACTGTTCATTAAGCTTTTTAGGAATAGGTTTAGCATCATCACCAGCAAAGTTTAGACCATCATCCATAGTCGCTACTTGATGTGGTGTCTTATTTTCATCAGTGTAAACAATACGAGTTACGCCATCTTTACCATCAAGACCTTTGGCACCATCTTTTACAGAAATGTTAGCACTTGTATTGTTGCCTTCTGGAAGTTCATTGCCTTGAGCATCTTTACCATTTTCACCAATAATAGTGATACTACCTGGTTTACCAGCTTTACCTGGAGTTCCTGGTTGACCATCTTCACCATCTTTGCCTGGTTCACCCTTAGTACCAAGAACTAAATCTTTACTCATCTTAATGTCATAGGTAGTCTTACCGTTTACAATTTTAGCAGCAAGTTCCAAGTTATTATCTTGTACTGGAGCACCTAACTTATCGGTACCTGGTGTTACTTCTTTACCATTTAAAGTAATTGCTGTGTGAGCATCACCAACTTTATCGCCAAGATCTTCAATCGCCTTATCTAACTGACCTTTGTTAACAGCATCTGTCTTATCTGTGCCCTCACCAACATTAGTAATTTTATTACCACCGTTATCTAAGCCGTTTTCAGATAATTCAACAGAACCTTTTGTACTAGGTGTAACTGGTTGTAATGTATTACCATCCTTAGTATATGTATTAGTGTCTTTATCATATACAGCTCCAGTTAAATCGATGTACCATTTGCCATCTTCACCTTTAACTAAGGAATTGCCGTCAGCGTCTTTTACAGTTTCATTAAATTTGATACTACCATCAGCTAAATTAATATTCTTAGCCAATTTCACATGTAAACCAGTGGCATTACCTTGCGCATCAACATCAGCTACAACAGCAATATTATTTTCAGTGAAATCAGTTGCCCCACCCTTAATATCTAACTGTTCATTAAGCTTTTTAGATACAACCTTGGTAGTACCATCGTCACCGGCGAACTTGAGACCATCATCCATAGTTGCTACTTCATGTGGTGTCTTATTTTCATCAGTGTAAACAATACGAGTTACGCCATCTTTACCATCAAGACCTTTTGCTCCATCTTTTACGGAAATATTAGCACTTGTATTGTTGCCTTCTGGAAGCTCTTTACCTTCAGCATCTTTACCATTTTCACCAATAATAGTAATACTACCTACTTCACCCTTAGTGCCTGGCTGTCCATCTTTACCTGGTTCACCTTTAGTACCAATGGTAAGATTATCTTTTAACTTAATATCGTATGTGTTTTGCCCATCTTTATTTGTAACGTTAATCTGTAAATTGCCCTCTCCAACATACGTTGTATTTGTAGCTTTCTCGCCACCGTTAACACTTACCACTGTATGTTTACCAGCTGCTGTAGTAGCATTTTCTGCAATTTCCGCTACTGCCTGCAATTGTGCAACGTTAACTGCATCAGTAGCAGCTGTACCAGCAGCTACGCCTGTGATTTGACGAGTTTTACCAGTAGCCACATCACCAACAGATACAGCAGCTAATTTAGAAGTCCAAGTCGCAGTAGCCTTATCTGCATCTGTCAAATCTTTTCCTGCAGGAATGTAACCTAATTTACCAGCAGCAGTATTAGCAATAGAGCCAGAGCCAAGAGCTACGCCATCTTTTACTGTTACATTGGCATTATAACCAATTACAGTTGCATCAGTAACGTTTAATACAGTTTCTTTAGATGCTGCGCCCATTACAACACTATTATTAGCACCTGTTAACGTACGGTTATCACCAAATAGAATTGTGTTATCAGTGTCTGTAATTTTATTATTACTACCTGTAGCGGTTACATGGCTTACATTAGTCGCTGTATTTTCAAAGCCAGTAATAGCATTGAATTCACTGATATATTCTTTAGCACCAGATTTAGGATCCGCAGCTGTGCCAATTAGTGTATTATTAACACCAATGATAGCAGATTTTCGAGTATAATCTGCTACGTTGCCACCACCAAAAGCCATAGTAGCTCCACCGCTCTTACTATTTCTAATAGCAGTTTGTAAGCTGTCAACCATAGCGTCTACAGAAGCAGCACCAGTAGTTGGTGGATTAATTGATGTAATGGAGTTACTAATCTTATTACCAGCACCATAAATAAGAGATCCATTAGTATTTTCTGTAATATTAGCTACACCTGTAATAGTATTAGCAACCCCTTGAGAAGAAACCCCTACCGGAGTTTCTTTTCCGAAGAGTTCAATAAATTGAATCTCCTCATTTGAACGAATACTATTTAAAGAACCTACTACAGTGGCGCCAAAATTTTGACCGCCATAGGCCATGGTGTTTCCTCCACCAGAACCATCAGAGCCGCCTGTTGCAATGGAGTAAGAACCAAGCATCGTGGAGAACAAGCCTTTAGCATAGGTATTGGTGCCTAAGGCTGTTTGATTTACATGGAAACCAATAGCATCATTACCAGATACTTGTTTACCACCCATGAGACCATTGTAGGTACGCCCACCAATGTCGATGGAACCTGTACGAGCGTTTGAATTAACGCCCATAGCAATCCCCGTTGCTACACGGCTGAGGTCAGTTGGCTTATCATAACCGCCAACACCGCCCTTAGGCCAGATAGTTGGATCAAAACCAAGTTTTGCTTCCTGTTCACCACCACCAGCAAATACACGAGCATTCTTACCAATTGCAATATGACCATCTAATGTAATATTAGCAGTTACATGAGCACCATCACCAATGACAACTGTCCCAGCACCACTTGTTCTTACATTATTACCAATAGCTACACTACCTTCACCATTAGCCGTTGCATTAGGACCAATAGCAACAGCATTAGTGCCTGTAGCGCCTTTATTATCTTTATTACCTGTTGCAGTGGAATTTACGGAGAAATATTCAATCGGTTTTATTGCTGCTAAATCAGCTTTCGTTGCAATATTATTAACCGTTAAATCAGCACCAGCATTACGAGTTAAGGTTAAAGTACCATCTTCAAGAGTCACACCCGTTACATATGTATCTTGTAAGCCTTCAATAGTAATAGGGTTAGTTGTATCGCCAGAAGAATCAGTTACTGTAATAGTACCAGCACCGGTAGCTTGATTATATGTAGCTGTACCGCCTGTTACTTTTGTGTCTGTATCAGTATTAAGGCCACTAATTGTGTAAATTGTAGAGCCATCAGTGGCTGTACTTGAACTTACAGTTACAGAATTGGCATCACCTGTAGCTGCTTGCACTTTTACACGAGCCGCTTTTAACTGTGCCACGTTTACGGCATCAGTAGCATATGTACCAGCAGCTAAGTTTGTAATTTGGCGAGTTCCTGCTGGAATATTTCCATCCGCTGCATAACCTACTGCTACAGCACCCATTGTAGATTTCCAAGCAGGAATACTTTGACTACTTGTACTATTAGTACTAGGATCATATCCTGCATTACCAGCCGTTCTCGATGCTTTTGAATTAGAACCTAAGGCAACACCATCATTTTTTGTTACTCTTGAATTACTACCTAAAGCAATGCCATTTTCTGCACTAGCCGATGCACTCTTACCTAAAGCGACACCTGCTTTTTCTGAACTACTTGCTTGATGTCCCAACGCTAGGCCACTTTGTGCGAATACTTCAGCATTATAGCCAATAGCCGTACCATAACCAGATTTACCTGTTTTATAGTATTTTGGTCCCCCTTGGTCCATAGTCAATGGATCTAGTGCATAATTTGCTTTCACTTTTTCGTCGGTAATAGCATCATATTCCGCTTTAGTAAGAGCTACGCCTTTATCAGCATAAACAACTGCCTGGCTACCAATAGCAATAGACTGCTCAGAATATGTTGTTGCTTTATAGCCACTAGCCAAAGATTGTTTTTCGTACGCGCGAGCATGGCTACCAAAAGCAGCTGAATCCCCATTATAAGATTCAGACCGATAACCAAGCGCAGTTCCGTTATCGTTAGATACCGTATTATACCCAATAGATACACTGCCTTGTTTATTGGCCTTACTATATAAGCCCATAGCAACACTTGTAGAGGTATTACTATTTGCCTCACGCCCAATAGCAACACCATCCGTAGCATTTGCTTTATTGCCAATCGCTATACTATCATTATTCTTCGCTGTAGCCTCGCTACCAATAGCAATTTGATTGGAGCTATTAGAATCAATCTGGGCTTTATAACCTAGAGCTACTGAATATGCGCCTTTAGTCAGTGCATTAGGGCCAATAGCAATACTACCATAACCTGTTGCACCCTTATTATCTTTATTCGTGTCAGTATCATTAGCCGCTTTTATAGAAACATACTCAACACCACTACCAGCACTGTTGCTTATTAAGCTAGCTACTTTATTCAACTGTGCTAAGTTAACTGCATCAGTGTCTTGTGTACCAGCTGCTACATTTGTAATTTGGCGAGTGCCTGCAGAATCATTTCCAGTTGCAGCATACCCTACAGATACAGCGCCTAAGGTAGATGTCCAAGTAGAGTTTTTCTTATCAGCATCACTTACAGTAGTATTAGTTGGAGATGCGCCTATCTCGCCAGCTGCTACACTTGCTACAGAATTAGAGCCAATAGCTACACCATCAGCTGCAGTAGCATTTGCCTTATAACCAGCTACAACTACATTAGAAACATTATTAGCGCCTAATTTATTATCACTTTTTACACCGGAGCCTAAAATCACTGAATTAGTAACACCTGTTAAGATACGATTGTCACCAATTAGAGTATTACCAGTACCATTTGTTACTTCATTATCTGTACCAATTACATACGCATGATCAGTTGTAGTAACTTTATTTCTAGCGCCTGAAATAAAGTTGTAGTCACTAGTATCTAATGCACCTTTACCTTTTATCACATTTGATACGCCTGTAACAGAAGAGTACTTACCAAAATCAACACTGTTAGCCCCACCTATGACAAGCACTTGACCACCACTGTCTTTTACTGACCCAGCTAAATTAAACGGATCAACATCTTCTATATTTCCATATGAATTAGTTACTGTATTACCTGCACCAAAAATCAATGCTGCATTAGCATTTTCTGTTCTATTAACAGCCCCCACAATTGCATTAGCTACACCATCATATGCATTACTAGCATTCGTTCTAATTTCATTACCAGAGCCTGCAATAGTTGCCATAGCACCTAGATAAGTCCCTCCAGCATTAACAATTCGACTTCCGCCTGCAACAACAGTACCTATACCTAGAGCCCCTTGACCGTCAGCATTCCACTTAGCAAAAGGACCATATGGTGTTGGCATCGCGCTATAATATGGTACCAGTGTTGTTCCATCAGCTGCCTGAACCCCTACTGTCCCCCTGCACACAATGCCAACACAGATAGAGCCACACCTAATGTCCGGCCTGACTGAATATGAGTAGATGCTGCTTTACCACTATTTTTAGCCAATTCTGATACTACTACATAGCTATGCTTCACCTTACTCCAAATAACTTTATACTGTTTATTCATTAACCCATCCTCCCTTAACATCAACTAGTCAAATAACAGTAAATTTTATCATTTCACTAAATAAAAACTATATTCACAAATAAAGCTATTACAAATCTCCTATATCACCTCACACATTAATTCATATTAATAAAGCCGTAAGGCATATCCCCCTCCCAAAAAACAAATAGACTTCATTTGTGTTCATTCTAGCCTTATAATAATACTCTGTCAATTTCAAAATACGCATTCTGGCTGCATTAATTTCATTTTAACTTCATTTTAATTAAGTGTTTTTCAAGATTTTAATATATTTTTTATTCCATCAATTCTGCTAATTAAATTTTTCCATAACTGAACTTATTAACTCAATGCAAAATCCCTCTAATTCAGTCATAAGAAAAATCGATTTAATCTATATTTCACAACCTCATATAAATTTCATATAAATTTCATATAAATTTTATATGAATTTAAAATATCTTAAAGTCTATATTATACTAATTTAGATTGTAAGAATGAATAAATTTGCCGAAACAAAAAGAGACTAATTTTGTCAGTAATAATTAATTTAATATATTACTCCACTTTTAACCTATAGCTACAAATTATTTCTATCATTGTTCTATAAAATTAGATGTTGTCAAGAATCCCTATTCCATTCAGGAATAGATAAAGAAAACGACTGCATAGAAATTACTTCTATGCAGTCGTTTTTAAAACTCACTATTCAATTATTGAGCTACTTCTTCTTTTTTGATTTTACCACCAAAAATGTCGCGGTAATCACCTTTTTCTTCGTTATCTTTATTATTTACACGAACACGTTCGATTTTGTAACGATCATTATCTTCACCAGCAATGCGGTCAACACGACTGTGATCAAGACCTTCAAGGCGAGTTAATTCAGGGCCAAATTCATCGATAGCACGCGCCATGCCTGCATCGATTTCAGCACCATTCTTAAGCGCACGATATATAACAGCAGCAAACTCATATCGAGTAAGTGTACGATCGCCTTTGAATTCACCATCAGGATAACCAATTGTGAAGCCTTTCTTAGCAATAGTATCCACATATTCATAAGCCCAATGGTTCTTAGGCACATCTGGGAACTCCCGAGTAGAAATATCTGAGTAACCAGAAGCCATACCATTACCACCACGACGTAATTGTTCATTTTCAGCTACTAACTGTTGAACAATACGTTTCAAGGATTCTACGTCTTTAGCAAGAGCTACACGCGATGTAGATACACCATTGGATTGACCAAAGCGGATACTTACACCTGCATTAAACATTTCATCGCCATTACCTAAGGTGCTACCAATGCTGAAACGAGTGTCTTCATTTGGCTGATAGTAAGCACCAATCGCAAATGCATCGGCATTTTTGTAATTACCATAACCTACGGCAAAATTCCATTTGTCATCTGGATTAAAGTCTAATGGACTCAATGCAGCTAATGCAGCCGCACCAGCACCTACTTCGTTAACACGATTGTTCAATTTATTTACACGGCCATTTAAATTACCGAAATCACCAGCTAAACCATCTACACGATCGCTTACAGCATCTAACTGACCACGATTTACTGCATCAGTTGGAGCTTCGCCTGCGCCAACATTGTGAATCACATTGTCACCCATGCTAACATTATCGCCACTTACTACAACTGTATTTCCTTCAGCGCCTTTAACAGTTAAACCATCATTGTTAATAGTTGTGTTGCCAGTTGTTACGGAATTTAAGCCTGTTATATCTTTAGATAATTTAATATCTAAGCCTTGACCATTGGCCACTACGCCAATATTACCATCTGATAAGTTGCTTGCATCAGCGCCACCTTTAAGATTTAAGGTTTCACCATTCTTAACAGTTACTTTTACGCCATCATCACCAGCAAATACACGACTAGAATCTTTTACAGCTGTATCAATATTGCCAATTTTTTCAGCTAAATCATGTAATTGGCCTTCAGTCGCTGCTCGGTGCTCTACATAGCCATTAGTCTCTGGATCCCAAGTTGTATTATCAAGTCCTGTAATGAATTGACCATTTTCTTTTGTACCTAACGGAGTATCAGGGGCCTTAATAGGACTAACTTCTTGGTTACCCATGATAATTTGGTCTTCAGGATTACCATTATCTACACCAATAGTTACTTGACCTTTTGAACCATCAGCCACCACTTGGTTTTCACCTGTACCAGCAGTTACTTTAGCAGCTTCACCATTAATATTAACCTGCTTAGCCGTATCAGATTCATGTCCTAGAGTGATATTATCATTAAGATTTACTTTATTGCCAGCTGCTACAGTAATATTTTTTCCTTCTTGTACGTTTGAGCCATTTATTACAAGGTTCTTAACATCACCAATAGCTGATGCTACTGTTCTCAATTGTGCTACGTTAACTGCATCAGTATCAGCTGTACCAGCGGCTACATTTGTAATCTGACGCGTTTTACCGTTTGCACCAACAGATACAGCAGCTAGTGTAGATTTCCAAGTAGCATTAGTTTTTGTGGATGCTGTATCTGTAACTGGGTCATAACCAACAACACCTTTATCTACAGTGGCAATAGAATCAAAACCAAGAGCCACGCCACCTACTGTTTCCACATTTGCGTTATGACCAATTACAACCGCATCAGTTGCAGTTAGCTCAGTTTCTTCATCAACAGAACCTAGTACGATACTATTGTTAGCACCAGTTACTTTTCGATTATCACCAAATACAACGGCAGTCTTAGTATCTTTAACTGTATTATTAATACCTGCTAAAGTTACATCATCTACATTTTCTGCTTTATTGTTATAACCCATAATGGAGTTATATTGACTAATGTCTGCAGCTGTACCAGTTAGGGTGTTTTTTACACCAATGATAGAAGATGCACGAGTGTAATCAGCTTTGTTACTGCCACCAATAGCCAAAGTAGACCCGCCACTATCAGTATTACGTATAATGTCTAGCATTTTTACTTGCAATTCTTTAGCTGAATTTGCTGCTGAAGAACTAGCTAATAGGCCTGTACCAGGAATAGAAATACTTGTTACAGAGTTAGTAATTTCATTCCCTGCACCAAAGATTAAAGCCCCATTTGCATTGGCTACTTTATTGGCCAAACCTACAATACTACTAGCTACACCAGAACTAGAGTTTTCAGCAGTAGCTGACTCCATGCTATTCATGGAACCCATAATAACGGCACCAAAGTTTTTACCTGCATCAACAGAGTCACGACCACCGGCATAATTACTAGTAGCAATAGAGTAGGCACCAGTAATTGTAGAGAAAGTACCATGGTTAAAGCTATTAGTACCAATTGTAGTTGCATTAACCCCCACACCAGTAGCTCTTCGGCCTGCTTCAGTAGACGTATCTACCTTTACATCACCTAATTGGCCAATGTATTTATGAGTGCCCACCATTAAACTACCAGAACGAACATAAGAGTTTTCACCAATAGCTATGCCTGCTGCCAATTTGGATGGATCTGCAGGAATACGTGCCGTAGATAAGAAGTTACCGCTAAATGTAGTTTGACCAAGGGCAAAGATAGCTTCTTGTTTACCAGCCATGTTTTCTACGTAGGCATTTTGACCTAGAGAAATACCAGCACTTTGGTCGGCATAATTTTCAACTTTAGCACCATTACCAATAGCAATGTCGCCACTGCCTTTACCACCATTACTATCCAAAATCCAAGCTTTATGACCAATGGCAATACTATTGTGAGCTACTGCACTAGCCCCTACACCAGCAGCTAAGGCATTGTCACCTGTAGCACCATCATTGTTGTAGTTGCCACCTGGAGTTTGAGGGCCTTTTACACTGTAGTAATGTGTCTTATTATTGGTTACATCAGAAGTAGTAGCTATCCCACTTACAGCATAAGTAGAGTCATCATTACGCTTAAATGTTAGAGTGTCTCCTTCTAGAGTAACACTTGTTGTATCAAGATTTTTCAACCCAGCAATTTCAATAGTTTCAGCATTACTATCTGTTAAAATTAAAGTTCCTTCAGAACCATTATATGATACTTTACCTTCAACAATAGTCGTGTCAGTAGCATCAGCAGCCCAAACACTACCACTAATTCCTGCGCTTAACGCCAATACAGCCAAAGTCACACCAATACGCTGACCTGTCTGAGATTTTGTTGTTGCTGTTTTACCAGCTTGTTTAGCAAGTTCAGAAACAACTACATAGCTGTTCTTAACCTTGCTCCAAATAACTTTATAATGCTTATTCATTGACTCAACCTCCCATAATACTAGTTAGTCATTTTAACTGTAAAATATATGATTACACCAAACCAAAAACATATTCAATAAAAGTAAGGACGCTTAAACTATCTCATATCACCCCACACATTAATTCACATTAATAAAGTTGCTAGGCGCGTCACACCACGCAAACTATTATCTCTCTTTTGCTTAATTATTTTATCTTTTACGGCCTATATCTGTCAATAAATTTTAACAGTTTTCTCATCATATTTTTCACTAACCTTTCATTAAATTCTAACTTTTTCAAGTTTATCAATTACAGCAACATATATAAAAAGTTCTGATATATATTGTAAAAATCTAAATCTATATTTCTTATATAACATTTATCATTTAATACACACTTTATTGATAGGTTATTATGTTTTATCAACTTTCAAAACATTAATTCATAGTAAATTCATGATTATTGACATTATATTTTATATACCCCTCTTGATAGCCTAATATACACCTCGAGAAGCTTGTATTATTTCACTCCCTTTTTCAAATTAATAGTTTACATTTTAAATCAATGGGTATATAATATCTATGTTGTCATGGACCACTAGCTCAGCTGGCAGAGCACCTGACTCTTAATCAGGGTGTCCAGGGTTCGATCCCCTGGTGGTCCACCATACCAAGGTCTTGCTAATGCAAGACCTTTTTTACATACAAAAACGCCCTAATCCGATTTTCCAGATTAGGGCGTTTCAAGTATCATTACCTGTAAATAGACACTAAAATAATAATGTCGATTGTTGGATTCACAGCTCGAATACAGTGCAATAAAATTGGCATTGTAATTTTGCTAGGTACAAGCCTCATCGATAACGCAACTATACAATTTGATATTTAACCTTCAATTCTTGATACAATTGATAACCTAAAATATTGTCTTTCTGTAATCTGCCTAACACAATTCCTGGAGCTATATCCATTTTATACGCAAATTGGCAAATAGACTCTTTATCACCTGTGTATGTTTTTAAAAATGTTTCATACTCATTTTTAGGGATTAGCGTCTCTGCAGCAAAAGAATCAGCTTCAATTTCTTCACACTCAGTTGTCATTCGCTGATTATAAATATGACCTTCAATAATATGATACATTTCATGGAATAAACTAAACCAAAATATGTCCGCCGTTTTACCTCTAACCGTAAGGGCTAATACAATTTTTTTCCCATCAATAAATGATGCTCCATGTAAAAAAGATCCCTCTAAATGAGGTAAAAAAACTATAACAATTCCACACTCACTTAATAATTCTTTCAAAGTTTGACAAAATTCGTCAGGCTCTTGTGTCGTTAGCCTTCGTATTTTAGGAATACTTTCTTTTAATTTTTCAATGTTAATATCCGAAACTACACGTTGTCTTGCCAACAGTTTTGCTTGTTGCGCCCATACCGCAAGTGCATAATTACTTTTATTTGATTCCCCATTCACACGAAATGCAATTCCTGGTATTTTTAAAGAATCTATAATTTCTAATTTAGAAACTTCAAAAAAACGTCGTAAATTTTCAACTTTTTTTATCGCAACTCGTGTCTTCTCTACCCATCCAAGGCTAGCTATTTTAGCATAAGGAATTTTCCTAACTAATTCAATCTCTCGTTCCATTTCCAATTCAGCTTTTACTCTTGCCAAATCTTCTCTATACTCGGCCTCTAAACCCTGCCAAAACTTCATGGGCAAGCCCAGGACATTCTCTAACCGTAAAGCTACATCAGCACTAAGTTCTACTTTTCCATTAATCAAATTACTAATATGTTTTTCACTAAAGTTCATTCTTTGAGCAAATTCTTTTTGAGACATTCCTCTATATTCTAATTGTTCTTTTATGGTAGCACCTGGAGGAATTGCTATATAATTCTTACTGCTATACATCTGTAAACCCTCCTTTGATTATTTATGGTAATCTTCTATGCTAATAATTATTACTACATCTAATTTTTCTTCATGTTTTCTAAATACTAATCTATACGGGTGAATTAAATCCATTGCATAATGTCCTTCAAGCTGACCTTTTAATGAATGACATCTTCCCACGGAAAACTTTATTAAAGTTTCAACATTATCACTATGTTTTAACTCTTTAATACGCTGAAAGATTTTTGCGGACATTTCTTCCCCATATGTTTTCTTTGCCTCTTTACCTTCTGTACACACTTTTTCTAACTTCTTAGTTCTATAAGTAACATCCAGTTTTTTGCACCTTCTCCCACAAATAAATTAACCTATAAGGTTAATTTAATATTAACACTATTTAATCAGATTAGCAAGAAAATATGCTTATACTAAAATAACCTTAACGTCGAAGTAACGTCAAGGCCATTTCTCAAATACTTTGTTAAAGTTACGAGATGAGCCGAGCGTTGCAATACTTAGCTATCTCTCTTTCTATTATACCTACTCCACCGTCACTCGTCAAACACGGGTGACTTTTTAAATGCCAAAAATCCAAGATACACCTAAGCGAATAAAGCTAAGTGTCAATACCCAAAAGGCTAAAAAATGAAGTGTTCCTTCTAAGCCTTGTCCAAGGCGAGAAACGCCAGATTTATAAACAATATCGCACCAACACATACCAAAACCTCCAATCACACTGTATGATAAATAATTCTCTAATTTTTTCAGTTTTTCAAGATATAACTGTTATTATTCTACTAAATTCAGCTTCATTTCTCAACCTCAAAAGCATGCTATGTATACCAATTGTGCATATGATATAATGAAACCAATACCATATTCTATTATATGTATAGGAATAGACGCTAACGACGATTTCAGTCCTATACCTCTGAAAGGACTTTCCTATGACTGATATTTTACTATTTGAAATGATTAAGCGAATTAGCACGGCCATTGTGCTCGGTCTTGTCATTTCTCGTTTAAAACTCTTTGATCGGCTCATGGCTAATCGTTTATCTTGGTTCGATCGTTTTATTTTTATTCTTATTTTTTCAAGTATTGCTATTTTAGGTACTTATGGCGGTATTCCCATCAATGATGCCCTAGCAAATTCTCGCATGATTGGTATCATGGCGGCCGGTCTAGTAGGGGGCCCTTTTTTAGGCGGTGCCGTTGGTCTTGTTTCAGGCTTACATCGCTATTCATTAGGCGGTTTTACCGCTCTGGCCTGTGCCATTTCTTCTATTACCGAAGGCCTGTTAGCCGGTCTGTTTCAAAAGTTTTATAAACGCAAATTAATACCTTGGCCCATAGCCCTAGGTATCGGCTTCTTTGGCGAAATTATCCAAATGCTCATCATCTTATTAGTAGCCGAACCCTATCATATGGCAGCCGCTCTCGTCGGTGACATTGCCGTACCTATGACCATTGCTAACTCTCTTGGTCTTGCTCTTTTCATGAAAATCATCAAAGATGGCTTACACCAACGGGAAACGCAAAAGGCCAATCAAAGTCAAAATATTTTGTCTATTGCTCGTGAAACGGTTCGTTATTTCCGCAAAGGCTTAACGCCTGAATCTGCTAATGCAGTCGTACAAATTATCAAAAAGCACAGTTCTTATGATGCCGTTTCTATTACTGACACGACGCACGTACTAGCTTATATCGGAGCTGAAGCTAATCATCATGCCCCTGGGGTAGCTGACCATTTAACAAATGTAACCATTCATTCTCTCACGTCGGGCACTATCCATATTGCCTATTCACATGATGAAATTGGCTGTACAGATCCTCATTGCACCTTAAACAGTGCCATTGTCGTTCCTTTAAGTATTAACGGGCGTATCATCGGCTCGCTTAAAATGTACTATACGGACACAACTCATTATCCCGATTCATCCGATGTAGCCTTTGCTCAAGGGCTAGCCGATTTATTTTCTACCCAGCTAGAATTAACAGAGATTGATCAACAGCGTCAATTAACAGAGGCCGCTAAAATGCAAGCGCTCCACACGCAAATCAATCCCCATTTCTTATTTAATACTTTAAATACAATTTCGTCCTTAATACGAACTAACCCAGAATTAGCACGACGTTTACTCATCAAATTTTCCCAAATGTTTCGTTTCACCTTGCAATATACAGGGCGTGTTATTTCCTTTGCAAAGGAATGGGACCAAGTAAGTGGCTTTTTAGAAATTTCACTGGCCCGCCATGGAGATAAACTCTTTGTGACCCATAATATTGCTCCTGCCATTTTCAGCTTTGGCATTCCATCCCTTACCTTACAACCGATTATTGAAAATTCCATTAAGCATGGCTTACAGCCACGTGAAGTGGGGGGCTCTATTGCCATTGAAGGCACGATGACAGAAACAGATATTATTATAACTGTTACCGATGATGGTGTCGGCTTTCAGGGAGATCCTAATTATTATTTGGAGCAACCACCAGAAGGTCACATTGGTTTGAGCAATGTACATCATCGCCTTCAAGGGCTGTATGGCGCTCCATATGGTCTCACCATTTCTTCAATTCCTGAAGAAGGCACAACTGTAACTATTCGCCTTCCCAAAATTCAACCAGAACCTGAAAAGGAGGTCCTATGATTCGCACCATTCTAATTGATGACGAAGCACCAGCGCGCGACGAGCTACGCTATCTACTCACTACGAACCACAGTACCACCATTGATATCATTGGAGAAGCCGACAATGCCACTTCTGCAATTTCACTAATTACTCGTGAAAAACCACAATTAATCTTTTTAGATATTCACATGCGTGGTCTATCTGGCCTAGAATTGGCAGAGGTCATTCGTGATATTTCGCCAGACAGTCGTATTATCTTTGCCACGGCTTACGATGAATATGCCCTTAAAGCATTTGAGCTACAAGCCTTAGACTATGTAGTAAAACCCATTGAAGAAAATCGCTTATCCAAGGCTATCCAACATGTAATCAAAGCTTTATATCCGCAAGGTCTACCTAGTGAAAAAAATGCATCTATACAAGAGGATATTGCAATTACGGCCACGCCCCCTACCGCTTCCGCTGATAACACGCCAACGGTACGTACTAATAAACTAGCGGTAGATGATGGTGCACACATTCTCTTGATTGACTTAGACAGTATCGCCTATATTACAGGAGAATCAGGACGATTAGAAGTCCATACGGATTCTGGGAAATATGGCTCTAACAAAACGTTGACAGAGTTACAAGAGCGCCTTCGTGGCACTTCACTTTACCGCGTGCACCGTAGCTATATTGTGAACCTTAACAAAGTGCGTGAAGTCGTACCATGGTTTAAAGGCACCTATTGGCTTCGCTTGCCACAGCAAACGGCTAAAGGACAAGAACTGGTAGACATTCCTGTAAGTAAAGCACAAGTGAAGTTGATAAAAGAGTTGCTAGGGATTAACTAAGTTTGGCTAAAAAAACTACATAAAGTATTGATAAAAGTAAAGCGAGAGGTCTCCCTCACGACCAGCTAGGAAAGATAGCAATGGTCGCTACGCGAGGCCTCTCGCTTTGCTTATCCTCTGTACTTTATGTAATTTCTATTCAAACCTATATCAGGTTAATCCCTAGCAAGCTCTTTTAGTGAGAGGTAGAAAGATAGCAAAAAAACGAGGAGACTCTAGTAGCCATCACGTTTCAGATTAGGCTAGAGGAGTCTCCTAATTTTATTGTAAGTAGTTGTAATGAGATTCTAATGTTAGATGAATGTTAGGCTACAGAAAATGGTATTGACTTATGCATTTTCTGTTTCCATATTAGTTACTTCTTCCGCTTCAATATCTGCTTCGGTTCTAAAGTCTTGTGGTTGTTTTGCCAAGCGAATCCAACTGCGAACGGCTTCAACCATAACGATAGCAACGAGGATAAGCATAAGAATACTTACACCGACAAGCATCCACTGACCTTCTGGAATATAGTTATAGACGATATTTTCATAGTCCGCCATAACTGTAATAACTGCGATAAAGATACAAGGAATCAATGTTACCCAAGCGTAACGTTTGTGACCAAGGTGCATAATAACAGTAGTACCGATGGCAAGCCCCATAGTAGCTAACAACTGATTAGATACACCAAATAATGGCCAAATGGTTCCGATATTGCCTTGTAATACGAGGTAACCCCAAGTGAAACATACAAGGAATGACGCAATATAAACGCCTGGTAACCAATGAGCATCTTTCATTTTAGGGAATGCCATACCTAATAATTCTTGTACCATATAACGGCTTACGCGTGTACCAGTATCGATTAATGTCAAGATGAACAAAGCTTCGAACATGATACAGAAATGGTACCAGTAACTCATAAGGTGAGCCATGCTTGGAATTTGAGAGAAGATATGAGCCATACCAACAGCCAAGGACACTGCACCACCTGGACGATGCATTAAGTCTTCCCCTACCATAGCGGATAAAGCTGGCAATTCATGAACTTGAAGTCCTAACGCATTAAATGTTTCAGTTGTAGAGTTAATTGCGAAATAGTCACTTGGATGTAAGCTAGTAGCTGCAATCAACGCCATCATAGCGATAAATGCTTCAGTAAGCATAGCGCCATAACCAATTGGTAACATTTCTTTTTCATTGGTAATCATTTTAGGGGTTGTACCTGTGGAAACGGTAGCATGGAACCCAGATAAGGCACCACAAGCAATCGTAATGAATACGAATGGAATAGCAGAGCCACTAAGTACAGGGCCACCACCATATACATAATCAGAGAAAGCTGGCATTTGAAGAACAGGCATTACGATAATAATACCAAGTGCTAATGCGCCGATAGTCCCTACTTTCATGTAAGTAGATAAATAACCACGAGGTGCTAATAACAACCAAACTGGCAATGCTGCTGCAAAGAAGCTATATACAGCTAACATAATTTGAATGGAATGACGATCCCAAGTGAAATAAGGTGCTAATGAGGAATGTGCAATGTCTGGCCCATAAATAACAGCGGCCATAATCAAAGCAACACCAATAACAGTGGCTTCACGAATTTTACCAGGGCGAATCCAACGAAGATACACACCAATGAATACAGCAATTGGAATCGTAGCACTCACTGTAAAAAAGCCCCAAGGAGAGTTTTCAAGAGAGTTAGCTACTACTGCTGCCATCCCTGCCATGGTAATAATAAGCAAGAATAGAGTCGCTAGTAAAGTGCCCATACCAGCTAAGCTAGAAATTTCAGATTTCGCAATATCCGCAATGGATTTACCATTATAACGTACGGAAGCAAATAATAACACGAAATCGTGAACAGCCCCAGCTAATACGGAACCAATCAAAATCCAAAGCACGCCTGGTAAATAACCAAATTGTGCTGCAATAACTGGTCCCACTAAAGGACCTGCCCCAGCAATGGCAGCAAAATGTTGACCAAAGGTTACCCATTTATTGGTAGGTACATAGTCAACCCCATCATTAATAGCTACCGCTGGTGTTGTCCGATATTGGTTAACCGTCAATACTTTGGCAGCTATGAAGGACCCGTACAAGCGATATGCGATCGCAAGCACTAGGGCCGATACAATAACTAAATAAAGCCCGTTCATTTCCATCTGTAGGAACCTCCTAAAATAAAATAAGTGCAATGGTAAGCTGAGATTCTCTTGTGATAGATTGTCCGCTCACAAGTTACCTTGTCATCTCATCTTCATCTGATAGCATTGTATGTTATTTTAAACATCTGGTAAACGAATTTTCTATGAATGGAACAAATCGGGCTATCAACGGAAATAAAGTTTGTCAAAAAGAAATGAAAAACTACTCATAAACTAAAAAGCCATAACAAAATGTAAGTTATAGTTCTTCATCTTGTTACGGCTTATTTTTATTTTTTGGAATCTAAGGGCACGATTGAAATAGTGTAGCCTAACGGCTTTAATACTTTAAATAAAATTACAATGCGCTCTTATAGATGTTCAAAATATCTTCTGTTGTAAAGTTTGTATATGATGTTGGGTAGCGGTTTGATTTTTCCGCAATGGCTGGTAAATCTTCTGCGGGAATCCCTACTTCAGTCAAGGTTGTTGGTGCACCAAGGCTCTTGAAATAAGCCCGTAATGCTTCAATGCCCGCTAAGGCTAATGCCTCATCACTGTCGTAGTCACTCCGCTTTAAGCCCCACACATTGGTAGCAAAGCGCACAAAGCGTGCCACATGATCTTTATAAATGTAGCGAAGTAGCATAGGGTGAACAATAGCAAGGCCAGCCCCATGAGCAATATCATGGAACGCAGATAAGGAATGTTCAATCTGATGGGCCATCCAGTCCTGTTTTTTACCTAAGCCCATAATACCATTAAGAGCAATCGTAGCCCCCCACATCAAATTGGAACGAGCTTCATAATCTGTTGGATTCTTAACTGCAATATCAGCATTTTCCATAATATTCTTAAAGGCTGCTTCAATCATAGCGTCACTTAAATTATTCGTTTCAGGCAAGGAGAAATACTGCTCCATCAAATGGGATAACATATCACAAATACCATTTACTAGCTGTTCTTGTGGCATTGTATATGTATATGTAGGATCTAGATAAGAAAATTGTGGGAATAGAGCATCGCCAAAACCGCCCATTTTCTTCTGTAGCTCCCAATTAGTAACTACACCACGGTTATTCATTTCACTGCCTGTAGCCGACATCGTTAAAACAACCCCAATAGGCAAAGCTTCTGTTACGTTTTCACGTTTCATAAACATATGCTCCCACCAATCAAAATCAGGCGCTGTTTTCGCTACACCAGCAATAAATTTAGAGCAGTCAATAACGGAACCACCACCAACAGCCAAGACAAAGTCAACATTATGTTTACGGCACAAATCAGCACCTTCCTGCACTTTTTCCATGCGAGGATTAGACATAATACCGCTTAATTCAACGACAGTTTTACCAGCAGCTTGTAATTGAGCCTTAACGGCATCATAAATACCGTTCTTTTTAATGCTACCACCGCCATAGGTGAGTAACACCGTTTTGCCATAGCGAGCTAATTCCTCACTAAGTTGACTTACACAATCTTTGCCAAATACAATCTTCGTTGGGTTATAAAAAGTAAATGCGTCCATAGGGACCTCCTTTATATTCATATCCATATGCAGTAAACCGGTCATGCGTGGCACAACCGGTTCCTGTTTTATTATCTTAATTGTAACGTAAATTAGCTATAGATACAACGAAACATTTTATTATTTTTCTCAATATTTCTTTCGCTGCATGTCTATTTCAATAGCTGTATGTCTATTCCAATATATGATTTATCTTAATGAAGTTCCACAGCATATGTAATACGTCGTTCGTACATTTCATTGGCTTTTGTCAACGATTCCTGAAACGTCGCCATATTCACATCATTAGGTGCGAATTGTGGTTCAATACAAATTCCACTGTATTGTTCATAGACTTCACCTTGACGACCTTCATCAGCTAGCCAGTTACCTGTATATAGTTGGAAGCCCGGTGCATCTGATAAAACATGTAATGTCAAATCCGCTACCCGAAACGAACCGCAACGTTGTACTTCCACCGGCGAATGACTCATCATACCATTATCAGACAACGCCAATGTATTGGGCGCTCGCAACACATAATGATGATCGTAGCCACGATAAGCCGCTAATGGTGCTTGATACTGACGCAAGGCGTCACCTATAGATTGCCATGCACGAAAATCAAAAGGACTTCCTTCCACGGAAACAATCTCACCAGTTGGAATTTGATTATCGCCAAATGGTAAATATTGGGATGCATTCAATTGAACTTCATGGTTTGTTATTAAGCCTTGATCAGCGGCAACCATAGCCCCATTGACATGAGGTAGAGCGGCTGTACCATTCAAGTTAAAATAACTATGACCTGTAATATTGACTACTGAATTTTCTGAAGTCATGTATTGATACGTTAATCGTAACTCAGCTCCATCTACTTCCACCAATAGCTGAACCCGCAAATCGCCAGAAAATCCATCATCTTGACCTCGTAAGGTAGTAGCGAGCACTATTTTTTCATAATTGACTTCTTTGCGTTCACTATTAGGTACCAATTGCCAAAGAGCAAAACTTAAACTACATTCACCGCTATGCAATAAATTAGGCCCATTATTAGGTGTCCACGAATAGGTTTTATCATCAATTTCACAGCGAGCACCGCCAATGCGATTAGCTACGCGCCCTACAGTAGCGCCTAAGTAGGCATCACCTTGTTCATAGCCACGAAACGTATCATAACCTAGCACAATGTTTCGTTTCAAAGGTTTTACAATAAAATCTACAATAGTGGCGCCACGATTTAAAATCCGAACTATTAATTGTTCCGTTTCTAATTCATATAGCTTGACAGCCTCACCTTTTTTTGTCTTACCCCAATCATACCGCTTCATTGTGTCACCTCATCAACCGCCGATGCGCCACATAGCACGTTTAGGTACATCCATATCAGCGCCATCATGTTGCTCTTTACGCAATTGTAAAACTTCAACAATATACTGTGCCAATTCTTGCGCTGTTTTACCTTGACGAACTAAACCTACTAAATCAGCTTCATCATCACGAAGCAAACAAAGGCGTAAACGACCATCAGACGTTAAACGCACTCGATTACATGAGTCACAATAACTATGGCTCATAGGGAAAATAAAGCCCACTAAATTACCTTGTGGCAGACGATAATACGTGGCCGGGCCAAAGCCTGTCACGTCCTGCGTCTTAGGCGCTGGTCCTACAGGAACTAGTTTACCACCACATAATCGTTCCAGCTGTTGCTGCCACATATCAAACGTAGGTCCTCTAAATTTCTCGCCTTGAAATGGCATGTATTCGATAAATCGCCAGATTACAGGCCATTTTTTCATATAGGCTAATAAAGAGCGCACCATATCATCGGACAATGTTTCCATCAATACAGTATTAATTTTTACTGTTTTAAACCCTGCCTGCAAGGAGGCTTCAATTCCATCAATAACGGCTTGTAACTGCCCTGTACGGCCAGTACGCTCATCAAATGTTTTTTCATCGACAGCATCTAAGCTAATATTGACCCGCTGTAAACCAAGTTTGCATAGACTATCCGCTCGGTTAGCCAACAAACTGCCGTTCGTAGTCATCGATATATCCTCAAACCATTGACGTTCTTGCAACTTAGCTAACAAGGTATCAAGTTGCGGATATAGTAATGGCTCACCCCCTGTCAAACGCAACGCGCGTATCCCCAATTCATGAAAGGCTTCTAAAATAACAAGCCACTCATCAGGTGTTAGCAAATTGGTTTGACTCTCTGGGGTAATGGCTTCTGGCCGGCAGTAAGGACAGCAAAAATTGCAGGCTTCCGTTAGTGATACACGCACATATTCAATTGTTCGTTGCCAACTATCTTGTACCATCCGAACGCTCCTATGGGCTATTTAATTAGCCACTTCTTCTACCACAACAGTATCGCCAACTTTAATCGTGCCACCGCTTAACACTTTAGCAAAAATTCCCTGGGTTGGCATAATACAAGAACCCACTTGCTTTTGGATTTCACAGCCAGAATGACATTCCTTGCCAATCTGAGTCACTTCTAACAGTACATCGTCACCTACAAATAAACGCGTACCGACAGGTAATTCATATAAAACAACGCCTTCAATTGTAATGTTTTCAGCAAAATCACCAGGGTTTACATCCGCCCCCTTAGCTCGCATTAAATCAATACTTTGAATGCCTAACAAACTAATTTGGCGATGCCATTTACCAGCATGTGCATCCCCTTCCATGCCAAAGTCAGTAATTAACTTGGCTTCTGGAATATTATGTTTCTTCTGTCCTTTTTTTTCGCTAATGGAGATCGCAATAACCTTTGCCATAATATATATTAGTTCCTTTCTATGACCTACTAAGTCTTAGCTGTACATAGCCCTAAATACTCCGATGATACAAATACCTAGCAAATTTACGGCTGCATGCTACTACGCTTAGTATGCCACTGTATCAATCACTTTGTATGTTGCTCTGGCAACACTGTATAGATTGATTTCTATATAATAGCTATTATAACACGATATAGGTAACTTAAACATGTTTACTTGTTAATTTTACAAAAAAATCTGACATGACCTAAATTCTAAGTCATGCCAGATTTAATATAGTGCAGCGTATGTAATTACACATAATGCAACGTATTTAATTACACATAATGTAGTGCTTCACTATTTTACTATTCATACCCTTACTTTTTAGTCAAACTTTATGCTAATTAATTATTCGCATAATAATTAATTAAGCAACCGGCTGCAATAATATCCTTTTCATCCTGCTCAATATCACCAAGTGTTAAGGTAATCTTTTGTACACCACTTTCACCAATTACATAACCAGTAAATGTAGTATCATCACTCAATAGGATATCACGTACTTTTGGTACCCAAACAAGATCATGCACTGTAATTTTCTTAGCATCATCTTCATTAATTAAAAATGGTAACATACCCCAGTTCATTACATTACTACGATAGCGTTTAGTCGCATATTCTTGTGCAATATTAGCGGCCCCACCAAGTACACGTTGACAAGATGCTGCTTGTTCACGAGCCGAACCATCACCTGGTTTATTAGCATAAATAACACTACCAATTGACGTACTATTCACAAACTCAGCTACATCTCCAGTGTATGAAACAGCGTCTTTAACCACTTCATATAATTTAACTAATTCTGGACTATTTTCTCCATCTTGACGAGCTTTTTCAATATCTCTAACAGCTTTTGCACGACCCACGTATTCAGGTACTTTTCTACTTAAAGCAAATTCAGATAAGGCATATGGATCTGAACGGTAGGAAGATGTTTCCCCTGATGGAATTAATTCGTCAGTCGTTGTCACTGGATCATCAATATATGCTGCTACTTTAAGAAGTAAATTTTCCTGTAGTGGCTCAATTTTTGGCCAAGCTTTAATGGATGGTGCATAAATTAACTGTTCTTCTTTGTTGCCTTCACCAAATCCTGCATACACTTTATTTTCATATGGCTTAGCATCATAATGGAATTCTGGCACAGAATCATCATAATCAATTTCAGTAGCCGGTGTTAATGCGCCTCCATGAATTGCGGTAGCGGCTACCGAGCGAGCATCCATAAGGGCCACAGATGAAATCTGACCATTACCAGGTTTCGAACCTTCACGATTAGGGAAGTTACGAGTTGCATGGCGCACGCTAAAACCTTCATTATTTGGCGTATCCCCTGCACCAAAGCAAGGCCCACAGAATGCAGTACGTACAATAGCCCCTGCTTCCACTAAATCAACCAAGGCCCCGTTTTTCATAAGTTCTAGATAAATTGGCTGACTGGAAGGATATACGCTAAATGCGAAGCGGCCATTACCTACACTTTTACCACCAACAATATTAGCCGCTGCCACCAAGTTTTCATATAAACCACCAGAGCAACCTACAATAATCCCTTGGTCGGAATGTAATTTACCATCATAGTATTTATTAGTAAGACCTAAAGACAATGATTTATTATCTAATTGAGCAATCGCATTCTCTTCGATAGTGCGTAATAAGTCAATACCGCCTTCATTAATCTCTTTAATCGTATACACATTACTAGGGTGGAACGGCATAGCAATCATAGATTCAATCGCATCTAAGTCAACCATAACAACACCATCATAATACGTTACATCGGCTGGTTTCATTTCACGATATGCTTCTGGACGTCCATGGATTGTTAAGAAGTCTTTCACTACAGTGTCAGTCTGCCAAATTGTGGACAAGCAGGTAGTTTCCGTACTCATAACGTCAATGCCATTTCTAAAGTCCATAGACAAGGATGCTACCCCAGGTCCGATAAATTCCATAACTTTATTTTTAACTAAGCCCGTAGCAAATACAGCTTTTTCAATTGCTAAGGCAACGTCTTGTGGCCCTATACCATGTTTTGGTTTGCCTTTTAAATAAATAGCAATAACTTCAGGTCGTTTAATATCATAAGTACGCCCTAACAATTGTTTTACTAATTCAGGACCGCCTTCGCCAATAGCCATGGTTCCTAAGGCTCCATAACGAGTGTGGCTATCTGAACCTAAAATCATTTTGCCACCACCGGCCATCATTTCACGCATATATTGATGAATAACAGCTAAATGAGGTGGTACATAAATGCCACCAAACCGTTTAACTGCGGATAGACCAAATACATGATCATCTTCATTAATCGTGCCACCTACAGCGGCTAAACTATTATGACAGTTAGTTAATACATACGGAATTGGAAATTTATCTAAGCCACTGGCAATCGCCGTTTGAATAATACCCACATAGGTAATATCATGAGATGCTAATGCATCAAATTTAATGCGTAAATCATTCATGCCTTCCGCCTGCTGATGGGATTCCAAAATTGAATACGCTATGGTACCACGACGAGCATCTTCCTTATTCACTGAAAGGCCCTGCTGCTGTACCATCTCTTCGGTCATTAGTTGACCATTAATTAAATACATACCATTTTGTAACGAAACCATGTTTATCCCTCCATTTTACAATGTAACTCATTTTATAATTCACTAAAACCAATTTACAACTATACCTATATCACCTATTATCTATCCCTTAGATATATGTTATACTTATACTTAACTACTTATATCAATAGGAGAAAACTATGGATGATAAAGATTTATTATTACTAAAAACCTTATATGAAGAAAAAAATATTACCCATACAGCTCGGCGAATGTTCCTATCGCAACCAGCCTTAAGTGATAGGCTACGACGTTTAGAAAAGGAATTTAACTGCACTATTTTAATCCGTCGTCCTCGCGGAATCGAGTTTACTACCGAAGGCGAATATTTATATCATTATTTTATGAAAGCCCTTAACTCCTATGAAGCTACCAAGGAGTTCTTAGCTTCCAAAGATCATATTGCCAAAGGTCTCATTCGCATAGGTTGTTCCAATGTTTTTTCTAAATACCATATGCCCAAATTACTTCACGAATTCAAGCAAACATATCCAGCCATAGATATTCAAATGAAAAGTGGCTACAGTCACAATCGCTATCGTGACTTTCTTGAAGGAGATCTTCACGTTTGCATCGTCCGTGGTGATCACAATTGGACAGAACATAAAAAACTGCTTTGGCAAGAACCACTATGTGTCTTTAATAAAACACCTATTTCTATCGAGGATTTGCCCAAGCTACCTTATATTCATTATCAAACGGACTCCCTCTTACAATCCGTCCTAGATGATTGGTGGTATGCTCATTTTCAAAAACCCCCTAAAACGGCCATTGAAGTAGATGCTATGGATACAGCTTTAAAATTAGTGCAACAAAATCTAGGCTATACCTTCCTATCCCAAAGCTGTGGTCAGGATACCCCTGACGTTATAGCGGAACCATTAATTGATCTTGAAGGAAACTTTTTGTTAAGAAAAACGTGGATGTACTATCGCCATTCCTATGAACAATTATCAGCCGTAAAAACATTTGTAGATTTTGTAATTAACTACACACAGCCCCTTTCACCCAAGCTATAATTCCTCTTTATGCATACATGATATCCCTAAACAAGATATAAGACAAACAGTTAATTATTTCAATCTACTATAAGCAAAATCTATTTCTAAAATCTTCAATGCATCCCTATATACTTAGATATATCCAAATAAACTACAATCAAAAATAAAAGGCCACTCTCGCCTGTTAACTAAAACAGTTAGAGAGCGGCCTTAAAAGTAACCAATTTTATTATGTTAATCGTCTTCTTCAACAGGCTCCTCTTTACCGAAACCATTGAAGATTAAATTAAGCACAACTGCGGTCAAACTACCAAGTGTAATGCCACTATGTAAAATAACAGAAGTCCAGCTTGGGAAATTATGATAGAAATTAGGCTCTGTTAAGGTAACCATACTCATCCCAATACTTACAGCAACTAACATTAGATTGTAGTTACCTTCAAAATTAACCTTAGATAAAGCGCGAATACCACTAGCAATAATCATACCAAACATAGCAATACCTGCCCCACCTAATACAGAGTTTGGAATGCACGCTACAATGGCCGCCATTTTAGGTACAAGACCTAATACTACAAGAATTAAACCAGACATAGCGACTACAAAACGACTTTTTACACGAGTTACCGCTAACAAACCTACGTTTTGCGCAAATGCAGTGTATGGGAAGCTATTAAAAATACCGCCCAACATAGTGGATAAACCATCGGCACGCAAACATTTAGCCAGACCTTTACGACCCATTGGCTTACCTACAATTTCACCAATCGCTACACAGTCGCCCGTAGTTTCCACCATAACTACAATCATTACAATAATCATAGAAATAATGGCCCCTACATCGAAGGTAGGATAGCCAAAAGAGAATGGTGTAATGAAACCAATCCAATCAGCCGTCGCCACTTCACTAAAATCAGCTACCCCTAGAAGAGTGGCAACAATAGTACCACCAATTAGGCCTACTAATACAGAAATATTACTTAAAAAGCCTTTACAGAATCGATATACCAGAATAACCATAGTCAAAGTTAAAAATGCTAAAAACAAACTCATGGGACTTGCAAATTCAGGTGATGTAGGCTTCGCATAGCCGGTAATCCAACGAACAGAAACTGGCAATAAGGTAATCCCTATAATGGTAATAATAGTACCAGTTACCACTGGTGGGAATAAGCGTATCAATCGACTAAAATACGGAGCTACTAAAAAGGTAAACAACCCCGCCACTATAATGGCACCATAAATGGCGGTCATCCCTCCTTGAGAGCCAATAACTATCATAGGTGTTACCGAAGCAAAGGTGACCCCTTGGATCATAGGAATTCTAGCCCCTACTTTCCAAAAACCTAGGGTTTGAATTAATGTAGCAATACCACAAGTAAATAAATCTGCATTAATCAAATGAATTAGCTGCTCTGCAGACAAATGCATAGCCTGTGCTACGATGATTGGCACGGCCACCGCCCCTGCATACATGGCTAATACATGTTGCAAGCCATAGGCAAACAACTGCGATGTAGGCAACATTTCATCGACGGGATGAACAGCCTTTTTAACGTCTTCGCTCATGAGAACCCCCTCATACAAAATACCATTATACCTATTTATACATAGTTGCTACTTTAGAAATATTTATAGAAATTCTAACAATATAAATCAACCTGTGAACCCTTCTACTACACCTACAAAGATATCAGTTTTATAGGTCCTATAATTTATAAATTACACTTGCTTTTTAATAAATATTTCTAATTTAACACCAACTATATATTCCTTATATTTATTAAACAACGATTTTTCCCCTTTGTCAAAACCTATTTTCTCATAATAAGACTAAATTTTAAGAATACATGCTTCACATCTTTTTACAAAGTCGCAAAAGTATGATATAAAGAATTGTATTCATTTTTATTGTTTTCAAATAACTAAGGAGTTTTCGACTATGAAGTCTATGATTAATTGGGTCAATATTATTTTAAAAGACTATAGCCGTCACAATATTTCACGGTTATCAGCTGAAACAACGTATTATATTATTTTATCGATAGTACCATTTCTAATCATTGTCTTAACTGGTATTACCGTATTTCTCAACCATAACACGGATGTACTCAATCAATTAGTAGATTTATTGCCACCGGATTCTCAACATACCTTAACAGAATTAATTGATGATTTGACACAGAATCAAAGTACCACCCTCTTTTCAGTGGGTATTATCACTGCCTTTTGGACTTTATCAGCCAGTACACGATCTTTAATTAATGCCCTTAACACAATGCTGGGACTGGATCATATTGAAGAAGGCATTGTTAAAATGTATAGCAAAGCCTTATTCTTTACCTTGATTGGGGCTATTACAGGTTTCTTAGGCCTTATTCTCTCCGTGTACGGCCAATCCTTCCTACAATTATTTGGCAATTTCTTCGGCATCTCCAAAGACGTAATCAATTTGGCAGCTGCCTTTACAACCTTATTGCCACTAGTATCTTTTACTCTGTCCTTAACCTTATTTTATCACTATGCACCACGCCATAAAAAAGGAAATGTTATCAGCTGGAAACGTTCCTTTGCAGGAGGCTTATTAGCTACGGTTTTATGGCTACTATTAACAGTAGGCTATCGTTTTTACATCACAAATTTCGCGGGTGGCTCTGCCACTTACGGGCCTCTCGTAGGCATTATGATCCTCTTTATTTGGATTAACTTATCGGTTCAAACCATTCTTATTAGTGCTGAAATTATTCGCAATAGAGATTTAGACAGCGACCTAAAAAAAGAAGCTATTGACCATCAATTAGATGAGCTACTCCAAGATGAAGAAAAGAAAGAACAAGAAAATCGCGATAAAGAGAAAGTAGCCAACGAAACAGCAAAAGCTAACGATAACACATAATTATATAAATAAAAAGACAAGCTAGAAACTACTAAATAATTTTCTATAGCTTGTCTTTTTTATTATCTTATTTAATTTATTTTATTAAATTGCTTTTTAACTTTTTACTTATCGGCTAACTTTATTTATTTTCTTTCAACCACTGCAAAGCGTACTGAGCATACATAGCCGCCCCCATTGGCAAAGCGGACTCATCAATTTTGAAGAAATTACTATGGTGAGAATGAACCGCATCAAGGTCAGGGTTAGCAATACCAAAGAAGGCAAAACAACCCGGTTTTTCTTCTAAATAATAAGCAAAATCTTCGCCACCCATAGTTTTTTCCATAAGAACTACATTCTCTTCACCGAATAAATCAGCGCCCACTCGATGAGCCAATTCAGAACAAGCAGGTTCATTAATAGTAGGAGGTACCATCTGACGGAATGAAGCTTTGGCCGTCGCTCCATACGCTTTTGCGGTTTCTTCAGCCATTTGTCCCATGGCTTTCTTTAACTCTTCACCTATGGCCGGTTTGAAATAACGAGCAGTTCCTTCCAACTTAGCACGGCCTGAAATGACATTATAACGATCACCACTTGTCATTTTACCAATTGTAACAACTACAGAGTCTAATGGACTAAAATGACGAGAAACAATAGTCTGCAAATTCATAACAATGGCAGAGGCTACTACCGTTGCATCCACAGTTAAATGAGGTTGTGCACCATGGCCGGCTTTCCCTTCTACTTCAATATTAATCTCAAGTGCTGCTGCCATGCGCTCACCAGCTTCTACAGATACTTTGCCAGCTGGCAAATCAATCCAAATATGCCCGCCAAATACGCTGTCTGTTTCAGCAAACCAGGTACCAAATTTCTTCATAAATTCAGCCCCTTCAGCGCTTTCTTCTGCAGGTTGGAATACAAGATATACCTTGCCTTCAATTTCATGTTGCAATGTTTTAAGCATTTTAGCCGCACCTAATAAAATCGCCATATGACCATCGTGGCCACAAGCATGCATTTTACCAGCATGCTGTGATGTAAAATCACAACCAGTTTCTTCCGTTACATTAAGTGCGTCAATATCAGCACGCAACATAATTGTTTTACCTGGCTTAGGTCCTTCAATCCAAGCTACTAACCCTGTATTTTTTTCAGGGTTAATTTCATACGGAATGCCTAATTTATCCAATTCACCAGCTAAGTATTTTGTCGTCTCTTGCTCTTCAAAACTCACTTCTGGATATTGATGCAAATAGCGACGCCAAGCAATAATATCTTTTTCATATTCTTTTTGTAATTCTTTAACAGCTGCTACCGTACTGGTAGCGTCTGTAATTTTAGTATTTATCATTGATTCCATATATTCTCCTCCAATCTCTTTGGCTTTCATAGTAGAATAATTGAGCCTTCTTGTCAAGTTTTCCTACTCAAATACTATGATTTATTTTCAGCCTTCCTTTTATTTTTGTGTTATACTTGGTAATATATGTATTAACAAGCATCAAAGGAGTTTTTTATGGATTTTACTTTATTTCCTTATTTTCTAATCTCTTCCATTCTTCTGACCTTGGCACCAGGGCCTGACAATTTATATTTGCTAGCTAAAAGTATAGCTGATGGTGCTAAAGCTGGCATTATCTTAGCAGGCGGTCTTGCATCGGGCATTATATTTCATACAACATTAGTCATTCTAGGTGTAGCTGCCTTAGTAAAAAGTTCACCTATCGCCTTTTCTCTGTTAAAATATGTAGGCGCGGCTTATTTATTTTATCTTGCTTGGGGTGCTTTTACAGCAAACGTATCTGAAACCACCCCAACAGAAATAGAAACAACTGAAGCGACTACAGCAGAAATAGCAACAACTGAAACAGCTACCGCAGAAATAGCAACAACTGAAACGGCTACAGCAACCCAAAATACAACAGAACTTACTACACACAAAAAGGAAACTGCAGCAATAGAGCGGTCTGAAACGGGATTTGCTATTTACCGTAAGGGTTTGATTATGAACATCTTAAATCCAAAGGTCTTATTATTTTTCTTAGCCTTTTTACCACAATTTGTAAGCCCTAATAGTGAAAATCCTAGTTTATCCATTGCTTTTTTAGGTGCCACCTTTAGTTTACAAGCCTTTGTCCTGTTCAGCCTTATCGCCCTATGTGCCGGCAAGTTACGCGGCTTTTTACATCAAGGCCCTAGTTCACAACGCCTATTAAATCGCATACAAGGTATCGTCTTATTATGCATTGGTGGCTTATTGCTATTCTTTTAAAAACGTTATTCTTTAAAAACTAGATGTTACAGTTGCATATTATAATACTATTATAATTTAATAAAAAAGGATGTAACCTTACATGAATCACTCTCATGTAATAGTTACATCCTTTTAATTATTTAACCCAAGTTACAATATCTTCAATCGCTTGGCGTGTCTTTTCACGATGAGGTTCTTCATCACGATAGCCAAAGCCCGCCATAACGGATACACCAAAATGATTAGTATCCACGATACCTTCTGTGGCGAGTAATTCTTCTACCGCTTTAATATTAAAGCCTTCAATCGGACAAGAATCAATGCCAAGCATTGCCGCAGCAGTCATCATATTGGCCAACGCAATATACGTTTGTTTGCTCGCCCAATCATAAATAGCCCGATCACTTTCTAACAAGTTAAAATCATTCTGCTGAAAATTGCCATATGCTTGACGCATCATATCCATAACTTCATCAGGCATATGTTTGATGTCCTTCATAATATGTGTAATGTAGGGAGCATCAACGACAGTATCGACTTTTTTACGAGCCAATAAAATCACAAAATGACTAGCTCCCTTTAAACTATTTTGACCGCCCCAAGAAATAGGTAGTAATTTCTCCTTTAACGCTTGATTTTCAATCACTAAAAATTTCCATGGTTCAAAACCAAAAGAGCTTGGTGATAAACGGGCTACTTCTAAAATTGTATTAAAATCTGCCTCTGGTATTCTTTTGTTTTCATCAAACTTCTTGCAAGCATATCTAAAATTAAATGCCTCTAAAATATCTTTAGATGTAATATTCATATATATCTTCCTTTCAAATGTAGTAATACATAAGCTACACAATATACATAGTAGCACCTCGCTAAATAGCCTGATAATTTAATTACTAAATCATCAAACAACTATATCGATATATTTAGTATACCATACTACATTAAACACTTGAAGGAAATAAAAATATCTATTAAACATAAAACTTTAGAACTCTACTATGACTATAAATTCGAATGAAATAATTATTTAAATATCAATAATTAAATTTTTTACTTGCCGATTAACTCAGCAAAACTTTGACTCAAAATGATTTCTTGAGTAGCTTTATCAGGGACAAGCTCACTCAAAACATGCCAAGCCTTATCATACGTAATTGAAGTTTCAAACTGTGTATGTGGCCAATCACTGCCCCATAACAAACGACTTGGCCCAAATGCTTCTAATAATTTAGGTATTAATGTTTTAGCAATTGCTACATTATCCTCTAACGTTTTTTCCTTCTTCAAACGATACGAAGCTGAGATTTTAACCCACACTTGTCCTGTTTTACCAACTGACAATAAATATTTAAACCCTTCATCTTCTGCAGCTATATCTGCTGTCGGTTTTCCAAAATGATCAACAACTACTTTCACACCCGCCTCTAATAATGCATCAATTAACGGCTGTAACTGTATTGCATCAATGTGAAGCTCTACATGCCAACCTAACTGTTTTACATAATTTAGAATACGTGGCCATTCTCCTTCACGTAAGTTAGGAATTTCTCGAGCGTACAAATTAAGGCGAATCCCAACAATATTATACTTAGCTAATTCTTCTAGCTCTTTTAAAGTAATATCCGTATTTACAACGGCCACCCCATATAGCTTATTTGGATACTTTTTAATAGCCTCTACCATATAACTATTATCAAATCCTAAAAAGCTTGGCTGAATCAACATACCAGCTTGTAGCCCTTTAGATTCAAAGTTTGCAATAAAATCTTCAATACTTGCTTCATAGGATGGAGCATAACGCCGATCATTAGCTAACTGCAAATCTGGTGAAAAGACATGTGCATGTGTATCAACTTTCATAATAATACCTCCCTAACGAATAATCAGATTAATAACAAACGCATAAATAATAGCAGCGCCTAAACAGATAGGCACACCTCTGAAAATAAGTTTACTAAACATATCTACGCGTTCTTCCTCTTTTACTGTACTTAAAACTAAGCTACCACCTGATGAGAAAGGCGAAATTGCAGTAGCTTGCGCCCCAATAACAATGGCAGAAAATAAAACTATTGCATCTATCCCTGTTGCTTCTGCCAAACTTGGTACTAATGGGAATAATGCAGGCGTTACAACCCCCATAGTGCTAGAGAAGAATGACATAAAGCCACCTATAACAGCCATAACAATTGGTACAATCGGTTCTGGAATTGTATTGCTAACAAAGCTAGCAATCATTTTTACAGTACCAGCCTTAATTGCCACTGAAATCAACATTCCTACACCACAAATCATGATCAATGTTCCCCAAGGAACCATTTTTATAACTTCCTTTTCATCGCCTAATTTGAGCAGTAAAGCAAGAAGCGCAAACACAATGGCTACTAAACCTACATCAATAGACTTTTCTAACGTTTTCAAAATTTCTACTTGTGGGAAGAAAATTAGTAAAATAGGAAAAATTAACACAACAAAAATCATCGCAATTACTAAATATAAGGTTCTCCGCTGTTTATCATCAAAAGCTTCTGGTAGTGTTATATCCACTAAGTCTGTACTTCCCTCTCTACGGGTATTCAAAAGTATCATAATCCCTAGAACAATTAAAGGTACTAAGAAAGAAGCAAGAAATATTTGAAATTCATATCCATAAGCTGCTGCTTCATAACCAGCATTCTGCATTAAACCAATAAATACCACGCCACCAGGACTAATCATAAAGTTATTGCCACACAAAGCACCATAATTAACGGCTAAAGCACCAATTAATGGACTAAGGCCAGTCTTTTTACATAGCAACATTGTAATCGGTGTAAAAAAAGCCATAACAGCAAAAAATCCTGCCCCTAATGCAGCTAAAATTGTTGCTGCTACAAAAATTGCAAATGGTAACAACTTAGGAATACGCCGAGTCCGATATAACATATGTTGAGCTAGTTTTTCAAGCGTTCCATTAGTCATGGCAAAATTATAAAATAAAGAAATCGCTAAAATAACAAAGAAAATACTCATGGGCCACATTTTAATGACATCACCGGGTTTAATACCTAAGTAAAATGTGCCAATGATGTATGCAAAAGCAATCCCAAAAAATCCTGTATTAATTTTTGTTCTATAGCCTAAAGCTATCGCCACAACAATGGCACATAAAATTAAAACATTAACCATCAGTTAACCCCCTAACTACTTCTAATACCTAATAAATTACAGTAATTACAATTTCACATACAGTATATAACTATAAATCATGCGTAACAAATATCAATTACTTTACATCAGGAATAAAAAAAATCTATATCAGCCAGAAACATAATAAGCAAATATTAAAACAAAAAGGTCCGTCTAAGACTCGACGGACCTTTATTTTATAAGCTAATAATTTGTAAGCGTAAACCTAGAGGCTGCATAATTTTTAATAAGGTATCAACTTTTGGCATTGTTTTAAATGATTCTATGCGTGCTACTGAAGATTGAGGAATTCCACATTGTTCTGCCAATGCACGCTGACTTAATCCTAATTCATTACGCCTCTTAATAATTGTCGTTACTAAAGCGCTTAATTCCTCTATTTCTTCAATATCAAAGCGATTTTTTTCATCAATAGACTTAACATAATTTTTATAATCTTCCCAAGTTTTCATTTATATTCCCCCTTTTCGTTGTAAATAATCCCATATTTCTGAGTCCCCATTACCTTTCTCATAAAATTCAATATTATACACTTACATCACCTTACATTCCCTAGTCCAATGATAGCATATACGCTATCATTTTACAAACACTATTAAATACCTAATCTCCAGTACGCCTTATCCCTTTCTCTTATTTACTAGCTAGTTGCTGCAACTTAGCCACCCGTTTATATAGTGGCGGATGGTCACTAAATAGCTGATTAATAAATCCATGCGTATCTCCATAACGGCTTAATTTAGCTAGGGCCGATGCCAACTCTGTGCCTAGCCCCAATTCATAGGCGTAGCGATCAGCACGGTATTCAGCAATACGAGAGCCAAAAGGACTCAATAACACAAAAGCTGTATTAACAGCAGAATTCATGATTTTAACTATAAAATTCAAAATTAATATAATTAGCGTAAAGAACAAGGATAAAATATTAATAAACGGTATAAATCTGATGATGTTATGCACAAATACAATGAACCAAATAATGATGCTAAATAAACGAAGTACTAAGTTATACGCCGAAGCAATAGCGAACGAAGTCATTCCATATGTTGTATCACGATGAACTAAATGACTCAGCTCATGAGCTAACACGCCTTTTAATTCGGCGGGCTCCATTTCAGCTAATAAGCCAGCATAAACAACTACACGATCATGGCCCATAGCAAAAGCATTTATCTCGCCGCTTTGTCCCACATATAAACGGTATCGCTGCGGATTAACGCCCGCCCGTTGACACACATCCTCCCAACAGGCTATCAAATAGTCTCCCAAGTCCCCTTTTGGTTTTGTTATACCCTTAAAAGAAAGATGTAAACTCTGAATTGGTGGTAATTGATACAAAATAATAAAGGCTACAAATAACAAACCAATCCAAACACACGATATAGCAAAGCTATGTTCTGGCAAGTTAAAAGCCCGTAAAATTTCAAGAATAAAAGGTTGCTCCAATAAATTTTGAACACCAAATACCGCTAAAATACTATTTATAAAATGTAATACAACAGCGGCCACTATCCCATAAGCAAAAGCCGTTAAAATAACAAGTAAAATTCCCATAGCCACGCCTTTCTTAATACTTTCTCGGTATCTTATTATCTTCTATTTTTTCTATTATTTTTATTATTTTTTCTTTTCTTATCATTCACTTATTATATACTATAAAAGCTGCAATGAGCCCAACCAATGGTTGTACTCATTACAGCTTATGATATGTGTTAAAATTTACCTTTAATTTGTTCTGTTTTATCTTTCAACTTTTCCGTGCCTTTAATCGCTAATTCTTTAATAGCTTCTGTATTCGCACCACTGAAAGCATTAAATTCAGTTTCATTATTAGGATCAAAATAAGGTGCTTCTTTAAACCCTAATACAGAAGCCACAAACACCATTGGAATCTGTGCGATTTCACTATTATAACCCTTTACAACGCTATTATAAGCTTCTCGCTTTTCAGTCAAAATAGATTCATTCTGTGCAATATTCTGTAAAAATGTATTATAATTAGTGCTTGCTTTTAATTCAGGATATGTATTAGCCAATGCTTGAATAGAAGTAACTGCTTCTGAAGATGCTTTTGCCATTTCTACGTAGTTGCCAGACACTTTAAGTTGCATTAGCTTTTCATATTCCCCATAACTATTCACAAGCTCAGTGAACTGATTAACAATAGCTACCTTGCGTTCTACCACAACTTTAATATTAGATCTTGCTTCTTTAATTTCCTGATTTAAATTCTGAAGTCGATTGTATTTTTTAATAAAAAATACAATAAGTACAATTAAAATTACAGTTAATAAAAAACTCATTATAAAACTCCTCTCCTTACTTTTATTCATTATAGCAAAAACTTTACTATTTACAAAATTTTATTTATACACCCTTATAAAGTTCAGGAATATTTTCTAAAACTTAGAATCTATGTACAAAAAAGCTCATTTCAGCGTCAACTGAAATGAGCAACAAGATTTCTTTTAGTAAGTTCTTTTTCTAATGAATTAACTCGTTTTTGAAGTGTATTAACTAAATTAGGTATTTTACGTTCAAGAATATCAGCAACATTCGGTCTATCTTTCGGTATTACATGGTGATTTAAAAACTTATTTAAATAAAAGTCAACACCTTTGTGATGCCCAACCATATTAACTGGTGCATGATGTTTATCTAATACCTCATCAACATTAGCCCACATTTCATACTTATAAAAATGAAATTTAACAGTAGGTATATCTTTATGCATTAGCAAAAACGTTTTGCCTTTAAATTTATCTTGTTGATTACTCACTTTATATCACCTCTTTCATTCGCAATCTTATAATCTTATAGTACAAAGCCCTACTAAAAAAAGTCAATTGTAGGACTTTTTTAGCCAATACATAATTATATGTTATGGTTAATTGTGCAATGAAATTTAAAATTTAATTTAATAACAAAAAGGTAGAAAATGAAAGCTCATTTTCTACCTTTTCTTTAAAAACTGGCATACAAATTGGCTTACTCGCCAATATTTTTTATTCTACTTTTTCTAAAAAGTCAGTAAACATCGGTGGTGCGCCTAGCAGGATTCGAACCTGCGCACTCGGTTCCGGAGACCGATGCTCTATCCCCTGAGCTATAGGCGCATATATGGGCACCTCTGCACACAAAATATGTACAAAGGCTACCCAATCATTATAGCAGTGCTAATTATAGCATGTCAAATAGCTAACACCATCCGAACACGGTTAACTGCTAATTACTTTTTCTTTTTCCTTCTATTTCTTAATCATGTTTCAACTGTTTATTACCAAGTCCTGTTTTACGGAAAATTGTAAAACAAATACTAAGTACAATAGCAACAACTGTAGCAAGGCCCATACCTTGAAGCACAACTGGTCCCAAAGATACTTGCGCGCCACTTAAGCCAGTAATCATAACAACAGATGTTAAAATCAAATTATCAGGGCGCGTATAATCTACTTTACGTTCTACCAACATACGTAGACCAGACGCGGCAATAATACCAAATAACAAAATACTTACACCACCCATAACTGGTACAGGAATAGCATGAATCAAGGCTGCAATTTTTCCAATGAAGGAGAAAATAATCGCCAACACAGCAGCCCCACCAATAACATAAACACTGAATACGCGAGTAATCGCTAATACGCCAATGTTTTCACCATATGTTGTATTTGGCGTAGCCCCAAAGAAACCAGAAAGCACATTAGCAATCCCATCCCCTAACAAAGAGCGTTCAAGACCTGGATCCTTCATAAGATCACGACCTACGATATTACTTGTTACTACCAAGTGCCCTACATGCTCAGCAAATACAACAAATAATGCTGGCATAATCATTAAAATAGCATTCATATTGAATACAGGCGCACTCATATGAGGTAAGGAGAACCAAGCTGCTTCTGATACTTTTGAAAAGTCCACTACCCCCATGAACGCAGCCAAAATATAACCGGATACAACACCAATTAATACAGGAATAACCGCAAAGAAACCGCGAAATACAACAGTCCCTAAAATCGTTACTATTAAAGAGAATAAAGATATAGTCAGTACTTGTGCATGCGTCATGCCCAAAGACTGCCAACTGTCACCCGTAATACCGGCCATGCCCATCGCTACCGGCCCTAACTCCAGACCAATAACGGCAATAATAGCGCCCATAGCCGCTGGTGGGAATAATACGTCAATCCAACCAATGCCCACTGCACGAACAATGAAAGACAATACGATAAAAGCTAAACCAAAGGCAATAAAGCCCCCTTGAGCCGCTTCATAAGACATCCCTGCTGCCATAACAGATAACACAGGGGCAATAAATGCAAAACTGGAACCTAAATAAGAAGGAATTTTTCCCTTACAAATAAATAAGTACAAAATAGTTCCAATCCCATTCATAAAAAGCGCCGTGGCCGGGTCTGCTTTTAACAAATACGGTACTAGTACCGTCGACCCAAACATGGCAAATAAATGTTGAAAACTTAATGGCAACATGGCCGCATTAGACGGCCGTTCAGACACATCAATAAAATCTTTCATGTCCTCTAAATCCTTTCTAACTCCACACTAAATATAATTTGTCGCTTACCCATTAGACGGTCTGAAACGACTCCGCGTTTCTTCACGTAGAGAAGGCATAATGCCTTGGCTACCGATTTTACGATTAGCCTCTTCATTAACCCGTGAAATGCTGAGCAAAATAGCAACCGCTACTACATTCATTAATAAAGACGACCCACCATAGGATACAAAAGGCAGTGGCACCCCTGTAACTGGCAACATACCACATACCATAAGCATATTAAATACAGCTTGACCGCCAATAATACAAGTAATGCCTAAGGCCATTAATTTGCCAAAGAAATCTCGTGCACCAATAGCTACACGAAACCCAAAATACACAAATGCCAACACTACAAAACTTAAAATAGCCGCTCCCAAAAGGCCTGTTTCCTGTGCCCACACAGCAAAAGCAAAGTCCGTATGTGCCTCTGGTAAGTAAAAATATTTAGCAGTACCTTGTCCCAAGCCTTGTCCTAATATACCACCAGAACCAATGGCTAACATACTCTGTACGCTCTGATAACTCAAGGTTTGTGCATGTCCCCAAGGATCTAGCCAAGCTAAAATACGTTCTAGACGGTACGGAGAATGCCAAATCATAGCCGCAAAACCTATAGCTCCGGCAATCATAACCAATCCCAGCTGCCGCAAACTACGCTGATTTAAACGAGCCATTACCATTAAAATGAGCGGAAAGGCCACAATTAATACGGCCGTCCCTGTATCTGGCTGAACTAGCGTGATAATGCCAAATACCAGCGGTGCCCATAAAACTTTCGATGGCACAGGATATTTACGCAACTGCCCACTCGCATCTTTTGCTTCAAACAAAGATACTGTAGGAAATCGTTTACGCCACTCTTCAATGCATTGGGCCGCCCAAATTATGCCTGCTAACTTAGCGAACTCCGAAGGTTGTACCGATAAGCCAAAAGGCAAACTAATCCAACGACGCGCCCCATTAACAACAGTACCAAATAAACCAACCCAGGCTAGAGATAAAAAAACACCGACCATAATCCACATCATGAATTTAGGTTCTTTAAGACGGCGATAATCCAGCTGGTAAAAATAACTGCCTGCCAACAGACTGCCTATTAAAAATCCTATATGTTTTACAATATTACTTTTTAAAATCGTTCCTTGTTGTGCCATTTCAACAGACGTAGCACTATAAATATTAACACTACCAATGAAAATCCAAATAGCTACTACCAAAATAATGCCCTGTGCATCATTTCGTACGAGCCGCTGCAACCAAGTATCTTCAGCTCGTTTTGCTTCCTTCGCCATGATTACGCCTCCTCAGGTTTAATCGCTTCTAGGCGGAAAATCGGCTGTCCTTTTTTACTAAACTTCTCTTCATATTCAGTCATTACATTAGGCATATCCGTACTATGTAAATCATAGGTTACATTTTTTAATATCCAACCACACTCTTTAAACTCTTCTAAAGAGAATAAAAATAAACCTTCATTATCCGTTTTGAAGTGAATTTCACCTTGTGGTTTCAATAAGCGTGCATAACGGTCTAAAAAAGTACGATAAGTCAAACGACGTTTAGCATGACGTGCCTTTGGCCAAGGATCACAGAAATTAATATAAAAACGATCCACTTCACCAGGCTCAACCACATCTTCAATACCAGCAATATCAAAGAGTGTTACTTTAGCATTAGGTAAATTCTGTTCAAATACCTTTTGCGCCGCATAATATAACACGCCTAATTGAACCTCAAAGCCAACAAAGTTAGCTTCTGGGTGGGCTTCAGCCATACCTGCGATAAAGCGACCTTTACCTGTTCCTAATTCAAAATATAACGGTTTAGTAGAATCCACAAATAATTCACGCCAAGCCCCTTTATTCGCCTCCTGGTTCTCTAAAATCACATGTGAATCATATTCGTGAATCGCCTCATCAATCCAAGGTTTTCTACGTAATCGCATACTATCTCCTTTAATTCATTAATCCTATAATATACACTATGAATTTTACTAGCTAAAAACTGCTATCTTTGATTGTTAGATCATCTAATACGTCTCTAGTAAAAACTTATCTTTTATAAAAATCTCTATCTAATTAATTATATAGTATAGCTGTCATTTACACAACAAAAGGCTGTCCCTAAAATAGCTCTCTTGAAATGAAAATTAGATATCTAACTCATTGCCAGCATTTTGGAACAGCCCTTGTCGTAGGAGGTCCTCAACACACACAATAACAATTACCTCACGAATATATTTTATGAGCACTACCCCATATAGCGACATCTAAATTGTCATTAGCTCCCTTGTATGTTGAGGACACTATTCAATTGTAAAACCTGAATCACTAAATCGTAATTAGCTCTTTCTTAAAGTAACTATACTTTTCATTGTCTAATTAGTTATTTACTAATCATCAACGATTGAACTAATTCTTCTAACTTCTTAATACGTTCATTTTGGCTTTCATTTTGAGCCTTCAAGTCATCAATTTCAGTTGTTTGTTTTTCCACATACTCAATTAAACGACCTTTACTCATACCAGCATATGGATTAGATTCGCCAAACTTCATGCTTACGCCAAAGTTCATCATATCTTCGCCATTGCCTAAGGTACCACCTACACTAAACATAGTATTTTCGTTTGGACGATAGAACGCACCTAGTGCTACAGAATTAGAGCCGTGATACGTACCAATACCGGCTGTGAAATTCCACTTGTTATCTGGATCATAATCAAGCGGATGTAAAGCTGCTAATGCGGCAAGGCCAGCACCGGATTTGTTAATCTTCGTATCCAAACGTGAAATTTGACGCGTATTATTTTGTACTACATTGGCAACACTACCAATTTGTTTTTCCAATGTTTCTCGTACTTCAAATACTTGACCTGTAGTAGCTGCATAATTACCATCAGCACTCAACTCAACAGCTTCAATATTACTAATTGGTTTGCCATTTGCATTAATACCATCTTTAGTAATATACACTTTATCGCCAACTGCAATACTGTTACCCACTTTAAGATCTTTGTTCAAAGATAAGGTATATTCATTCTTGCCATCAGTCTTAGGCGCTAGGATATTCCCATCGCCTTCTTTAATCGTTGTTACACCAGCAATATCAGTAATATTGTCTATAATATTAGTAATTTTGCCATCTACAGCCTGAAGCTGATCTTCGGTAGCCGCACGACCACTTTCAAAAGTCGCACCATCCCAAGTTGTATTAGTTAAGCCTTTAATTGTGTTATTAGCCGGTTCCCCATCTTTTGGTTTCGTACCATCGATAACAATACCACCCACTGTGATTTTTTCATCAAGACTAACTTTTACGCCTTTGGACGGTTCAGACGCATCAACTGGAGTTACTTTTACGCCGGTAGCATCGCCTTCAACCTTGGTAACAATACCATTATTAGTGATGTTCTTAATGTCGCCTTCTACCTTACTTACACGATTGTTCAAGGTAGTAATATTAGAAGTATTATCTGTTACCTCTTTAACAAAAGCAGGATCTACACCAATCGTAATATCATTACCGGATTGTGTAACTTTAATCTTTTTGCCATCTTTAAAGTTAATAATTGAGTTTTTCTTAATAGAACGTTCACCTGCACCATTGACTTGAAGCTTCCAAACACCAGCTTCGCCAACTTGTGAGCTAATATTACTAATTGCTGTTTGTAATTGCTTTTCAGTGGCTGCTCGATTTTCAACGATACCAGTAGTATCAGGGTTCCAATCTGTATTATCCAAACCAGTAATGTATAAACCTTCTACAGCTTTATCTGGTGCATCTTCATCAGCAACTTTTGGCGTAGGTTTTTGATTAGCAATATAGATACTGCCAGTTGGTTTCCCTTCTTTATCAGTAGGACCGACAATGCGAACACTACCGTCAGGTAAAATAATGTTCTTCGCTAACTTAACACGTAAGCCCGTAACTTTGCTAGGATCCTTAGAGTCTACATCAGCAACTACGCCAATGTTATTATCGCTTAAAGCATTAGCTGCAGCACCACCCTTAATATCTAGCTGCTCGTTAAGTTTTTTAGCTACATATTTAGTAGAATCATCAACAAAATCATCGCCAGCAAATTTCATACCATCATTGAGAGTAGCTACTTCTGTAACGATTGGATTGTCATTAGCATCTTTGCCTGTTTCATAAACAATACGAGTGATACTTTCTCCGTCTTTACCGTCAACACCTGGTGTGCCTTCTTTAACAGTAATCTCAGCGATTGCATTCTTACCTGGTGTTCCATCAGCACCATCTTTACCTTTTTCGCCGACAATAGTAATGCTACCAGGCGTACCATCTTTTCCATCCTTACCCGGTGTACCAACAGTAATGTCTTTACTTAATTTGAAATCGTAAATCTTTTGTCCTTCAACATCTTTAACTGCTACAGATAAACCATTAGCATCTACATACTTACCATAGGCA